>Ga0181574_10005235_pt1 | contig 11143 bp, 9 predicted proteins | sample 101ome_24_FD_145600 | JGI IMG/M metagenome (GOLD analysis project Ga0181574, IMG submission 145600) | Coastal salt marsh microbial communities from the Groves Creek Marsh, Skidaway Island, Georgia - 101410AT metaG (spades assembly) | ecosystem: Environmental > Aquatic > Marine > Intertidal zone... | reverse complement strand
CTCGCGGACCAGCTCAGGTGCACCCAGCCATTGCCGATTGGCACCGCACCGTTTGAACCAGTAGTGCAATCCCAACAAATCTGTAAACCCCATACCACCGTGAACTTCGGTAGCCGTTTTGGCGACAAATTTTCCCACTTCGGCGAGATGAGCCTTCGTGTGGCAGGCCGTGAGGCGTGATTCGTCAGGTAAATCTGCGAGTGCGTGTGCTGCAAACCAAACCATGGCTCGACAAGGCTCGAGATGGGCGGCCATTTCCGCGCACAGGTGTTTAACCGCCTGAAAGCTTGCGATGGGCCGATTGAACTGTTCACGCTGCTTAGCATAGTCCACTGACTGGTCGATCATTGCCTGGGCTGCACCGAGTGTATCGGCGGCAATCATGACGCGACCCATGTCTAGGGTTTGATTGAACACGTCAGCATCCGTGCTGATGATCAGCGCCGGCGTATCCTGATAAGTCAGTTCAGCGGTGCGGCGTGTTTTATCAATGGTTGTTAATGGTTTGCGTTGCACGGCGTGCGCATCCACCAGATAGAGATGTTTGTTCTGATCCGCCACGAGGTAATGATCTGCTTCGGCGTCGAAAACAAACAGAGACTTGCCATTGAGTGTACCGTCGCTGTAGTGAACTTCGGCGTCTACGCGTCGCCCAATCGCCTCACCGAAGGCGATGCCTACCCGCGTGCTGCCTGCGGCCAATTCACTTAAAAGGTCGCTGCACTGCGCCTGTCCGAGCTGTAGCGCAGTCGGGGCCATGACCGCGCTGCCTAAGAAAGGTGTCGGCGCCACGGCGTAACCGAGCGTTTCGGCCACAATCGCCGCATCCAGGGGATTTAGACCAATACCCCCACAATCCTCGCTGATGAGCAGCGCAGCAATCCCCAGGTCTGCCAGATCGCGCCAAATGGATGTGTCCCCAGCGCCCTCAGCGTATTGACGGACGGTGTCGAGTGGCACGTTGTCAGTGAGGTAACGTTTGATGTTGTCTTGCAGGAGAATTTGTTCTTCAGACAGTCCGAATTGCATTGTTTACTCCTTATGCCTGACCTGATGCCGAATGGCCAAACTGGTGCTTTTCATATTTGGGCTCTTTTGGCATGTCCAGGCCGCGCTCGCTGATGATGTTTTTTTGAATTTGCGATGTGCCCCCGCCGATGATCAGTCCCAGGTAGTACATGTATTGGTTCTGCCATGATCCACCGGCGCGGGTGTAGGGGTTATCTTCATAACTGAGGCCCACTTCGCCCATGATATCTATGGCCATACCCTCCAGGTCGTGACGTAGTTCTGTACCTTGAAGCTTGACGATCATGCGCGCCAGACGGGCATCCTGGCCCTGATTAATACGCGAGGAGAGCACGCGTAGCTCGTTGAAGCGCATAGCCATCACGCGCCCTTCCAGCTGCATTAAACGATCGCGATAGACTGGATGGTCGATCAGGCGCTCACCGTTCACGGTTTCTGTTTTCATCAGCTCAGTCAGCGCATTCAGCCTCATCAGCGTGTTGTTCGGGTTGCCCAGAGAATCCCGCTCGTGACCGAGAATGGCGTTGGCGACCTGCCAACCCTCGCCGCGCGCACCGACAATTTGATCTTTGGGTACTCGCACATCGGTAAAAAATGTTTCATTGAAGTTAGCCGCGCCGGTCATATCAACCAACGGGCGTATCTCTATACCGGGTGTAGTCATTTCGAAGAGTAAAAAGGAGATCCCCTGATGTTTGGGGGCATCGGGCTCTGTGCGCACTAGGCAAAAAATCCAGTCAGCCAGATGCGCGGTGCTGGTCCATATCTTTTGCCCATTGACGACCCATTCGTCGCCGGCCAATTCAGCGCGTGTCGACAGGCTGGCGAGGTCGGAGCCTGCACCCGGTTCGGAGTACCCCTGGCACCAAACCATCTCGCCATGAATAGTAGGCCTGATAAATTGCTGTTTTTGCTGTTCCGTACCCACTTCCAGCAGTGTGGGCACCAACATCGAGATGCCCTGTCCGCCGAGGCCGGGATGAATGCGCGCCGTGGCGAACTCCTCTGCGATGATGCGTGATTTGATGATATCGGGCTCTGCCCCGTATCCGCCGTACGCCTCGGGAATCGTTCTGGCCGTGTAGCCATGCTCAATGAGCCGTTTCTGCCAGGCCAGGGTTTCGGGGTCCCGCATAGCGGCATTGCGCGGGGATAGGTGCTGATGCGCGCTAATGAATGCCTGTACCTCGGCGCGAAAAGCTTCGTACTCTTCACCAAATGATAAATCCATAATGTTCTCTATTACTGGTTGGGCTGGGCGACCGTGATCTTCATCTCACGCGATGTTGCCAACCCGATAGCCTACGCTTTCGAGCCACCAGATGGCAACCAAGGGGTGCAGAGCGGGCGTAGGCAAGTCAAGCCAAATGGGGCAGCGCCTCCCGCTTGACCTGGTGCTGCATTTGCAGGCCGCGGCAGTAGCGATCAAGCTCTTGCAGAATATGGTCTGTGAGACGCTCAGTTTCTGCACCTAATGAACCGGCAATGTGCGGCGTTAAAAATACGTTAGGCAGATCGAACAGAATATTATCGGCTGGGAGAACCTCGGGGTTGGTCGTATCCAGCACTGCAAAAATACGCCCACGCTGCAGTTCGGTTTCCAGTGCAGCTTGGTCAATAATGGCGCCTCTTGCGGTGTTGATGAGCACTGTACCGTTCTGCATCAAAGCAAGCTCACGTTGGCCCAACAATCCCCGTGTTTCCTCAAGCAGTGGTGCGTGTACGCTGACCACATGCGCCTGGGTCAGCAGCTCAGCCAGACCCACTTTTCGTGCGCCGAGTTGGTGGGCTTGTAAGGCGGTGGTGTAGGGGTCGTAGAGTATCGTTTGCAAATCGAAGGGCTGGAGGTACTGCAACACCAGTCGTCCAACATGAGAAGCACCAATGATGCCAATCGTTTTACCGTAGTTGCCTGCATCAGGCGCTTCTTTACTCCAGGGCGCATGGTTATCTCGATGCTCAACATATAACCGGTTCAATGTAAAAATTTGTTTGTTGGCGAACAAAATAGCGGCCAGCGTGTATTCAGCCACCGGTACGGCGTTAGCACTGACCGCATTGATCACTTGGACGCCGCGTCGCCACACCACCTCATCGATGAAGCCTTTGACCGACCCCGCAAGGTGAGCAATGAGCCGCAGTTGCGGTGCGCGTTCGATAAAAGCCTGATCAATGCGTGGACAGCCCCAACTGGTAATGAGGACTTCTACATTATTCAGGTATGGGGCAATGCTCTCCAGGTCACGAAAAGGTTCGCGAGACACGAGCCTGGTGAGGGCGGACAGCGCCTCAGCGTGATCGGGACGGATCAATTCATCCCGCACGATAGGGTGCATTAACATGGCGGTCACTGGCTTTTTGACCATAAGCGAAAGAATACCCCATAATCCGGCCTGACTAACAGTAAACGTGTGAAAGGGGTCAACGGCGCGATGGATCAGCAACAGGCACGAGATATGCTCGATACGATGGCGCGCATGCAGGCTCATCACAACGAACAAGTCCATTCTGAATGGCTCACGCAGGGTTACGAATACTATCGAGCGATTTGGGTGGAGTGCGCTGAAATGCTTGATCACTATGGGTGGAAGTGGTGGAAAAAGCAGGAGCCGGATTTGGATCAGGTCAAACTCGAATTAGTCGATATCTGGCATTTTGCACTCAGTGAACTCATGCGAGCCGAGCAACTGGATGGGGATGTGGCGGTGACGTTAAGTGAGGTATCACCAATCTCCGAATCTGACCCCGCTGCGTTCCGAGTGGCCATCGAAGAACTCGCCCTGGCGACCTTGCGCAGCCGATCTTTTGACATTGAGCCATTCCTCGAAGCCATGCGGACTTTACCCATGACCTACACCGAACTGTATGGTCTGTATATTGGCAAAAACATACTGAATCAATTTCGGCAAAGTAATGGCTATCAAGAGGGTACTTACCGCAAATTGTGGCAAGGCCGCGAGGATAACGAGCATTTAGTAGAACTGTTAGCCGAGCTTGAGGTCGATGCGGTCAAGCTTCCTGATCAGTTGTATCAGGCGCTGACGGAGCGCTACGCACAGAGTCAGTAAGTGGTTGGTCCTCTACAGGATTAACCCCGCGACGGGAACTGCGACTATAGCGACTAAGGATGCAATGAGGAGCAGGGTCTCGCTGGGCTCCAGTTGGTCGTTAGGTTCGAATTGATTCATCAGCTTAAGTGCATTACGGCTCAAAGTTATTCTCAAGCGTTGGGTCGCTCGGCGGCCAATGATGGAACCAAAATCTTTGCCGAGTGAACAGGGATTGTGCTGCCGCGCCTGCAGATTTGTGCGCTAGGTCTCATTGTGATGGGTGGTACAACGCAAGTGATAAACGCTACCCCGGCTAACCGGGTTGTCTCGGGGTGGTCAGACAGGCGTTAAGCAGCCGGCGTGAGGCCCGGCGCGGTGAGGTTTATTGCAGCCGGCCGCTGTCGGGTGTAGTTTAATGAAGGCAGCGGGTTCTAATGTCAGTGAGTTTCAATACATGAAATATCATCTAATCAGTTCGTTTACGTGACCTTGGGTACAGCGCGCCGTGATTGTAATGCGCGTCAAGGACATAGCATTCGAAGTGACCTATATCAATCTGCTCGATAAGCCTGACTGGTTTTTGGCCATTTCGCCCCATGGCAAGGTCCCGGTGCTCCAGGTCGATGATCTGGTTCTGTTTGAGTCCAATGCAATCGCTGAATATCTGGATGAAACCACTGCGCCAAGACTGCATCCCCAAGACCCTATCGTGCGGGCACGGCATCGCGCTTGGACTGATTACGTACCCACATTTGCCGCGGGCCTGAGCGTTTATTACGCCCCAACAGCTGCCGAGTTAGAACAACGTTTGCCTCGGGCGCGTGCCTGCCTTGATAAATTGGATCAGGCATTGACCGCCGATAAAGCGAAAGGGCCTTTTTTTGGGGGCGGTGAGATCAGCCTGGTCGATGCTGCGTACGCGCCGTTTTTTCAGCGTTTTTTGCTGGCGGATTCTGGGTTAAAGACTGGTTTGTTGGATGAGTACCCTGCTGTCGCCCAGTGGGCCGACGCGCTCCTGGCTGACCCACGCGTGCGCAGCTCAGTGCCAGACAACTTTACGGCGGAATTTATTGCGAACCTCAAGCGACGTGGATTATATGCGGCGACCTTGATGCCGTGAATCCGTGCCGCCGTTTGACGCTGCAGCCGCCAGCGGTGACAGGGCCAGCAGCGACTCGAGCATCAGTTAGGTCTTGACCTCTTAAATGACACTTTGTCTAGGGCTAACTGAATACGCCAGACAAACGATTTTTTTCTAATACCCAACTGATTTGGTCCTGGCGTTCTAACGCAGCTAGGCGCGTCACCACCATTTGTCGTGATTGTTCGGGATAAGGGCGGGTGAGATAGCTGACGTCTTCGCCGTAAATATGAGCGTGGAAAGCCTTGGCGCCGACGTCGATTGCCTCCCGATTGGCGCGTACAAAGGGTGCGTAGGTGTCTGCCATTTCCGACAGCAGATGCTGCGCAAACGGCGTACTGTTGGGTAGTGGCGCGAGTTCACCACTGCCGTCCCATTGATCTGCTCTTGAATCGGTCCATTGAACAAGGGTTGGAAACTTCGAGACCACCTTTTTGGGATCAGGATCCATATACGTGTGCGCCCTGAGTCCACCAAGAACGATGCAATCCAACGCAGTCGGACGATCGCCCAAAAGAAACGCGGTGTCTTTGAGTTGTGTCTCAGCCGCCTCCAACAGGCGCACGTATTCGCGCTCTGCCGCCTGCTGCTGCTGGGCTGAATCGGTGCCGGTCGCGCGGCAGGCGCGTGGGCCCCATTGTGCAATCTGCGCGGCGGCTGCGGGATCGCCCTCTGCAATTTTTACAGACGCGAAGGCAGCACTGTCTTGATAGTGCCAGCGGTAGTGCACCATAACCCGCGCAATCCACTCATCGAGATGCTCTTCAAGAATATGCACCAAGGCACCGAGCTCGCCCTGCGGAAACATGGCGCGCTTCGGGAAACGTGCGTCGAGCATGGCAATGATTGGGGTTGTATCTGCCAGCATCCAATTTTCTGGTGTGCGTAAGACCGGTACCTGATGTGTACCCGATCGAGTCTCCAACCAGGCAGAGTCCAAGGTTCTTTTGGATACTGTTTCAAAGTCGGCGCCGTAAAAGATCAACGCCGCTTGAAGTTTACGCGTGAAAAGGCTGAGCTCACCGCCTATCAATGTATACATGGGTATCCTCCAAATCTTCGAAAGAGATTAACCGAAAATGAGGGCCGCATCCTGCTCTAAACGGGGGCAAGGGATCAACCGGTCTGCTTATTGCGCAAAGCGATCGCCGTTGCAGCGATCGACGCCCCCGCTCTAGAAAACCGGCGAGTAACCGCCATTGACGCCACGAGGTTCCACTTGATCCCGCTTTTCCTCTTGCCCCCAATTCAACGCTGGATTTGCCCAGCCAGGGTCGATGGGCAATACTGGCCGTTGACTTTGTGGCGCCAAAAGGGGCACCTATGAAAACCGGTTTCGTTTGGCATGAGCGTTACATGTGGCACGACACTCTATCTGCCGCGGGATCTTATCCTGTGCGAGGTGACCTGCAGCCAGGTTTGCATGTCGAAAATGCAGAAACCAAGCGCAAGTTAAAAAATTTGCTGGATGCTTATGACGTCACTCCCAGACTCACGACGTTGGCGTTTCAAGAAGCCTCAAATGAAGAACTGTGCAGATTTCATACACCTGACTACATAGACAAAATACAGCGTTTAAGCGATGCGGGAGGCGGCGAAGCGGGAGAATTTACACCTTTTGGCCCGGGTTCCGCAGCTATCGCGCGACTTGCAGTAGGCGGAACTTCTGCGGCGGTCAAAGCCGTTGCCAAAGGAGAAGTTGATCATGCCTACGCGTTGACTCGTCCACCTGGCCATCATGCCGAACGGGATCGGGGACGTGGATTTTGTATATTCAACAACATTGGGCTTGGTGTCTTGAACGCACTGAGCGAAGGGGTAACGGATCGCGTTGCTGTTGTTGACTGGGATGTTCACCACGGCAATGGCACACAGCAGGTCTTCTACGACAGTGCAAAGGTCCTTACCCTGTCTATCCATCAGGAGCTGTTGTATCCGGCAGACATGGGCACCTTGTCTGAAATAGGCGAGAAAGAAGGGGAAGGGTTCAACATCAATGTGCCTTTGCCCGCTGGGTGTGGCGGCGGGGCCTACCTGGCGGCGATGGACCAGATTGTACTGCCTGCGCTGGAAGCCTTTAAGCCCTCTTTAATCGTGGTCGCCTGTGGCTACGACGCCAGTTATTTTGACCCGATGAGTCACATGATGCTGGTGTCAGAACATTACCGTGAAATGACTCAGAAAATCGTGCAAACGGCCAGGGAACTTTGCGACGGCAAGATCGTGTTTAACCACGAAGGTGGCTACTCAGATTTTTATGTGCCGCTGTGTGGTTTAGCGGTGATTGAAGAACTGATGGGCATCAAAACTACAGTTAAAGATCCTTACGCGGGCACAAAACATGTACCGAACCAGGCTCTGCAGGCCCACCAGCAAGAATACCTAGATCAGGTAAGGCAAGGGCCGCTGACCGCGTTACTGCGTCGAAGCTAATGTGCACCGTGGCCAGTTATGACCTGGGTCAAAAGCTGGTCGCCCCTTTAAAATACTGGAATATCGAATGACGACAAATACCTTCAAGATCCTGCCTGACTTGGCTGGCGATGTGCAGCCCTCAAAGCTGATACCAACGGCCTGTTTTACAACGGCTGCAACTGACGAGACCACTGTGCGGTTTTATGATGCCGAAGATGGCTCAGTCGCGGCTGGCATCTGGGAATGTCCGCCGTGCCAGGTTGAAATCCCGGCTTATCCGGTTAACGAAATGATGACAATCATCTCAGGCGCGGTAACGATCACTAACGCAGAGGGTAGGGCGGAGTCGTTCGGACCTGGAGAGGTTGTTTTTGTGGCAAAGGGTTCAAAGCTGACGTGGCATATCACCCAACGGCTTCGCAAGTATTACATGACGTCACCGTAGTAAGACGCGGGTAGTCAGATGCGGGTGCGCGAAGGCCCTTAGCCGCTATCCGGCGGGTCGGCGAGGGATGCCCAAGCCATGACGTTCCTGACAGCATCCGGCTGGCGTAAGAGGGTTTTTACATCAATCTGATGGGAGCTGAGCGAAATGGCGGATCACAGGGTCACCTTAACTACGCCCTGGGTCGATCAGTGGGTACCAGATTTTATTGGCACTTTGATGTTTGTGCGTCGTGCCGACGAAGTACTGTTGATACATAAGAAAACCGGGCACGGGGCCGGGCGCATCAACGCACCGGGGGGGAAACTGGAGCGCGGTGAAGGTGTTGTGGCTGGTGCCTGTCGTGAAACTCTAGAGGAAGTGGGGCTTACGGTTACACAAGCTCGGGTGGCGGCGGAGTTGAGGTTTGTAGAGCTCAACGGCCCGCAGTGGTTGGGTTTTGCGCTACTGGCTAACCACTATGCCGGCGAGGAGGTCGAAACCCGAGAAGCGCGACCATTTTGGTGTCCCATTGCGGAAATCCCCTACACGGATATGTGGGCAGATGATGTGCTATGGTTACCGGCTTTGCTGCGGTCCACACACACGCAACCCATGGTGGGCAATTTCCTGTTTGATCAGGGCTGTTTGCTTGAACATCGGTTTGACGAGTGTGAATCGGTCTGGTCGCAACTTTAGGGGAGGGTCAAGGTGCGCATTGGCATATCAGTTTGTTCACATTATCAGATTGACGACCCTCGTCAGGGTGCCCGCTATATGGTTGAGCGTGCGGCCGCTGCACGGGCAGCAGATCTAGACTCGCTCTTTGTAGGTGATCATCACGCAACCGCAACGACGTATTATCAGAACAACGCTATATTAGGCCGAATGTTAGCAGAATGGGGCAACAAGCCGGCAGGAGCACTGTACCTCTTGCCGTTGTGGAACCCGGTACTGCTGGCTGAGCAAATTGGAACTTTGGCGGCGTTAATGCCCGGTCGTTTTGTCATGCAGTGCGGTATCGGTGGGGATGCTGCTCAATTTGCAGCGATGGGGTGCTCTATCAAACAGCGTGTGCCAATGTTTGAAGCGGCGCTCGCGATCATGCAGGCGCTGTGGCGTGGTGAGACCGTGACTCATGAACGCTTCTGGAATATCCAGCAAGCGCGGATAAATCCGGTGCCAGCGGAACCTGTAGAGGTCTGGATTGGCTCCACTGCACTGCCTGCCATCGAGCGCACTGCGCGCTTGGCGGACGGGTGGCTGGCTTCTCCCGGTCTGACGATGTCCCAGGCGCGCGAACAACTCAATCAATACCGTCAGTCGTGTGCAGAACACGCACGTACGCCCAGGGCAGTGGCGATTCGTCGAGATATCTATGTCGGGTCGTCCTCGCAACAGGCTGCAAAAGTGAAATCTCATTATCTCGCCAAAGGTTATCGAGGGCTGTCAGAGGATGCTCTGATGACCGGATCCGTCGCCGAGGTAGCCGATGCCATGGCCGAATTCGAAGCAGCGGGTTTCACCGACATCGTTGTCCGCAACATGCACACAGATCAAGGCGAGGCGCTGGCCACGATAGAGCGATTGGCGCAAGTGAAAGCACAACTACGGGTGTAATGGTCCGTAACCCGCGAAGACAAGGGGACACTGATGAACAAATTACTGATCGCGAACCGGGGAGAAATTGCAATACGAATTGCTCAGGCAGCCCAGGAGCTGGACATTGCAACCGTGGCTGTTTATCCCGAAGACGATGCGGGTTGCGCCCATGTGCGCAAGACCGATGACGCCGTGGTTTTGCGGGGCCGCGGAGCGGCTGCATATCTGGACATACCCCAGCTTGTTCAGACTGCGGTCGATAGTGGTTGTGATGCGGTGCACCCTGGATATGGTTTCCTCAGTGAAAACGCTGACTTTGCACAAGCGCTCGCTGACGTCGGTGTGCAATTTATCGGTCCAGAGGTGTCGACGTTGCAAACCTTTGGAGACAAAGCCGAAGCGAGAGGGTTGGCGGAGCAGTTAGGTATTCCGGTGTTGGCCGGGTTGTCTCACGCGGTGAACGTGGCGCAGGCCAAAGAATTTTTTCACACCCAGGCGGCGCAGGGCATGATGATCAAGGCCATTGCCGGTGGCGGTGGGCGGGGAATGCGGTTGGTGGATGACCCCGAGCACATCGACGAGGCTTTCGCGCGCGCGTCTTCGGAAGCGCAGTCAGCGTTTGGTTCCGGCCAGCTCTACGTTGAGCAATTGGTGCGCAATGCCAAACATATTGAAGTACAAATTCTCGGCGATGGAACCGGTGCTGTCAGCCACCTTTGGGAGCGTGAGTGCAGTGCGCAACGTCGTCATCAAAAACTCATAGAGATTGCCCCTTGCCCTCATTTAAATCCGGAAACACGCGCGTCTTTGTGTGCGGCGGCGATATGCCTGGGTGAAGCAGTCAGTTACGCCGGCCTCGGGACCATTGAATTTCTCGTGGACATGGACACCCAGGCATTCTATTTCATGGAAGCTAACGCCCGGCTGCAGGTGGAGCACACGGTGACGGAAGAGGTCACGGGTGTTGATCTGGTGCAGGCACAGATCCGCGTGTCTGACGGTGCCACTCTGGCAGACTTGAATTTGGGCCAGGCACACATTCCTCAGCCGCGAGGGTTTGCCGTGCAGCTGCGGGTCAATATGGAAACCATCAATGCCCAGGGCGACGTAAAGCCTGCGGGCGGACGTCTGCACCAGTTTGAGGTACCCAATGGGCCTGGAATCCGCACCGACACCTGTGGCTATCAGGGGTATGTCACCAATCCCAATTACGACTCATTGCTGGCGAAGTTGATCGTGAGTTCGTCCTCTGAGGTTTTTACGGATGTCATTCGCAGAGCACGCAGGGCGTTGGCCGACTTTGAGATTCAAGGTGTTGCGACCAACCTGGAATTTTTATCTCGCCTAATCCAGCACAAGACGCTCATCGACGGGGACATGACGACACGCTTTGTTGACGAGCATATGGCTGTTCTGGCGGCTCCAAAAGAAACAGCTGAAGGTGACGGCGGGGGATCTGCCGCGTCGGTTCAAATTGACCCT
>Ga0181574_10005232_pt1 | contig 11144 bp, 10 predicted proteins | sample 101ome_24_FD_145600 | JGI IMG/M metagenome (GOLD analysis project Ga0181574, IMG submission 145600) | Coastal salt marsh microbial communities from the Groves Creek Marsh, Skidaway Island, Georgia - 101410AT metaG (spades assembly) | ecosystem: Environmental > Aquatic > Marine > Intertidal zone... | reverse complement strand
CTTGGCCCGACCAAGGCGTGACGCTTCCCACTCCAGACATTGTCGAAAATGCGCGCAAACCCCATCCAATTCTCGTTTGCCTGTTGCGCATGATTCTTCATGCCGCTGACCGGGTTCGGGCTGGATAACATAAAAGATTGACTATCTGTCATCATCAGATCGGGATTGCTGGTGCGCATCGCCACGCTGGCAGCTAGCCTCGGCAACAGGCCGATCCCGGTCGCCAGTACCTCACCGTCGTTATCAAAAACGCGGCTTGCGGCACTCACCATTAACTCTGCTAGCGTGAATCCCATAAGCAACCTTCAGTAGACGGGTAGCGCCAGAGACTGAATCGCCTCCAGACCACCCACTGCGTCCTGATACGAGGACTCATTCAAGCCGAGATACCTTTCCGCCCAACTCGCGTAGCCTCCCTCCGCAATCAGCTCGCCATAATGCTTGAAATGCCGCACATCAAAGCCATACAGGGGGTCACTGGACGTTGGGTGGGCGCCGCCGGGCTGGTGCACAACCGCCTGCGTGCAGTTGCGCTCCCAATAGACCCTGCGGGCGACTTCGGGGTTAGCGAAATATCGCTTCTCCACGATCTCGTCGACGGAGACGATACTGTGATTGGCCGCGCGCACAAACCAGTCGTCCATGTAATGGTCGGGACTGGAAATCTCGCAAACACCGGAGTCATCCGCCCGAGTTGCGTGAACCAGCGCTACGTCGAGCGGGAGCGCAGGCATAGCCACCCACTCTTTGTCGTCGTAAGGGCTTTCAATCACTTTGATCGCTGGCGCGTTGCGGATCACGTCGGTACCCAAGCCCACCGACGTAGGAATGAAGGGCAACCCCCAAGCCGCCGCGCGAAGGCCCAGCAGCAACATGCCCTCATCTAGTTCAGTCACATCAATCGACCCCGACTCTCGAGCCTGACGAAAAGCCGGCTCCAGAGGCATAAAGTCCAGAGACACGAAAGCGAAAATGACACGCTTTACCTTGCCGGCTGCGCACAGCAAACCGACATCAGCCCCCCCGTAAGCCACGAGTGTGAGGTCAGTCACATCGCTGCGAAGCAGGCCACGGATCAGCGACATCGGTTTCCGGCGAGGCCCCCAGCCACCGATTCCAACCGTCATGCCGCTCTCAATAACAGACAGCGCCTGCTCAGCGCTGGCCAGCTTGTCCATGGGGCTTGTCCCTCGGGAAATCCAAGGCAAGCAGTATCAAAGTCGGGTCTCGAGTGAGCATCCCCCATAGAGACTATGACAGCGGCAGCCACCTTGCTTAACTTGGCTACCACACAACCGCTGGACCCAACCGCCTGATTATGAGTGTGGCCGCCTTGCATACCGCTGAGCTGATCGAGAAGGCTGCCACTACCTGGCAAGACAAGCCCTTCCTCGTTGAAGCGCATGCGACGCTCTCCTTCTCCAAGACGTTGGCGAACGTCAGAGCGTTTGCTGCGGGACTGATTGAGCGTGACGTCTCGCCGGGAGACCGGGTGGCCATCTGGGCGCCCAACCGATGGGAGTGGGTGGTCAGCGCGCTAGCAGTACAGTACATCGGCGGAACTGTCGTCACGCTTAACACGCGCTATCGGGGCCGAGAGGCGGCGCAGGTCATCAGGCTGAGTGGCGCGCGCATGGTCATCACCGTCAGTGATTTTTTGGGCACCCACTATCCAGCGTTGCTAGAGAATGAAGATTGTGGAGATCTCAACGCTATCGTGACGATTGACGGAACGGAGCGGACAGACTGGCAGGGATTACTGCAAGCCGGGCAGACCGCACTGTCCAATCCAACAGGCACTGTTGCGCAAAAACTGGAATCGGCAAGAGCCAGAGTCACCGGCGAGTCCGTATCAGACATTTTGTTCACCTCGGGCACAACTGGCATCCCGAAAGGGGTTATTACCCAACACGCCCAAAATCTTCAGGCATTTTCTGCATTCGCCGACATACTTGGCCTGAACGCATCCGACCGATATCTGATCATCAACCCCTTCTTTCACAGCTTTGGTTACAAAGCCGGCTGGCTGGCCTGTTTACTGGTCGGCGCAGAAGCCCATCCGGTGGCGGTCTTCGACACGCAGGAGGTGATCAAAACCATAGCTGAGCGGCAAATTACCTGCATGCCCGGCCCACCCACGCTGTTCCACTCTTTGATCAATCACCGCGGTCTGAAGATGGAGGACATTCGCTCCCTGACCAAAGTGACGACGGGTGCTTCGGTGATTCCCACACAACTGATCGAATCCATGTGGCAAACGCTAGGTATCGAGACAGTGATTACCGCCTATGGGTTATCCGAGAGCTGTGGCCTCGCGACCATGTGCAGACAGGGAGACAGTGCTGAGACCATTGCCACCACCTCCGGGAGGGCTGTTCCGGGCGTTGAGGTCGGGATCATGGATGCCAAAGGCGCGTTTCTGCCCGCCGGCGAGATTGGCGAGATTGTCATTCGTGGCTTTAACGTGATGCAGGGCTATCTTGACCAAGACCAAGCCACCAGAGAGGTGATTGATCAGGACGGCTGGTTGCACACCGGGGATGTAGGCGCAATCGACGAACGGGGCAATCTGTCTATCACCGACAGATTGAAGGACATGTTCATCTCGGGGGGATTCAACTGCTACCCCGCCGAGATCGAGCAACAGCTACTGGATTTTCCCGGTATCAGCCAGGCGGCTGTGGTAGGGATAATGGATGAAAGGCTGGGGGAAGTTGGAGCAGCTTTTCTCGTCGCTTCCGATAACTGCGTGCCGAACGACAGCGCATTGCTGGATTGGTGCCGCCTTGAGATGGCGAATTATAAAGTGCCGCGCGTCATACGGTGGGTGGAATCACTTCCACTCAATGCCGCGGGAAAAGTGATGAAAACCGAGTTAAGAGAGATGCTCTGAATCAGGGCGTATAAAACCAAAAAGGAATAGGTCATGACCATCAACAGCTTGGGCTATGTGGGCGTATCGAGTCAGAACACGGCACAGTGGCACCGCTTCGCAACACAGGTGCTGGGACTTCAGGATGTCAGCGAGCAAATGGATGCCGGTGCAGGCGCACTGTATCTGAAAATGGATGAACAACCCTTCCGCCTATTCATCGAACCCGCTGACTATGATCGACTGTCCCTATGTGGCTGGGAAGTCGTGTCTGAATCAGCTCTGGGCGCGCTCTGCGATCAACTTACCGCCTCAGGGACACAATGGGAATGGGGCTCTGATTCACTCTGTGCGACCAGAAGAGTGCAAAGTCTGATCTGCTTCACGGACCCCTCTGGACTACAGCACGAGGCGTACTGGGGACGCATTTCCGATTTCTCGGTTTTTAACTCTCCGGTAGGCGTCTCGGGATTCGTAACGGGCAATCAGGGCATGGGCCATATCGTTATCCCGGCCGCCAACTTTGACGAGATGGCGAACTTCTACACGGATGTACTCGGGTTCGGACTGTCGGACCTGATGAAAATCCGATTCACGCCTGACCCCGCCGAACCCGTGAAGCGACTCTGGTTCATGCATTGCAATCGGCGACATCACAGCCTCGGGCTGTTTGAAATGCCGATGCCCACTCAATGTGTACACCTGATGCTTGAATCGAATGATGTCGACGAGGTAGGTCGCTGCAACGACCGACGGATCGCAGCTGGCGTCAAGCTCACGGGCACGCTTGGGCGTCACGTAAACGATCACATGATCTCTTTCTACATGCGCAGCCCCAGTGGTTTTGATATCGAGTTCGGCGCCGAAGGTCGCGTGATAGATGATTGGTCTCAGCACGCCGTATTCGAGAGCACCGCGGCGAGCTACTGGGGGCACGACTTTAGCGTAGGTCAGACGGACTAATTGTCGCGATCAGTTACTACATATTGATTATGGCATCGACTGTCTGAGCGCTAGCGATCCGATTAGAGTGAAGCGCTGTGAAAGGCGCGACAATGCTGACGGGAATGACGTTATGAGTAGCTATGAGCCACTGGTCACCAAACAAATACAAGATCTGATCGAGAGCAAATCCGCGGAACAACGCAACAACCGCAGATTGTCCTCGGAGGTAGTCGATGCCTTAAAAGCGTCAGGGTTTTTCACCATGCTGCTGCCAAAGCAATGGGGGGGGCTGGAACGCAAACCACAGGACTTTTTCCGCGAGCAGATATTGATCGCCGAAGCCGATATGAGTACCGCCTGGGCCTGCGGGATTATCGGTGTACACGCTTTTCAGATTGCGCTCATGTCCCAGGCCGCACAAGAAGAGGTGTACGCAGACGACCCCAACACGCTGGTTAGCAGTTCTTACAATCCTGTGGGCGCCAAAGCGGAAATGGCTGACGGCGGTTTCATGCTCAGCGGACGGTGGGGATGGAGCTCCGGCTCGGACCATTGCTCCTGGGCGCTGCTGGGTGGCGTTATTCCGGGAGACGGATATCGCACTTTTCTGATCCCCCGCGCGCAATATGATATCGAGGACACCTGGAACGTGATGGGTCTTCAGGGTACGGGATCCAATGATGTGGTGATCGAAAGTCCCATCTTCGTCCCGGAACACCGCACACACCGGCAAATGGACGGATTTAACTGCGTTAACGAACAGGAAAATCCCATTTACGATCTGTCATGGGCGCAAACGTTCGTGCGCGTGGTCAATACCGCTGCCATAGGCGCCTTGAAAAAGGCGCTGAAAATTTTTATTGAGACACGCACCCAGGCCGCCACCAGTGACCCGACCAAGCTTGCCGGAGACGTTGAAACGCAGGAACGGATCGCGCGAGTGCTGAATACCATCAAAGAACTCGAAGCAGTGATGTTCCATAACTTCGACCAAATGGAGGCATCCGATTGGTCTCCCAGCATCGAAGAGCGCGTCTTGTATCGGTACCAGGCCTCTATCGTCATCGACAAAGCCAGCGAGGCAATGGATACGCTATTTCAGGTAGCTGGCGGCCGGTCCGTCTTTGACGGACACCCGCTGCAAAATCTTTGGCACGACATTCACATAGCCCGCTGCCATGTTGCCAACAACCCCACTTCGTTTGCTCGCAATCTGGGCGCGATCCAGCTGGGAATGGATAATCAGGATGTGTTTGTCTGATGGCCGCCAATCCTTCAGCTTCGAGATTCCATGAGTTCGCTGAGGGGCTTTCACTCCATTTTACTTTGCACGATGTCGCCGACCCGCTGGATACCCTGGTCTTCATACACGGCAGCGGACCGGGAGCCAGCGGCTGGAGCAACTTCAAGCACAATGTAGAGGCCTTTCAGAAAGCAGGCTACCGCTGTGTCGTCTACGACCAGTGGGGATACGGTTTGAGCTCGAAACCGACCGATATCGACCATACTCTCGACTTCTTTGTAGCGGGCCTGGCCTCGCTGATGGACGGATTGGATATTCATCGCGCTTCTTTAGTTGGGAATTCGCTGGGGGGCGCCGTTGCCCTGGGGTTGGCGCTCGATAAACCGGAACGTGTCAATCAGCTGATTCTCATGGCCCCCGGCGGCATCGAGCCGAAAGCAGATTACTTTGCGATGCCGGGCATTCAGGAAATGGTCAAGTACCCCATGGGGTCGCCTGAATTCAATCGCGATGTGCTGGCAAATTTGCTGACGCTACTGGTATTCGATGCGGCGGTAGTCGATGAGGAACTGATCGGAGAGCGCTGGGCAACACTGCAAACGCAGAACCCACACGTCTTGGTAAGCATGGCCATTCCTGACCTGACCGACCGCCTTCATGAGATTTCTCAACCCATGCTGGCGTTCTGGGGCACTGAGGATCAGTTCTGCCCCGCCTCGGGCGTATGGAAACTATTACACCAGTGCCAGAACGTGCAGGCATCAGTGCTCAATCGCTGCGGGCACTGGGTCATGACAGAGTATCCCGAAGTATTTAACCGCCGCTGCATCGAGTTTCTGCAATCCGGCCAAAACTGAACGGAATCCCCTCGCTCAGAGCCGAAGCGGTCAACGCCCAGTTGGAGTTGATGCACCAGACAGATCTGCCTCTGTCCTTTAACGTGGCCCTGCGGCGAGGCCCGCCCGGGAGTGGCGTGCCGCCGGTAATGATAATATCGTCAGCACATGAAACATCCGGATCTCGCAGACTTCTCCAAATTACTGGGGCACCTCTACGATGGGCACATCGAAGAAGACCCGTACAACACCTTTTTGGCTGAGACACGGCGAATCATTGATGCCAGCTTCGGATCCATCACCATGCGAGAGCCGCAAGGCGACGACGGAGGATTATTATTTGTCTCCTCTGAGCAGCTAGCGAAAACGTTTGTCGACGACCATAACAACCCTTACACAGATCGCTATTACACCTCGAATCTGATGACGAACCTGCCCTGGGGCAAGGTCGTTTCGCTAGACGAGTGCGTGTCTTATCAATCCCTTGAACAAACGGATCTCTACCACTTTTGTATGGAGCCAATCGATATTTATCACATGATTGGCGTCGATCTCCGAAACGCCAACGGCCAGCGCTTTAGCGTGCGCTTCTGCCGACCCAAGGCCGCAGAAAATTTCGGGGGCGAGGAGCGAGCATTCCTAGAAATGCTGGCAAACCATATCCAGCGCGCAGTCGCCAATGGCATGCAACTGATTCAGCTCGACAACGAAAGAAGACTATATAGCGCTACGTTCGCGAGACAGTCGGTGGGGATCATCACTCTCGATGAGCGGGGCAAGGTGGTCACCCGCAATACCGTGGCAGATACCATTATCAGGGCGAAGGACGGGTTGACCATCATTAACGATCAGATCCACCTTGAAAGCCCCACTGCGCGAACCAAGCTGCAGGAATACATCGAGGCAATCACCGCGGCCCAGAGAGAGCAGGCCCCTGCGCCCACCAACGCACTGTCTGTAGACCGGCCTTCTGGCAAAGCAGACCTGGAATTGCTTATCAAACCCATGATGATCGATAAAACGGTGGAGCCTGGTCACACGCCCCACATGATTGTCTTTATCAATGAGCCAGAGCGCAGCTACGAAATCGACACCCGTATTCTGATGTCACTGTACGGCCTCACCAAGGCCGAGGTCAGTCTCTCAAAGCTCTTGGCAGAGGGCGCTAACTTGGATCAGGCAGCGGCTGAACTTGGGATCGCACGCAATACAGCCCGAGCTCAGCTCCGCTCGATTTTTGCCAAAACAGGTGTGTCTCGCCAATCGATGCTGGTAAGCCTAATTTTAAAAAGTGTAGTCACCTATTCGTAAGCCGGGCTCGTCACTCCGGCACCCAGCACCACGGCAGTCCGATCTGGCCGCAGTCAGACCGGGCGCATGTTCTCAGGCCCCCAGTAAGCACGCATAGCGCAGACCTTGCCAGCGGAATCGCAGCTGAATATATCAATGATATCGATGCTCATCGCATGGGGCGCACTGCCAACCGTTATCGTAAAAGCAAAGGCGATCTCTGAACCCGCAATGCGCGGCGGCCCCGCTCTTTGCGCCGCAGTAACCGCATCACATGCAATCTGGTAAAAGGCGCGCAACGCTTCACTACCTTGCTGCACCCCGCCGCCCACTGGATCCTCCACCGTCGCGTCATCAGCAAACAACGCGACCACTGCGTCAAGATCCCCAGAAACCAAGCCGTCGAGGTAAGCATCGCAGAGCGCCATCGCTGACTCACTGGTGACGGCAGCAGGTTCCGTCATATCGGCAACCCATCATCGATGGCGTGACTGTGGTCCTGGGGGGTCTCCACACCGGGCACGTGATATACGCCATTGAGCGCTTCTGTCTCTGCCCCCGCCTCCTCTCGGGCGCGATAAAACTGCCCATACCAGTTTCGACCGACCTTGAAAGGCCCGTCGGTTTTGAGGGCCATAATCTTGAGCGCTGGTCGCTTGTGCCGCCAGATCTGGAAATCCGTGGCAAAGGCCTCCAGCGCACCCGCCTGCGTCTGACGAGCGATCTCGCGATCCTCGTCGGTAACGGTCTCTCCCTGCGCTCTTACAAGACAGCCATGCCATGCCTTGATTCGCCCGTCCTCAACAGGGGTATTGGCAATCAACTCAAATTGCGCCGTATCTCCCCAAACCTGTTTGGACAAAAGAATGCCCGGACCCGTGTACCAGGTGGTGGTATACAGCATGACCCCTCCGTACAGCTGCATGGGCCCTCCTTGGCGCTGAATGTAAATATGGTCGCGCACCTCATTCTCAAAATATTGACAAGGAGCCCCATGAGTTGGGCCTAAATGCCTGATATCAGACATATTATCGAGCACTTCCTGGGGGTGAATATCGAGCTCACCCAGGTGATCAAGCTGCCAGTGGATCCATCTTGGATCCTGCCACTGCGTCAAGGTCGGGGCCGGATAGTCGGGCGCACCCTCTTCCTCATCAAACCAGGCCATGATGCAGCCCATGTTATCCACCACGGGATAAGAGCGAATGGATGCGGACTTGGGGCAGGGACCGTCGTGGTAGGGAATGTCGTCGACCTCACCGTCCGGGTTATACCGCCAACCGTGATAGGGGCAGCGAATCGAATCCCCTTCAATTTGCTGCCCGTTTCTCACGATCATCGCCGAATCACTGGCCGCCAAATGTGTCCCCATGTGGCCGCAATAGGCGTCAAGTAAGACCGGCTTCCCGCTCTCGCCACGGTATAGCGCCAAATCCCTGCCAAAAAAGCGTACAGGCTGGGGTCCTTTGTCCAGCTCGGCACTTTCCGCAACGACAAACCAACCTCGAGGAAACGTGGACGGACCCAGTCCATAGTCACTAGCCAATGCCATACCCGCTATCTCCCCTCAGTCAGAACTGTCTTTAAAATCGGCCTCGCGATTTTGATTGAAGGCATCGCGCGCCTCCTGAGAATCCGGATGCATATAGGCCTCCAAAGTAAGGCCTTGCTCACGCCGATATTTTTCTTCCAGATTGCCATCCTCAATCGCATTGAGCGCTTCCTTTGCCAGGGCAATCATGGGCGGACTCTTCTCCGCGATAGTTTTGGCAATCGCCATGGCTGTGGGAAGCAATTCCGACAGAGGCACCACCTTTTCAATTGCGCCCAGCCGCCAGGCCTCTTGTGCGTCGATGAACTCGCCGGTGAAGTACATGTGCCGGACCTTTTGCAGCGAGAATAGGCGCTGAAGGTGTGCACCCCCACCCATGGCGCCGCGATCCACCTCAGGCACACCAAATGTGGCACATTCCGAGGCAACCAAGATGTCAGCAGCCCCCGCCATTCCGATTCCACCTCCGAGCACAAAGCCGTGAATGGCCATGACGACTGGCTTTGGGTTCCGGTGGATTGCTTCAAAGGTATCGTAGTTGCCCTTGTTTACCGGCACGATCTTAGCGGGATCTGCTCCCAGCTCCTTGATATCCACCCCGGCGCAGAAGCCCTTTCCCTCGGCGCTGATAAGAATCACGCGTGTCGCGTCTTGCTGGCCGAGTGCACGAAGCTCAGCGGCGAGCTGCGCCCATTCGTCGCTGTTAAAGGCATTGACCGGCGGCTTGTTCAATACAATATGGGCGACGCCATCGTGAACCTGAGTGCTAAATGCCATTATGGTGCTCCTTTAATCGGGCGGCGGCTGCGATTCACCCTCAGACAGTCCTGACGCTTCGTCCTTGATGTGTTGCAGTCGACTGAGCGTCGCGTCCGCTTCAGACATCACTTTCTCAATGAGATCCGACACGGAGGGCAGATCCTGAATTAAGCCAGCGACCTGCCCGGAAGGCAAAATGCCCGATTCAGGTCTGCCGTGGACCACCGCCTCCTGAATCAGCATCGGGGCATTTGCAGACATCAATGTTGTAGCGAGCGATTCCTCGCCTCCTCGATACATCCGCCAACCTGAACGCAACAGTAACCAGGGTGAACTGCCGGTTTGCCGTGCCAGCGCAAAGGCGTGTTTGATGGCCCCGAACAACAAGCCGATGGAGGATCCTGATATGAGACGTTTGAGCTGCGCATTCATCACCATACGCTGCGGAATGCCGTCCAGCGCAGAACTGACTACGACTTGCTCTGGGAGTGCACCAAGATAAATCCGTTTGGTCGGCACGGGCACAGGGGAATCCTGGGTGAGCAGGAAACGGGTACCCATCGCCACGCCGTCTGCACCCAAACTCAGCGCCGCGACCAGACCCTTGCCATCTCGAAACCCCCCTGCAGCGGCAAGCGGCACGGTAACCGCCTCGCGCACTTGCGGGAGCAGGATCGAGGTGGCCACTTGTCCGGTATGCCCTCCTCCCTCGCTACCCTGCACGACTAGCGCATCAGCCCCGAGCTCGACCGCTCTGACGGCATGCTTGAGTGCACCCACGGTCGGGATGCAGAGCACATCCGCGGCCTTGAAACGCTCAATGGTTTTGGCATCTGGAGAACGGCTGTAACTCACTGCCCGAACCTGCTCAGCGATACAGATGTCCACGATGCGGTCCGCATGGGGCACATACATGTGAAAGTTGACGCCAAAGGGCGCGTCGGTGCGCTCGCGGATTGCCGCAATACCCCGCTGAACCTCCTCGGGGGTCATGACCGCGCCCGCCAGGAATCCAAATCCTCCCGCTCGTCCCGTGGCCGCGACAAGTTGCGCGTCAGCGATCCAACCCATCGCCGTCTGTATGACGGGGTATCGGCATCCCAGTAATCTGGTGATACGGGTTTCCATGGCTGTCGGGCTCAACCTCGGGGGCAGTGCGAAGAATCGACATTATGTGGCGACGTCTTGACGGGTCAACGCGCACTCCTTGAATACCATAGCCCGAAGAGACTATGACGTGACGCGCGCTAGTGCCCATCATACCCACTCAAGTCTTTCCTTTACGTGTGGGTATCGCTACAGCCCTATGAGTGATTTCACCGCTGCGCACCATGCCGCAGTTACCCAGCTGACGGGAGCCGGAGCACCCTTCGAAATCGTCGACCACCCGCGCGGCGACTATTCGGTGCGCGGCTATCTCAACGCAGAGCAGAATCTGCGAGACGTGATGGCGCCAGGCCGAAAATTCGGCGAGGCGCTGTTCTTGGAATACCCCGGCCAATCCTGGACATTTGCTGAATTTTTCTCGGCCGTCGACCGGCTGGCCGGTTACCTGCAGGCCCGCTGCAACATCTCGCCGGGAGACCGGGTGGCGATTGCCATGCGCAACCGGCCGGAATGGTTGATCGCATTTGTGGCGATCGTCGA
>Ga0181574_10005231_pt1 | contig 11144 bp, 11 predicted proteins | sample 101ome_24_FD_145600 | JGI IMG/M metagenome (GOLD analysis project Ga0181574, IMG submission 145600) | Coastal salt marsh microbial communities from the Groves Creek Marsh, Skidaway Island, Georgia - 101410AT metaG (spades assembly) | ecosystem: Environmental > Aquatic > Marine > Intertidal zone... | reverse complement strand
CTCGTGGTCGCGAGTAATCATGACGTTGAGCAGTTCGATTGCGGCTTCCGCCATGGTCGACTGCACTGCGCAGATGCCCTCGCGGCGGATGCCGAGCCAGTCTCCGGTAGCGATCGGGCCGGCGTCAGAGGTCGATTCGCGGACCGCCTGCGTGACTTCACCGGCGAGCACACCCGATGCCACCTCGGCCATCGAGTCGGCGTTGGCCTCCGCCGTCGACTGCGGGTCGTAGGACATCAGGCTGGCGATGCCCTCAGCGATGCCTCGAGTCGGCACGACCCGGACGGTGCGGCTGGTCTGGGCGTCGACCTGCTCCGCGACCGGGATGATGTTCTTGTTGTTCGGAAGGATGACGACCTCGGGTGCCGGGACCGACTCGACCGCTTGCACCAGGTCGGCAGTCGAGGGGTTCATCGACTGGCCGCCGGTGACGACCGCGTGCACTCCCATCGACTTCAGGATCGAGACCACTCCGTCGCCGACCGCGACCGCGACGACGGCGGTGGGGACGGGCGGGCCAGACGGCTCAAGGTCACCGAGTTCACCCTTGACCCAATCCTCCTCGTGGGCGAGCCCTTCGAGCTCTTCCAGCAGGTCGGTGACTCGGATCTTGTGGGGTCGGCCCACGTCGATGCCACACTCGATCGCAGCGCCGATGTCGTCGCAGTGGATGTGGCAGTTGAAGATGCCGTCGCCGCCGACGACCACGATCGAATCGCCGACCTCGGCCCACGCGGCCTTGAAGCCGGGGATCGATTCGTCGGGCGCATCAAGCAGGAACATGACCTCGTAGCGCAGGTCGGCAATCGAGGGTTCGTGATCGTCGCCATCGGGACGCTCCATCTCGAATTCCGGCGGCGCCTGCACATCGGGTTCGGGGAGCGGGCGTTCGTCGACGACGTTGAGCGCCGCATCGAGGAAGAGCAGGAAACCCGAACCGCCGGCGTCGACCACACCGGCATCGGCGAGCACCTTGAGCAGGGTCGGTGTGCGCTGCAGCGACTCGCCCCCTTCGGAGCGGGCGGCAGCGAGGACCCCGAGCAAATCAGCGCCGGACTCGGCGGCCGCGACTGCAGCCTCGCTCGACTCGCGCACGACGGTGAGGATCGTGCCTTCCACCGGGTGCCGACTGCGCCGTACGCACCCTCGGCGGCAGCAGCCAGCGCCGAAGCGAACGCTGCACCGTCGACCGATGTCGAATCGGCGACGGTGGTGGAGAAGCCACGAAGAATCTGCGACATGATCACCCCGCTGTTGCCACGGGCGCCCATGAGCGAGCCATGGGCGATCGCCTTGCACACCGATGCCATGTCAGGGTCGGCGCCGTCGAGCTCGTCGACGACCGAACGCAGGGTGAGCGACATGTTGGTGCCGGTGTCGCCGTCAGGGACGGGGTACACGTTGAGATTGTTCACCGCCTCGCGATGGTCGACGAGCGCGTCGCGAAAGACGGTGACGACCTGGCGGAGTGCAGCGGCATCGAGGACGTTCAGAGGCACGGCTTCGGATCGTACAAGGCCGACGTCGCCGGGGGGAGCTAGACCGGGGTACGCTTCGCCGCATGCAGGGTGTGATCAAGAGCTACGACCCCGGTACCGGCGACGGCGTACTGATTGACGAGACCGACCTTCGTGAGATCGATCTCGCCGAGAACGCCCTCGAGGGATCGCTTTTCCGGATGCTGCGTCAGGGCCAACGGGTGAATTTCGAACTCGACGACGCGGGCCGGGCAACGTCACTCATGCTCGGATCCGAGGCCGACATGGAGACGCCCGACCTCTCCGAGTACGACCTCTGATCAGAGGTTGACGATCGGGCAGAGCAGGGTGCGCTCGACACCCTCGATCTTGCCGATGGTGTTCACCACCACCCCACCGAGTTCATCCATGTCGGTGGCGCTCGCCCGTGCAATCACGTCATAGGGGCCCATGGCGACCTCTGCGGTGACGACCTGCGACAACGCGCCTGTTTCGCGTGCGACATCGGCGGCTGCGCCGACGGCGGCCTGGATCAAGATGTAGGCAGTAACGGCCACGGTGGACCCCTTCTCGGTTGCGCTGGATGGCCGTTCGACCGGCCATCGCTGAGAACGATACGTCCGATCGCGATTCGTGCACCGCTCTGGCTGGGTTAGCCCGTGCCGACGTTCTACGATGACGGGAACCTGTCTTTCACTTGTCTACCTCGCGTGAGGCTGGCGATGAACGATAAGGAACGCACTTCGCAAGCGGGGAGCTCCCCATGACCACGACCGCCGACATCGCCACCCAGCTGGAGACCACCTTCGGGCTCGCGGGCGTCGAACTCCGCTACGGACTCACCCAGGACGAACTGTTCCACGAGGCCATCGCTCACGACCGAGGCCGAGTCGAGGTCGGCGGGCCCGACGACGCCCAGAAAGCCTTCGCCACCTCGCTCGGAGTCGACGGTCCACTCGTCTACTTCTCCGATCCCGAGTGCACCGGCCGTCCGGTGAAGGACACCTACTGTGTCGACCGACCCGGCACGACCGGCCGGGTCTGGTGGAAGGACGGCTTCGCCAAATTCGACGCCGCCGCATTCGACACCCTCCTACCCCGGGTCATCGACCACCTCAACGAACGACAGCGCCACCTGTACGTCGCCGACGTCTTCTGCGGATGGGATCCCACCTTCGCCGAGCCATACCGCTTCGTCGGCGAGTTCGCGACCCACGCCTACTTCTGCAACATCATGTTCCCGAAGGCCATGCGTGAGGACAGCGACCGCGCCGAAGCCGGCTGGACCCTCATCAACGTGCCGTCGTTCGAGTGCGTGCCTGAGCGCGACGGCACCCGCAGCAACCGCGCCGTGATCATCGACATCGAGAACCGGGTGGGTCTCGTCCTCGGCCCCGCCGACTACTGCGGTGTGAACAAGAAAACCATGTTCACGATCATGAACTTCGTGCTGCCCGAGAAAGGCCAGCTGTCCATGCACTGCTCGGCCAACGTCGGCGATCGCGGCGATACCGCCATCCTCTTCGGCCTCTCCGGCACGGGCAAGACCACGCTGTCTGCCGATCCTGACCGGGAACTCATCGGCGACGACGAGCACGTGTGGACCGACGCCGGCGTCTCGAACTTCGAAGACGGCTGCTACGCCAAGCTCATCGATCTCGACAAGAGCGCCGAACCGGTGATCGCCGCCGCGATGTCGATGAAGGGCACCCTGATCGAGAACGTGCCCGCCCTGCCCGGCAAAGCGATCGCCGACACCGATCCTCAGGAATTCGACCTCACCGACGGGTCGATCACCGAGAACACCCGGTTCGCATACCCGCTCGACACGAACCCGAACGTCCGTGAGGGCGCGGCCGGTCCGCACCCCGAGACAATCGTGCTGCTCACCGCCGATGCATTTGGCGTACTGCCCCCTGTCTCGATCCTCGACAGCAACGAGACGATGTACCACTTCGTGATGGGCTTCACGTCCAAGCTCGCCGGCACCGAGGTCGGTGTCACCGAGCCCGAGCCGTCGTTCTCCTCGTGCTTCGGAGCGGCGTTCATGTCGCAGAAGCCCGCCGTCTACGCCGAGTTGCTCGCCACGCGCATGGCCGAGAACAACACCCGGTGCATCATGCTGAACACGGGCTGGACCGGCGGCCCCTACGGCAAGGGTGAGCGAATGTCGCTGAAGGACACCCGCGCCCTGCTGGACGCTGCGCTCAGCGGCGAATTCGACGGAGCCGATCTACAGACCGAGCCGACGCTCGGCGTGAAGATGCCGATCACCTGCGCGGCAGTCGACGACACGATCCTCAACCCGCGGGACACGTGGGAAGATCCCGACGCGTACGACGAAGCTGCCGCTCGGCTCCGGGACATGTTCCGCGAGAACTTCGCCCGGCAGAACTACGCCGAACTGGGGATCCAGCCGGCGATGTGACCGGCGACCGGTTTCACGCCGGGAACCACAGCACGAGGTAGGCAGCCCGGACGCCGAGCCCCATCAGCCACAGGCTGCCGAGCCCGTACAGCAGGTAGGGACGGTCCTGCATGTAGCTGCGGTACGAGAAGATCATGCCGCACGACATGAACGCAACGAGCCCGTAAAGCAGGGGTTCACCCGGCTCGATCGTGTCCTGCGCCTGAGCAGCCACGGCGAAAACGACATGGGCCGCGATCACCGCTTGAGCGCCTCCGACGGCGTACCACAGCGACCGATGGCGTAGCCGTTCCTCGAGATGGGCGAACAGCGCCCAGATCGCCACCACACCGTTCGCGATCATCCACGGCCAGATCGAGACCTCGTACAAGTCGAGCATCACCGCATCCATCCCCTCGATCTCGGCATCGGATCAGTCGAGCACGGCGTAGATGTCGTCGAGATAGGGCGCACCCTGCTGCGACGAGCCGTAGTGCACGTACCACTCCTGCCCGAAGGCCATGGCGAAGGCGTCGTCGGGCAACGTGAGGAAGATGGAGTCCTCGGTGATCTGAGACGCGTGGGCGGCCATCGCCGCCTTCTTTTCGGCAACGACGCCGGTGACGTCGACTGCGTGGGTGATGTCGGCGGCCGGTGTGCCGAGATCCTGCTCAAGAAACTCATTGCGCTCAGCCTCGAGTTCGTCGGCCGACCGATCGGAGTCCTCGGCCATCTCGGCCCAGGCCGGATCCTCACCGAACGCCTTCATCTGCTCGCGGTTCATCGTCGACTCGAACACATGGGGCGTGCCGGCGAGCTCCGCAGCCCGCCTGCCGACCCGATGAACCTGAATGTGATCGGGGTGGTTGTAGCCACCGATCGGGTCATAGATCGTGACGATGTCGGCTTGCTCCTCGCGAAGAATCCGGGCGAGCCGCCCGGCCGCTTCCTCGACATCGGCCTGCCAGAAGCAGTCGGGATCATCGTTGGTCGGCGTGTTCTCCATCCCGGAGTCCTTGTAGCCGAGAAACTCGAGCCGGCTGACCGAGAGCTCATCGGCAGCCGCGGCCAACTCACGGGCCCGGACATCAGCGAGGGTCTCGCCGTCGGGGATCATGTCGGGATCGGCCTCGCCCACCGCGCCGTCGGTGGCGCACACCAGCACGATGCGATGCCCTCGTCGGGCACCGATCACCATCGTGCCACCGGTGGCGATCGCCTCGTCGTCGGGGTGGGCGTGAAAGAAGACCGCGGTCGCCATCTACGCGACGCTACCGGCCTCGTGCAACGCCGCGATCTCCTCGGCGGAGTACCCCAGATCGGCAAGCAGTTCATCGGTGTGCTGGCCGGCGTGCGCCGGCGGACATTGAATCTCGGAGTCGGTGCGAGAGAAGCGAGGCGCCGGCCGAGGCTGTGTCACACCGTTGCGCTCGACGAAGGTGCCACGAGCGATGTTGTGCGGGTGCTGCGGGGCCTCCGCCATCGACAACACCGGAGCAAAGCAGATGTCGGTGTGCTCCATGATCTCGCACCATTCGTCGCGGGTCTTCTCTTTGAAACGCGCCGTGAGTTCGGTCTTGAGATCAGGCCAGGCGGAGCGGCTCATCTGCTGATCCCAGACGGAGTCGGTGAGCTCCATCTTCTCTCGCAGGACGGCGTAGAACTGCGGCTCGATCGAGCCGATCGAGACAAAGTTGCCGTCGGCACACTCGTAGACGTCATAGAAGTGGGCACCCGTATCGAGCAGGTTGGTGCCGCGCTCGTCATTCCAGATTCCCATCGCCCGAAAGCCGTGGAAGAAGGTCATCAGCGACGCAGCACCGTCGACCATCGCGGCATCGACGACTTGGCCCTCACCCGAGGATCGGGCTTCGAGGAGCGCGCACACCATGCCGAAGGCGAGGTACATGCCACCACCGCCGAAGTCGCCGACGAGGTTGAGCGGCGGAACCGGGGCTTCACCCTGCCGACCCATCGATTCGAGGGCGCCGGCGAGGGCGATGTAGTTGATGTCGTGGCCGGCGGCCTGCGCATACGGGCCCTCCTGGCCCCAACCGGTCATTCGGCCGTAGACGAGGCGGGGGTTGCGGGCGAGGCAGTCGTCGGGGCCGACACCGAGCCGCTCGGTGACCCCGGGCCGGAAGCCCTCGATCAGGCCGTCGGCGGACTCGACGAGCCTCATCACCGTCTCGAGGCCCTCGGGGGACTTCATGTCGACACCGATCGAGCGACGGCCGCGCAACATGACGTCGGCCGGAGGCACATCGGGATCCCCGCCTCGAACCGCCGAGGATCGCTCGACGCGGATCACGTCGGCGCCCATGTCGGCCAGCATCATGGCGCAGAACGGCCCAGGGCCGATGCCCGCCAACTCGATGATGCGTACTCCGGAAAGGGGTCCCATGGTGTCCTCCGTCAGCCTGCGAACGGTCGGGACCCTAGCCCTCCCGTGCGACGCCAGGCGAAGCCGTCGATCAACCCTCGAAGGTACGGGCAGTGAGGATGGTCATCGCCTCCACCAGCGGCGGCCAGACCTGGTACACGAAGTCATGGGACATGCCCTCGATCTCGAGGAACTCCGCACCAGGGATCAGTTCCGCAGTGCGTCGGCCGTGCTCGATCGTCAAGAGGGTGTCATTCTCACCGTGGACGACCAGCGCCGGAACGTCGAGCGCCCGCAAGCCGTCGACCCGGCTCGGGCTGCGCAGCGCAGCCTCGAGTTGCCGCATGCCGCCGCCGGGCACGAACGCCCGCTGGTGAAGTTCGGTGAAGAACACCCGGAGTTGGTCGACGTCGAACCACTCCGGATTGGCCCAGAGCTTGCGAGCGGCGATATCGGCCTCGATCTGCTCCTCCGTCGTCGCCTTCGACGGCGCCGTCAGCGCGGCGACGACCTCGTCGGACGCAACCGGCAGGTCGGGCTCACCGGTGGTCGAGGCGAGTGACACGAGCGCCCGCACCCGCTCGGGGTGATCGACGGCGAGCTGCTGGGCGATCATGCCGCCAAGCGACAAACCGAGCACGACAGCGGTGCCGACACCGACGTCGTCGAGCACGGCGACGACATCATCGGCCATGTCGGAGAGTGTGTACTCGTCATCGTCCGCAGTGATCGACGACAATCCGGCGTCACGGTTGTCCATCCGGATCACGAAGAAACCCCGGTCGACGAGCGCCATGCAGAACCCCTCGGGATAAATGAGGAGCTGGTTTCCCATGCCGGGCAGACAGACGATGACGGGGTCGTCCTGGATGCCGAACGTTTCGTAGTACAACTCGATCGCATCGTTCATCACCGTGGGCATGGACCCACACTAGGTTCCGACTCATGAAGATTCGCGACCGGAAGTTCGCCAAGCTCACGACCGACGAACTGCACGACATTCTGAAGCTCCGCATCGACGTCTTCGTCGCCGAGCAGGCGTGTGCGTACCCCGAACTCGACGGCCGCGACACCGAGCCCGACACCCGTCACGTGTGGATGGCTGACGACATCGGTGTGGTCGCGTACGTGCGGGTGCTTCACGACCACGACGCAATTCGGATCTGCCGAGTCGCCACCCGGGAGGACGCTCGATCAGGCGGGCTCGCCGGCGCCCTGATGGAGTACGTCCTCGACTCGACCGACGGGCCATGGGTGCTCGACGCCCAGAGCTATCTGGCCGGCTGGTACCGCGAGCGAGGGTTCGAGGACGACGGCGAGGAATACATCGAGTACGGCATCGCCCATATCCCGATGCGTCGGGAGTCCTGAGCGTCAGTCGAAGCGGATCACCCGCGCAGGGTTGATTCGCAGCCGCACACTCGACCCGACCGCCGGGGCCGTCGCGAGCACGAACCGCAGGCTGGTGCCATCGGCTGTGCGCAAACGGACGTCGTGGTCGACCCCGCGAAAGTGCACCCGTTCAACCGTCGCTTCGACATCCCCGGCCGGATCCATGACCGCAGCGTCGGAGCGCCATACTTCGATCCCATCAAGGCCTTCGATGACGTTGGTGTGCCCAAGTATCCGAGCAACGACGAGTGATCGAGGGGCGGCCCAGATCTCCGCAGGAGGATCGGTCTGATGGAGTCGGCCATCGTGCATGACACCGACACGATCCCCGAGGGCGAACGCCTCGTCATGATCGTGCGTGACATGGATCGCGGCAGTGCCGGTTGCGTCGAGCACGGCGGGCAGTTCGCCGATGAGGCGGTCACGAAGATGACGGTCGAGCGATCCGAGCGGTTCGTCGAGCAGCAGCACCCGAGGTGCCGGGGCGAGCGCTCGAGCGAGCGCAACACGCTGCGCCTCACCGCCCGAGAGTGTCGTGACCGCTCGCCGTTCGTAGCCGGCGAGACCGACCAACTCGAGAAGTTCGCCCACGCGCTCCCGGCGGGTGGCCGAGGCGACCTCGTTCATCCGAAGGCCGAACTCGACGTTCTGCCCGACGTCTCGATGTGGGAACAGGGCGTGGTCCTGGAACATCAGGCCGAACGGACGAGCCTCGGGTGCATCAGCAGTGATGTCATCACCGTCGAGCGAGATCGTGCCTGCGGCCAACGGTTCGAGTCCGGCGATCGCGCGCAACAGGGTGCTCTTGCCGCATCCACTTGGTCCGAGAAACGCAAGCATCTCTCCGGCGGCGAGGTCGAGATTGGTGTCCGCCACGGCGCGCACCTCACCGAAACGCACCTCGACTCCACGCAACGCCAGCATCACAACAGCCCCTCGTTCCCTCTGCGGCCTGATTCGATCACGAGTACCGCAGTCGCCACCAGCACCATGAGGACGACCGAAAGGGCCATCGCCTGCCCTTGAAGCAGGTCGCCAGGCGTCGACAGCAGCCGGAACAGCGCGATCGGCGCGGTGAGATTCTCCGGGCGTCGGGGCAGGAAGGACGTTGCGCCGAACTCACCGAGCGAGACGGCGAAGGCAAACCCGGCACCGACAACGAGGCCTCGCATCCCGATGGGCACATCGACTTCGCGGCGAGCTCGGGCTGGCGACGCACCCAACACCGCCGCCGCCTCGTGAAGCACCGGGTCGATCGACCGCAACACCGGCACCATCGTGCGGACGACGAACGGCACGCCAACAAGGGCATGGGCAATCGGGATGATCCACCAACTCGTGCGGAGGTCGAGTGGTGGCTCGTCAAGGGCGATGAGCATGCCGAAACCGATCGTCACCGCCGACGTCCCGAGCGGCAGCGTGAGACCGAGGTCGAAGATCCGGGCAACACCTCGGCGGCCGTGCACGACCACCAGCGAAGCCAGGAGCCCGACGAGCACAGCGATCGCAGTAGCCGCAAGGGCGAAGACGACCGAGTTCCACAGCGCCGTCGTGGCAGGGGCTGGCAGCTGCCGCGCCCGCTCACCCAGAGCCTCGTAGTGGTCGAGACCGTAGCCCCCTCCGGTCGAAAACGACCGCTCGACCAACACGCCGATCGGCACGCCGAGCAGCACCAGGCCGATAGCGAGGTTGCCGCCGCGCCAGCCGAGAGACGCGGGACGGCGGCTCGAACGGGCGCCCCGACCGACGATCAGGCGACGGTGTTCCAGGCGGGTCGAGAGGACGACGAGGGTCAGCACGGCGACAAGCTGCAGGGCCGCGAGCGCAGCGGCGGTCTCGAGGTCGACACGAGTGACCGCCTGTCGATAGATCTCGGTCTCGATCGTTGCTCGCCTGGGCCCACCGAGGATCAGCACCACACCGAACGACGTGAACGAAAACAAGAAGACGATCGCCGCCGCAGCAGCGACGGCGGGTCGCAGTCGAGGCAGCGTGACCTCCCGGAAGGCCTGCCACGGACGAGCCCCGAGCGCACGGGCTGCCTCCTCCATGCGATGGTCGAGGCTGGCCCAGTACGAACCCACCGCCCGAACGACGACCGCGTAGTTGAAGAACACGTGGGCAATCAGGATCGCCCAGACGGTGTGGCGGAACCGAAACGCACCGTCGTCGAGTCCGATGACCGAGAACACCTCGGTGAACGCAGCAGCGACGACAACCGTTGGCAGCACGAACGGTACGGTCACGAGCGCTCGGACAAGCCGCTGACGTCGCGCCGTCAACCGGGCGACGACCGACGCAGCGGGAATGCCGACGGCGAGGGTGAGCACGGTGCTTGCGATCGCCTGCCAGATCGTGAACCAGGCGATGTCGCGTTGACGCGACGACGCAGCCAGATCGAGGAACGTCTCGCCTCCCCCGCCGCCGAGTCCGCGCCACAGAATCGTGGCGATCGGGTAGAGGAAAAAGGCCCCGATGAACACAACAGGGACGACCACCAACACGCTACGAGTGCTGAAGCCGAACAGCCGGTTCATCGCACGCTGCTCCAGGTCCGTGCGCTCAGCCCAGGACGATCTCGACCCATCGCTCGACCCATGCGTCACGGTTCGCTTCGATGGCGGCCGGTTCGATGATCTGTGGATCGTCGGCTATCTCGGCGAACTCGACGAACTCGGCGGGCAACGCCGCAGCCTCGAGTGCCGGAAACACGAACATGTTGAGCGGCACATCCTCCTGGAACGTCGGGGTCAACATGAAGTCGATGAGGGCTGCTGCCTCGGCGCGGCGCTCGGTGCCGGCGAGGATGCCGGCGAACTCGATCTGACGGAAGCAGGAGTCGAGCAGCACGCCGGTCGGTGCGGTGTCGACGGGCGGGTCGGCATAGATGACCTCGGCAGGCGGGCTCGACGCATACGAGACGACGATCGATCGATCACCGCCACCAGCGGTGAACTCGCCGTAATAGGCGTCGGACCACCCGGCGGTGACACTGACGCCGTTGGCGACAAGGTCGGCCCAGTACTGCTCCCAGTCGTCGGTGCCGTTGACGGTGGCAAGGAGGAAGGCGAGACCGGGCGAGGACGACTCGGGCGACATCACGACGAACTGGTCGGCGTAGACCGGATCAGTCAGATCCTCGAGCGTGGTGGGCACCTCGGCCCCCTCGGGCAGGGCGTCGATCCAGTAGTTGACGCAGACGTCGCCGAAATCGATCGGCGTGACGCGATGCTGGTCGTCGACGCGTAGCTCGGGGAACACGCCATCGAGGTTCCCCGACTCGTACACCTCGAACAGTTCGGCGTCGAGCCCCCGCTGCAGGAAGGTGTTGTCGATACCGAACATGACGTCGGCAAGCGGCGCGTCCTTGGTCAGGATCGCCTCGCTCACCATCGCGCCGGCATCACCACTCTGCAGCAGCTCCACGGAAATCCCCGTCTCGGCGGTGAACGCCTGAAGGATGGCGTCACTGACGACGAAGGAG
>Ga0181574_10005229_pt1 | contig 11147 bp, 6 predicted proteins | sample 101ome_24_FD_145600 | JGI IMG/M metagenome (GOLD analysis project Ga0181574, IMG submission 145600) | Coastal salt marsh microbial communities from the Groves Creek Marsh, Skidaway Island, Georgia - 101410AT metaG (spades assembly) | ecosystem: Environmental > Aquatic > Marine > Intertidal zone... | reverse complement strand
ATCCATTGGGCGCCCATCACAATCGTTACAAGAGGAAGGATGAAGAGGGCGTAGGCGCTCAATCGATCCTTGTCTCTCAGTGATGAATTGAGCTCAACCTGTTCACGTTCGCTTTGCACCGAATAGGGTCGGTCTCTACCAATCGAATCGTTGGTGGTGGCTATCGCTATCGGTTGCTCACTGAGAGAAGCCATCTGCGCCTCATCTGAATCGTGGCTTGCCACAGAGCCTGGGTTTGACGAGGTTTCAGACGTCAATTGACCCACTGTCGACTGGCGAACGAGCCGATCTGTGAGTGCGGCCATGACTTGGCCCAAAGCGAAGAGAAAGACTAACCACGCGAGTAGTCCCCAGTGTTGAGAGATCGGTACCCACTCGATCATGGCTTTTAAAATGAATGGCGTGGTCAGCTGACAGGTTGCAAGGATGAGGGTCCATCCGGACAACCACGTCCAATGTTTGGAGTGCTTGGGGGGTGCAATCTTCTGGCGGCTGGTCATGTATTGATGGGTGCTATCACCACTGTGGTGTGTATCGAGATGGTGAGATGTATCGCTGGGTTCACACACGATGACGATACCTGAGAAGGCGCGATTCACTTCATTGGTTGAGACCCAAGCTCGCCCAATGGCTGGATTGTCGATGAGATAGCCGTTTGCCGTGACGGCCCAAAGGACCACCCAATGATCGAGGTTCCAATGCAGAATGGCTGGGCGTTTAAGGCGAGCAAGCTCGTCCATCGCGACTCTACATGGGCTGGCCGACAAACCAACAAGCATTGCCAAATCGACCATTTCTGCAGCGGTTGCCGGGTGCGCCACCGCGGGTAGATTGGTGAACTCGCTTGAGAGAGGGTGAAAATAGTGCGCCACCATGGCGAGACAAGTTGGCCCACAATCCGATGAATGTCGTTGACGCAAGCTCGCTGGCAGTTTGGATTGAATAAAAGGGTAACGAAACATCTCAACGACCATTCAGAATCAATACCAGTGGCGGGTCCAACTGGTCCATGTATCCAATAGCCACTGAACCGCAGTGAATTCCGGATGAGGGAGGCTGGCGGTGACCCATTCCCCTGGACTTAACTGAGCGCCCTTCATCGCTTGCCTGTCATCCCACTCGAGAGTCAATCTGCCTCTCGGTTCCAAGTGCGGCGAGGAATCGAGTGAGCTTGTGGATACGGGAAGGCTGCGCTCGATACGAACGATGCGAGCGTTGATCCATTCAATGATCTCTGCGTCTTGATTTGCTCGTGAAAGCTGCAATTCAGATCCGAGTGATACTTCACCCAGCAGATTCGTTGGAACGACAAAGCTTGCTGATAAAGCCAGCGGCGTAGGGGTCACTGTGATAAGGGGTTGTCCTTTGAAAACGGCTTCGTTTCCGCCCACATGCAGAGTGGTGATCAGAGAGGGATGGTCTAAGCGGATGGAGTGACGAAGCGAGGCCAGCGTTTCTCCTAATTGTCGCTTCAATTCAGTTCTATCGGCCTGCAGGACTCGTTGTTGTTGCCTATATCGGCCTAATCGCTCTTTTGTTTGAAAAGGCAGCGCTGCCATTTGTGCTTTGAGTTCAATCAGGCTGGTCTGAATCGCTGCTCTTCGGTCAATAACTTGGTGGGCTCGCTCATAGCGCGCAATGTATTCCAGCGGAGTAATCAGTCCTGATGCCCTGGCCTTCTTCAGGGCGCGAACGGGTGCTTCGTACTCCGCTGACAGTCGAGTGAAATTGGTTAGTCTGGGTTTGATCTGTGTAATGGAGCGTGTCAGTGATTCCGTCGTCGCCCGGTGGTTCCTAATCGCTAGATGAGCAGCTTCCTCAAGTTCTAGTAACCGGTTATCAAGGATGCTGAGTGAGTGACGAATCGCCTCGAAGCGTTGCTGAAGCACTGGGGACCGGTCTCGTTCAATGACAGCGAGAAGGTCGCCCGATGCAAAGTACACTCCACTTGTAGCTTTAATGTGAGTCACTTGGCCATTGAAAGGCGCCCGCAGAGTCCGTTGCTTTGGGTCTTGAATTTGACCCTGTACGATCGTGTGCCGAGGAATGGGAATCAGCGCTGCACCCATGATGACTCCCATTGCTAAGATCCATGCTAGCCAGCTTGATCTTTTCTGAAAGTGAGTTTCAGGGCTCAAATGGGTTGCGGTCAGGTATTGGCGAACTGCCTCAGGGCGAAAAAGGCTTCGCGGAATTTGCATAGCAAGTAGTCTTCGAGTGGGTTCAGCGAGCGTGGCAGAAGTTCGGTTCAGCAATGCAAGATTTCGCTTGGCTTGAGTGGAGTGGTTGCGCAATAACGCGTGCGCTTCCTTTCCATGCGGCTCCGTTGCGACAGGTTGCAATGTTCCGTTATTTAGTGCGATAAGGTCGCTTTGCCAAGAGGGGATGCGTGGATGAGTGCAGTCAATCGAACTGGACAGCTAGCAGGCAAGGTGGCCCTGGTTACGGGAGCCAGTCGTGGCATTGGAGAGGCGATCGCCTACCGGTATGCGGCTGAGGGCGCAAAGGTGATTGTGACCGCGCGTACCTTAAACGATGGTGACCACCAGTTCCCGGGCGGTGTGGCTGAAGTGGCAGATCGAATTAGGGCGGCGGGTGGTGATGCGTTGGCAATACAAGCCGACCTCGCGCGCGCCGATGACCGTCAGCGAACCATTCATGAGGCAGAGGCTGCGTTTGGCTACGTTGACATACTTGTCAACAACGCTGCGGTAACCTATTTTCGCCGCGTGGAGTCTTTTAGCGAGAAACATTTTCAGTTGATGTTTGGGGTGCAAGTAGAAGCGCCATTTCACCTATCCCAATTGGTGATGCCTGGCATGAAGCAGAAAGGCGGGGGTTGGATCATCAACGTTAGTTCTCACGCAGCGATTCATCCAGAGCTCGATGGGCCTGCAAGGGGTGGCACTGTGTACGGCATGTGTAAGGCTGCGCTGGAACGAATGAGCACGGGGCTGGCTTCAGAGGTGGTCGATGACAAGATTGCCGTTAATGTGATTTCACCAGGATTGGTCGCAACCCCCGGAGTCATGCACCATAAGCTGATTAACGAGGATACACCTGCTGGGCGGGTCACGCCTGTAGAGCATATGGCTGAGGCGTGTTTGCGACTTGCGCATAGCAACCCCTCCATGTTGTCGGGACTCGTTACCTATGCGGCTGACATGCTGGAAGCCCATTCACTTACGCCTGCTCCGCTACTTCATCCGGTTTGACGCCGAACGTCGCTCGGTTCCAAAAGTAACCCGTGGTCGCCACGATCACATTCGCTGCTGCGGCAGCCAAGAACACGCCCATAGCGTCAAACCAACCGCTGAGGAGGTAAGCGAGCGGCAGGTAAATCACTAACATTCTTGCGATGGACAGTATTGTTGAGCGGAGTGGGTGACCCAGGGCATTAAAGATAGCCGAGGTCATCATGATGATGCCCCAGCCGCCGTAGCTGATGGGCAAAATCACTAGGTAGTCGGCAGCAACTTCGACAACAGAAGGGGTCGAGTCGAATTGATGGATTAGTGGGTAACGGAGTAAATAAAGCAAAGCGGCGACGACTGCTCCCCACAGGAGCGACCATTGGAAGGTGAGGCGCATCGCTTCATTGGCTCGGTCAAAGGCCTTGGCGCCCCAGTTCTGCCCGACAAATGGGCCGATGCTCGCGGACAAAGCAAAAAGAGGAATGACCACGAGTCCCTCGAGTCGGCTCGCTATGCCAAATCCTGCAACCGTCTCCTGCCCGTACTCTGCCAGCAATGCGGTGATGAGGCCTGCTGATAAAGGCCCAATCATGTTCGTAGCGGTGGCAGGAAGCCCCACCGCAAGAATGCGGCGCCAAATGGATACTAGTTCCCGTAGTCTGGTCTGTCCAATGCGGATCAATTGATGATGGTTTACGAGAATATAGACCGTGGCTAAACAAACGAGCACGCGGGCGCAGAAATTGCCGATTGAGGCACCTGGCATGCCAAGTTCAGGTAGCCCAAGCCAACCAAACACAAAGATGGGCGCTAATGCGATCTGTAGTACGCTGCCCGATACCATGATCACGCTGGACACTTTTGCGTCGCCGGTAGCCCTTAATGCGTTGGCCCCGACGCTGGGGAGCGCCATGAAAAAGAGGCTCGCAAACCACCAGAGCAGATAATCGCTGGCGAGAGGGCGAGTTTCCTGGTTAGTCCCAAGGGCTACGAGCAAAGGTTCGAGGCAAGCGATACCTATCACGGACACGATGAGCATCATGATGCCAGCCAGAATCATACCGCCGGTTGCAATCACATGAGCGGGCTCATCGGTGCCACTACCGATGGCTCTTGCCAATACCGAGGACATACCAATTGAGATGCCCAGGGTGATAGACATTAAGGCGGCCGTAACGGGGAAGGTGAAGCCAAGAGCAGCGAGCGAGATCGAGCCGAGCGAGCTGATGTAGTACGTCTCCGCAAGCCCAGCAACAAGGCTCGACGAGATACCTAGAATCATGGGTAAAGTCAGGCTCAATAGGCCCCTAGGGACTGATCCTTTGGTGAGTCTCGCGGATTGTTCGTTGGTATGACTCAAGCGTTTTGGTCTGTCCCCCTAGAGTGGCGAAGGAGACTAAACCAATTCGATAGGAGGGTCCATCCGAACGCGCCCGACATCGCCAAGATCAAAAGGCGTTAGCTGATAGACGAAGTAATTCAACCAGTTCGAGAATAAAAGACTGCCGTGGCTTCTCCAGGTCACGATTGGGTCGTTGGCTGGATTGTCGTTACGGAAATAATTTAGGGGAACCTTGGGGTTTGCACCGGCCTCAACGTCTCGCAGGTATTCGTTTTTGAGCGAATCAGGCTCGTACTCTGAATGCCCAGTGACGAATAAGTGCTTGCCGCTTTGGTGGGCAAATAAGTAGGCGCCTGCTTGCTCTGATACGGCAAGAATTTCAAGTTCAGGTACCGATTCAATGGCCTGGATGGGTACCTCGGCATACCTCGAGTGAGGCGCTTGGAATTCGTGATCAAAACCCCGAACGATGGGAGACAGGGGCTTTAGCAACCGGTGGGGATATACCCCCGATAGCTTCTCGGGCAAAACTGCTTTGTTCTTGCCATATAAATGGAACATAGCAGCCTGCACCGCCCAGCATAAAAACATAGTTGAAGTGACATGGGTTTCTGTCCACTCCAGGATCTCGCAAAGCGAATCCCAGAACGTCACCTCACTGAAGGGAACTTGCCCTAGCGGTGCGCCGGTAATGATCATGCCGTCGAAGTGGTTGTCCTTGATGGCGCCGAAATCCTTGTAAAAGGTCTCCATATGCGAAACAGGCGTATTCTTGCTCGGTCTGTCGTCGATTCGGAGCAGCTCAATATGGGTCTGAAGGGGGCTGTTGGACAGCATGCGGAGTAGATGGAGCTCCGTCTCGATTTTCTTTGGCATCAGGTTAAGGATCAGAATTCGAAGCTCCCGAATGTCCTGGACTTCTGCTTGACTGGAGGTCAAATAAAAAATGTTCTCGTCACGCAGTGCGAACGCAGCAGGAAGGGAATCTGGAATATTAATTGGCATGTCGGTCGTCCAGGCAAAAAAAAACCTACTCAGCGGTGCTCGCTAAAGTAGGTTCGATTCTTTAGCGGCATTTCTAACGCGCCCGCAAGCTGATTTCAAATCGGCGCAGAGGCTAGTATAGCGATTGGAATCAGTGAGTCAAAAGGTAAGACTGATCAGCAAGTCTCCATTGCTTGCAGCGATGGATTGGTGTCTTTTCTCCACTTTTTTTCTGTGTTCGCTTCGAGTTCGTGATCAGGCGCGCAACCCCATGCTAGATGTCCATCCTGTCCTGAATGGGCGAGACCGTGCAGGGCGATACCAAGATACTGACAGTGCAGTGACAAACATAGGGTTGGAGCGGCTTACGGCACGTACAGCATTGTAAAGTCTGGCTTAGATTGGAGACGTCTCCTTTTGCCAACCAAGACGAACAACCGCTAACAAGCGCTAACAAGCGCTGCGAGATACAGAGCGGTCTGCCCGCCTTTTTTGCTCGGTTTCTTGACTCGATCTTGGATTAGATCGGTAAAGTGGGCGATTTAGTGGAAACCAGGCAACCGGTTTTTGGTTGCTGCGCAGCCTACAAAAGCGTTTTGGAGAAAGAACAATAGGAGACGAAGAAATCACCCCTCAACTCAAGATGAGAAGAGGGGCGGACCTCGTCTAGCCGCCGAACCGGCGAGTGACGTCGATGCCCCAGTATCGAGGATAGAGCCGCTCGCCCGTCAGGCGATAGTTGCTGCTTTCTGTTGACGTGCCAAAACCGCGGAAGACCCGCTCGTCAGTTACGTTATCAACGAACGCGCGAACAACCAGTTTCTCGCTTGCATCTCTCCAATTCACGCTTAAATCCACCCTATGACGTGACGGTACGCGATCAAGTTCTCTTTGAATAGCACCACTCCAGTACTCGCCGGTGTAGCCCACGGTGGCATTGAGTGAAAGGGTGCCGCTCTCCATCGGGAAGTCATAAGTGCCGTAAATGACGCCTTTGTGCTTGGGTATGCGCTTCAATGGATTGCCCTGCACTTGTCTCAAATAGGCATCGAGATTGAAGGCAAAACCGGTCGCTGTGGTCACGCGTGACCCATCGGGATTCAACGCAAACTGGAATAGTGAATTAGGCAGCGAAGGATCATCCCGCTCGGTGACGAGGTAGCTCTCAGAGTATTCGGTGTCCGTATAGCTATAGTTACCTCCAAGTGTTAGGTAATCGCCTAGCAGCCAAGTGACTTCTATCTCGAACCCTTGGTTTATAGCATCTCCGGCATTCGTCACTGTATCAACAGATCGCGCCTGCGCCATATCGTAGGTATCAATTTGATCTTGATATCCCTCATAGTCATAGCGGTAGATCGATGCGTTAACCTGACCACGTCCATCGGCTAATGTTCCTTTATAACCAATTTCGTAAGCCATGACGGTCTCTTTGTCATAAGACAAAGGGCTAAGACAATTGATGTAGAAGCCAGTGTTGATACAGCCTGCCCCTGTGTTTTGCCCTCTGGCATCCAAGACGCCCAAGGAATAGCCACCAGCCCGGTATCCTGTTGTCACGGAGAAGTACATTAAAGTGTCTTCATTAGGCGTCCAGTCAAGATTGACTCTGAAGTTAGTATCCGACCAAGTGTCCTCATCGGAGGTTCGCCAAGCGAGGGAGACCGGGACTCCCTGCAGGAGCAGCGGAGATGTACAAGTTGCGTCAGTGATTTCGCAATTCGCCGCAATTGGATTCGCAGGATCTCCAGTAAACGTTGCCCGACCCATTGCCATATTAATCAAAGATAGTGGGGTTACAGCTCCACCGGCGTGCAAGGCAAAGAGCAAGTTTTGACCGAACGGGTTAACCTCTGCCGGTAATGCTCCGAACGGCGCTGCATTGGCCACCATATTGGGAGTTTCTGCGTAACCCAGTAGAGGCATGATGGCAGCTGGAAGGGTTGACAGGCCAGCGAGTAAGCCAGCTGCGCCTGAGGCCGCGGCGGGCAATTCGTAATAGGCGAAGCGTCGTTCTAGTGCATCTTTGTCGTCCTCGGCGTGACGCGCTCCAAGTACTAGTGAGAACTGATCACTGAGATCGATGGTCGCCTGAGCGTAAAATGCTGTTTGCTCATTTCCAACGCGATTCTTGTGGCGATATAAATCCTCACTGCCGCCCCAGAGGCCAGCAACCTGCTCCCCATCACTGGCGCTATCAATGGTAACAGGCGATTGTTGGAGCCCAGTGAGCGCGCCAAGCAATTGTAAGAAGCTCGCACCACCTAAACCAAAGTCAACATCGCTTAAGCCGATCAGAGAAAGATTAGGAGGGGTTGGAGTCGCAATCGCCAAATCACCGTAATCGGCTGCTTGTGTGAAGCGAAGCGTGTTGTTCGTAAGCGAGTAATTCTGTCGTCTAGATTCTTTAAACAAGAACGCCCCTGCGGTAAGGCTGACGCGATCTGCGAATTCCGTCTGAACGCGTAATTCGTGCGAGTAGCTCCATACATCTTCGAGCACGGTTTGCCGGTATTTGCTGAACTCGCTGTCGTAACCGTCGATATCGATATTAAAGGTGTACTCAAAATCATTGGTGCCGAACAGATAGGTAAGGGTAGTGTCCTCACCGAGGTCCCATGTCAGTTCCAGGCTGCTGGCCTGATGATCGAATAGCTCGTGATTACATTCCGTGTTCGCATACGGAAATTTGCAGTTGTTCCCTGAGTTATTGACGAGGTTATACCCGGTATCCTCGTCGATTGCTCCATAAAGGCGGGCAGCAGGAACGTCTGTTCGCCCAAATGCGGCATTCGGTTGCGGGCTTGCCGCCTCGTCGATGCCTGGTCGAACGGGTAGACCGAACACTGATGCACCAGAACCGGGATCGGTATAGGAAAGAGCACCCGGCGTGCCCTCCGGCACGGCTCTTAGCCCGTAGGCGGGGTAGGTGGTTGCCGCTGCTCCTCGAAGGCCAACAGGCCCCTCGGTGATCAGGCCGTACATGCCGATATCTCGATCAGATTTCCGATTGTTGACTCTCAATTTTGCCCGAAAGGTATCTGTGGCCTCCAACAAGAAGGTCATGGCGACATTGTGATCATCAATGCCGTCAGTGTCGCTGGAATCATTGATTCCCTCCTGCCAGGGACTGCGTTTGCGCTTTGTTCCAACGACCCGCGCAGAGAGGACTTCATCGATGAGGCTACCGGATAGAATCCCGTAGTACTCAACCGTGCTAAATGCGCCTAATTGAACGCGAATTTCACCCTCGGGCTCGTAGGTTGGATCGTTGGTCACGTAGTTGAGCGCGCCACCGATTGAATTTCGGCCGTAAAGCGTTCCTTGCGGGCCCCGCAAAACCTCTACGCGTTTTAGGTCATAGAGTCCGTTTTCGGTTGCCGCAATACCAAAATCTGGGGAAAAAATGCCGTTATAGTAGGTCGCAACACCAGGATCACCCCCCAGTGCCCGGAAGTTTCTGCCAACTCCACGGATTCGGATATCGTAAGCATCGCGTGTGGTGGCAGGGATATAGTTGACTAGCTCGTCTGGACTCTGGATCCCAAAGTTTTCAATGGTGTCCTCTGAAAATGCCGTAATGGAGATAGAGGTATCAGAGACCGTGGATTCCACCTTTTCGGCGGTAACTACGACTTCTTCGAGCTTACGCTCGTTTTCGGCTCCCACAACCAGCAGAGGCGAAAATCCAATGGCGAAAAGAAGAGGAATGAGTAACGCTGTTTGCTTCGAGGGTTGTTGCTCCATAGTTGCGCTCCATGCTAAGTGCACGCCGGCGTCCCTAGAGCGTTGCCCTCGGTCCCCGACGAAGGTTTTGCCACACTGAATCACCTTAGAAAGGAAATTTCGGCAGGTCAATCCCTCCGCGGCTCTATTTTTGCGCGGCTAATCTAGGCGATTTTCACGTTGCGGAAATTGATCGGGCCTGTGTTCACGGTCATTCTGACTTCGTGCGACTAAGCTGGTAGGATGCGCGAGCAAGTCCTATGGAGTCCCTTCTATGTCAACGATCAAGCCCTTAGGCGTCACTTTTGGAAGTTTGGGGGTGCTGGGTCCTGCAGCGGTGACGGATATTGCTCGGCTATGCAAAGAGACTGACTACCAAAGCTTGTGGACTGTTGAGGCCACGGGAACCGATGCCATGACCTTGCTCGGCGCTGCGGCTGCAACCGCACCAGGACTGGCGCTCGGCACAGGGATTATCCCCATTCAGCTAAGAAGCCCGACATTGACGGCAATGACTGCGGCGACACTTCAGGCTCTGAACCCAGAGGGTGATATTTATCTGGGCATCGGTGTTTCAGCGCCTGGGATCCTTGGTCAGCACGGCCAAATGGCCGCAAAGCGGCCGCTGGCGATGATGCGGGAATACGTAGCGCTACTCCGAGAATGCTTGAGCGGTGAGCGAGTGACCTTTGAAGGGGATTACTATCAAGTCAAACGTTTCTCGCTGGGTATTCGTCAGGGCGAGCGCCGTCCACGCATCATCATGGCAGCGCTAAATCCAAAGATGCTCGCACTCGCAGGTGAAATCGCCGATGGCGTATTGTTGAATTACTTGCCCGTGTCACATGTTGGACCCAGTGTTGAGGCGGTCCGGTCTGGCGGGCCCGCCACCATTTACGCTTATGTCCATGCTTGTGCGGGATCGCTCGATGCTCGGAGAAAGTCCGCCAAGCGCGATCTATTCAACTACGCGATGGCAGATGGATATGCGGCGATGTTTTCCAGGGCAGGATTTGCCGATGAGATAGAAGCGCTCCGTGAACGGTTTAAGGCTGGTGACCGAGAGGGCGCGCTCGATGCCATTTCAGATCGGATGATACAAGCGATCGATTTCATTGGCGGAGCATCTGACATTGGACACTTCGTCGAGGATTATCGGGATGCAGGCGTTGAGCATCCGATTTTGATGCCAATGCCGTGGGGTGACGATCGGTGGGACGTGACCGTTCAGACCATGGCAGCAGCTCGCAACGGGCGAGGGTGACGTCTCAACCTGCGATCTGAGGATAGATGGGGCTATATCGCTGGGTGCAAAAAAGGTTCTACTACTGGAAATATTCGGATAACGGGCAAGTGTCGGTCAGCAGGGGGCGGGCTGGACCGTTATGCCAAGTAAGGGTTCGGATTCGCTAAGCCTTTATAAATCACACCACCTTTCATCACTGTCAATCGATCATGGGCCTGAAGAACTTGAATGTCCTGATCGGGTTGTCCGTCTACGATGACAAGATCGGCGAAACTCCCCTCGGTTAGCGTGCCCACTGATCCAGCAGGGTCAAAGGCAAGCCCCCCGTAATTCGTTGCGCACATTAACGCCTCAAGCGGGCGCATATCGAAGTATTCGACGAAATATTCGAGATCCTTAGCGTAGGTTCCATGCGGCGCGATCGAGATCCCGTAATCTCCGCCGACAACCATGCGAATGTCAGCCTTGCGAAGTTTAGCGACGGTCTCAACGGTAGCCTCTATTTCGCGCTCGTATCCTTGATCGATCACGGTTTGTCTGGACACGCCAATCGATTCGCAGTGGGTGAGATAGCAAATCTCCCAAGCAAGCGCGGGTCCAACAAACACCTCATCTCTTCGATCTGCGATTAAGGCGACGGCCTCATCGTCGAGAT
>Ga0181574_10005228_pt1 | contig 11149 bp, 3 predicted proteins | sample 101ome_24_FD_145600 | JGI IMG/M metagenome (GOLD analysis project Ga0181574, IMG submission 145600) | Coastal salt marsh microbial communities from the Groves Creek Marsh, Skidaway Island, Georgia - 101410AT metaG (spades assembly) | ecosystem: Environmental > Aquatic > Marine > Intertidal zone... | reverse complement strand
GTCGCCCGCGGTGCGTCTCGTCGGTCGCGTGTGTGTGTTTTGTTTTGTTTCTCGTCGTGTGTGTTCGTCTGGTGCGCACGCGTCATGGTGAAGACGCGCGTGACGTGTTACTTTGAAGTCCCGGGGGCGCGGAAAGTGCGACTCGGTTTGCTCGATGCGTGGTACGTCGACGTGGATATTTCAGAGAACGACACAAAGGCGGAGGTGAAGCGCGAGATTTGCGTGGCGACCGGGGTGAAGTATTCGGATTTGAAGCTTCGCACCGGGTCGTTTTACGAATTGTTGGCGTTCGATACGAAGCGGTACGCCGACATGCGCGTCGGAAGCTGTGGGGCGACGGGATCGATTTTCGATAAGAAGCTCTTGAGACAACGCGAATTGAATGAGGTCGGTGCGTTGGCGTCCGAGTTGCCGGAATGGGATCCGAAAAAGTATGACGGCCGCTACAATTGGGTCCAAGAGCGTCCCGAGGAGCGCAAGTCGTAGAGCAGCGCTCGTTCGTTCGTTCGTTCGTTCGTTCGTTCGTTCGCTCGCTCAGAGGGTTGTGAATAAAACAAGAAAATAATAAACACTGTCGTCTCTGTGTTTCGTATTACCCTAGATCTCTACTGGAGTGCCGCTTGAAGCGCGGCTTGCTTTTCAGTGCTCAACACTCCCCAAGCCGCCGCGAGTTTATCCTGTGGCATTTGAGACTGCATCTGGATGAGGAAAGCCTTCATCTTTGCCGCGACGTCCGGTTCCACCAATCTCAACTTGGAACTCAACGTGGACGTTGGTAGCACGTCCGCGAGCACGCTCACGACGCGCGGCACGTGTTCAAACTGGGCACCCATCAACGCCCCGCTGTTGGTTTCGAGGAGGCGCATGAGTTGGGCGTGCACGTTTCTCGCCTCAACCTTATCCTCCGTCAGCGGCAAGTTGGCCAACCAAGACGGAAGAATGACGCTCGCGTCCAAAGCACCGCTTTGGAATTCGCACATCTTACCGAGCGCCGCGACCGCATTCTCAAATGCGTAAATGTTTTCGTCGTCGCGCGCGCCTGGGGCTTGAATAACCGTGGCGAGCGCGGTGAGCGCACTGGGCACGTGCGCCGCAAAGCTCTGGCCGCAGTGCTCCGCCATGACACCGACGCCGTACACGGACGCTTGACGAACATCCGCGTCGTTATCGGTGCAACCGGCTATGCACGGACTAACGAAACCTTCGAGGTACTTGAGCGCCGCGCCGCCGTCGCTCGCGTGTTCGAAAATGTCGTCAAAGACGCAAATCGCAATTCTTTGCTCTGCCGCGCTTCTGCTCTTATCCAAGAGAGGAATGATGAAACCCAAGAGCGGTTCGAGCGCGGGTAAAATGGCGCTGTGGAAGCTCTTGAGCAACGAACCGACGCATTCCGCAAACTGATCAAACACCTCATCCTCAGCCTCTTGTTCCTCCTCGAGCGCTTGCATTTCCTCCTCGTCGAAATCATCCGTGCCGGCGCGCTTGTTACGCTCGGCTCGGCGCTCGAGGGATTCCGTCAGCAAAACCTTGAAAGTCTCCAACATCGCGGTCAAGTGATCGCGGACGAGTTCACCGGCTTCGCCGGCAGACTCGGCGAGGGATTCCAACATGCGCGCCTGCAAAGGTTTTCGTTTTGTCAGTCAGTGTTCGTTTCCAGGCGTTCGTCGTCGATGAAAAAAAGCAAATACAAAAAGACCAAGCATCAGGGACTGTTATAACGGATTTATCAACAGTGCTTAGAGCATCTTGAAGGGGAATCCATAAGTCTCATCACTTGCTTGCTTGAACGAGTGTCTTTGTCGCCGCACCTGAATTTCCACATCCGGTTCCTTGGCCATGGCTTGAATGAGCGGCGGAATGATGTGGTTGACCAATTGTTGGAACCACGCTTGATCCTTGACCCCCTTCGTGACGGCAATCTTACCCGCGCGCAAAAGGTCCGGCAAGGAAGCGACGGCAGCGCGTCTGACGTCCTCGTGAAAGTAAAACTCGAGGGACGGAATCATGGTTTGGAGAATGTCCTCGAGGTAGGGCAAAATGCCATCCTTGAGTTCGTCGACGTAGCAGCACAACATGTTGCACGCGGTCGCCTTCTCTTCGAGAACGGCGGTACGAATGGACACACGCTTATCGCCGTAGTCGACTTGTTCGTACTCGTCATTCTCTTCCTCTTCTTCTTCCTCATCGTCATCCTTGGACGTAACGATGACGTCCGCCTTGAGGTTCGCCGACTTGAGCAAGGGTTGCATGACGACTTGCAAGTACGGGATAAATTCTTCACCGAGGCACTTGCAGAGACGAGTCCAGGCTTGTAACATGTACTGTACCGTGGGATCATCGTCTTCAAAGCCACCAGATTGGAGGCGCATGAGCAAGTCCATAACTTCGCGGGCATCTGGGGCGAAGCGCGCACGGCCGACAGCCATGCCGACGAGGGAAATGCACTCGACCGCCTTGGCGCGAAGCATTCTGTACTCCTTTCCGTTGGCGTTCACCAAGATTGACTTTAAGAACGGAAGGACGGTGTCGTAGTACTTGACGAACGCTTCTTGCGCGTTGTCTGCGGTCGACGCGAGCGCGGTGAGCGCCGCCTCTTGCACAGACTTGTTGCCGGATTGCAACAAGCTGAGCAACTTGTTCATCAGAGTATCCAAGTACGGAGCCATGCACTCTGGCGGGCAATCTTCGCTGAAGTTGACCGTCGCCGCCGCGGCGTGCGCTTGGCACCGCGGGTTCTTCGAGTCATCCATGGCGTTGAGAAGGAGCGGAAGCACGTTGGCGTGCGCCTTTTCTTGCAAACGGGGACCGAGATCGGTGCACATTTGACCGAGGCCGTTAATGGCTGCCCAGCGAACGCGCGGGTGCGGATCTGTCGCGAGCGCATGCAAGCACGGTTGCACGGCGCCGACAACATCCTTCTTCATGCCCTTGGCGCAACCTTCGGCGATTTGCGACAAGGCGATGAGCGCAGCGTGACGCTTCTTCCAGTCGGCGTCGCCGATGAGAGACGGCATCGTCGCCGCGCACGCCGGCAACACCGAGTTGGCTCCGAGCGCGATGGCGATGCGGTCCAAGCACTCTTGTCCGACTTCGTACAAATCACCTTGACCAATACCCTCGTCTTCTTCGTTCTCAGCCGTGTGCCAGTCCTCGTCATCCTCAATGTCGAGCAAAAAGTTGACGAGGCAGTTGTAAAGCCGCTGCACAAAGTTGGGCACCTTGCGCATCATACCCGGCGCCCGGTCGCGAGCTTCGGTGAGCGTCACCAAGAATTCTGTCGCTAAAGTGCGCGTACCATCCTCCAAATCGGCGTGTTCGGCGACGCTAAGCATCGCTTCGACGAGCTGAGACAAGTGGTTGCGCACGAATCGAGGATCCGCCTCGGCGAGCTCGATGAAATACCCCAACGTTTCTTGCGCCGTATTCTCATCTTGACCCTGAAGCGCCGCACCGAGCGTGTTCAACATCGCCGGCAACAAATCTTGAAACTTCATACGATCGCTCGGGTTTTCCAACGCATCCACAAACGCGCACGTCGCTCGAAGCGCCGCCAATCGCACTTGCGTGTCCGCGTTTGCCAAGCACCCCGAGAGCACTCCGTGCAACGTCGGAATCTGCGGTACCAATTGCTCACCGATAAAGGGCGCCAACATGCCAAAAATCGAAAGCGCGCTCTCCTTTAACCGATCCGACGAACCCTCGCTCACCGCACCGAACATGAACGGCAACAGCTCTGGCCACGGAGACTCTCGCTCCATACCAGCCGCCGCGACTTCGCAAATCAAATCGCAAACCTTTCTCGAAATCTTCACCTCTCCCTCCTCTCTCAACGCGTTCAACAGCTCCGCCTTGATCATCTCTCGCGTCTCTCCACTCAACGCCGCGAACAGCGCCCCATCCTCCGCCGTGAAGACTCTCCGCGCGAGCACCGCCGAGGTTTCTCTCGTCCGAGCGTCCGCGTTGGTTCGAAGCGCCCGCGTCAACTGCGTCGCGAACGCGTCTGGGTGTCCCTTGGCCCGTTCAAAAACCGCCTCACACCTCGATCGTTGCGCGTTATCCGCCGAGGATAACCCACCGAGCAGGCTCGCGAACGCATCGGGCGAACCCGGGTTCAGCACGCTCGCCAGTTCCGCATCCATTTCGTTTCGTTTCGATCGCGACAGAGAGGCTCACTCAAAACTTGGCGGCGGCGGCGGTTCTTTTCCTTCCCGCGCGCGAGTCCCGTCGCGATCGGGGGCGTTTCGCGGTTGATTTCCCGACGACGAAGGCTTATTCCCGTCGAGTCTGCGCTCGCGCCGGGTCTCGGTCGAGCGTCTCGATGTGTCGAGCGCCGTCGCGCGCGCGCGGTTCGTTCGGATCTGTGTCGGTCTGCAGAAGGGGGTCATGGTGTATTTGACGAGTCATGAACCGTCGAATGATTGAGATTTTTTGAATGAACCTGGAGCCGAACGCGCGCTCGACCTCGCGCGTCGAACGGAACGCGAAACGGCGCGGTGCGACGCGCGCCACGGTGGTTGTGATTCCAATCTAGAATTTGTCTGAGTTCTTTACACGTCGTGACGACCGCGAGTGGGGGAACACGGGGATGGGACGCCGCGCGGGGCGAATCGAGCGACGCGTTCGGCGCCGAGGATGAAATCCTTGTGGCGTCGACGGCTCGCGGAGACGAAAGAAATGTCGTCTTCGCCGACGCGGGGCTTGGATTCGGCGCGAACGGCGGTGAGTTCGATGAGGGAGAGCTCGCCGACGAGGAAGACGACGGTGACGTCGCGATCGCTGGGTTTTGGGGCGGCGGCCACCTTGTTGATGAGGGAGCCGAGCCGGCCCATGACGGAGCCGCCGCCGCCGACGATGGAGGCGCTCGCGGCGGATGCGGACGCGGCGGCGGCGGATTTGAGCAAACCGCCGAGAGATGCAGCGATGTGCTTGAAGTCGGCGGTGATTCCTCGGTCGTCCGTGGATGTTTTGACCCGGCGGACGATGTCCACGAGGGTCGGATTGGGTAATCCGTCGGCGTAGAGCGCTTTGAGCTCGTCGCGACTCTTCAGAACGCGTCGGCGCGCGAGGCTCATCGACGCGATAGAACGGAGGACCGACTCGACGGCGTCTTTGAGTTCAAGCGCGGCGGCAGCGACTTCTGGATCGGTTTCGGTCGTCGTCGTCGTCGTCGTCATCGTCGCTTGATTTGCCATCGGTGGTGATTTTCCCGTCGTGTCTCCCCATCCGTCGTCGTCGTCGTCGCCCCAATCGTCGTCATCTCCCCATCCGTCATCTTCATCCTTCTCTGGCGTCTGCGGTGCATCGACATCGGTCGCCTTCCCATTGCTATTGCTATTTTTCACCTTTTCTAACGCTTCGATCGCGCTCTGTCCGAGCGAGGGAAGCTGCGATTGGACATCCTCGATGTCGCTCGCCGCGAGGACGTTCGCGAGAGCTTCTCGAAGCTTTCCGTCCAATTCGGCGCTAAAAGGAGAGTTCCTCATGGTTCCAATGTTAGAACACGCGTTAGCGTCTTCAGCTATGACGTAAGCCGCCAAAACGATGGATAAGGCTTCGCGTAAACGTCCCGCGGCGGTGCCGCTCGAAGAATACATCATCTTCAACACGTCGACAGCCGTCTGTCCAACGCCGGGCGCCTTGTTTTCTAGCGCCGCAGCCGTGAGTCGCTGCAACGCGATGATCTGTCTGTTCGCCTCCATGTCCTTCTCGTTCGTCAACGCGCGCGAGGTGAGCTTGGCGCGCTGGATGAGCGCCCGATGTCTCAGTTCTACACCGGCGTCACTTTCGAGCGCTCGCACGAGCACGTCTAGATCCTCCGACGTCACCGATCGACTCTTCGATTCGTCCACCTTGGGTACAACAATCGACTCGACGTGAGCCACCTCTCTGAGCATCTTCCGCACGTACATCGCCCCATCTCGCGCGGTTTTGGAAAGCAAGCTCTCGTCCAATGCGATGGTTTCGGGCGACGACAGGAGCGGGCACAAAGACGACAACGCTTCGCCCACCGCGTTTTCATCCTCGTTTTCACCCGCACCGACGACGCGCTCGAGCCATCCATCCCGAGTCATGCTCGGCGTCATCAAATCTACTTCTCTATCGACGATGATGACCGCCGCCGTACGAGGCGTCACCATCGTATCCACGCCCACCGGGTCCGTCTTGGCTTGCGCCGCCACGCGCGCGATGGCTTCCGACTCTGGTCCGAGGGCGAAATAATCCGGTGCCAGCGCCCAATGCGCCATAATCTCCGCTAAGTGATGACCTATGATCCGATGCCGACGACTCTCACCCGTGAGCGCGTCGGCGGCGCTCTTCTCCTCGACGTTCGCACGCGCGCTTGAGAGCGAAAAGACGCCGTCTGAAACAGCTCCGTACATCATCGGCGGGAAAAACTTGATTGAAAACCGATTCTGTTCACTCCGAGACCGTGCCGGAGACGGCGCCGTGGCGTTCTCTGGACGTACTGGCGTCGACCCGCTCGCGCCCCAATCATCGTCGTTCTCGTTCTGGTCTCCCCAACTACCCCAGTCTTCGCTTTCGGCGTCGCTTCCGGCGTCGTCGACCGCCTTCTCTTCATCACCGCCGTTTTTCCCTGTTCCTTCTTCGCGCGTCGTCGCCGCCGCCTCGCGAAGTATCTTCTCACACTCCTCCGTCAACGCCCGAGCGACGTCCGCGTGCGTCTCATCCCCTTCATCGCAACCTACGAAGACGGTCGCTCGACTCGCGCGGCTTCTCGCTCGAACGCACGCCGTCACGTCCTCCCTCGCCTCCGCCAACCGTCGTCCGACGCACATCGTCACCGGCGTCGTCTCATCGATTTCGTTCCCCAGCACGTCGCGCAACCTCTCATCGGGTGAACCCGATCCCGACCGCGAGCGAGCGACGGCGTCGAACGAAGTCGCGCACGCGACGCCGCACGTTTCCACCAGCGCGCGTCCGCCCGCGTGGCTCCTCGCGCACGCCGCCCCGGCGTCGTCCATGACGACGAGCGCGTCTTCGAAGAACGCGCGTCCGGCGTCGACGAACCATCGTCGACTCGCGTCTCGCATCGTCGTCGTCGGCGCGTTCGACGTCGTCAAAGTCGTCATGCCGGGAGGCGCGCTGTAACTGAAAGTTCCGATTAATCCTCCGTTTCGGGTCGATACACCGTCGACGCGCGCACGTCAAACCGAACGGACGCGCGTGTAACCTCCCGAGGACGCGTTCCCAGCGCCGACGCGTCGACGCGTCGCGCGCTCGCGTGTGCGCGTCGACGCATTCGCGTTTCGAAACTAATCCAAAAAGTAAATATTATCCTCGGACATGTGAAACGTATATAAAACCCCTTAATTGATAGAAGTTGAAGATGATGTGAAACGGCGGCCAATAGCCCCCCTCTGACGTCACTTCCGCGCCGTCGTTCGACGACCGCGCTCGCCTCAACCCGCGTCTCGACTCGCGCGACCGAGGCTCGAATACCCTACAGACTTCACCCCCGCGCGCATCAGTACATCGCATGCGCATCGCGGCGACAACGACGACGCGACGTGCGCACGGTGTTCTTCAAGCGCGTGCGAGCACCCTCTCTGGACGACGCGTTTGCGATAGATTCGTCACCCCCGGTGGACCCGCGGGCGCGCGAAGAGCGACGAAAACGATCACGGCAAGTGCCGCGAACGGATCGTCGACGATCGAAGAGGAGGGCGAACGCCGAGCGACCAAGGAACAAGGTTTGGCGTTTGAAAAGATGACGGGCGGGTTTGATTTCGGCGCGTTCCGGCTGACGGATTTGAAGTCGCCGACGCCGAGCGACATCGATATCGCCACCGCGGCGACGGCGTTGCCGATTAAGATTGTTGCGGAACAGATGTGTGGCTTGGAGGAGGATGATTACGAGTTGTACGGAAAGTACAAGGCGAAGTTGTCTGAAAAATTGTCTACGACGCTCGGCGCGAGACGCGGCGCGACGACTGAAAAGGGATACTACGTCGTGACGGCGGGTATCACGCCGACGCCGTTGGGTGAGGGTAAGTCTACGACGACTATTGGTTTGGTGCAGGCGCTTCAGGCGCACACGAACGCGCGGGCGGTGGCGTGCATTCGTCAGCCGTCCATGGGTCCGACGTTTGGCATCAAGGGGGGCGCCGCCGGCGGCGGATACTCTCAAGTGATTCCGATGGAGGAGATGAACTTGCACTTGACGGGTGATATTCACGCCATTGGCGTCGCGAACAACTTGGTTGCGGCGGCGATCGACGCTCGGATGTTCCACGAATCGACGCAGAGTGATGAAGCGCTCTGGCGCCGCTTGATTCCGCGCAAGAAGGATGGCACTTGCTCCTTCTCCGCCATCATGTTGAAGAGATTGAAGAAGCTCGGGATCGATAAGACGAACCCGGATGATCTCACCGAAGAAGAGCGCTCCAAGTTTGTTCGTTTGGACATTGATCCGGAGCGCATGACTTGGAGACGCGTCGTTGACATGAATGACCGCTTCTTGCGTGAAATCACCGTCGGTCAGTCGCCGACGGAGAAGGGCTACACTCGCAAGACTGGCTTCGATATCACCGTTGCCTCTGAAATCATGGCTGTCCTCGCGATGACCACGTCTCTCGCGGACATGGAAGAACGCCTAGGACACATGGTTGTCGGTCCGGATCGCGCCGGTAACCCAGTGACGTGCGACGACTTGGGCGTCACCGGCGCCGTTCAGGCGCTCATGAAGGACGCCATCAAGCCGACTCTCATGCAAACTCTCGAAGCCACTCCGGTGCTCGTGCACGCGGGTCCGTTCGCGAACATTGCGAGCGGTAACTCGTCCATCATTGCCGACCAAATCGGTCTCGACATGGTGGGCAAGGGTGGTTTCGTCGTCACTGAAGCCGGTTTCGGTGCCGACATTGGCCTTGAAAAGTTTGTCAACTTGAAGTGCCGCAAGTCTGGCCTCAAGCCGAACTGCGCCGTCATCGTCGCCACCGTCCGCGCGCTCAAGTGCCACGGCGGCGGTCCGCCGGTCAAGGCTGGCCAACCGCTCGATCACTCGTACACGACTGAGAATGTCGACCTCGTTCGCGAGGGCATGTGCAACTTGGTGCGTCACATTGAAAACACCAAGGCGTTTGGCATTCCCGTTGTCGTCGCCATCAACTCCTTCCCGACCGACACCGAGGCTGAGCACGCCGTGATTCGTGAGCTCTCCCTCGCCGCCGGTGCCGACGACGCTGTCTTGTGCACGCATCACTCCCACGGAGGCAAGGGTGCCGTCGCGCTCGCTGACGCCGTCAAAAAGGCGTGCGAAAACAACGAAGACTGCAAGGATTTCAAGCTCGGCTATGAATCCTCCCTCGACATCAAGGGGAAGATTGAAGCCGTCGCGAAGAACATTTACAAGGCTTCTGGAGTTGAATTCTCCGAACAAGCTGAGGCTAAGATTAAGCTCTACACCGAGCAAGGCTTTGGCGACTTGCCGATTTGCATGGCAAAGACGCAATATTCTTTCTCCCATGACCAAAACCTCAAGGGCGCACCGAGCGGATTCACCCTCCCGATCGGCGACGTTCGTCTCAGCGCTGGTGCGGGCTTTGTCGTTCCGCTCGTCGGCGCGTTCCCAACCATCCCAGGTCTCCCCACGCGTCCGGCGTACTATGAAATTTCCGTCGACCCGGAAACCGAGCAAATTCTCGGCTTGTCTTAGACGCGTGCAGTCGGGTCGTCTAAAACGAAGGACGTTTATATTAAATTGGTTTGTCGCGATGTAATGTGAAGCGCAGGCATAGTTTCCAAATTCATAGGGTACTCAGTTTATTTATTTTACTTCTTCTTAGCCTTTTTCGCCGGCGGCGCCTTGGGCTCTGGCTTGGTTTCCACATCCGGCCCCGGCGTGAAGGATGGCAAATCCTTGGCGTCCTCCTTGTCAACCAAAAATAGCGTGAATCCATTACCGGCGGCGACGCGATGCGTCGTCTTACCTTCGAGAGAGGGTACCAAGTCTGGTTGCGCGCTGGACTTTTTACCGCTCGGACCATAGCCGAGTTCGCCGTACAATCCACCGCCCCAAGTGACGGCGGATTTTTCGGCGCACGCGGCGTACGTGACGTGACCGCACGCAAAGTCGCGAAGCACCCAACCAGAGAGTCCAAGGAAAGGGGTCGGGTACATCGTGTTGTCACCCGCCGTCTTGAGCTTCCCGAACGCATAGAGTTGCCCCTGGACGGCGCTCACGAAGGAGCTCACCGATCCCGCGCCGATGACGGCATCCTTGGGAACCAAGTTGCGATCGCCGCCTTGAATCTCAACCATTCTCGGCGCGAATTCATCTTGTTGCACCTTGTGTCCGAGTCGGCCGTATCCGCCGTTACCCCAGGTCCAAATCTTCCCGGCATCGTCAAAGCACACGACGTGATTGTGTCCACACCGAACCTTGACAATCTTCCGCTCACCGAACCCGTTCGCCGTCACGCGTCTCGGGTGCGGCTGCGGTTCGTAGACAATTTTAATCGAACTCGCGCTCTTGTTATACTCGTGATCCGTTCCGTGTCCAAGTTGACCGTACTGCGGCATCCCGAACGTAAAAACCTCCCCATCTCGAGTCAACACAGCGGTAAAATCCGCCCCGCAAGACACCGCCGCGCCGTTCGTCACCAACGCCTTCACCGGCGTCAGTCTGTCGTCCTCCCCGTCTCCCTTTTTCTTTTGTTGCTTCACCGCCCCGCACCCGAGCTGTCCAAACTTGTTCGACCCGAACCCGTACACGTCACCGTTTTCCGCCACAACCACCGTGTGCGATCGTCCACACGCCACCGCGACGCACTTGACGTCCTTCAACCCTTGCACGACCGTCGGCTTCCCCCGGTTGACGTAATCATTCGTCCCGCACTGCCCGCGTTCGTTGCGTCCCCAGACGTGGACGACGCCGTCGGAATCGATCGCCGCGCAGTGCGCCGCGCACGACCCCGCGCCGACCGCGCGCCAGGTCTTCCCCTCCAACCCGGCGAATTTCGTCGGTTCGTTCAGGTCCGGGTACTTCGCGTCCGGCGATTTCGTCACCCGTCCGATCGCCCCGTGATCCGTCGCCCCGCAGTACAACAGTTCGCACTTCAAACCCGAACCGGAATCCGAATCCGAATCCTTCTTCGCGCCCTCTTCCTCTCGTTCGCCCATGACCGCG
>Ga0181574_10005224_pt1 | contig 11154 bp, 13 predicted proteins | sample 101ome_24_FD_145600 | JGI IMG/M metagenome (GOLD analysis project Ga0181574, IMG submission 145600) | Coastal salt marsh microbial communities from the Groves Creek Marsh, Skidaway Island, Georgia - 101410AT metaG (spades assembly) | ecosystem: Environmental > Aquatic > Marine > Intertidal zone... | reverse complement strand
ACATGGCTTACAAGATAAAATTGGTGCAATTTTTCGTGAAATTCAGCGCTCAAATATGAGTAAGTTAGGTGCTGATGGAAAACCAATTTACCGAGAGGATGGGAAAGTATTGAAGGGAGAGAATTATTTCCGACCAAATATTAAAGCTATTTTAGATCTGTAGTGAAAGCTTTTAATATTCGCGTCTATGGACTTCTGTTGAATTCAAGAAATGAAGTTCTTGTCTCGGATGAACACCGTTTCGGAATGATGTTTACCAAGTTCCCAGGTGGCGGCTTAGAATGGGGCGAAGGCCTTGTTGATGCCTTGCGGCGCGAATTTCGGGAGGAAGTGAAGATAGATGTAGAAGTAATAGATTTGTTTTATATTACCGATTACTTTCAGCCATCAGCGTTTGATAACGAACAACAAATCATAAGTGCTTATTATATAGTTGATTATAAGGATTGGTTATCTATTCCTGTTGAATATATAGTAAATAATTTTAACGGTAAGGAAGAGGTTCATCGATGGGTTGCTTTTGCGGATTTAACACCTGCGGACTTTAAATTTCCTATTGACCGGTTAGTAGCTGAGAAATTAAGGAGCAAATTCAACGAGCGAATAAACAATACACGTGAATAGGTTGTTTTAAAAATAAAACTTTATCATGTTCAGTATCTTTAAGAAAAAAACTCCACTCGAAAAATTACAAGATCGACACGCGAAACTGTTACAAGAAGCTTTTGTTTTATCGAAGTCTAACCGCTCTGCTAGTGATGTGAAAATGATGGAAGCACAAAAGGTTGAACAGCAAATCGATGATCTTCAAAGAAATGCTTAAGCCATTTTGTAACCTATTTTATTTATCAATCGCTTCCAATTGCATTTGTGTGTAATTTAACTAAGTTTTATTCCGTTGATCGTTTTCTACCTAATTATGGGAGTTAGCGACTATGCTAAATTTCCTAATATTCATTGGCCGAACTAATGAACAAATTAGTATATTCGCAATCACATTAAAAAATCGTAAAACCAAGTTAATTATGGCCTTTGATATTGAAATGATTAAAGCTGTATATGAGCGATACCCTGAACGTATTGCTGCAGCGCGCAAGGTGGTAAATCGACCATTAACCTTATCTGAGAAAATTTTGTATACACACCTTTGGGATGGTCCTGCAACAGAGACCTTTGAGCGAGGAAAATCGTATGTTGATTTCGCCCCTGATCGTGTCGCAATGCAAGATGCAACTGCGCAAATGGCGTTGTTACAATTCATGCAAGCGGGAAAAGATAAAGTTGCGGTTCCTTCAACGGCTCACGCGGATCACCTTATTTTGGCTAAACTTGGCGCAGACAGAGATTTACAAGATTCATTGAACAAAAACAATGAGGTGTTTAATTTCCTTTCGTCAGTATGTAATAAGTATGGCATTGGTTTTTGGAAGCCAGGTGCAGGAATCATTCACCAAGTAGTTTTGGAAAATTATGCGTTTCCAGGAGGAATGATGATCGGTACTGACTCCCACACAGTGAATGCTGGTGGTTTGGGAATGGTCGCTGTTGGAGTTGGTGGAGCAGATGCGGTAGACGTAATGGCCGGTATGGCTTGGGAATTGAAATTCCCAAAATTGATTGGTGTGAAATTAACCGGTAAAATGAACGGTTGGACATCACCTAAAGACGTGATTTTAAAAGTTGCAGGTATTCTTACGGTTAAAGGAGGTACTGGTGCGATTGTAGAATATTTTGGAGAAGGAGCAACCTCGATGTCCTGTACTGGTAAAGGCACTATTTGTAACATGGGAGCTGAAATTGGAGCGACTACCTCTACGTTTGGATACGATGAATCGATGCGTCGTTATTTGCGCGCAACTGGGCGCGAGGACGTAGTTGCTTTAGCAGATACTGTCGCAGAACACTTAACGGGTGATGCTGAAGTATATGCTCAGCCAGAAAAATATTTCGACCAAGTAATTGAAATCAATTTGGACGAATTGATGCCACATATCAACGGACCATTCACGCCAGATTTAGCAACACCTATCAACGAAATGAAAGTAGCTGCTCAAAAGGGTGGATGGCCAGAAAAAATTGAATGGGGACTTATTGGTTCGTGCACGAACTCTTCTTATGAAGATTTAAGTAGAGCTGCATCCATTGCAAAACAAGCTGTTGAAAAAGGATTAGTTACAAAGGCTGAATTTGGAATTAATCCTGGTTCTGAACAAGTACGTTTTACGGCTGAAAGAGATGGAATTCTTCAAGTATTCGAAGATTTGCAGGCAACACTATTCACGAATGCTTGTGGACCATGTATTGGTCAGTGGGATAGAGCAGGAGCAGATAAGCAAGAGAAAAACACAATTATTCACTCGTTCAACCGGAATTTCTCTAAACGTGCAGATGGAAACCCAAATACACACGCATTTGTAGCTTCTCCTGAAATTGTAGCAGCAATGGCGATTGCGGGAGATTTAACATTTAATCCGTTAACAGATACTTTAACAAACGACAAAGGTGAGCAGGTGAAGTTAGATGCTCCATATGGAGACGAACTCCCGGCGAATGGATTTGACGTAGAGGACAATGGTTATCAAGCCCCTGCAGAAGATGGAAGTAGTGTGCAAGTAGTAGTGAATCCTACTTCAGATCGTTTGCAATTGCTTGATCCTTTTCCAGCTTGGGACGGAAAGAACATCTCTGGAGCTAAGTTATTAATTAAGGCGTTCGGAAAATGTACGACTGACCATATCTCTATGGCTGGACCATGGTTAAGATACCGAGGTCACCTTGATAACATTTCAAATAATATGTTGATTGGAGCTGTAAATGCTTTTAATCAAGAAACGAATAAGGTGAAGAACCAATTGACGGGTTCATATGGTGAGGTTCCGGCAACGGCACGAGCTTACAAAGCAGCTGGAATTCCATCCGTTGTAGTGGGAGACCATAACTATGGGGAAGGTTCATCGCGTGAACATGCTGCGATGGAGCCCCGTCATCTAGGTGTTCAAGCAGTAATTGTTAAATCGTTTGCACGTATTCATGAAACGAACTTAAAGAAGCAAGGTATGCTTGGATTGACATTTGCCAACGAAGCAGATTATGATTTAGTGAAAGAGAATGACACCATCAATTTCTTGGATCTTGATCAATTTGCGCCTGGAAAGCAGTTGTCTGTTGAGTTAGTGCATGAAGATGGATCAATCGATGTGATTAAGTTAAATCATACTTATAATGCACAACAAATCGATTGGTTTAGAGCAGGTTCTGCGCTGAACTTAATTGCAGCAAGTGCAAACAAATAAGAAATGGTATTCGGCTAAATAAAAAAGGGACTTTCGAGTCCCTTTTTTATTATCTGAGAATATCAATTTAGTCAGTTCCGCCATTCTTCGAATAGAAGTCCAGAAGAAAGAATGGAAGGTTTATTTTAGTCCAAAATGAATCTCTGCTTTTTCAGCAATTTGTCCTCCAATGGCAAGAGATGCTGTAGCAGCAGGTGATGGAGCGTTCAATACATGGATTGAATTACCACGGTATTCAATTCTAAAGTCATCTCGTGTATCTCCATCAAGTCCTAGCAACAACGCACGAACTCCAGATCTTCCTGGTCGAATGTCCTCCATGGTTAGTGAGGGTACAAGTTCTTGAAGTGTTTTGAGAAATAATTTTTTTGAGAATGCTCTACGGTATTCGTTGATGCCAAACTTCGCATTTCCAAAGAATAATTTCCACGTTCCTTTATAGGTCAAGGCATCAAAAGTATCCCTTAAATTGAAATCTGTTTTTCCATATCCTTCTCGCTTAAATGTGAATACAGCATTTGGACCACATTCGATTTCTCCATCGGTCATACGCGTGAAGTGAACACCAAGGAAAGGGAAGTCCGGATTCGGAACAGGATATATTAAGTTTTTTACTTTGTATTTTGCCTGTTCAGTTAGCTCATAATAGTCTCCTCTAAAACCAACAACTTGCTCTTTTAAATCGACTCCATCTTTTCGTGCCAAGCGATCAGCTTGCAATCCGGCACAAAAAATGAGATGATTCGCTTCGAATTTTTGAGTAGAGCAAACTATGGTACTTTTGCTATCCGACTTTTCTATTGCTATTACTTCCTCTCCGAGAACAGTTTTCGATTGAGGATTTAAGCCGAGTGCATTGGCAATCATTTTTTCAGTTGCATCCCGGTAATCTATGATTCCTGTCACAGGAACCCAAATTCCAGCTACACCTTGAACATGTGGTTCGTGTTCTTTTATCTGTTGCGCAGTAATTTTTTCGATACCTTCAGTACCATTCGCGATACCGTTATCGAATATCTTATCCATAAAAGGAAGTTCCGATTTTTTTGTCGCAACAACAACTTTACCACAAACATCATGCGGTACTTTATTTTCTTTGGCAAATTGAACCAGTTCGTGACGTCCTTTTACGCAGTTTTCTGCTTTTAGTGATCCAGGTGTATAATACAAACCAGAATGGATTACACCAGAATTATTACCGGTTTGATGATCGGCGAACTTTTTTTCCTTTTCAATTAGGATAATGTTTAAGTTCGGATTTCTCTTTTGAAGCTTATAGAAAGTTGCTGCTCCAACAATTCCGCCACCAATCACCGCTACATCGTATACCATTTGTTTTGATTTTTTCAGGATGTAAAATTAGTAAATGAAAGTTGGTTTATCTCGAAAATTTGAAAGAATTCAATGTTTAAATGAAATTAATGACATTTTATCTTTGGTCACTATCATCCGTCCTATTTCGTACCTATTTAATTGATCGAACGAAGTCAATTTGCGTGAAACTTCTAACTTAGCTCTATGAATGAGCTGAAAACAAAAATCCTGAAGCAATTATTGGCCTTACAAGCTGATCGAATCGAAGAACTATTGCGGTATCAGAGTGACTTGTCGGATGCCTTACAGTCTGAATCGAAAAGCACGGCAGGGGATAAGCACGATACCAGCAGAGCAATGATTCACTTGGAGCAGGAAAAGTTACAGCATCAATTCCAGGAGTTGCAACTACAATTGCAAAGACTGAGAGAAATCAATGAACTAAATCCTTTAACACAGGCTAACTTTGGAGCGCTTGTAGAGACCACTTCTGATCTCTTTTTGTTAGGCGCGAGCTTGGGCAAGCAGGTTGTTGATGGAAGAGCGATTTATTGCATTGGAATGGAAGCACCAATTGCTCAAGCCATGTTGAATAAAGCGATTGCAGATCAATTACTTTTTAACGGTAAATTAACTGAAATACTAGCTATTTCCTAAGACAAGGATTCCCCTCTTTTCATTTTGTGATAAGCTCTAGATAAATAAGCGAGAAGAATACGCATGTGGTCAAACGATTCTTCTGTTTCTGCGGAAATCTCTTGCTTTTTTAGGCGTAATAATAATTTCATGTACAAGGCTTGAAACGCCAACTCTAAATCATGAATTTGACCTAAATTACTTTTTTGTCGAAACTCAGAAATGTGTGTTTTTGCAGTTTCGTATAAAGTTTTATATTTCTCATCTTTTACGACACCCAATAGAGTGTCATGTAAATACACCAATTCCATGAAAACCTCCGTAATCCGGTGCAAATGACCTTTCTTTTCTAGTCCACGTGATTGCATTTCTCGAATCATATCCTCATACCAACGTGTAGCTTCTTTGAAAAATGTTTCACTTTTTGCCTGCGGCTCAATGATCGTCTTTTGGATTACATCGATGTCAAAATTACACCCGCGAAGCAAATCCTCCAATTGGAAGATGTACAGAATGTATTCTGCAATATTGTTTTTTTCCTTTTCGGCTGCTGTATACATATACGAGAAAACAACCCAAATTATTTGATATCTTCCTCGGGAATCAAGACATTTTCGAGATCTTCCTCGAAATCACCCATCAATTCATCTTCTCTTTTGTTCAAATAGTTGATAAATTGTTGTGTGACATCCATGGCATCTGAGATATACGTTATTTGTCCTCCTTTTTGATAAAAGAAAAAGAGGTCTATCCCATTTTCTTCAGAGAACTCACGACCAGCTTCGGAGATTTTATTCATTAAAACAGTTGTATACTCCATCGATTCTTGCTGAAGTTCACCACCCCGTTGACGCTCGTAATTAGCGATTGCTTCTTGCTTTGCTACAGCTTCACGCTGAAGTTCATCTAATTGGAATCCAGTAATTTCTCCAGCCTCCATTTTCTTACGAACAGACTCTTCAAATTTTTGATAACCTTCGTATTTTGAGCGCAATGTAACTTCAAATTCCTTTTCTTTTGATTTTAGAATGGAATCTATCTGGCGATAAAAATTAAATCCTTGTGAAATCGAATCTTGAATATAATAGGCAATAACAACTCCAGATATAGAGTCATTGGCCATTTTTTTGGAAATGGAGACGCTGTCCACCCCCGGATCAGTTCCATCTGTAGAGGATTTACAGCTCGCAAGCATTACTGCGAATGATACTGCTGCGAATAAATATGAAGTGCGTAATTTGAAAAGCATAAGATTGTGTATTAGAGATTAGTTCTGTTGAATATTTTTATTTCTAAATGAGGTTTCCCAATCGCTTCGCATATCTACAAAACGCTTGAGACAATTGGAAAGGAAATCATCGGAAATCATATTTTTTACATCTTCCAATCCCATTACGTCTAGTTCTCCAATTTTATAGCTTTGTTCGAACTGCCCGAGTTCTATTTTAAGAATGTACTTGGCATTGTAACTAAATATCTGAATTTTGAAACGCGGATGGGGAATTTCCTCAATTACTCTCATACTGCAAATTTGACAAAAAACTTTGATTGAAAGATAGAATTCCTCATTTAATTCTTTAATTTGGAAACAATTTGTTATCGATGTGCGATATCAAATACGTTCTTATTTCTAATCATTAATGTGGGACCCAGAATTTTTGTGTAGATTAAAACATCAATGCACGCGTGACTTGTATTGGTTACTTGCCGCACCGTACCCCTTGAATCCATCCGAATCTTATTTTCGCTTGTTTCCTATGGAACTTATGGATGAAATTGTTTCGTCACACTTGGGCTTTATTAACAAGTTGGACTGTGCACCCGATGACTTCATTTCCTATCTAGCAACAAAACCCACAAGACGATTAGGAATCTATGCAGAGCGCTTGCTGGCCTTCTTTTTTGAGTCATCTCCACATATCGCGTTAATCGCTTACAGTGAACAAATTATACGCTCAGGAGAAACCATCGGGGAAATTGACTTTATTTTTGAGTGGAAGGGTAATTGTTATCATATTGAATTCGCCGTTAAATATTTTTTAGGAACTGCCGAATTGAATGATTATAATCAATGGATAGGACCTTCTGGAAGTGATTCCCTCGGCATCAAATTGGACAAGGTGTTGAATAGACAACTGCCTTTAGTTGAAGAGCCAGAAATTCAGGATATATTAAAAGGTAGGAGTTGTACATCTTATTTTTTTTTGAAAGGCAAATTTTTTCTTCCGTCCGGAACCATAGAGCAACCAAAATGGGTGAATTCATCTGCTCCCATGGGTGAGTATGCAAGGCTGTCAGAAGGAAGTGCCTTACTTGAAAGGTGTTCATTTCAACATCTCGTAAGACCAAATTGGCTATCTGATATCACGTGTCCACTGGAAGCAAATGTTCAAAAGATAATGAATACGAATATGGAGCAATTGATTGTTCAATTGGGAGGTGTACATCTCATCCAACCAAAACTTGTCAATAAATCTAATTTTATTGTGCTGGATGAGTGGACAACTATTTAACAGCCACTAAATGTGTAGGTTGTGAATTAACAATTTTGAAAGGTAGATTTACCATACAAGCATAATCATTACCTACTTCGCGCATGTCGATATCACCATCTTGACATCTCCATTCTACGTTGATTTTAAAGTTATTTTCATGCATTTCAGCCATTTTGTACAATAAAAATAAAATGCGCTTCGATGAAGAAATATTGAAGTACTCTAAATCAAAAATAAAATTTGTTTCTTGAGCAGGCTGAACGGCATAAGCGTAGAACCATGTTAAGATGGGCTCCCAAAAAGATTCAGAATCCTGAGGAATGGAACGACCTTGAATAATCATTTCTCCCGTTTGAGCATTAAAATCTACAAAAGGCGTTTTGACCGATGGGTCAATAAGTAGCTTTTCCATGTTGAATTCCTAGTTTCGACATCCAATATCGTAAAAAAACTTGTAAACACGTTGTTATTTTTTTAAATAAGTCCGTTTTTTCGATGAAGCGTCAAAAAAAATCGACAAAAAGAAGTAGTAATTTAATCAAAGTTCCGAGCAGCACTAGTTGAAATTAGTACCAGTCAAAGCGATAGCTGACATTCGCAAAAAATGAAATAGGGGTGATTTCACCATAATAGAAAAAGTCGGCTGCATCATATAAAGCGAGAACGTATTCTACACCTAAATCAAATAAAATCGCACCACGATAAGGCAGCTGGTATTTAACGCCGAAATTAACTCCCATCCCTACGAAGACAGAGCTTTCTTTTGTTTCGTTTTCTTGATATGGGGATTGATATTTTTCAGGATCAAAGTAACTCACATTACTGCGGGTTTTCGCAGAACCAAATATTCCACGAGCATGAGAGGAGAAATAAGGAGCAACTCCAGCGTCGTAAGTATTCATAAAAAAAGTTCTGTTTCCGCCATCAATAGAAATAAAGGAAGTGCTGCTAATTTGCTCTATGCTAACAGGTACTTGCTGAGGAGAAGTGGATAGCTCATATGCCGTGGCGTAAAGTGACAAGTCCGTTGTATTCTGTTGAGGTAACATGGTAGTAAGTCGCAAGAAGAAAGTGTTCGACTCTGTTCTTGGGAATTCCACAAAGCCCTGAATTCCTTGCCATGTCACCGTTGAGTTTAAGGACTTATAAATGCTATAACCACCTCCAGCGCTGAATTGAGCAGTGCTCGTGAATGACCCAACTACAAATAAGACGAGTAAAAGACTAATTTTTTTCATAAGTTAACCATTTAGGGTCTGTTGCTATAACGTCATCAAAAATAATGCAATTTCTTGAATGTGCTCCTTTTAAATAACCTGAAGACATCAGAAATTCTTCAATAATCATACCACCCGTAAACTTGAAATGACACTTGAATAATTTCGTCCACTCTTTCAGTGATAAGGGTCCTTGGGCATCTAGCCAGTTTTTAAAAGATCCGAACTCTTGTTGAAGTGACTGAACAAGCTGAGCGTTATGGATGACGCCCCGTATTTTTAAATTATTCCGAATAATTCCACTGTTTTGCATGAGTTGAGCTATTTTTCGCTCGTCATATTGCGCTATTTTTTCAATCGAGAAATCATCGAAGGCCTCTCGAAAGTTATTTTCTTTTAGCAAAATAGTATTCCAACTCAATCCAGCTTGATTGATTTCTAAAATGAGACGACCGAATAATTCGTTATCAGAATCAACAGGAAAACCATACCTCTGGTCATGGTAAATTTTATGGTGATTCTCCGCTGGAAGATCAAGGACGTATCTGCAATATGTTCCCATTATATTCTATTAAACGAAAATAACGATACTTTTGTTGTAGTCCAAATATATAATTATGGCAAATATTTTTGAATTTAATGGATTTAAGCCTGTTATAAAAGAGAGTAGCTTTGTTCATCCCAATGCTACAGTTACAGGAAATGTAATAATTGGTGAAAATGTTTATATTGGTCCGGGAGCTGCAATTCGTGGTGATTGGGGTAAAATAATCATTGAAGATGGGTGCAATGTGCAAGAGAATTGTACGATTCATATGTTCCCAGGAACAACTGTTCTGCTCAAAAAAGGGGCACATATTGGTCATGGGGCAATCATTCATGGAGGAACCATTGGTGAAAACTGCTTGATAGGAATGAACGCAGTGGTTATGGATGATGTTGAAATAGGGGATGAATGTATTGTGGGGGCGTTATGTTTTGTACCTGGAAAGATGAGTATACCTTCTCGAAGTTTAATACTCGGGAATCCAGCAAAAATTGTGAAAGAAGTTTCTGATGAAATGATTGAATGGAAAACGAAAGGAACAGCTCTTTATCAAGCTCTACCAAAAGAGTGTTACCAAATGCTAGAACCATGTGATCCGTTGAGAGAAGTGGAGCAAGGGCGACCGGAACAAGAAGCTATGTACGCTACGTGGAATACCATCAAAGGAAAATAAAAAAGAGAACTAGATTCCTCCAGTTCTCCTTCTCTCAATATTTTCAACCAAAAATAATTAATGTTGGAGTGAATTTAGCATCTCCGAATTAATCATACGAGGTTAATAATAAATCAATCTTCTTACTTTAGCGATATACTTAGCTAATCGAATAACTTGTTTGGTGTATCCGAACTCATTGTCATACCATGTGTAGAGCACGACATTTTTTCCGTCCTGAGAAACAATAGTTGCCGGTGAATCATATACACTGCAGCATGTATTGCCAATTATGTCATTTGACACCAATTCTTCGTCTATCGAGTAATAGATTTGATTTACTAAATTACCATTAAGTGCCGCATACCTTACTTTTTCGTTGATTTCCTCCATTGTTGTAGGTTTTTTTAACGAAAGCGACAAAATTGCTAAAGATCCATTCGGAGTGGGTACACGAACAGCATTAGCAGTCAATTTATCTTGTAAATCAGGAATAACTTTAGTTACGGCTTTACCAGCACCTGTTGATGTGATAACCATGTTTATTGCTGCAGAACGTCCGCGTCTAGGCTTATTATGCATATTGTCCAACAAATTTTGGTCATTCGTGTACGCATGCACTGTTTCAATGTGTCCTTTGTCTATCCCAAATTCGTCATTTACAACTTTTAAAATAGGGGAGATGGCATTCGTTGTGCACGAAGCAGCAGAAAAAATGGTTTCATTCTCAATGTCCAAAGTTCCTTGGTTAATTCCGTAAACAATATTCGGAATTTCTTTCCCCGGGGCCGTTAATACAACTTTCTTTACCCCTTTTGATTTTAAATGACGTCCTAATGCTTCACGGTTCGTAAATACACCAGTATTATCAATAATCATTGCGTTATTAATATTGAAAGACGTGTAATCGATATCCTCGGGATTTTTTGCTTCAATCATATGAATGGTTTGCCCATTGATAGTTATCGTCCTTTTATCGGTGTCAACCGCCACTGTCCCA
>Ga0181574_10005220_pt1 | contig 11158 bp, 14 predicted proteins | sample 101ome_24_FD_145600 | JGI IMG/M metagenome (GOLD analysis project Ga0181574, IMG submission 145600) | Coastal salt marsh microbial communities from the Groves Creek Marsh, Skidaway Island, Georgia - 101410AT metaG (spades assembly) | ecosystem: Environmental > Aquatic > Marine > Intertidal zone... | reverse complement strand
AGATGTAATAATACAAGATTACTTTCGTTTATTATCGGAAAGGTACTTTCATCTTTAATAGTAGTAGTTAGTGGAACCTCCTGGAAACGGGAGGTTTTTCATTATCGATTTTTGAATATTACTTTGATACTGAGGTAGGTCATCAAAAAAGTGAACCCTGCAACGAGTCCGACCAAGAACTCTGATAAAAGATCAGGAATGCAGTTTACAAGGCCATGAACAAAATCAAGATTGTGTACGAAAATCCCTCCACCAACTAGGATCATAGCCAATGTTCCAATTACATTTAATACGCGAATAATGATCGGTAATAACCTCACTAGACCTTTACCTAGACCTTGAAGAAATTTACTGTCACTTGAAGCAACCAAACTGTATCCGGCATCATCGATCCGAACGAGTAAAGCAACGATTCCATAAACTCCAATTGTGGCTAGGATAGCTACAAATGACACAACAAGGATCTGCACCTTTAATGGCTCATCCAACACTATACCCAATGTGATTATGATGATTTCGATGGACAAAATAAAATCGATGAGAATTGCTGATTTAATACGTTTGGATTCGTATTCGGCAGCTTCTTTTTCAGACATATTTTCCGGGTTCAATTTCTTTTTTGCACCCTTATAAAAGATTGACTCGTATACTTTTAATGCTCCTTCGAAAGATAGGTAAATACCTCCACAGATAAGTATAGGGACTATTGCTGCAGGAAAAAAAGCACTTAACAAAAAGATGCCCGGTAAGATGATGATCTTGTTCATAATTGAACCTTTCGTCAATTTCCAAAGCACAGGTAATTCACGGTTTGACACAAAACCTGAGGCCTTCTCGGCATTCACAGCTAAATCATCAGCCAAAATACCTATTGTCTTCTTTGTTGCAACCTTGCTCATTGTTGCAACTTCATCCATGAGCACTGCGATATCGTCTAGTAATCCTAAAATTCCTGAGGCCATGGTATCAAAGATAGTTGAATAGCTTGAAAATATTCAATATTCATTATTGCACATTTTAACACAGAATAATTCAAAAATTATCTGAAAACGGCATAAATCAAGAAAACTAAAACATTATTTCATAGATATACGTTTTGAATAATTAATGAACGGCTTTTCCACAAACTCATAGAAAATAGTAGAGATTAAAATGGCAATTCCATAGTATATTATTACCAAAAGAAATTTTGAAGTAATTGTTTCATGCAGGAAATTCCATCCAATTTTATTGAGTATAACATCTAAATAGATGAACACAAAAATGTGAACGATGTATAGGCTAAAAGATATCCTTCCAAGAAATTGGAAAACCTTGCTTTTTATTGGTTCGTTGACAAATAATACAAAGAGGCTAAAGAGGGAAAATAGTAGCTCAAAATATTGGCCATTGAGTAGAAATATGGATACACATGGAATCAACGATATTATAAATATCTTCTTATTTATCATGTTGTTTTGCATCATGAAGTAAATTATACCTAGCAGAAAACAAGTAAAGTGTACGCTCAACGCAAAAGGTGTATCCAAAAAGCCAAATATGATTAATCCTGCAAGTGAGATATATCGAATAAGTTCAATTTTATTGATAATTAATGGAAAGGTAAATGCAATGAACAAATAGAACTGTAATTCTGTCTCCAAAGTCCAAAATGTCTCTAAATAGAGATCTGTGTTAAAAGCGTTGGTTAAAAACAGAAAATTCGATATTACTTGATTAGTTTCAAATGGTTGTGACAAAATTAAATACCTACCATTAAGAGCAAAAACAAATACCTCAATGAGTAAATAGAAGATAAGAATAATGTATGCAGGAGGATTGATTCGAATAATTCTTCTTAATAAAAAATTAAATGATTTTTTAAAAGAATAATTATGGTTGTATAAAGAATAACAAATAATATAGCCTGAAATAACAAAGAAAATCTCAACACCATATTTTCCAAATTCAAAAACCTTATGAAGAATTGATTCTTCAATCCATGGCAGAGTAGATGAGGTAGAATGAACCAAGACTACCATACTAACAGCAAGTCCTCGAAGGAAATCAATATTCTGTAGTCTCATATACAGCTAATTCAATTAATTTGGGGCTTGCGTTGTTTGTTGATTTCGGGTGTTTTGATCAATATTTACAAGGTAGATCAATCAGATTCTAACCATTCATACGCACTTTCTTCAGATTTAAATATTTTAATAGGAGTTTGAGGTTTGTTCCAATTAATAAAGAATTTAACGATCAAGATATTGGCAAGATTATTGGATATCAGCGCTACTTTTTTCCTTTTTTTTGATGCGTATTTGCTCGCTGCAATTTCTCTAGCTTCAGCTGAAATTGAAGAAAAGTTATTTCCATATACAGCAACAACATATTCATTCTCTCCAATCAATTTCTCATACCCTTTATAGATTAGATGAATATCATCAGCTTCAATAACCTGATTTTGATGTATTTCAAGTGAGAGAAGATTTTCTTTAATTAATTTAATGGTAAACTTCTCATGAATAATCTTATTCATTGTAATATAAATAATAGCGGCTTAAATTGGAATATACGGAATTAAATTGGTAAAATCTTACAAATCAAAAATTTAAAAAGATATAGCCAAAAATTTGGATACCTTAATGACTCAACTATTGCAAATTTAGTTCAGGATTCGATATTAGTAGTGAGGTTATTTCAGGAAGATTATTAATTATCCGTTCGATATTTTCTTTTGATTCCAGTTCTCCTTTCAGGCTAGGAATTAAACTTAATCTGGGGTTGTTGAATTCTATACAGCCCATTGACCAATTGGAAAATAAATAATTTTCAACCGATTTTTTGAAATAAATCTTAAGATTAAAATGGCGAGGATCTTTTTCTATTCGATCTAGTAAGCCCTCAACCGATTTGGTCTCTCCCTCAAGGACTTGGAAGAAAATATTGTCCTTGTAGTATAGAAATCCGTAAATTGAATCCAGTGAATTGTATGCACGGCAATCATGAAGCAAGTCTAACAGATCCCTCTGGCTAAAATGCTTTGCTGCTTGGCTTGTGTATATTACTCTAATTTTTTTCATCGGAGTATATCTCATCTAAACAAACTTGTCCTTGATTTCCTACATCAAATGTTACTGCTGATCTGGGAGGAAGACTAAAATCAATTATTGCGCACAACTACACTTCTGAGACAAGTATGTGTTGATACAATTGGTGTTAGTTGCAAATTGTTGGAGTTGCAATTGCATCAATCGCAAGTAAAGCTCCATTTTGTGGATCACAACAGATAACTCCATAAAAGCGAATGCAACAACAATCATTAGCTAATTTCTGAGCCTCCTGTCTTGCTTTTGCCAAAGCACCACCACAAGGCATCTCACCATTACAAGGACTCGCTAATATCAGCACAACCTCATTTTCTGATAACTCTACGTTGCAGAGCTTTTCCACATTATCAATTCCATAGATCTCGCGTAGTTCCTTAACGGTGTAAACTATATAATTTGAATCATCCTTAGGGTCAAAATCTGCATTCACTGATGAACTTAAACCCGTTAGAAATAGAACTAAAACAATTCGAATTAAATTTTTCATTTTCAGTATTATTTTTGGTTTTCGCTAAAGTACAAATAAGATTTTTAGTAAAATATTTTTACATTATTTCGATGCAATTTGAACACTCAAAACTTGGAAAAGGACTTTCCATTGCTACTCAACTTACGAATAAAGTGTTGGTGTCACTATTGAGTCGGTTCGATTAATTCAAAAGTCAATGGGCTAAAAATCCTGAAGGAATTTGGTCTTACTTTTTTAGGATAAATCGAAGAGTTCTGCCTTCAAAATCTGGCAAGTTCGCATCAAAGGCTTTTTTATCCTTTGTTTCGAAAGCACCAGTATAGCTTGTATTACCATTAACCGTCGGAGTGAAAAGTAGAGTATAGTTTTTATCAACTTCTACTGAACCGTATTCGTAAGATAGAACTTCATTCTTATTGGAGTCATTTACTTTTTTTTCAGCCACAAGCTTGTATTTCAAGTTTTTTCCTTCATAAAAAAATACAGTGTATAGCATATCGATTTCTTCAATATCGACTCCCAAAATTTCCCCTTGACTCAATTTATAATCTTTTGAATAGTAGTAGGAAGCATCTTTATTGTCTTTCTTCCATTTTGAACATCCAAAAAATGATAGGGTTGTTACTGCTAAAAGTGTAATCGAGAGAAGTTTCATGTGTTTTGGTTTTGAACTAATTTAAGAATTTTTTCGGGTTTTATAAATGTAACCTTGTTCAACAATAAGATCATTTTTGATATTGTTGACATACAAAGAACCTGTTCCCAGTCCTTGTGGTAATGGGTTCTGATATTCAGCAGCGAGCTGACAAATAGCATCTAATCCAATATTGGACTCAAGAGCCGATGTGATCCACCATGAAATATTTCTTTCCTCTGCGAGTTCTATCCATTCCTGAGTACCTGAAATCCCGCCATGTAAACTAGGTTTAAGTATAATATATTGGGGTTGAATAGTATCCAATAGCTTGACCTTCTCAAGTCGTCTATTGATTCCAATGAGTTCTTCGTCTAGTGCTATGGGAAGAGGTGTTTGCTCACACAATTCACGCATCTTCGACCATTGACCTTGTTTAATTGGCTGCTCTATGGAATGGATATCCAGTTGATTTAAAATTGTGAGTTTTTCTTTTGTTTCTTCAGGTGAGAATGCACCATTCGCATCCACGCGAAGTGTAATCTGATTCTTGTTATAACGACTTCTGATCGATTTCAGAAGTTTGATTTCTGTATCAAAATCAATAGCACCAATCTTCATCTTAATTGTTCTAAACCCCTCTCTCAATTTTTGCTCTATTTGCTCACGCATGAAATTTTCATCACCCATCCAAACCAAGCCATTGATGGGTAATTTAAGAGTACCCTTAACAAAATCATTTTTAAAATAGATTCGTTTACCGCCGTTTTCGAGGTCTCGTAATGCACATTCCAATCCAAATTTTATCGAAGGCCACTCGGAAATATCAATGGTTGGATTTGCGGATAGCTCTTTCAGCTTTTTTTCATATTGTTCTATTGAGATGTATTCTGGTGAAAGTCCTGGAATAATACTGCATTCTCCGAATCCAATGATCTTCGGATTAGTCGCATTCCATATTTCGATGAACCAAGAGTGCTTTTCTTTTAAAATGCCACGACTTGTGCCACTAGGCCGTTTAAATAAAAATGTTTTTTTGGTAAACCTTAGCTTCATAATAGAGGCAAAATAAATGCAATAAGCAGAGCAAACAATAATGAAATACTGAATGTTGATAAGGCTACTACTTTTAATTCCGGATCAAAGTATTTTTCTTCTCTAGTGACCATTACCTTTCGCTGATGATATGCCAAAATAATAAACGGAAGAAGACACAAATATAAAAGTGAAATATTGAGCCCAAGCAAAAATATAAGCATCGATAGGAAAGCCAGAAAAATCAAGAACGCGTGATAAATCTTTGCGTTATGCAGACCAATCTTAACTACAAAGGTCACTTTACCTGAATTTTTATCGTTCGCAAAGTCACGCATGTTATTCAAATTGAGCACTGCGGTGCTCAATAACCCAATACTAATCGCAGGTAAAATATTAGCTGCATCAAAAGACTTTGCATAAAGTGAATAAACACCTAGAACACTCACAAGACCAAAAAATAAGAAGACCATAACATCACCAAATCCAGAATATCCGTATGCTTTTTTACCCACTGTGTAAGTTATCGCAGCGACAACACAAAGTATGGCAAGAATTGAATACAGCCATATCAATTCGACCGGCATTTGTTTTGTTCCGAAATATATCAATGCGCCTGCAGATAAGATGCTTATGACACTCAACGAAATTACAGCAAATTGCATTTTTTTCAAAGAGATGGCTCCAGATTGTACAGTTCGTTCGGGACCGATTCGATATTCATTATCTGTGCCCTTCTGACTATCTCCATAATCATTGGCAAAATTGGATAGAATTTGAAAAAGTACGGTTGTTAGCATAGCAAGCCAAAAAATAGTTGGATCCCAGTAACCATTTTTAAATGCTATCGCAGAACCAATGACAATGCCCGATAGGGATAGAGGCAATGTGCGCAATCGGGCTGCTTTTAACCATGTTTTTATCCGCGCCATAATACAAAAGTAGCGGAAAGAATATTTACAAAGCCTTAATTATGCACACACAACAAAATTATTTATATTCGGCGCATGAAAAATCCGAGCGATGTAGCATTGTCAAAAATGCTGGGAATCCAGTTTCCAATGATTGTTGCACCTATGTTCTTAGTATCAAACAAGGAGATGATTATTGCGGCGGTTAAGAGTGGCGCCACGGGTGCTATACCCGCATTGAACTATAGAACAACAGATGAACTTAGAAAGGCGATTAAGGAGATAAAATCGGCCGTGAAAGGACCATTTGGGATTAATTTGATTGTGAACAAATCAAACTTCCTATATAAAGAACAATTAGAGATATGTTGTGAAGAACAAGTAGATTTCATTTTGACATCTCTTGGCTCTCCGGAAGAGACAATCAAGATGTCACATGCGGTAGGTGTTAAGGTATTTTGTGATGTTACTGATGTTAAATATGCTAAGAAAGTGGAAGCACTTGGAGCAGATGCTCTTATTGCGGTAAATAAGGAAGCCGGTGGCCATGCGGGAAATATTAGCTACAAAGAACTTATTCCAATATTGAAGAAAGAATGTACTATCCCTGTTATATCTGCTGGAGGCGTTGGTAATGGACATGAAGCATACAAAATGATCGCGCATGGAGCAGATGGACTTTCAATGGGCAGTATTTTTATCGCAAGTGATGAGGCCGGAGTATCCGAAGAATACAAACAAGCTTGTGTAGATTATGGAAAGAATGATATTGTTCTTACAACAAAACTTTCCGGAACGCCATGTACTGTTATCAATACACCCTATGTCCAAAGGGTAGGAACAAATCAGAATTGGTTGGAAAGATTATTAAATAAGAATAAGAAACTCAAGAAATGGTTTAAAGCATTCACATTCATGCGTGGAATGAAAAGTTTGCAAAAGGCCGCTTTCAGCTCCACGTACAAAACGGTTTGGTGTGCTGGTCCCTCCATTGAGAGCGTCAAAGCTATTGAACCAATTAGCGTGATTATCGAAAGAATCAAAAAAGAATACCATGAATCAGCCAACTCTTAGGAGCTTCAAGAGAAAAATATTTTTACTTGGTCTCTTTAAGATTCCGATGATTTGGTTTGTTAAACCACGTTTGATAGAAATAAATGAAGAGCGCGTTGTAGTCAAGATTCGATTGCGAAGAAGGACGAAAAATCATTTGAATTCAATGTATTTCGGTGCATTGTCAGTGGGCGCCGATATTGCAGCGGGGATATTTGCTTTTTATTTCGCGGAAATTCTTGGGAAGAGAGTGTCATTTGCTTTCAAAGGCATTCAAGGAGAATTTTTAAAGCGTGCGGAGTCTGATGTTACCTTTGTTTGCGACGAGGGCGGTTTAGTGAAAGAGGCAATGAAAACTTCTCTGGACAAAGGAGAGCGAATCAATCAAGCTGTGAAGGTTTTTGCACTCAATGAAAGTAAAGAAGAAGTTGCTGTGTTCAGTATGACTGTCTCGGTTAAAGTATTAGACTGATTTTTTGATATTCGTTACATTTGTTCAAACTTCATCAAATGAAAAGTGTCTCACCCCAGGAACTGAGAACTCTGCTGAAGGATAGTAAGGCAGTCCTTATAGACATAAGGGAACAATATGAACTAGAAATTTGTAAGATAAATGCTATTCATATTCCCATGGCTCAAGTATCATCTCAATTGAATAAAATAGATACCGAGAAACTCTGCGTGGTTATGTGTAAAACTGGAAAACGAGCCGCGGCATTGGCGAATATGCTATTCACTGATCATGAGATGAGTAATATTGCAGTTCTTGAAGGTGGAATCTTAGCCTGGATTGAACAGATCGATAATCACTTAGAATTGTACTAAATGAAAGAAAGAAAAATTGGCGACTCTTTGCTTCTTGGATTGAAGGGTATGGCTATGGGTGCCGCCGATATTGTACCTGGTGTATCAGGAGGTACTATAGCATTCATTACGGGTATTTACGAAGAGTTAATAACAAGTTTGAACAATATTAATTTTCGTGCTATTATGATTCTTCGAAAAGATGGTCTAAAGTCTTTTTGGAATCACATTAATGGAAATTTCTTCATCTTTTTGTTAGCAGGAATTGCGATCTCATTGGTGTCATTGGTTAGAATAGTTACTTATTTACTAGAGAACGAACCAGTATTGATCTGGAGTTTTTTCTTTGGCTTGATTATAGCTAGCATCGTTTTAATAGGAAAACGGGTGAACTACTGGAGGTTGACCACAATAGTTGCTATTTTGGTGGGTACTGTTTTCGCTTTGTGGATTTCATCTATTCAGACGATAGCGAATGTCGACGCGAATTGGTATATTTTTTTGAGTGGTGCAATCGCAATTTGCGCAATGATTCTGCCGGGGATTTCGGGATCCTTCATTCTATTACTGATGGGCTCCTATCATATGATCCTGAATGGGCTAAAAAATTTAGATCTTCTGGTAATCGGATTGTTTGGCTCGGGATGTGTTGTGGGATTGATTTCCTTTTCACGATTATTAAAATATCTTTTTAATAAATTTCATGATCAGACAGTCGCCTTGCTCACAGGATTTATGATAGGTTCCTTATATAAGGTTTGGCCCTGGAAGATAAGAGTTGGAGATGCCCCAATAAACATTCACAGTGATGGAAAGGAAGATTGGATGACAGCGAACGTGATGCCCGGCAATCTAGATGGTGATCCGCAGTTGGGCTTGGCAATTTTTTGCGCGATTCTTGGATTGGGTCTTATCGTAATACTTCATCGATTTGCGCCGAAAGAAGTGGTCAATTGATTGTTTTAGAATTTTAAAAAACTACCAGGAAATTGAATTACTACGGACTCATAGGGAAATCTCTTGAACATTCCTTCTCTAAAGGATTCTTCACATCATTTTTTAAAGAAAATGGAATCCTGGCTGAATATCACAATTTAGAGGTTGCAGATGGAAAATTGTTAGAAGAAGTAATAGGGGATAATTCGTATTCAGGTTTCAATGTAACAATACCTTACAAAGAATCGGTTATTCCTTTTTTAGATGAGTTAAGCCAAGAGGCGAAGGACATAAACGCTGTAAATACCGTACATGTCATTGGTGGAAAAAGAGTTGGACACAATACAGATGCTCAGGGTTTTCATCAATCGGTTAAGCCTTTTTTGAGAAATATCCATGAGCGCGCCATTATATTGGGTGATGGAGGCGCAGCCAAGGCTGTGAAATATGTTTTACAGAATTTAGGGATAGATGTTATCAGTGTCGTTCGTGACAAGAAGTCAGCAGAGCAGTTCACATTTGATGAGGTAAATGACTACATGATGCGTGTATGTAAATTTGTTGTCAATACCACCCCAGTTGGAACCTTCCCAAATATCGATGATGTTTTACCTATTCCTCTAGATCAATTCGGTGTGGATCATTTAGTGGTTGATCTTGTATATAACCCGACTAGAACTGTGTTATTAAAGAAAGCTGAAGAGAGCGGAAGCGCAGTATTAAATGGCGAATCAATGCTGTACGCCCAAGCTTTAAAATCTTGGGAGATTTGGAGTGGTCATGATAAATGAACTTAAAAAACTCATAGCAGAAGGGGAAGGTTTACAGCTCGACTTCAAATTTCGGATCGTCGATCAGAAGAAGATCGCACGTACGCTTTCTGCATTCGCCAACACAGAAGGAGGGAAGTTATTAATTGGTGTCAAGGATAACGGAAAGCTTAATGGGGTAAATCCGGAGGAGGAATATTACATGATCGAAGGTGCAGCAGCAATATACTGTAAGCCGGAAGTGATGTTTGAATCCAGAGTATGGCAGGAAGGACACCATTTAGTGTTGGAGATCTTGGTGCCTAAAAGTGAGAAAAAGCATCTTTCTAAGACAGAAGATGATAAATGGAAATACTTCGTACGGGTGAATGACAGCACGCTCTTAGCAAATAAGATTATTGTGAAGGGGTGGAAGCTCATAGAATACGGTGTTGAAAAACCTATTAAGTTCGATAAGGAGACTGAAGGGCTGATTAACACAGTCAAAAATGATGGGCCATTAACCTTATCTAAGTTATACCGAAACTCGGGGTTATCCAAAAGAAAGGTCGATGATCTTTTGACAAAGTTAGTTCATTGGGATATTGTATTTATGCAGATAGATGAGACCGGAACGCGATACGAAATTTCAAAAAAATAAGAAGTTATTTCCACACATTCACAGATAGTTAAGTTTCGAAAAAAGGTTTTTCAAAAATATATTGTTGAAAAGTATTGTGATTAAACAGATAGTATTTATCTTTGCTGCCCGCTTTTAACGTAAAGAAGGATATATAGAAATGGCTTGTTGGATGTTTACGAACTTTTTTAGAAAAAAAATGTAAAAGGTCTTGCGAGTAAAAAAAAGATACATACCTTTGCCCACCCAAAACGAACGAGATTTGGGTTTTGAAATAAGGAAAAGCTGTTAAGACATTGGTTTGTTTTAATGGATCATAAAAGTTCTTTGAAGTATTGAGAATAAGGAAACAGCGTAATTTTTGAAATTATAACACATTAATGAGCCCGACAATTAAAAACTAAACGTTTTATACAACGGAGAGTTTGATCCTGGCTCAGGATGAACGCTAGCGGCAGGCCTAACACATGCAAGTCGAGGGGTAACAGGAAAAAGCTTGCTTTTTTGCTGACGACCGGCGCACGGGTGCGTAACGCGTATGCAACCTACCCTGTACTGGAGGATAGCCCGGAGAAATCCGGATTAATACTCCATAGTATCATTCTATCACCTGATAGATTGATTAAAGGTTACGGTACAGGATGGGCATGCGTCCCATTAGCTAGATGGTAAGGTAACGGCTTACCATGGCTACGATGGGTAGGGGGCCTGAGAGGGTGATCCCCCACACTGGTACTGAGACACGGACCAGACTCCTACGGGAGGCAGCAGTGAGGAATATTGGACAATGGAGGCAACTCTGATCCAGCCATGCCGCGTGCAGGAAGACTGCCCTATG
>Ga0181574_10005213_pt1 | contig 11173 bp, 15 predicted proteins | sample 101ome_24_FD_145600 | JGI IMG/M metagenome (GOLD analysis project Ga0181574, IMG submission 145600) | Coastal salt marsh microbial communities from the Groves Creek Marsh, Skidaway Island, Georgia - 101410AT metaG (spades assembly) | ecosystem: Environmental > Aquatic > Marine > Intertidal zone... | reverse complement strand
TCGAGTATTCAAGCAGAGCGCCCTCGCGCGCCTCATCGGCCTGTGGCTCATCGCCCTCAGTGGCACCCAAGACTTTGAATCCGCCTTCCTCGCCGCCATTATTTTCCTCATCACCATATGGTTGTTCAAGAGTAAGAAGGAACGCGAGCGAGATGGATTTTGGGGGTTGAACAGACAACCGTTGGTCATCGTCACCACGGGTCAAAAGAAATCTGATTAAATAGTAGAAGATGCACGTGCACATCGTAGGCGCTGGCCCGACGGGTATGGCGCTCGCGTGGGAACTCTTGACGTCTGGTGCACAGCACGCGGTGACTTTGTACGATCGAAAACCATCCGCGGGTGGGAGTTGGTGGGAACCGTCCATGGATGCCCGCGACCTTCACAGCCATCGCATCGTCTTTGATCGTGCATACGTCAACACCAGAGACCTCTTTGAGGAGATGGGCATCGCGTGGGACGACGTCTTCGCCCTTTCGGATGCCGACATGTACAGCGCCATCTTGCCCCTCCTCGAGGCGAAGGATTATTTCAAACTCCTCGCCCTGGGTGTGAAAGTGCTGGCCTCACCCGAAAAGCACAGGCGAATGACTCTCGAGCAAGCGTGTAAACCTTTGGGTCTCTCCGAGGGTGCGAGTTCACTCTTGGCGAGTCTCCCATTGGCCATGGATGGGGTCGCTTGGGACGTGATGACGGCCTACGAGTTTGTCAAGTCTTTCGATTACGTCGCTCTCAGTAAGCAATACACACAAAAGGTGAACGGAAAGGTGATGTGTGACGCCATGCAGCGTGCGTTGGAGGAGAAGGGTGCGACGTTCCGTTTCGGGGTCACCCTCAAGGATGTGGAATATTTCAAGGAGGGGTTCATCGCCCATTTCGACGAGGGTGAGCCACTTAAGGAGGGACTTTTGGTGTTGTGCGTCGACCACTCCCCAGCCCTCGATCTCATAAAAAATAATTGGGGACCCACGGCAGATAAGAAGATTCGTTCGAGCACCTATGGATGCATTAATGTTTTATTGGAATACGAAAAGGAGGTGGATTTCGATGTCAATTACTTTTATGATGTGGTGCACACGGAGTGGAACATCATCCCGGCCCTCCTTGACGACAAAAAGACGATTTCGGTGGTCATCCCCAACCTGACGGAAGAAATCCTCACGACCCCACCGGACGCTTTGGTTCACGAGGTCATCAGACAGTACGACCCTATGCGCAAACCTCAGGGTGCGCGCATCGCGTGGGGTGCGGATTGGGACTACACCAAGAAGCGATGGCGATTCACGCAATCCTCGGGTGCCCTCTCCAAGTGGGGGCAGTTGCCATTCTTCGGCGAATCCAAAAAGGTGGCTTTGGTGGGTATGATGAGTGAGCACAACACCCCCTACGCCTCGATCGAGACCGCGGTGGAGGTGGCTCGGTCGTTCGCACACGTCCAGTTCGGGACTCGTCGACCGAGGACACCCCTCCTCCTCACCCACATCATCTTTTTGATACTTATAGTTTTGGTCAGTATATTAATGAGTAGAGCACGATGAGATTTGTCGCGAAGATTCATGAACCATTTTATGAATTCAACGACAAGAAATATATTCGAATCGTGATCCCGGACAAAATCGTATCGATTATTGTTTCCATGCAAGAGAAAAAAAAACATCTCATACAAAATACTTTCGTGGACGATCCTTTGGATGGAAACATATTGCGCGTAAAAATTCCCTACAGGTACAGACGGTGTATGTGTAAGGTGGAGGGGCTCACTCCGGTGGAGGGCATGGAGAGGGGGGCCAGGGTGGAGGTGGAGATTTCTTTCGCCGGGGCGTGGAACAAAGGGGAGCACAGTGGATACGCATGGAAGGTGGATTGTATTAAAAATATAGACTAATAGTAGAGATGAAATTCACCAACAAACAAAAAATTCAATTGTTGTCAATGATCGTCGCCGCCCTCCTCATCGCCGTCGTGTGGATGATTCGCAACCCGAGAGTGGAGGTGGAGACGAAGGAAGTCGAGGTCGAGGTCCCAGTGCCCGTGCGCGCGAGAGAGCCGGTGCGCCGCGAACCCGAATTCAGAGGTCCACCGATCAAGCAGTGGAAGCCCGGGACGATGCAGCAGATGGGTCTGTTGGTCCAGGGTGAGACCACCCTCCCTTTGTACGGCAAGGAGGTGCGAGGGCGACGGGACAGGTACCACTACTACACCACCACCCCTGGTCAGCAAATCTACCCCATCCCGGTGACCCACGAGTCGAGAGATTGCATGGATGACATCGGGTGCCAAGAATTGTACGGAAACGAGACGGTTTCGGTGCTCGGGAAGACGGGGACGTACGACGTGAAGATGTACAGGACTGACGATTTCTTTTAAAACGCGAGGTAATTCTCCCAGTCTAAGTATTTGAATGTTTTGTATCCAACCTTGACGAGTTCTTCGAAGGGGGTGGGCACGTGTTCCAGCCCGACGTGCGACGGGTCGATCGTCTGCGAGTTGTGTTCGAAACAGATGACTGGTTTATATTTTTTGATGGTCTCTATGGCCCCTTGGATCACTAATCCTTCAGCCCCCTCGACGTCGATTTTCATGAAATCGAGGCCCGGGAGGTTCAGTGAATCCAACGTCTCGACGCGTAATTTTTCCCCACCCTTACCGATGCCCAGACCCCCCTTGTTCCACCCGTCTTGAACCCTGACCGAGGCCATGGTGTTCATCTCGAGTTCGGCCCTCGCGTGGCCGAGGCCGTGATTGTACAGGTGAAACCGCTCGGTGTATCCATTCTGTGCCACGTTGTGCGAGAGGATGTCGAAGAGTTTCTTTTGTGGTTCGAACGCCCACACGGTGGCCTCGGGGTTTATTCCGGCGTATGACACACAGTGACACCCGATGTTTGCCCCGACGTCCACGATGTATTTGGCCTTCTCCACGTGGGGTTTCAACATGTCGTTGATGATGTGATGCTCGTACACCCTCCCCGCCATCATATGGTTTCGGATGTAGGCGTCCTCCGAGTCGATGAGAAAAATTCCATTCGGGGTTCTGATGTTCATTTCATAATCATCCACTCCAACCTTTAAAATATTCCAAACTTTTTCTTGTTGAACACCTTTTCCACGTGTTCACACGGGATTTCGCGTTCTAAGAATAGCCACAGCCCGTGCTTCTTACATTTATCGATGACCGACGATGGGTATTTCGCGTGTGACTTGCAAATTTTCCCATGGGCGTACTCCTTGTTTAATCTTTCCAAACCCTCCTCTATCTCCGATATGGATTTGGTGCCATTGAAATATTTATATATCTTTGTCACGTTATCGGTAAATACGTCTCGGTTAAAATTTGGTGAACGACATCGAGAACTTTTGGACATGAAAGATTTGTGACGACCTTCATACTTCTTCACGAGTTCCAACACCGAGTCTTTAATGTTGGAGACGTCTTCGAGGTATATTTCTGGGACGTCCACCGCTTTGTTTACGGATGAGAAGGCTTCGTAGATGTCTTCGTTCGACGCTGAAAACAAAACGTCCACGATGCACTCGGTATCACCGCTGTTTATGAGTTTCAACAACTCTCTTCGATGATTGCCATCATAACACACGAGACCTTCATCTTTGAGTTCGGCCAAGTGAATGAATTTGGGTATGTACCCACCAGAGGCGTGATACTCGTACATGTCATTCACCCTCTCGACATCTGGGTGTCTGTTCTTGCTCCATTTTCTACAGATGGGATCGATGTGTTTGAATTTGACACTGTAACCGACGTGATTTCCACACCTGTACAACTCTTTGGCAAAAGTTTTGAATACACTCTCCATGTTTGTGTAATAATCTAAGCCCTCGCTTTATTCCACAAACTCTTGATTTCCTTGGACAACTTATTAATTTTGTCTCCGAGTTTTTGGGCAGACTTGATGTCACCCTTCTTGTAGGCGGCAGCCTGTTTGTTGAACAACTTGTTCAGTTGTCCTTGCTTCTTCTCCGCGCGTGCGAAGGTTCTATTGAGTTGGGCCTGTCTGTCCTTGAGTTGGTACAATTATTATATTACTATATATTATTATGCCGTCTATGCGAAATCTCTGGGAGCGTCAGCGCGTCGCGAAAAATCTCGGTCTCAACATCACCAAGAAGACGATGATGGGATCGACTAAGTACAAGACCGTGAAGGAACTGAACAACAACATCCGTCAGCGCCGGTTGGCGAAGTGTCGCGCGGCCATCAACAAGATGAACAAGTAAAAATCTCCTCCTCCTTCTTCACACTCATTTTCACATTCTTCGTGAATTTCTGTTTCTCCACCAGCAATTCCCGGAGGGTCTCCTCGTCTTCGAGGCACCTACAGAACCGCGCCTTTTCTTGGAGGTTGACCGTCGCCAACTCCTCCTTCTTCGCCTGCACGTAGGGCCACACGGCGAGCCGAAGAGCGTGGAGTTCGGCTTCGAGTTGTCCTATGTGAGGAATCAAAACATCCTTCACCAGTGCGTGGGTTAATTCTGGATCTATTTTCCCCCAGTTACCCATGATAAATTCTTGAGTATAAGTTTTAAGTCATCCTTGAGCATATCGAATCTTCCGAGTCTGAACTGCACGAACATCCAGAGGAAAAACAGGAGGGACTTGAAAAATTTATTCGCGTCGTTGTCTTCCATCTTGTAGATGCCACCCATGACTCGACCGAAGAAGGTTTCGTCTTTGTTCTTCCCGGTGATCTTCTGTTCCATGAGGGTCAGGGCGCACGTGTCGTCGTTCACGCTCCAGTGGAAGAACAGGAAGGGCACCATGATGGAGTAGAACTCGAGGTAGTGCTGAATGTTAGTGAACGGCATGATCACCAGACTCATGAACAGAAAGAGGTGAATGGCGAAAATTATATTCATCTCTATTAAGATGAGTGCAGAAAAAAAGTTACCCAAGGTTTGGTATCCACCCCAAGAGATGATCCTGAAGAGTTGGGGTGAGGCCGCGGCGTGTTACCGCTTCATGCACTACCAGAGTTTCCTCAAGTACCGAAAATCAAACATGCGTTTTACCCTCCCGGTGATTGTGTTGAGTACTCTCACGGGTACGGCCAACTTTGCCCAAGAGCAGTTCCCACCAAATTTGAAGCCCTACGTCGCCCCGACCATCGGTGGCATGAACCTGGTCGCAGGTCTCATCGCGACGATCGCGCAATTCCTCAAGGTGAGTGAACTCATGGAGTCCCACAGAGTGGCGGCGATGACCTACGGGAAATTTTCGCGAACGATCCGGTTGGAGTTGGCACTTCCCCTGTCTGAGCGCACGAAGGATGGCAGTTTCATGATCGAGGACTGCCGCGCGGAGTACGACCGTTTGATTGAGCAGTCGCCACCCATCCCGAGTGACATCCTCAACGCCTTCGAGAAGGAGTTCCCGTACGACAACAAGTTCTACAAGCCGGAGATCATGCACATCCAACCGATTAAATTATATAGCGCCATCAAAGAAAATCAATTGGTGTCCAAGATCACTGGAATGATTCCGACAAATAAAACGAAGGATGAATTGATGAAAGAGGTCAAGGAGATTCGAAACTCCGGCATGGGTAAGATCACCGCCCCGGTGGAGAGGGTGCGTTTCGACTTGGAACAACAGAAGAAGGAGCGCGACGCTGAGTTGGAGGCACTGCGTTCACAGACGAAGGTCTCCCTCGTCAAGCAGAACGTGACCTCGGAGTTACAGAAGCGCGTGGCCATGATGGCGACGGAGGTCCCCGCCGAGACGCCACCACCCTCCCCGGAACGGGAAATGGAGGACGACACTGAAGCGTTAGAGGAGGTGGTCACGGAGGAGCCACCAGAGAACTCTGAAGGGGAAGAAGACGAAGCCGATTAGCGATGTAGAGGAGAAGCACTAGCACGAGCACATTCATGATTCCGCACGTCACGATGGGCACGAAGAGTTTCTTTTTTAAAGGCTCGAGCACTTTATTATGTAGTGCGTCGTTTTTTAGCACAATATCCACGGCTTCATTAGTAAGGTCATCAATGGATTGTTTCATTAAAGTAGTCCCTGAAAAAAAGGATGCACCGGATGACACAATCCATGAGGAGTTGATTTCAAAAATTAGAGTGTACCTCTCCTTCGGGCGAAACGTCTTGTTGTGTGGACCCCACGGCGTCGGGAAGACGTTTGTTGTCAACCGCACCCTCGGGGGCGAGTGCATTCATATTCTCCCTGAGCACCTCAAGTCAAAAAACATATTCCTAGATTGCATCAAGAGTTCTAAGAAACATTGTGTGCTCGAGGACATCCACGTCGAGAGTGGTTTCAAGGGGATGATTGAGAAGATATCCGACGGCCTGCGCATCACCAAGGGGAGTGTCATAGGTACCTCGACGGAGATGTACATGTACCCAGGTTTTGAAACCATATACATGAGTCGCCATGCACCGGAGACGCTCATGCGTTTGCGACCGAGTGCGAGGTGGGAGGATGCGGTGCGCGCGGATGGCAACATTCAGAATTTCCTCTCCTACACGGATGAACGTTCGGACACGAAGGATATATTCAAGACTGGAAAAGAATTAATCACCGAACTTTTATGTGATGGGAAAAAGAAATATGACAGGGACAAGGCGTTCGAGCACGGGAACATGTTGGCGATGTTTCAAGAAAATTATTTAGATTCGGAGGGGGTGAACTACGTGGGTGCGTCGTATTCTTTCAGTGACGCCGATCTTTTAGACAGTGCGATATACGACGGTAATTGGGAGGCAATGGCTTTTTTCGTGAACAGTGCCTTTTGTCGCCCCAAACAGTTCATGGGTGCCCCTCTGCGCCCACAGGAGGTTCGTGCCGGTTCGTGTTGGACGAGACATGGAAACTACAAAATGCGTCAGCAGAGGGTTCGGACCATCTCACAGTTGGCAGCCCCTTACACCCTCGGAGTGGATGAGTTGTGTTTGCTACGAAAGCACGCACAGATGAAAAATTTCGATATATTATTGCACTACAACATCACCCCCCAAGCCTTCGATATTATGAATCACTTGTGTGTGAACAACAAATTAAAGCAGAGAGAGGTATCTAACATTAAGAAGCAGTTGAAGCATGTACTGGAACAAAGAGAAGGATGAGGAAGAAGAAGAGGTCGAGGTGTGTAAGGTGGTCGGGAACGAGATGTATTTCGTGGGAGACATAACTCCAGAAAACAACTTGGAATTCCTCGAAAAGTTTAAGCGTCTCGAGAGCACCCTCCTCAAGATGGCGGCCGACCTCAACGGGTACGAACCGGAGATCCGCATTCACATCTGCTCGGACGGCGGCGACTTGTTCAGTGGGTTCTCCCTCATGAATCACATCGAGAAGAGCAGGGTCAAGGTGGTGACCATCGCCGATGGGTCGTGTTGTTCGGCGGCCACCTTCTTCCTGTTGGGTGGTCGCGAGCGTCGGATTTCCCGCAACGCGTTCATACTCATTCACCAACTGAGCACTGGACACTACGGGAAATACGAGGAGATGAAGGATGAATTGCGCACATGTGACAAACTCATGGAACAAATCAGAGATGTTTACACGGCGAAGACTAATATTCCTGAAAAGAAACTCAACAAACTTTTGAAGCACGACATTTACCTCGAGGCGGCTAAAGCATTAAAGTATCAAGTTGTTCACGCTTATGACTGATGTCGACCGCTCGTTTGAATAGACACAAGGTGCATAGCACTATTATTAATATACAAATCGTGTTTGCGTTCATTTCGACCCCAACCGCCGGTGGTGGCGCCAATCTCTCGAGTCTCGCTCTATTGACGACGGGTGGCACCATCTTAAACTACATTACGTCTAGAAATTTACACTGGGCTGTTTCGGCAGTCTTATGCCCAGCGTTCGCAGCGAATACCTCTTTTGCCTAGACAGCGGGGTGTCCCCGTCCTTCATGTATTCCAGCCACAGGTGGAGGGAGGCGTGACCCCCCTCCTCGGAGAGCACGTTGAGGTGTCCGTGCTTTTGTTTGAATTCCACCAACTTTGTGTACATGGTGAGCCACGCGTCTTCGGTTGGGGTGATCCATTCTCGTGCGTTCGCGGGGTCTTCGACGTACTCTATGCATCTCCGAATGAATTCTTCGTAGTACTCGGTGTAGTCGTACTCGTACTCGATGTCGTCGAGGAGTTCCACGGGTGGGTTCACCAAGGCTTCGAATTCCCTCAGTTCGACGGGGAACCCCCAGTTCACGAGTTCGATGGTGTCGGTGTGCTTTAGGAGATAACGCATGAGGTCGGCGGTGAGCACCCCCCTCCCGAGTTTCTTTTTGTTCTTTTCGTGTTTAGACCTTCCCTGTGCAAGATATTCCTCTCTACACAAATCCACTGATTTCTCAAAAATGATTTCTTGCAACTCCCTCGGTAAGATGTCCCATAACGATTCGGTTGTCATGCCCTATATTTTCTGAGATTTTTATCAGCCGTGTAGTAAGTCTTTCCCTTCACGGCGTAGGAGTGCACGCGAGCGTACGCCCACTGTTGAGCCGTCGCCCCGGGTCGGTGTCCCGTGCGCCACGCGGCCAGGCCTCGGTTGTATACGGTGCGCACGGTTCGAAGGGGTATGCCCGTGGCTTTGGCAATCTGTGGGAGGGTCTTGACGTGGGGTCCATACTTTCTTCGAAACTTGGCCGTGTACGAGGACGTTCGGGTCTTCACTCCCTTATCGGTGGCGAAGGGTTTATAGTCTTTGCGGAGCATCTTTTTGTACCTTTGCTCGACTTGATTGGTTGTGGTGAGGCCTCGAAAGTATTTGAGTGGGGCGTATACTTTCCCGTGGGTTCGGCGCAATTTGGATAGAATCTTTTTTATTTGGGTATCATCCATCTATAGTATTACAACACATTTGATTCGCCGGCTTTGTAAGGTAAGTCCACCCCTTAGATTTGTCGTGTGTGATCCGACACAAGCACCGCGTGCAGCGAAAGTACGCGCGTTCGCGACGCGTTCGCTTGATAACCTTTCTCCCGTAACACCGCAGGTTGTGTATGTCATGTAGTACCTGTTTTCTCGGCTTCTTCCTTTTCGGTGGGGGTGGGAAGATGCGACACGAGTCACACACGAGGGAACAGCAGTGAGGGCACGGATCCATCCTCCTACAAGTGACGCGCGCGACGCAGATTGTTTTGCAATTCTCTCAGAGTTTTGTTTCGGTAACCAAACATCGTCTTCACTCGCGTGTTGATACCGAGTTTTTTCGCTTTTGTACGGAGTTGAGATAAAGACATGCTTACTTTCGAACGGGCCACACCCGCTTTGTTTTTTGACTGCATGGTTCTTTTGATTCGTCGTTGGAGATACGTGCCCGACTTTTTAGAATTGTTTCTAGACTTGACAGCCGCGTTTCTCTTTCGACGCAGTTCGTTGAGGTTCATTTATTAATGTACCTAGAAAATTATCTTCTCCTCATCATCATCATTCCACCAAACATGAGCAAGAGGCAACAACACGAGGACGACGAGAGCACGACTGCACCTGCATTCCCCGATGACTTCTGCTCTTGTTTTTGCGCGGGTGGTGCCGCTGCGGGAGGTTCCCCCGCTGAGGGAGGTGGAGCAGCCTCGTCCGGCTTTTTGCATATGCCGTGCGCCGGATCGATTTTGCAATATATTTCTTCGTATTGACCCCTCTCTGATTCTAACAGTAGCGCACCTCTCAGTTTACACAATTTACCCTTGGGCAAAAAGTCCTCGGGCTTCGAGCCTCTGAGTCTATGTCCGAAGGCTGAGAGGTTTCCACACTGACCAGCACCGACGTCGGGTAGACACTTTCCGAGAGCCAGTCTCAACTGATTTTCATCGAGGCACACCTCCCTATTTTTTTGTTTTTTTTGTTCACGGGTCAATTCCACCTGTTTAACCATGTCTACGATAGACTGACATTTTTATTTTTTATGCGGTCGTCATAGTGCTCTCGTTAGAATTAGAGTTGTATGTATTCATCTTCTTGAGACGATTAAACATGCCTTGGACCTCCTTCTTCACGAAGGCTTTGTTGGCGCGAGCCTGTGCCCTAGACTTTCTACGCTTATTTTTCTTGATGATACTGTCCATCATTTTCGAGACCGCAACCTTGATGTATTGATCATTCTTCTTGGCGAGGGCATTGGCCTTTGCCGCTTCTTTGGCCGCGAGAGCGTTGGCCTTCTTCTTGGCCAGTGCGTTGGCCTTGGCCTTCTTGGCAGCCGCAGCGTTGGCCTTCTTTTGGGCGAGAGCGTTAGCCTTGGCCTTCTTGGCAGCCGCAGCGTTGGCCTTCTTCTTGGCCAGTGCGTTGGCCTTGGCTTGTCTATTCGCCTTGACATTTCTGATGGCATTTTGCAATTCATTCGCAGTCATAGCCGTGCGCTTCACACTCGGGGGGTGAATACGGGTGAGTGGCACACCGAGGGTGCGCGCCTCAGACTTGAGAGCCTCGAAAGCGGTCGCCTTATTTTTCTTCTTGGCGATGAGTTCCTCCAAACGGGCCACCGAACGTTTCTTGATTCGTCCATCTTTCGTCTTGTAGGTCAGTTTGACTCCGTATTTTTTCGCACGGTTGCGAAGATTCTTTTCGGCATTTTCATTGAGGTTGTTCAAAAAAGTTAAGTCATTATTCAAAGTGTTATACTTTTTGAACCTCGCGAGCATTCTATCAATATTTTTTGTGCGCTTCGCCTGTGCACGTCCGATCGCCTCAAACAAGTTGGCAGGGGCAGCGCGTTTGGTTCGTACTGGCTGAACAAAGTTCGCCTTAGTCATGGGGACTGGTGCGATTCTCTGCACCATGTTGTGTCTTATATATTACGGTTACATAAAATATCTATGACAAGCGCTTGAATTCATTTTGGTTGAGATATGACTGGTCGGGTTAGCCGGCGGGCACCCAGCCTAGTTCATCAGTTGTGTTTTCACATAAACAATTGCACCAAATCCACCTATCATACACATCATGAGGCAGGTGTTACAAAAATTGTCAAAGGCTTTACTTGTTCGCTGAATACCATGGTTCCAGTCACTCATACTATAGGTTAATTTGATAAAAAGGGGGGTGTGACGCAAGCGTCACTTTTTTTGTTTAGTCGTTTCACTTAGAGTTACTGCAAGGTCGTTACCCTTGAACCTACATCATTTTTGCCGGTGCGGTTTAATCTAATGTATATCGTGGAATCCCGCAACCCAATATACATACACTGG
>Ga0181574_10005196_pt1 | contig 11185 bp, 8 predicted proteins | sample 101ome_24_FD_145600 | JGI IMG/M metagenome (GOLD analysis project Ga0181574, IMG submission 145600) | Coastal salt marsh microbial communities from the Groves Creek Marsh, Skidaway Island, Georgia - 101410AT metaG (spades assembly) | ecosystem: Environmental > Aquatic > Marine > Intertidal zone... | reverse complement strand
CGAGGAGGTGATTCCGGGCGTGATGTGACACAGGCGGTGAGGCCTCCTCCCGCTGGGCACCCCCTGGCACCCCTTCCCCGGTGCCAGGAAGTGCAAAGCGGGCGGGGACCTGACCGACCTGGTCCCTGTTAGCACCACACCGAGCAAGCCGAACCAACCACCACCCGAATCGACGTTCATCTCAACCGCGAACAAGGAGAAGGACATGGCAGCAATCGACGAAATTCCCGACGTGACATCGACGTTCCACCCCGTCCGCACGGGAGTGGCCGTCATGGTCGCCGGTGTCGCCACCGGAACGGTCCTCTATGTGGTTTCTGTCGTTGTGGCGGGCTGGGCCTAGATCCCCGCTCGGGACACACGTCCCGGTCGATGGGGAAGTCGACTCGTGACATCACCACTCGTTCACCACACGCCCGTTGCTAGCGAGCGCGTCCTCGCCTTGCTGGCACCGGCTCTCACGGAGCCAGGCGCCGTCCTCGTCGATGCGACGGTCGGGCTGGGTGGTCACTCCCGGTTGGCCCTCGATCGATTCCCCGCCATTCGCGTCATCGGCATCGATCGAGACCCCGAGGCTCTCGAGATCGCCGCAGAGCGACTGTCCGCTAGTCGGGAGCGAGTGCACCTGGTGCATGCCGTGTTTGACGAGATCCCCTCCATCCTCGCCGACCAGGGGATCGCGTGCGCCGATGGCGTGCTGTTCGACCTGGGGGTCTCCTCTATGCAATTGGACGAGGCGCGACGGGGATTTTCGTACGCGCAGGATTCCGAGTTGGACATGCGGATGAACCCCGGGGACGCCCTGACGGCGGCGGATGTTGTGAATGACTATGCCGAAGAAGATCTTGTTCGCATCCTTCGGCAATTCGGCGAGGAGAAGTTCGCACCCCGCATCGCGCGCGGAATCGTTCGTGCTCGGGAAGACCACCGGGTGTCTCGATCGTCGGAGTTGGCGTCGATCGTCAAGGAGGCCATCCCCGCGGCAGCCAGGCGCCGAGGGGGAAATCCCGCCAAGCGCACCTTTCAGGCGTTGCGAATCGAGGTCAACGCAGAACTGACGGTGCTGCGCAGGGCTCTTCCCCGAGCGCTCGATGTCCTCAGCGTGGGTGGCCGCATCGTGGTGTTGTCGTACCAGTCACTCGAAGACCGGATCGTCAAGTCAGAGTTCGCGGCCTGTACATCCATTGATGCTCCGCCGGATCTTCCCGTTGTTCCCGAGAACATGCAGCCGTCCTTCACGTTGCTCACGCGCGGAGCCGAAATGGCATCGGATGCGGAAGTCGAGACCAACTCGCGGGCGGCGTCGGTCCGATTGCGCGCTGTCGAACGGGTGGCGGCATGAGTGCCACGTCGACCGCTACCGGATCGCCTCTGGCGGATTTGTCCGCCCCCTCGTTGCCATCGGAAAGCACCGAGTTCGCCACCCAGGCCGCCGTACGCAGACTGCGAAGCGATCGCCCCCACTTGCGATTGGTGGCTCCGCTGCGACCGGAACGGGCGAGTCGAGGGCTCTTCGCGGTGGTGGTCACCATCGTGTTGGCGTTAGGGCTGATCGTCATGTTGCTGATCAACACTTCTGTCGCCCAGACAGCCTTCGTTGTGAGCGAGTTGCAGTCGAAACAACGTGAGCTCGCGCGGACCGAAGCATCGTTGACGCAGGCGATCTCCGCCGTGGCTGCACCGCCGGTACTCGAATCGAAGGCTCGCGCACTGGGCATGGTGCCGGCCACGCGCCCGGTGTTCCTCACCGTGCCCAGCGGCAAAGTTCGCGGAAAAGCCAAACCCGCTCCCGGCGATCGTTCTCGGACAGTGAATCTGGCAGGCTCCTTGACAGCGACGCTCATCGATCCTCTCCCTGTCGACGGGCGCGGCGAAGAATCGCCTCCCGCGCAGCGACGGCAGGTCGGGGATGGCGCGGTTCTTGTCGATGCCGCTGCTCAGCCCACCGGCGACGCGGCGACGCAGCAGGCACGTCGTAACGAAGAACGCCAGGCCTTGCGTGAGACGGCCACGACCGACGGGGCTGTTCTGGTGGGCCCTGACGGGCCACGAGGCGCAGACGTTGATGGTGCTGAACTCGGACAGGCGGGGCGGTAATGGCCACCCGCTACCCAACGAAGCAGACCCAGAGTCGACGACCGCGGCGAGCGGCTCCCGGAGGGCGTGGCTCCGGGGGAGCCGATCACACCCCGGGTGATTTCCGTCGAGGTAACGCTCGGCGCCGAGGCACCGCGCTCGTCCTGGCAACGGCCGTCGTTGCCTCTGTTTTCGCTGCGCGTTTGGTGGATCTCCAGGCGGTGCGAGGCGAGGCTCTGGCGGATGCCGCGCTCAGTCAGCGGTTACGGACTCTGGAGATTCCGGCCTATCGAGGCAGCATCCTGGATCGAACCGGCCAGGCGCTGGCGGTAACGGTCGAAGCCCGCGACGTGACCGCGGATCAAACGCTGATCGAGGATCCTGCTGCACTCGCCGTGGAACTCGCGCCGATCCTTGAAGTTCCGCAAGACGTGCTGGCGGATCGACTGACCGGCGAAAAGCGCTTCATGTACGTGGCGAAAGGAGTGGCACCCGAAACGTGGGACCGGATCAACTCCCTCCGACTGCCGGGCATCTTTAGTGAAGAAACCTCGCAGCGCACGTATCCGGCAGGTGACTTGGCCTCGCACATCGTGGGATTCGTGCAAGGAGACGGATCGGGTGGGGCCGGAATCGAGTCGGCTTTCAACGACATCCTCACCGGTACCCCGGGACAGCAGACCTACGAGCGCGGTCCAGGTGGCCGCGTCATTCCGACACAGAATCAATCGTCGACCGCGGCGATCGCCGGATCGGACGTCCAGCTGACCATCGATCGCGATGTTCAATTTGTCGCACAAGAAGCTCTTCAGGGAGTGGTCCAGCGATCCGGCGCATCGAGCGCGACCGCCGTCGTGATGGACATTCGCACCGGCGAGATCCTCGCGATGGCTACGGCACCGGACTTCGACCCCAACCGTTTCACGCAATCGACCGACGATGATCGTCGGAACCGAGCCATCACCGACATCTTCGAGCCAGGCTCGACGGGAAAGGTGATCACGGCAGCGGCGGTCATCAATGAAGGTGTCGTCGATCCGCTGACACCCATCAAGGTGCCGGGAAGATTGGAACGCGCCGGCAAGAAGTTCAAGGACTATTGGGAGCACGGCACGCTGCGATTGACGATGACCGGAGCGTTCGCCAAATCCAGCAACATCGGCATGATCCTGGCCGCGGAGAAGATGCCCAAGCGACAACTGGCCCGTTACATGGAGAAGTTCGGGATCACGCAGCGAACCGATCTGGGGCTTCCGGGTGAATCTGCGGGCCTGATGCTGCAGCCGGAGAACTGGTACGGCACCACATTCCCGACAATGGCCTTCGGTCAGGGTTACTCGGTGACTGCCGTGCAAATGACAGATGTCTTCGCGACCATCGCGAACGGCGGCGTTCGGGTGAAGCCATCGATCATCGACGCCACGATTGATGCGGACGGAACCGTCACCAAGACCCCCGATGCCGAACGCGATCGAGTCGTCCGTCAGGAAACCGCACGACAAGTGATGGCGATGATGGAAGCCGTCACCGCGGAAGGCGGTACTGCTCCGCAGGCACGAATTCCGGGTTACCGCGTTGCCGGAAAGACTGGTACGGCCCAGTTCGTCGATCCCGATTGCCGGTGCTACGCAGGTGACGTCACGGCCTCATTCATCGGCGTGGCTCCGGCCGATGCTCCGCGTCTTGCCGTCGGAGTCTTCGTCCATCAACCCAAGCGCGGACGCAGCGGTGGTGAGTTGGCGGGTCCGGTGTTCAAAGAGATCACCACCTATGCTCTTCAGGCAATGCAGATTCCTCCCTCCGGCAAGCGAGCTCCACGGCTCTCGTTGACCACCGGATAGTCCATGCGGCTCGCCGAGGTGCTTCGTGACGCCGGTCGCGGCCCGATCGCTGACGTGCCTTCCATCCTCGACGAAGCAGTAGCGAACATCGACATCGTGGGTATCGCCCTGTCGTCCGACGGGGTGGAACCGGGCTTCGCTTTCGCGGCACTGCCCGGCCACCATCGTCACGTGGCCGAATTCATCGACGAAGCATTCCGTCGAGGGGCGGTCGCGGTCATCACCGATAGCAAGGGTCAATCAATCATCGCTCGCAGTGCACAGAGCAATATCCCCGTCATCGTCCACGATCAACCGCGGCCCCTGGTCGCGCACATTGCAGCGATCCTCGCTGGTTTCCCCACGCGGTCGCTGACGATGGTCGGGGTAACCGGCACAAACGGCAAGACCAGCGTCTGTGCCCTGCTATCCGCAGCTCTCGGTGCCGGGGATATCAGTTGTGGCGTCATCGGAACCCTGGGCTCGACGTTGAACGGTGATCAACTCGCATCAAGCCCACGCACGACACCCGAAGCCCCCGATATCCAGGCGATGGCCAGGTCGATGGTGGACGACGGAGCGGAAGCTATCGTCATGGAAGTCTCGAGTATCGCCTTGAGCGAGCATCGAGTCGATGGTGTCGTTTTCGACGTCGCCGTTTTCACGGGCCTGAGCCACGATCATCTGGACTATCACGAGACCATGGAGGCCTACTTCGCCGCCAAGGCCGAACTCTTCGCTGGGAAGCGTTCGCGGCGGGGAGTCGTGCTGATCGATGACGAGTGGGGAGAGCGACTTGCGCGGGAGTCCGTCATCCCTGTCGAGACGGTCAGTACCACCGGCAAAGCGGCCGACTGGAATATGACCGCCGTCGATGGCGGGTGGGTGTTGACCGATGGTGTCGACTCATGCGACGTGCGAACTCCGGTGGGAGCTGACTTTGTTGTCGCGAATGCCGCCGTGGGAATCGTGGCGGCACGTCTCGTCGGTGTTCCGCTCAATGTTGCTGCGGATGCAATCGAGACGGCTCGCATCCCAGGACGGATGGAACTCGTCGGACGCGAGAACGGAATCGACTACATCGTGGACTACGCACACACGCCTGATGCGATCGAGCAGGTCGTGTCCGCAGCCATTCGTGAGCGCGCCACACGGGGGGCAGGGCGAGTCATCGTCGTCATCGGTGCCGGGGGAGACCGCGATCCGCAGAAGCGACCGGATATGGGCTCGGCGGCCAGCCGGGCGGATGTCGTCATCGTGACCGATGACAACCCGCGTTCAGAGAACCCCGCCGACATTCGACGACAGATTCTCGAAGGAGTGCAGGGAAATTGTGAGATTCACGAGTGCGACTCGCGGCGAGACGCCATCGGGCTCGCGGTGGCGACGGCGAGACCGGGTGATGTCGTCCTGGTGCTGGGGAAGGGGCATGAAGCGACACAGGAGTGGTCGGATGGCGTGATTGCGTTCGACGACCGACACGTGCTGGCATCCTTCATCCACGATCGTCACGATCGGCACGAGGGGGAGTCGGGGAGGGGTGTCGAGTGAAGCCGCTCCCTGTCGATGTCCTCGCCACGGCGATGAACGCGTCGGTCAATGCCGCTCTCGAAGCTGCTCGCGAAGCTGCCCTCGATGCGACGGGAATTCAGGCAACCGGAGTTTCGGTCGATTCGCGGCACATCGAACCCGGTGACGTCTTCTGTGCTTTGGAGGGAGAGCGGGTCGACGGACACGATTTCGCGGCAGAGGCGATCGCCGCCGGCGCCGTGGCGATCATTTCGAATCGAGATATTGCCGGTGTCCCGTGTTTGGTCACCGACAACTCGTTGGAGGCATTGGGGGGGCTGGCTCATTGGTACCGCACGCATGAGCTCTCCGCGACGGTGATCGCCGTCACGGGTTCCTCAGGGAAGACCACAACCAAGGACCTGATCGCCGACGTTCTGCCCGGCGCTGTGGTCGCGGCCCGCGGCTCCTTCAATACCGAAGTCGGCGTTCCGCTGACCATCCTCGAGGCAGACCCATCGACGGACTATCTGGTGCTCGAGATGGGGATGCGAGGGATTGGGCACATCGGATACCTCGCCGAGATCGCAGAGCCGGACATCGGGGTCGTTCTCAACGTGGGGCTCGCGCATGTGGGAATGATGAGTGGACCCGAGGAGATCGCGCGCGCGAAATCAGAGTTGGTGAGGGCTCTGTCCGCGGAGGACGTCGCCGTGCTGAATTGTGACGACTTCGCGGTGAGCGCCATGGCCAAACAAACGGATGCTCCCGTGGTGTGGTTCGGCGAGAGCGAATCCGCTGGGGTCCGCGCCACAGGTGTCCAGCTCGACAACCAGGGGCGGGCCTCGTTTGACCTGACGGTGCCCGGGGAAGACAGCGTTGCCGTGCACCTGTCGCTGCACGGCGAACACTTCGTCTCTGCCGCCCTGGCAGCAGCGGCGGTTGGTGTCTCGTGCGGCATGTCGGGCAAGGACATCGCGCGAGAATTGAGCAGTGCCCAGGCCCGAAGTCGCTGGCGCATGGATGTCCAAACGTCGACGCGGGGCATCACTGTGATCAACGATGCTTACAACGCCAACCCTGATTCCGTCCGCGCTGCGCTCAAGACGTTGCGCGCGATGCAGGGGTCCGGCAGAACGTGGGCCGTTCTTGGAGAAATGTTGGAGTTGGGTGAGAGGTCTACCGACGAGCACGATGCGATCGGGCGGCTGGCAGTGCGCCTGGACATCTCTCGCCTGGTGTGTGTGGGGCCGGGCACCAAGGTGATGCACCTGGCGGCGAGCAGCGAAGGGTCGTGGGGAGACGAATCCGTCTGGGTGGAGGACCCGCAGGCGGCAATCGATTTGTTGGACGAGCAACTCCAGTCCGGGGATGTCGTCCTCGTCAAGGCCTCTCGCGCGGTAGGAATGGAGCGGGTGCCGGAGCATCTTCTGAATAGCGGCTCGACGACGCAGGGGAGTGACCGATGAGACTTGTGGTCATCGCCCTCGCGATCGCATCGGTGGTGTCGTTGGTGGGAACGCCGATTCTGATCAAACTCCTGTCCCGACGGGGTCACGCCCAGGCGATTCGTGTCAGCACCGAAAATGAGGCGTACCCCGATCATGAATCGAAGGTGGGTACGCCGTCCATGGGCGGCGTGGCCATTCTTCTCGCGGTGCTCGCGGGCTATTTCGGTACGCACCTGCTGACGTGGCGGCCGGTCAGTACGTCCGGTTTGCTGGTGCTCTTCTTGATGGTGGGCCTGGGACTGGTCGGCCTGGCCGACGACTACTTGAAGATCTTCAAACAGCGCAGCACGGGTCTACGAGCGAGAACCAAGTTGATCGGGCAGGCCCTGGTTGCTTTCACATTCGCGTACCTGTCGGTTCAGTTCCCCGATGCCGATGGTGAGACCGCGGCTTCCATGGCGGTTTCTTTCGTGCGCGACACCCCGCTGGTTCTCCCTCTGGGGTTGTTTCTGGTGTGGGTGTGGTTCCTGATCACCGCAACCACCAACGGCGTGAACCTGACGGACGGACTCGACGGGTTGGCCGTCGGCGCATCGGTGATGAGCTTCCTGGCGTATGTCCTGCTCGCAATTTGGCAGTACGGACAGAACTGCTCGTTCGTTGATTCCGAATTCTGTTACACCACCCAGAATCCCTTGGACCTCGGAATCGTTGCGGCGTCCGCCGCGGGAGCGTGCTTCGGATTCCTGTGGTGGAACACGGCGCCGGCGCGGATCTTTATGGGCGATACCGGTTCTCTCGCCCTCGGCGGCGGGATCGCCGGTCTCGCCATTCTCAGCCGTACCGAGTTGCTCCTGCCCTTCATCGCCGGGCTCTTCTTGATCACCACGGTGTCGGTCATCCTGCAGGTGGGTTCCTTCCGCCTCACGGGGCGCCGGGTATTTCGCATGGCCCCGTTGCACCACCATTTCGAGATGATCGGATGGCCTGAGATTCAAATCGTCGTGAGGTTGTGGATCGTTCAGGGGCTGTGCATTGGAGCGGGATTGACGCTCTTCTACGCCGAGTGGGTACGTGCGTGACCGAGCACCGGGTGAGTGCACTGGAGCGGGATTCGCAATGGTCCGAGGTGTCGGTCTGTGTTGTCGGGCTGGGAGTCGCCGGCTACTCGTGTGCTGACGCATTGATGCAACTTGGTGCATCGGTCACCATCGTGGACGAATCACCGGGGGACATTCATCAGGAACGAGCAGAAGTACTCGGATCACTGGGCGCTGTCATTCGGTTCGGTGAGGCTGCCGAGTTGCCACTCGACAGCGATCTGGTGGTCGTGTCACCGGGGATCCGACCGGCCGCGCCGGTGATAGCCCCGGCGTTGGCCCGCGAGATTCCGATCTGGGGGGAACTCGAACTGGCGTGGCGGCTTCGTCGCGGTCCATCCGACGCCCCGTGGCTGTGCGTGACGGGAACGAACGGAAAGACAACGGTGACGTTGATGCTGGAGTCGATGCTCACGGCATCGGGAGCTCGGGCGGTATCGGCAGGAAATATCGGTGTTCCTCTCGTCGACGTGATCATGCACGACGATGTCGAGGTCATTGCCGTGGAAGTAGGCGCGCCGCAACTTCCGTTCGTGACATCGATGAGCCCCCACTCGGCCGTATGCCTGAACATCGCCGATGATCACATTGACCACTTCGGTTCCTTCGAGCAGTACGTGAACACGAAGGAACGCATCTACCGACACACACGCCACTCCGCGATCTATTCGGTCGACGATGACGTGACGCGGGGAATGGTCGAACGCGCGGACGTGATCGAGGGTTGTCGGGCCATCGGTTTCACGCTCGGAGTTCCCGACGTCGGAATGGTCGGAGTCGTGGACAACATGCTCGTCGATCGGGCCTACCTCGAGCAGCGCCGAGAAGCAGCCCTCGAACTGGCGAGCATCAACGATGTTCGGCCCCAGGCGCCACACAACGTCGCCAATGCGCTGGCCGCCGCGGCGCTTGCCAGGTCCTACGGGGTGCATCCGAGCGCGGTTCGGGCAGGCCTTCGTGACTTCCAGCCGGCTCCGCACCGGATAGCCGAGGTTGGCGAGTTCTCAGGCGTCAGATACGTGGACGACTCCAAGGCGACCAACACCCATGCGGCGAAGACGTCGCTTCTGGCGTACCCGTCGGTGGTGTGGGTCGCCGGTGGTGTGGCGAAGGGGCAGGAATTCGACGATTTGGTGGTCGAGATCCACGATCGGCTCCGAGGGGTGGTCCTGATGGGGCGCGACGCGGGGGTAATCAGCGACGCTTTGGCCCGACACGCACCCGATATTCCGGTAATCGTCGTGGAACGCAACGAAACTAGTGTGATGGGTGAGGTTGTTGGTGCAGCTGCCGGGCTCGCCCGACCCGGTGATGTCGTTCTCCTCGCCCCCGGGTGCGCCTCGTGGGACATGTTCACCGACTACACCGAACGTGGACGTGCCTTCGCTGATGCTGTGCTGCAGCAGGGCTCGGCGCCATGAGCAGCCAGACGCCAGAGGTATCCGAGCGATCCGCGAGCCCCGGCGAGGGCGGATCAACCTCACCGCTGGCACTACTCGCCCGTCACCCCCTGAGTGCGTACTACCTGCTGATGGGTTCGGCACTGCTCTTACTTCTCCTCGGCCTGATCATGGTGATGTCCGCATCGAGCATCGAAAGCGTCCGCGTCTTCGGATCTCCCTACACCCTCGCGCAACGCCAGGCTTTCTTCGCACTTCTCGGCGTCGTGGCGATGTTCTTTGCGGCTCGCACGTCCGTGCAGTTCTGGCGAGCCTTTGCGTGGCCGTTGCTGCTCGCCGCCTTCGGATTCCTGGTTGCCGTCCTCATCATCGGCGTCGAAGTTGCCGGACAACGTAACTGGATCGAGATTTTCGGCCCGTTCAGGTTCCAGCCGAGTGAAATCGCGAAACTCGCGCTGGTCGTGTGGGGCGCGGAAGTCCTTTCACGGCGGTCGCGTCGACTCGATACCTGGCGTGGCCTGCTTATCCCCATCGTGCCGGTAGCAGCCGTGATGATGGTGTTGGTTCTCGCCGAGGGCGACTTCGGGAACACCGTGATGCTGGGAGCCATCCTCGCGGGCATTCTCTTTGCCGCCGGGGCACCGCTACGGGTTTTCGCCGTCTTCGCAGCGGTGGGGGCTGTGGGAGTGTGGATTCTTTCGTTGGCCGCGCCTTATCGCATGGACCGCATCCTTTCCTGGCTCGATCCAGGCTCGGATCGTCTGGGCTTCGGTTGGCAGGTCACCCAAGGGCAATACGCACTCGGCACCGGGGGCTTTTGGGGAGTGGGGCTTGGTGCCAGCCGAGAGAAGTGGGGGACCTTGCCGGAGGCCCATACAGACTTCATCTATCCCGTGATCGGCGAAGAACTCGGGCTGCTGGGAACGTTGATCGTGTTGGCGTTGTTCTCGCTGCTGGCCTTCGCGGTCTTTCGTCTGAGCCGAAATACCGACGATCCCTTCGTTCGCTACGCCGCCGCCGGGGTAGGGGCGTGGATCGTGGTGCAGGCCGTGGTGAACATCGGCGGGGTCCTCGGGCTTCTTCCCGTCGCGGGAGTCACCCTTCCACTGGTCTCGTACGGAGGGTCATCGCTGATTCCGACTCTGACAGCCATTGGCATGCTCATGGCCTTTGCTCGTCAAGAACCCGGTGCCCGACGCGCGTTGCGACGACGCAGCACGGCTCAGGCCCTGCGGCGCCGATAGCGGTCCGTCGCCATGCACGTGGTCTTCGCGGCCGGTGGCACAGCCGGTCACCTCGAACCCGCCCTCACGACGGCGGATGCTCTGGTGCAACGCGATCCCACAACGACTATCTCCTTTGTCGGTGGCAGCAGGGGGCTCGAAGCCGAACTCGTGGCCGCGCGTGGATACCCGTTGGTGGCAACCACCGCGCAGCCTTTCCCCCGACGCCTGTCTGCGAGCGCGGTCGCCTTCCCGTTCTTGACCATCGAGGGTGTGTGGCAGGCCGCAGCACATCTGCGCGCGGTATCGGCGGACGTGGCGGTGGGCTTCGGGGGTTACGCAGCCGTACCGGGCTACGCGGCTGCGTGGTTGACCCGCACTCCGTTGATCATCCACGAAGCAAACTCTCGAGCTGGATTCGCCAATGTGCTCGGAGCGAAATGGACGAAGAACGTCGCGAGCGTCCATCCCGGGGTGCTCGCCCACGCCCGACCTATGGGGCTTCCCCTTCGTCCATCGGTGGCACAACTCAACGTTGCAGAACAACGCAGCGCGGCGCGAGAGATGTGGGACCTTCCCGAGCAGGGACCGGTTGTCTTGATTTTC
>Ga0181574_10005187_pt1 | contig 11194 bp, 8 predicted proteins | sample 101ome_24_FD_145600 | JGI IMG/M metagenome (GOLD analysis project Ga0181574, IMG submission 145600) | Coastal salt marsh microbial communities from the Groves Creek Marsh, Skidaway Island, Georgia - 101410AT metaG (spades assembly) | ecosystem: Environmental > Aquatic > Marine > Intertidal zone... | reverse complement strand
CGGTTAATTTGACGATGGACATTCGCAATGCGATTCATGGCCTGGAGTGTTGGCCTGCGCGGTGGGCATAAAAAACGGGCGCTATGCGCCCGTTTTTTTGGTTAAGTGGCTTACCAGAAGCGCCGCAACGAGATTCCAAAGTTACGGGGTCGAATTACGTTGGAGCTATTGCGCCCCCACACCTGATCGAAGTCCTGAGAGTCCTCATAGGTGATGCCCCTCTCGTCGGAGATGTTATTGACGAAGAGCCGCGCCTGCCACTGGTCAATTTCGTAGGTGAGGATCGCATCCGTCACCCGATAATCACCCTGTGTCAGCCTCGCCGCACTGCCATCGGTAAGCTGATTTGTCGAATCGCCCACAAAGTTATGTTGCAAACGGAAGGCGCCCGTGCCGCCAAAAAGATTGATTCCCGAGTAGTCGAGATACAGTGAATAACTTTGATCTGCAAAAAGCGGCAAAGGGGTTTTGGGTTCCAACCCGGAGTCAATTTGACCTCCCTCCGCGCGAGGATCATCAAATACTGGAGGTGCAAGCACGTAGGCATCCTGAATGTCGGTCATATTGAAGCCGACCTCAAAGTTTTCTCCCAGCAGTGCTTTCAGCTCAATGTCAAAGCCCTTCACGGTGGCTTCACCAACATTGGCTACTACCACCTGAAATGGAACGCCAAAAGCGAAGCTGGGGTCTGTCACCTCCCCCTGCATGTCTTCCCATGTCATATCGTAATAAACCGCGTTCAATATGACTTTGCCGTCGGCAAATACCGACTTCAGACCGAATTCGGTGTTCTCCACCATATCCGATTCGTAAACGATAGGTAGCGTTGGCCCGCCCTTAGATACGCCGCGACCCCGGTTGGTACCGCCAACGCGATAGCCCTCCGAATACACGCCATAGACCATAATGTCTTCGGTAATCTGTAACTCGAGACCGTATTTCGGGATGAAACCATCATCTTTTGCTTCGCGATAGGGGATTAGCTCCTCTACACGGTCATCGGGCCTTTCAACACCGTAGCTCAGCTCCCGATCTATCTCGTACCAGCGGCCCCCAACCAATGCCGTTAACCGGTCTTCGATGATTTCAATGTCCATTTCACCGAAGATGGCTTTATCAGTTCGGTCTGTGCCCTGATAGGAATTCCACCATGAGTCAGTAGGTGCGATGCCGGGATAGTAATAACTCCAAGCCTCAAAGGCCGGGGAGTTACGGTAGTCGTCGATGTAGGTGTAGAAATCCCAGTACTCTTCGGACTCCAGCCAGAAGCCACCGAGAGTCCAATTGATTTTATCGGTCGCACCGGTGAGTCTGATTTCCTGAGTGAAGCTATCATTATTCTGGTCGTTGGTGAGATAACCCGTGGGGTCTAGGCCGAAATCGTAGGTCGGAAACCCGCCCTCACAGGCACCCGTCACGTCGTTGGTGTAGTAGCAGTTGCCGAGGAAATAATTAAAGTAGGCGGCATAAGACTGGGTATCGTGCTGATAGAACATGTCCCGGTCATAGTAAGACGTTGCAGATACCAACTGTGCGAAGCCAAGATCCCCCTCTATAACAAGGCTGGTTTGCATCCATTCGTCGGTTCGGAACTCTCTTGCAAATTTAATTACTTCTAGGTCACCCACGCCCGGGTCGTAATCGTTGAAGCCATCGGCCTCGAGGTCTTGATAGTTGGCGGTAGCGGTAACGGTCCAGTTATCGTTGACCAGCCAGCGGATTGAGGCCCGAGCACCCTGCCAATCCACCTCGTTGATGTCTTCAGCTACGAGGCCACTGTTATTCTTCAACCCACCGAGGCCGGTCCCGAAATAATCGTCGTAGACCGTATTGCCCAAAACATTGTCGATGTAGCCTGCATCCCGGGCACTGAATCCAGAGAGGCGAATCGCAACGGTATCGCTTAAGGGGATGTTGACGGTGCCGTCGATGTCATACCCGGTGCCGCCGTCAGTGGTGCTGGACACACCGCCACCTATGTTTGCCTCGAACCCACTGGGGTCGGGCTTGTTGGTAATCACACGGATCGCACCACTTTGTGACGATGCGCCATAGAGGGTCGATTGTGGCCCTGCGAGGGCCTCGATTCGGGCCAGATCAACCGGGTAGATGTCGGGCGCGAAAGAGGTTTGCGACATCGGCTGTTCGTCAAGATAAATCGCCGCGGTCGGATCGACTAAAAAGCCGCCGCCATCACTCACTCCCCGGAAAACAATTGTGTTTTGTCCGGGCGTAGTGGTTTGAATGTTCAGGCCTGCCACGAAGCGGGAGAAGTCTTCCAATGTGGTGATGCCCTGCTTTTGAATATCCTCACCCGAGAGCGACTGCACCATCATCGGGATATCCTGCGAGGATTCCGCTCGCTGGCGCGCAGTGACCACCACTTCCTCTAATTCTGCGCTCCAGGCAAGACCGGCACTTCCCGATCCGATAGCAGCGGTGACGCCAGCTACAATCGCTCTGCGTCGGAAGATAGAGTTAGGTTGTCGTGAAGCGTTGGCCATGATCTGCTCCTCGTGAACGCCCTCACAGAGTGACGCATTCGGTTATCTAGTTGCTGGCAATACTCAGAATACTCTGGGTTTGTCAAAATTTTGCACCTGACGATATAGGAGATTACTCTCGCGGGCAACTCACTGAAATGGCGGTCAATTAAGTCATGCGCACTCACCCCGGTCATTGCGTGACGCAGAGGTTATATGACTGAGTCACAATGGCTTTCTCTTGCACTGATTTGCCTTCTGGGCGCAATGTCACCAGGACCCAGTTTGGCGGTGGTCGTTCGCCACAGTGTTGCTGGAGGCAGTCGGGCGGGTATCGTCTGCGCAATCAGCCACGCGTTTGGAATTTTTCTCTGGGCGGCCATGATGGTGAGCGGTCTGGGGGTGTTGGTCCTCTCCAGCCCCGACATTTTTTTTGCGCTTCGCTTGGCGGGCGCGGCTTTCTTATTTTATCTGGGCTGGCAGGCGATTCGGGTTCGGCCCACTGAGCCAGAGCCGGGGAGTGGCGCTTCTGCTCCAGGCGACTATGCAGGATCCCCCGCCCGCGAGGGTTTTCTCATCGCACTGAGTAATCCTAAGGTCGCCGTTTTCTTTGCGGCGTTGTTTAGTCAGTTTATCAGCCCAACGGCCCCTCAAGCCGAGCAATGGATCATTGCGAGCACTGCGGCGACCATTGATGCCCTGTGGTATGTCGTGGTGTCGGTACTGCTGACCCGAGCGGCGGTACTGCAGTGGTTTCAGGAGCGCTCCGGGTTGTTGAACCGGATTTTCGGCGTGATACTCATCACTCTGTCGCTCTCCATATTCCTCACTGGCTGAGCGAAAAGGGTACATGCGGCTTTTTTGAAACTCGCAAAGCCCGCCTGAAAACGCTGAGTGTTGAGGGGAGTAAGGTCTTATGGGCATTAGATGGCGCATTGCCATTCTGCTGGCGGTCATTACGACGATTAACTACATCGACCGATCGGTATTCGGCGTTGTCGCCCCAGTGGTGCGCGAGCAATTTGATATTGGCGATGCCGACTATGGGCTCATCACCAGTGGTTTCCTCTTTGCCTACGGTGTTGGCCAGTTAATTTCAGGCCCGCTTATCGATCGGCTTGGCACCAAGCGCGCGTTCAGTATCGCGGCGATATTTTGGAGTTTGGCGACTATCTTGCACGCGCTGGGGCGTGGGTTGTGGAGTTTCTTTACCCTACGCATGCTGTTGGGCGTTGCCGAAGCCGCAAATTTCCCCGCGGCCAGCAAGGCGGTGGCGCAATGGTTCCCGACCCGCGAACGTTCTACGGCGGTAGCAATTTTCATGTTGGGGGCTGGGCTGGGCGCCATTATCACCCCGCCACTCACTGTGTGGACGCTCCAAACACTGGGATGGCGGTGGGCATTTATTATTCCGGGCTCAATGGGCCTCCTGTGGGTAGTGCTGTGGCACAGGTGGTATCACCAACCAGAAGATCATCCGAGCATTGGCGCTGATGAGCGATCTTTGATCCTTAATCAGCGGTCCCCTCAGGGGAGTTCGGGGCGTTGGGTTGATTTGCTTTCACACAGAGAGTTTTGGGGCATATTGATTGCGCGCGTGGTGAGTGATTTCCCGTTTTACTTCTTTCTGTTCTGGCTGCCTCAATACTTGATGGATGTTCGCGGTTTTGATTTGCGAGCCATCGCTCTGTTTGCCTGGCTCCCCTGGGTCTTTGCGGACCTCGGGGCACTGACCGGCGGTACTTTGAGCTCGGCCATGGTCAACCGCGGTAACAGCGTTAATCGCGCACGTAAAACCGTGATATGGCTGGGTGCTATTTTGGTCGCCTGTGCGGTTATTCCAGCGTATTACACCGAGTCCAGTGCCCTGGCCTTGGGGCTCATTTGTTTTGGTTTGTTTGCCATTCAGATCAAGGGTTCGGTTTTCTTTACTTTGCCTACGGATCTCTTCCCCGCAGATCGCGTTGCCACGGTCTGGGGGGTTTTTGGCGCGGTGGGCAGTTTGGGGGGAAGCCTACTCGGACTTCTGGCTGGCGTGCTGATTCAGGAAACCGGTTATGAGGCCGTTTTCCTCCTGATTGCCAGTCTCCACCTGATCTCAGCCTTGCTACTACAGATCTTTGTGCCGAAGATCGCGCCAGTCTCTGGCTAATTCTCTTTGGATGGCGTTAAAGATTCCGACCTGAGCGGGCAAGGCGACAAGAAAGTCTGCTGATTAAGGGGTCGCGTTGAAGCGATGCGGGCGCTCGGCGTTGTACACCAGAGAGCCCGCTTTATTTAGAGCGCGGAGATGGTCTCGCCCAGCACAGCCAGGAACTGGGCTCCTACGGCACCATCGATCACACGGTGGTCGCAGGACAGCGTTGCGCTGAGCACCGTGGCGATCCGTTGCTCTCCGTCACTGACGACCAGCTGTTGCTTGGCTTTGCCCAGGGCAAGAATGGCGCCCATGGGCGGATTCACGATAGCCGTGAACTGAGTAACGCCGTACATCCCCAAATTCGAGACGGTAAACGACCCACCGGAAATGTCCTCTTTGGTCAGCTTGCCGGTTTGAGCTTTGGCAGCGAGGTCCGCTGTTGTAGCGGCAATTTCAGCGGGCGACTTACTGTCGGCGTTATAAACGGTGGCCGGGTAGAGCCCTTCGTCGGTGGCTATGGCCACAGAGACATGAGCCGCGCTGAACTGATGAATATCATCGCCAATGAGATTGACATTGACGCGCGGCTCTTTCATCAGTGCCTGCGCCACGCACCAGACAATCAAGTCGTTCACAGATACCTTGACGTCGCCCGTCTCATTCAGGGCGGCGCGGTGCGCGAGCAGGCCGTCGAGCTCATATTCTGCAGTGAGATAGAAATGGGGGATGGTTTGCTTGGCCTCGGTCAGGCGTCGTGCAATGGTTTTGCGAGTTGCGCTCAGGGGGATCACCTCAACTTCCTCAGGCGCGCCGCTACCGCCGCCCGCTGCGGCCTTCACGTCTTCATCGGTGATGCGGCCGCGGCGCCCGGTACCGGTCACTGTGCCGAGATCCACACCTAACTCATCGGCCAGCCTGCGGACACTGGGAGAGGAACGCGTATAGGCATCCCCGGTCTGAACAGTCTGCTTTGCTACCGATTGACCAGCGTCACTGTCGACAGCGGCTTCTGCTGGAGCGTTACTGTGCTTCGCGATAAAGGCATCGATGTCGCTGTCGGCCACCCCCGCATCGGCAATGACGCCGAGTAGGGCGCCAACCGGGTGTGCGTCACCCTCCGCCACCAGCACTCTGCGCAGAATGCCATCCACCGGAGAATCCCAAACGTTCACGATCTTGTCGGACTCCATCTCGAAGACTTCGTCGCCCTTGGCGATGGCGTCTCCTTCTGATTTATTCCAACTGGTGATCGTGCCCTCGACCATTTCGATGCCCCATTTGGGAACCGCGATCGGATAGATATCGCTCACAAATACACTCCTGCGTTGATTTTGCTTAAGCGAGGGTTGCCTTAATGGCCGCGGTAATTTTGTCCGCATCGGGCAAGTACGCTGCTTCCAACTCAGGCGAGAAGGGCGTCGGACTATGGGGTGCGCAAACCTGTTTGATGGGCGCCTTCAAGCTACTGAATGCCTTGTCTGCGGCGAGCCCAGCGATATCGGCGGTCAGCCCGCAACGCGGTGGCGCCTCGTCAACAATCACCAGTCGGCCTGTGGCTTCTACCGATTCCAAAATGGCGGTTTCATCCAATGGCGAGGTCGTGCGCGGATCGATGAGGTCACAACTGATGCCCTCTTCGGCCAGAGCGTCGATCACTGCCGCAGCTTTGGGGACCATCTGGCCGAACGCCACCACCGTGACGTCATCGCCTTCACGGACGAAATTGGCCTGTCCGAAGGGAATGGTATACATCTCATCGGGCACTTCTGCTGTTTCCTGGTAAAGAATCTTTGGCTCGAAGAACAGGACAGGATCGTCTTCCTGAATCGCTGACAACATTAAACCTTTGGCATCGTAGGCGTTTGATGGCACGACTACCTTTAATCCTGGGAAGGAGGTCATGACCTGATACATCGCCTGACTATGCTGGCCCGCTGCGCTGAAACCACCACCCGCAGAGAAACGGATTACTGCGGGGCATCGGCTTTTACCGCCGAACATGTATCGGAATTTAGCCATCTGATTGACGATCTGATCCATACAGACGCCAATAAAGTCGGCGAACATGATCTCTGCTACCGGGCGCATGCCCACCAGCGCGGCGCCGGCCGCAGCGCCCACAATGGCTGATTCTGAGATGGGCGTATCAATGCAGCGGTCTTGCCAGCGATGATAGATGCCGCTGGTAACCCCAAAAACGCCTCCCACCGCGCCGACATCGCCAGCGCTACCATTACATCCCGCGACATCCTCTCCGATGACAAAAACCGATTCGTCCTGCTCCATAGCCTGGTGCAGGGCTTCATTGATCGCGTCGCGCATAGTTTTCTCAGGCATGACGTTTTCCCCCTCAGGCCGTCGCAGTGTATTGAATGTAGACGTCTTCCGTGACCTGTTCCGCAGTTGGCCTTGCCGCCGCCTTTGCGTCGGTCACAGATTGGTCGATTACAGCCATGACTTCTGCGTCGATGGCGTCGAGCTCGGCCTCACTGAGTTCGCCTGTCTCTGCCATTCTCTGACGGAAATTTTTCAGCGGGCAATGGTTTTCACGCAGATCCTCCAATTCACCCTCGGCGCGATAAGCCTGAGGATCACCCACAAAATGGCCGTGGTAGCGACCTTGTTCGGCAAAGATACCCGCCGGCCCGTTGCCTGCTCGGGCATGTGCGATGGCCTTCTCAGCGGCTTCATAGACAGCGAAGAAATCGGCGCCGTCGGCAACGAATACAGGGAATCCGAAGGCCTCTGTGCGAGCCTTGAGATCATCACAGCCCACCGCGTAGTTGATTGAGGTGTGTTCCGAGTAATAGTTGTTCTCGATCACGAAGATCGCGGGCGCCTGCAATACGACGGCCATATTCATGGCCTCAAAGCAGGTGCCCTGATTGACGGATCCGTCGCCCGAGAACGAGACGGCCACCTTGCCGTTCTTGCGAATTTTGGCGGCCAACGCGGAGCCGACGGAAATGGGTGGGCCACCCGCGACAATACCATTGGCGCCGAGAATGCCTTTATCGATATCCGCGACGTGCATGGAGCCGCCTTTGCCTTTGCAGAGGCCTTCCGAGGAGCCGAACAGTTCCTTCATCATCCCGGAAACATCAGCTCCCTTGGCGATACAGTGACCGTGGCCACGGTGGGTTGAGATAATGGTGTCACTCTCGTCGAGGTGGGCGCAGACCCCCACTGCATTGGCCTCCTGACCCGTGTAAAGGTGGGTAAACCCCGGAATCTGCCCGTTCATGATCTCTGCGTTGACACGTTCCTCGAACTCGCGAATTGTTTTCATCGTGCGGTAGGCGTGCAACAGGGTTTCCTTTGGAATAGACACAATCGGTCTCCTTGGATGTGTTGTTTTTAATAGCTTTTCCAGTTGGGTTCACATCATATCTTGTTACTGTCGTGACGTGAGGCGCTAGCTCGTTCCCATGGCCGGCGAGCGCCTTGGCACGGTACCGCTGACGCTAAAAACAGTCAACTGTGTTTTTTTTCTGTTCCGGTGTCGCGGATCTAAAAAGGCCCCCGGGTTTGCTCCCAGAGCTTCTGGCTGATCCCCGATCCGATCACCTCTGCATATACAGCTGCGCTATCGCGTGGTGTCCGGGCGAAATCCCGCTCATAGTCGACCGCGAATAACCCAAAGCGCGGACCAAAACCTTCCGCCCACTCGAAGTTGTCGAGGTGCGACCAGTGGAAGTATCCGTCGATGTCGACACCCAGCACATTCATGGCATACCACACCTCTCTGAGATGGCTCACCAGAAAGGTTTGTCTGAGCAAGTCGGGTTGGGCGGCGTCGGCAATGCCATTCTCCAAAATTTGAATCGGTTTTCCGTAGCGCTGCCAGGCTTCCTCGAGCACGTGACTGAATCCGATAGGATAGAGCGCCCAGCCGAGATCACTGGTCAATTCTGTTGGGTCACGGGGATCGTTGGTGTGGGTCACGGGCCCCGCCGTCATGGCGTCTACATCCATCTGCACATAAAACCGACCGTAATAATTGATTCCCACATAGTCCTGCGTGCCAGCCAGCCCGTCGATGGTGGCGGTGTAGTCCGTATTGGCCATCGCGTAGGTACCGCTTTCTATCGCATCAAACACGTCCCAGATGAAAGCCTGTTGCACGAAGCCAGCAGCCAAACGATCCATAGGGTGCCAATTCCGCCAGGGTTCAAAGGCACGGGTATGTTGCGTAAGCCCCACCGAAATAACTTGTCCGCGCGCTGCCGCGTCACGGTGGAGAATCTCGTAGGCATTGGCATGGGCTTTTAGGAGCTGCGCCACAACAGGGGCGACATCCACCGGCGCCGCGCGCTGCTCCAATGGCGGGAAAATGCCCTCCATGTAGCCCCACAGCACGTAGACCATGGGTTCGTTGAGGGTGCACCAGAAGTCGATGTCAGGCCCGAGTAGGGTCGAGACGGCGCTCACATAGCGATTCCAGTGTGCAAGGGCGTCGCTCCGTTCCCAGCCGCGTTTGCCCTGCAGTTCCTCCCAGAACCATTCCGGAGTGGAGAAGTGAAAGAGTGAGACATGGGGCGTTAATCCGTTTGCCTTGGCCGACGCAATCACATCTTTGTAAAAGGCCACCCCCGCCGGGTCCGGCTCGGTCATGTCAGCGCGAGGGAACAGCCGAGCCCAGGACAGGCTAAAGCGATAACTGTTCAGCCCCAGATTCGCCAAAGCCTCAAAATCGCTCTCGTAGCGCGCGTCGAAGTCAACTTTTTTACGCCGTACTTCCTCGGAGACCAAATCCAGATCGCGAATATGGCCGGGCTTCGCCTGCCCCGGTTGAGCCCCTGTACCGGTCTTTCCCTCGGCGATAACGCGTTTCTCAAACGCGGTCCAATCGCTGGGCTGTTGGTGCTCAACGTGTTGCGCGGCGACTGCAACGCCCCAGGCGAAATCCTTGGGAAAGGTCAGGGGATATGGCGCGTCCATACTTGACGCCGTCTCGGACCCCCGACCTACACCTATTAGCCAGGGTGTGAAGAGCGTCATGCCCAGTGCCAACGCGATAGTAAACAGGGCTGCATAGATCGTTCGGGTCATCTTATTCCTTCCTCACTCCGCATTATTGACCGCCTGTCACTGGCCCGGTCACGCTCGCGCGGTGCACCTTCAGACTGCGGCTAAAACCAGCGCAGTTTTTTGAACAAGAGTATCTGCAACAAAAACACCGCGCTCAGAATGCCACAGAAAACAAGGAAAGCTCGAGGATCCTCCGCGCCGGGGATGCCAGGGATATTGATACCCAATAATCCGGTAAGAAAACTCAGGGGCAGGAAAATCGCAGCGATGATTGACAGTGCATAGGTATTTTTGTTGAGCCGGGCCGTGAGGATGTTAGTGACCTCGTCCTGTATCAAGTGGGCGCGCTCGCGCATGGCTTGCAGCTCCTCTACGAAGCGGGTCATGTCATTGTGAGCCTCAAATAAACGTTGTCTCAGGTTGTCCGTTAAATTCAATTTTTGTGTGTTGATTAAGCGCTCGACGATGTCCTTTTGCGGGGAGAGAAATCGGTTGAAGATGCTGGTGCTTCGCCGGATGGCTGTGATCTGCTCACGAGCTCCCGACAATTGCATTTGCAGGATCTGGTCCTCGAGTTCGTCAATCCCCTCTGTCAAATCGCCGATTACCGGTGAGATCCGTTTTATGGAGCCCTCAATAAAGGTGATCAGCAAATCACTGATATCTAACGGGCCGGTTCCGGATTGCAACAGCCCCTGCATCTCGGCGACACCTTTCAGATTCCGCAGTTGAACAGAGATAAAACGCTTGGGCTCGAGCCATATGCGCATGGAGACCATGTCCTCAGGCTCGGCATTCTCATTGAGATTGACTCCCCGCAGGATGAGCAGTAACCCATCTTCCCGTGAGAGCATGCGCGGCCGTGTATCCTCTGCGAGTAGCGCCTCGACCAGCATCGGGTCAGGTAGCCCCGCTTCATCGGCAAGCCATTGTCTGGCCAGGTCAGAACGTGCGCTGAGATGAATCCATATGGGCTTGCTGTCGTCTTCGGTCGACCAAAGCGCCTCCCTACTGACTGCAGCGCCTGAGCCGTCCCCGTTAAGCGAGTAGGCGCAGATAAAAGTGTCTGACATATGACATCTCCGGCAACCGCTTTCGGATCGCCCCACAGCGCAGTGATCGACCGCTGGATCTTACTCTGCCGTCTCTGGCTTAGGATACGCCCGCCTCGGCAAATAAAGAAAAGATTTCGCCTGTGTGTCTCTGTCTACTGTGGCGAGGATAACTCGCGTTTCTGTCCTTTCTTGTGCCTTAAGAGACCTGCTGGCGCCGCCCTCGGTTGAGGCGGCGGCGTCCCAGAAATTTGGGACGCCTGAGCAGGCCAGCAAAATTCACGCTTGCGGCGTGTAGATCACTCGCGAATCGAATAAGGCGGGCTCTTGGCACGAGGCGTCTTCTATCGCCTGAGCGGCATGGGCTGCCTCTCCGTAGGCTGCATAGCCCGCTTCCCGCTCGGCATCAGTGGCCCAGAAATTGGTCCACATATAGTCGGGCGTTTTTTGATCCGCCAATTCGAACAGTGGTGTCATCGCGGTCCACC
>Ga0181574_10005175_pt1 | contig 11205 bp, 7 predicted proteins | sample 101ome_24_FD_145600 | JGI IMG/M metagenome (GOLD analysis project Ga0181574, IMG submission 145600) | Coastal salt marsh microbial communities from the Groves Creek Marsh, Skidaway Island, Georgia - 101410AT metaG (spades assembly) | ecosystem: Environmental > Aquatic > Marine > Intertidal zone... | reverse complement strand
CCTACCCCCCCCCCCCCCCCCCCCCCCCCCCCCCCCCCCCCCCCCCCCCCCACACCCCCCCCCCCCCCCCCCCCCCCCCCACAAAACGAGGGCCCCCCCCCCCCCCCCCCCCCCCAGCCCCGCCCCGGCCCTTCTTGGGCCCTCCTGCGGCGGCGGCGGCCTCCTCGAGCGTGGCCTTGCTGGCTGACAGGAGCCGCCGGGCTTCCTGGACGTCGGCATGAGTAACCATGGAGGAGAGGCGAATGCGCGCCAGCGCCTGGGACAGGCGCAACACAGACATTAGGGTGCGTGGAGTGACGTACTCGCGCCCCGCGCCCTCGTGCTCACGGCGCATGTCCGAGTAGTCGGCGGCGATCTGCTCGGTGAGAGCGGGCGGCACTGAGGGCTGGAACCCGCGGGCCACCGTGACGTAATCGCGCAGCTCAGCAGCTGACAGGGGCGCAGCCTGACTCTTAGGGGCCGTGCGGTGCCGGTGGACGTGGAGGACGTGGTTGGCTAGAGCAGCGTCGTTGTCCCAGTCGGCACGGTCCAGCAGGAGCCACATGACGTCGAAGCGCGACAAGAGAGAGGCCGGGAGATTGATGTTTTCCACAGCCGACTTGCGCGGGTCATAGCGGCCCCAGGCAGGGTTGGCCGCGGCGAGAACCGACGTGCGCGCATTGAGCTGCGTCGTGATGCCCGCCTTGGCGACCGATACTGTCTGCTGCTCCATGACCTCGTGGATGGCCGTGCGGTCTCCCTCGTCCATCTTGTCGAACTCGTCGATGCAGCACACGCCACGATCGGCAAGGACAAGGGCGCCGCCCTCGAGCGTCATCTCCTGCGTCACAGGGTCGCGTGCGACAGCTGCCGTGAGGCCGACACCCGAGCTTCCGCGACCGTTGGTATACACGCACCGCGGGGCGACGTGGGAGATGTGCTTGAGGAGCTGGGATTTGGCAACGCCCGGGTCTCCCATGAGGCACACATGGATGTCGCCGCGGAGGCGGAGCCCATCGCCTAGCTTGCGTGAGGGCGCCCCGACAAGGAGGAGGAGGAGAACACGCTTGATGTCCGCGTGGCCAAAAATCTCAGGCGCGAGGGACCCCGAAAGCTTGTCGTAGACGGATACGCCCTCGGCGCGGGCCTGGTCGAGGATACGGCGTACGGTGGCGAGGGCGCGAGGCGAGGGCGCGTTCAAGACGTCGCTGTCGGCTGCGCCTGGGCCGGCCGAGGGCGCTGGCGGCGTCGAGGGGGCAGCGGGGCTGTCCTCGTCACCCGCGCCGCCGCCGGGGCCCCGCCGACCTCCGCGGGTCTCGACATGAGTCGCTCGGAGGACAACGCCCGTGAGCAGTCCGGCCCGCATTGCCCGCATCCCCGTGTAGGCCTCGGGCAGAAAGGCTCCCGTGACTGCAGCCGTCTCGCCCGGACGCAGGGTCCGGGTGACTTCACCCTCGAGGCGCACCGTCAGCGCCCGCGGCAGATGACCGACAGGCACGTGCTCGGCAAGCTCCTGGAGGCGAATCTCCTGGTGCTTGACGAAGCGGGACCCTCGCGCCATGAGGACAAGGGCCCCCTCGATGCCCTGCTCGCGCATCTCCGGCGTGGGTTCCGTCAGGGGCTTGAAGGTGCGGCCGGGAATCTCTTGGTAGACGTCGCGCTGCTCTCCCGTGCGCGGGTGGGTCGAGAGGTAGGTGGCTACGGCGATGCGGGGCCGCACGTCGGACACGCGGGTGACAACACCCTCGACTGTGACGAGACGGCCAACGGCGGCCGCGCGAACGTCGCGGAGGGGGAGGGGCTTGCCGGCCGCCCCGTCGTCGCGGACCTGGAGCTCAAAGCGTCGCACTAGTGCAGGCGGAAGCAGGCGGGACGCGTCCGCCTCGGCGAGCTGCCGGAGGTGGCACTCAAGGGGGTCGGCGTCGTCGTACGCCGTGTCGAACTCGCGCGCGGCGCGCGGGGCAAGCTCGACGGGGACGCCACGGGCGCGGGACTCGGGGTCGGGCGAGAGTAGCTCATCGGCGGCCTGAGACGCCAGCTCGACGTAGCGCTCGGCGTTGGCACGGAAGCGCTCGGAGAGCGGGCTGGTGCCGCCGGCGGAGGGGAGCACCCCTGGTGGGGCGCCGCCCATGCCCTGCTCCCACATCTCGATGTGCGACATGCGCAGCTGCAAAACGCGCGTCGCACGGACGGCCACGGCTGCCAGGCGGGCCATGTAGTGGGGAAGGTCCGCGTCAGCACAAGCAGCGGGGACAGCCCCTCCCGCGCCGGCACGACCTCTGGGGCCGTCTTCGTCGCCGGTCATCTCCGCGTCGCCCTCCTTGCCGGAAGCGGGAGCCAGGCTGAAGGAGAGAAAGAAGGATTTAAACAAATCTGCGTGGCGAGGAAGAACGAAGGTGTGCGATTCGCGGACGCTCCGCTGGCGACAATTCCGCCGTCGGCCGCGACGTGCCCAGCGCGGACGAACAGGGAACGGGGCCGCCCACGTCCCCTCTACAGCGTTTCGCGCTCGTCACGGCGGTCGACGCAAAGAAAATCGGTGGAAAATTCCTGGAACTCGCTCTTATCCGCCTGGAAGACGGCGCCGTAGTCGGTGGAGGTCTCGGGGCCGAGACCCGCCCCACCTGCGCCCTGGGGCGCGTCCATCCTCCCCGGCTAACCGCGCGTGGATGTCCGCAGGGTCGGAAGAGGGGCGAACGCCCCGTATACGAGGGGGCGCGCGTTGCTCGCGGGGAGCGCACGGATCGGGTGTAAGTTTTCGTCGAAGAGGACCCTTGCGTGAGAGCTTGCCGCCCCCCTTCCTCGAGCCCTCGACTCAACGTGGCTCCATCCGTACTCCCGCGGTTTCTACGATGGCCGCGCCGCGACCCAGTGGCGCGACGGATCGGGAGGAGGAGCCGGGCCCGTCGGCGGGGCCCGAGGACGCCGCGACAGTGCTGGGCGACCTTGACCACTACGCCGTGCTCGGCGTACCGCGCACGGCATCCACGGACGATATCCGGCGCGCTTACCGCACGCTGGCTCAGGTTTTGCACCCGGACAAGCATCCCAGGCGAGGAATAATAGGGGGAGCGGAGCAAAGGGCGACGGCGGCCGTCACCGAGTCTTGTTGTTTCGACCGACCCAATCCCTCCCTGTCTATCAACCTCTCTCGCCCTCGCAGCGCCGACCCCGCGGTCCGCGCCCACGCCGCGCGCCTCTTTGCCGCCCTCGCCGAGGCTCACGCGGTGTTGAGCGTGCCCCGGCGCCGTGCCGTGTACGACGAGGCGGGCCCCGACGCGCGGCAGCTGCTGCGGGACACAGGCACCGATCTGGCCACATGGGATGGCCGGGCGGCGGACCTGAGGGCTCGCCTCGCGGAAGCGCGGCGCCGACGCGCGGCGGGGGGGCGGCTCGGGCCGAGTGTCGCGGGCGGTGCACCCGACGTGTCGCACAGCACCACGGTCCACCTGGACGCGCGGGGGTGCTGGCCTCGCCCGCCGCGGGGGGTCCTTGACTGGGTGTCAGGCGTCGGCCCGGTGCCGACGGCAAACGACCACGGAGCCGCCATCGCCGAGGGCGACGAGGACGGTGGGAGTTCCTCGAACCAGAGGAAGGTGCAGGAGGACGAGGGGGAGGAGGAGGAGGAGGAAGACGAGGATGACGACGAGAATGGTGATGACGACGAGGACGACGACGACAGTGACGAGTGGATCGAGCCTCCCCCGCCCGGCCGGGACCCCGGCGCCGGCCGATGGCGCGTCCCCGCGCCCCGCGGACTCGTCGTGGCCACCCAGGCGCGGCTTCGTCTCTCCCCCACAATTGAGCTCGGTGCTGGCACCCAGGTGGTGACCCAGACGAAGCGGGTGCGGAGCGTGCGGGGCGCGGGCAGGGCCAGCGGTGCTTCCGTTGGCCTTCCGCTAGGCCAGGGTAACGTGACAGGGAGCCTCGACTGGGCCTGCGGGCTGCGGTTTCTCGACCACGTCCGCGCCGAGGCCACACTCGCGTCCTTCTCACGGTCAGCCGCCCGGGCGGGGCTGGGCCGGGGCATGGGACGCCAGGGTGGCGGGCGGTCGGCGTGGGCTGCACTCGACGCCGTGTCGGCCCAGGCTGTCCTTTCGAAAAACGTCGGCCCGCGCACGCAGGCCGTGGTGCAGGCAGGGGTAGGCTTTGACTCTACTTCGGTCGCCGCGTCGTATGGGGCGGCGGCCGACAGAGACGAAGGTGCGACGGCGACATCGTCGTTGCCATTGTCAGACCCCTTCCCCGCCGTGGTGCCATCGCTAGCCGCGCACCTCACACGGGCCTCGCCCCTGGGCCCCGAGGGCGCGTCAAGGCTCGACACGGGCCTGTCGGTCACGGTTGCTCCGCGCCCGACGGCCGCTGTCACGGTACGGCGGGCGGGCCGCCACGGCCGGTCGGCGTCTGCGCGGTTCGAGGTGGCGCCCCTGCAGAGCACCGTGTCCCTCTCCTTTGCCGCAAAGGCTGGATGGGGTGGCGGGGCCGGCATCCTTGGGGGATGGCACGGGGGGCTCGTGCCCGCCTGGGCTCGGTCCTGGGTCCTGCCGTGGCTTGGCCTCGCCGGTGCAGGTGCCGCTCGGGCCGAAAACGGCAGCTCGGTCGACGACGACGATAACGCCGACAGCAAAGTCGGCTCGACGGCCCCCGCTCTGGGTGAGGTCGGTGTTAAGGTCCGTGCGACGCTCGTTGCCGCCCTCGTGGCCCTGGCCCCGGGCGGGACTCTGCCCCCGGCGGTGGTGCAGATGGCAGCGGCGGGGGCCGCTGTCACGGCGACTGAGGCCAATGAGGCAGGTGAGGCGACTGAGGCGCTCGTGACGGCCGTCGGCCTCGAGTCGTTCGAGGCCTGGATCAGCCGTAGGTGGCGAAACTCGACGGCCAAGAGGCGCGGGGGGGGGGAGATGACGCCTCATGGGGCACAGGGGACGGTCATGAGTCAGACGAAGGCGACGTGGACGATGATGGGGACGGTGACGAGGCGACGGCAACCAAAGCGACGACAACGCATCGGGTCAAGCTCGTCGGTGGGCTCGGTCCTGGTTCGAGTCTCGTGGCTACCGCGACCCACCACCACGGCGGGCACAAGTTCGAGGTTCCCGTCGTGGTGTGGTCAGCGCCCGCGGGACTCGGGCCCGGCGATGACGCCGATGCCGACCGGGACGCTGTTGCTGCACTCGCCGTGGCCCTTGCACCGCCGATCATCGCCGCGGTCTCGTGGCTCCTGATCGGCGCTCCGATTCGCAGGGGCATCGCGTCACGCCGGCGGGCCGTCGCGCGCCGTGCCGCCAGCCAGCAGGCAGCGGCTGTTGCGAGCCTCGTGGCTCCGGCGGCCATCCGCCGCGCGGGGCTCCGGGCCGCGGCGCGGCGCGGTGCCGTCGTGCTCCGCGCCGTCGTTCGTCTCGATGAAGCCACCGGCACCGAGGTCGACGTCACGCGGGCCCTTCAGCTCGCCGACCCTGCCTGCGACTCTCAGGTCGTCGTCGCGTCGGTTTGGGGCGTGTCGGGTGTTGAGGCGGGGCGCCTCGACGTCATCTGGGTCGCCTTTGGCCCGGACGGCGCCGTGCGCTTCCGCCGCGTGCGCGGGCATTCCCCGACCGAGGGATGGCGGCTACAGGGATGGGAGGGCGGGGGGGAGGACGGCACAACAGAGGAGGGCCCTGGCGGCCAGGCCGAGGCGCTTCTGGCTGAGCTGCTGGCAGCGGCCGAGGCGTCGTGAAAAGTTGAGGAGGTGGGGAGAGAGACATGGTGCGCCGTCAATCCCCGCCGGCACACTCCCGCCCGAACATATCTCTTCCGCCCGGGCCCTGCGGAGCCAGCAGGATGAAGTGCGTGATGGCTGAAAGAGACATCAGTTTTTCTTCGACTTGGCCACCATTGAGTGCTGGAACTTCTCGCGCACGCCGCGCTTGAACTCCCGAAAAGCTTTGACGACCCTGTGGCCCAGGTCCTCGGGCTCGGCGTTGGTTGTGTCGGCCTCGAGCTCGGCGGAAGCGCGGCGCGGTGAGGCGACCGGCGTTACCGCCCGTTCGACCGCGCTTGAGGAGCCGTGGGCCCCGCGCCGGTTCTTACCGCCCGCTCCCATAGAAGAAAGATGATCCATCTTGTGGTCTTTGCCCTGCGGAGAGCCGTGGGGGGCGTTGAGAGGGACGGGGGTGGTGGATACGGCAAGTCGTGGCCGTCTCGGCCGATGCCTCCCCGGGTGACTGAGCTGGTTCTTGCCATATGGTGTGGTGTGAGGTGAGCGAATGAAAGATGTTGAGGTTGATGGTGCGAGAGGACAGGGAGGGGGGGACGGAAGATGCGATTTCTCGGACCCACACCTCCTCCTCCTCAGGCGAGCCGCTCTCTGCCAGTCTTGGCCGCTGCTACGACCTCTGCCTCCACCCGGGCCCAGGCGGCGACCCCACTCACGAGGACGTGCCGAGACGCGGGCGGACACGACATCCACCAGGCGGCAAGAAACCTGACCTTCAGCCCCGCGCGTCGGTGGGCAGACCGACGCGATGCGGCCAATGCTCGCGACGCCGACGCGAGAGCCGGGACTACGGCCGCGTCCCCCAGGGCGAGAATGGCTGCGGCGTCGCGCGCCGGCGTCATCTCGGCGCGGGCGAGGCGCGCGGGCAGCGGGTCGCCGTCGGGCGCGCTCGTCGTCCGCCCCACAGCCCCGTCGCCGGACGTCGCCGCCGCCTGTCCGACGAGGAGCCGGCGCCACGCCAACTGAGCGGTCTCGAGCGCCGCGGCGAGGGTCAGCGGAGGCGCGGGATCCTCGAGGGCAGGACAGAGCGCTGCTAGATCGTCGGCGACGGCGCGGTCGCCCGCCGCGAGGTCGCCGAGCCACAGCCGCGACGCCGCGGCCCAGCCGTGCAGGGCCGCCGCCAGCGTGTGCGCCACCAGGGGGGACGGACACCCTGGGGACCCCGATGACGGCAGCACGGGCAATGGATCCCGAAAGGGCGGAGGCGGGACGGCGAGGTCGGCGCCAAGCCCCGCGACGGCGTCGACAACTTCGTCGTTGTCTTCGTTGTTGTCGTCGTCATCGTCCTGGGGCAGAGCGACATCGATGATTAGGGCCGTCCCCGTGGGCGACACGCCTGGAAGGGAGGCGGCCGTCGCCGTGTCCTCCCACCAGGGCCGGGGTGGAGGTCGTCCTCCGAGGGCGGCGGCGAGGAGCTCGGCGGGGTCGGCTGGCACGTCGTCGTCGGGACGCCGCGGCGCCGCTGCGGTCGGCTCGCCGTCGTCGTCGGTGTCGTCAGCATCGTCGGCACCGAGACCGACGCGATGCAAAATGTCGATCATGCTGCGGACCTCGGCGCGCGTCGCCCGACGGCCATCCCCCTCGCAGCCCCCGCCCTCGGCCCGCAGCCGCGCGTGGAGCGCGTCGGCACACGACCCATCTTGGTGCCGGTTGTAGCACGGCAACGAGCAGTACCTGTGGTGGTGCAAAGTGGGGGAAATTTCCATCATCGCGTGACGACGATGACTATCCACCATATCATCGTCCAATCTTTCATCTCATCCATTTCCTTGCCTAACGTTGCAGCGGGGGCATGTGTACCGGGAGAAGGCGACCTCGCACACCGAGCAGACGAGGGCGGCGGCGGTGGCAGCGATGGAAGGAGAGCGTGGGGGAGGGCCGGAGCCCTCCTCCTCCTCCCCAGGAGAAGGAGAATAACGTGGCGGACTCAGAATGGGCAGCAATCTGGGTCCTTTCCGGAGGAGGGTGGGCCTTGGTCACTTCAAGCGCCTCGGTCGCCCTCGGCCGTCTATTGTGTGGTCGGTCCTCCCTCCAATGACGACGCCTCCAGTCGGTCCGAGATTAGGTCGCTAGCGAGGATGACGAAAGCCCCGGTGCCTTTGGCGCGTCCATCGGAGCCCGTCCGGGGCCTGGCCGGGCCAGCCGGGCCAACGCGGACGACGCCGACACGGCGCCCCGCCCCCCTTCGGGCCTTCTGGACCCGGAAACGGGGCGAGACGCCGTCAACCTCCGTCGACGAGGCCGATGGGTGAGTCGACGGGCGGAATTGCTCGCAAGGGGCTCGCGATAGCCGTTTGGTGGACAAGGGCCAGGACGGCCGAGGCCGTCGTTGTTCCACCCCTCTCCCGGCTCGTGGCCGGGCTCCAACTGAACTTTTCGGCCTCGAATCGTCCCGCAGACCGAGCTCTTCTGGCCGCGAGACGTCATCGCCGGGGCGGGTCGCTATTCGCGCGCCGTCAACAGTCCTGTTGACGGCGCCGTCGGCGCCGCTCGAGGTCAACCGCCCGAGCAGCCCTTCCCCCCCTCCTCCCGAGCAGCCCGCTGCCGTCGCCGAGCCGGCGGCGGCCGCCGAGCCTTCCTCTGCGTCTGTGGCTGCGCGTGTAGCCCCGTCCCGGCCCGCCATCGACCTGACGGGCTTCGACCCCTTGTCGGTGCCCAAGCCCAAGGCGGCCCCCATCGAGATTGACATTGTCCGGCCCGGAATGACGACGCGCATTCTCCGGGCGACGACGGTCGTGCGCGCCCCCGCGGCGTCCGTGTGGCGCGCCCTTACGGAATACGACAAGCTGGGCGACGTGATCCCCTCGCTTGCCATCAACAATGTCATAGAGTCGTTCGGGTCGTCGGCCGCCGAGTGGGGCCTCCCCAATTGTCCCACGAACGAGGCGGCCGAGAGGGGCGAGATCGCCGCCCTGCACGGTGCAGTGGTGGAGCAGGTGGGAGAGCAGGTCGTCGCCAAATTCGCCCCCAAGTTCCGGGCGCGCGTCGTGCTCGACATCCGCGAGCATCCCACGGGGATCGCGCGGTGCCTCTGCCAGAACCACGACGGCACGGGACAGGACGACCCCGACCGGCCGTCAGCGCCGGGCCGTGAGGGGGCACCCCTCTTCCCGCGGCCCGTGCCCCGGCGCGACCCCGAGCCGGGCACGGAGTCGCGGGCCAGCGAGACAACCTGCCGGGACGTGTCTTTTGAGATGTTGTCGGGCGACTTCCAGCGCTTCCAAGGCGTGTGGCGCGTCCAGGGCCCCCTTGCTTTTTGCCCGGACGCGCCGGTGCCGGGCGCATCGTCAGCCGTGCACCTCTGCACCCTCGGCTACGCCGTCACCGTCTGCCCCAACCCGCTCTTGCCCGTCGGTCTCATCGAGGGACGCATCGAGGGCGACATCCAACGCAATGTCCAGGCCCTCAAGTCCTTCTGCGAGGCCCAGTGGGCTGAAGAAATGGCGCGGGCGGGCGTGGCGACGCGGCTGTTTTAGAGTCGAAACCTCGAGCTCCCCCCCCGCCGTCCGCTCAGCATCGGGAATGATGATGAGGGCGCGATGACTTCTGCCCATCATCATCCAAGGACAGGGGACGACGGTGGCCAGCGTCGACAGTCCCCGTCGTCCGTCAGTGGCGACGGTCGCACCACCACAGCAGCCTCGCTACTCGTCGCGCGCCCGTGGCAAATACGGACGCAGCTTCGCTTCGCTCTCGATGGACTGAGAGATCGCGCCCGGTGGGGCAACGCGAGAGAAATCGCGCACCAGCTGCATGCCGTTGGCGAGACAATGCTGGGGCAGGGGCCGCCCGCCATCGTCGTCAGTTCGCTATTCTTGGGCATCGGCGCGACCCGACGAGAGCCCCGCGCCAACTGTCTCGCTCTCCCACCTCCTCCTACCGCAGCGCGTCGCTCGCGGGAGGCGAGGCCGCGGCTACCCCCCCCCCTCACCTCGTGGGTTCGGCCGTGGCCGCCCTCGTGCGGCGCCTCCCCGACCCCGCGGCACCCGGGGGAGCCGCGGCAGCCCGGGACGTAGCGGCGATCGCACTGCCCGCACTGGCAGTTCTCGGTTTCCGTCTGCGCCCGCAGGCCCTCGCGGCCGTCTCGCAGCTCGCCGCGTCCCCGCCCGCCTTGGCCCAGTCAAGCCCGCGGCACCTCGCGGCCACCCTCCGGGGCCTGGCGTGGCAGACGGCCTCGGACCCGCCCCGATCGCCAGCATGGCGAGAGCGAGATCAATACCGCAACGACGACGACGGCGATGGCGACGCGCACGGCCCCCGAGCCGCCCTGGGTCGGCAGGGGACGTTCTGGGCCGTCCCGCCCCTGACCCTCGCCGCCCTTCTCGACGCCGCCGCCGCGTCGTCGCCGTCTTCGTCGTCGTCGTCGTCGTCCTACCGCCACGCGGCCGAGTGCGCCATCGCCGCGGGGGACCTGGCCGGGGCGGCGGCCGACGAGGGGCGCCGAGGGCCGGCCTACGATCTCGCGGGACGGGCCGCCTTCCTCTCGGCCTCCCTCGCCGCGTCCCTCCTCGCCGCCGCACGTTCTTCCACTTCTTCGTCCCTCGTCCTTCCGCCACCCTGGGCGCTCGATCACGCCCTCGGCGCCGTCACGCGCGCGGGAGCCGCCGTCGCGGGGCTCCGAGGAGCCGGTGGTGGTGGCTCTTCCTCTTCCACCAATTCGTTTTCTTCTTCTTCCTCTGTTTCTTCCTCCGTTTCTTCTTCCTCCGTCGTGGGGTGGATGCCGCGCGCCACCCGGGACGACCTCGCCGCGGCCGTCGCTTGGGTCCGACGGGGGATCGAGAGCGACGGCTACACGTCCCCGTCCCGGCGCCAGTCGGCGGCGGCGACGGCCCTCGCCGCCGCGGCGTCGGCGGGAGGGCTTGGCCTCGATCGCGGCTCGGCGGCCGCTCTCCTCGAGGCCGCCGCAGCAGTTGACGACCCACGTCAAGCCGCACGCGTCCTCGCGGCACTCGCCGAATTGCCCGCGTCTGTCCGGCCCGCGGGGGACGACGACGCCGCGTCCAGCAGAGCAGTCGTCCTCGCCCTCCTCGAGATTTGCTGCTCCCGTCCACTGGAGCCGCGGGACGCGACGCGGGCCGCCTCGGCGGCCCGCGCGTTGGCCATCGCCCTTTCCTCCTCCTCGTCCTCCTCCTCCTGGGCCGCCCGCCTCGTCGCCCAATGCCGCGCGCCGCCCGACCACCACCACCACGGCTCGGTGGCCTCGACGTCAGACGTCGCCGCCCTCTTGCGCGACGTCGTCGTCGGAGCGGGAGGAGGAGGAACGGGAGGGACAACGAAGGGCTTCGCCGAGGGCCTGGCCGCCCTCGCGGCCGACGCCGAGCTCGACGCCGCCCGACGGGGCGCGACGGAGGCCGAGGCCGCCGAGCTCCTCGCTGCCTGGGCCGCCCTGCCGGCGGAGGCGCGCGCCGGAGGGCGACCGCCGCGCCTCGTCGTGGACCGTGGGATCTCCGGCGCGACCGCCCCGTCGCCCGAGG
>Ga0181574_10005173_pt1 | contig 11206 bp, 10 predicted proteins | sample 101ome_24_FD_145600 | JGI IMG/M metagenome (GOLD analysis project Ga0181574, IMG submission 145600) | Coastal salt marsh microbial communities from the Groves Creek Marsh, Skidaway Island, Georgia - 101410AT metaG (spades assembly) | ecosystem: Environmental > Aquatic > Marine > Intertidal zone... | reverse complement strand
AGCTGTACGACCTCAGCGCCGATCCCTCGGAGTGCACGGACCTTGCCGACGGCCAGCCCGCCCGGTTGGCCGAGCTGGTCGAGCTCTGGTGGGCCGAGGCCGAGCGCCACGGTGTGCTGCCGCTCGACGACCGGATGCTCGAACTCTTCGCCAGCCGCCCGAGCGACCACTCGCCGCATCGTCTCGACCGGCGCTACGTGTACCGCCCGCCGATGACCCGGATCTCGTCCCAACCGTCGGCGTCGGTCGGGGGCAAGGCGTTTGATCTCACCGCTCGGGTCACGGGCACGGCCGACGACGAGGGGGTGCTGTGGGCGACTGGCAACGAGAACTCCGGGTGTTCGATCTTCGTGCAGAACCGCCGGCTCGTCGTCGACTACAACGCGTTCGACGACCACACCATTGTCGAGTCCGAACGTGAGGTTCCCGACGGCGACGCGACGCTTGCTGTGCATCTCGAGCGTGACAGTCGAACCACGGGTTGGGTCGAGCTGTCAATCGATGGCGAACCTTGTGGCCGGGCCGACATCCCGTTCTATATGCGGATGGTCTCCTCGGTCGGCTCAAGCATCGGTGAGGACCATGGGTCTGCCGTTTCGGCCAGGTACCAGGCGCCGTTTGCCTACTCTGGCGCGCTTCACGAGGTGGTGATTCAGTTGCCCCAACGCTCCAGTCGTTCAGAACAGGCCGCGACCGCCAAAAGCGAAATGGCAAAACAATGAGCGCGCCGCCCGGTGTGCTCGATGGCATCAAGGTCGTCGAATTCGCGCAGAACGCAGCCATTCCACACTGCGGTCGGCTTCTCGCCGGCCTGGGCGCCGATGTCGTCAAGGTCGAACCGCCGACGGGTGATGCCATGCGCCTTGTCGCGCCGCTTGAGGGCGAAGGTCGGGCTTATGTTCTCATCAACCCCGGCAAGCGCAGCATCGCGCTCGACCTGACCAGTCCGGACGCCCCGAAGGTCGTCGATGCACTCTTCGCCTGGGCCGATGTCGTTCTGGTGGCGTTCAAACTGCCTGACCTTGAACGCTACGGGCTGCATTGGGAACACGCCCGGACCGTGAACCCTCGTTTGGTGTACCTCGTGCACACCGCGCTTGGCCCAGAGGGCCCCGATGCCGATCAGGGTGGCTACGACGGACTCGTTCAGGGGCGAAGCGGCCTCGGCTGGGTCATGAACCGCTCTGGTGGCTCTGCACCACAGCCGACACGGCCAGCAATCAACGATTTCAGCACGGGCTTCGTCTCTGCCTTCGCCGTCATGGCTGGGCTTCGCCACCGGGACCAGACCGGCGAGGGCCAGCGTCTAGACACGTCGCTCCTCGGAACGGCCATGAGTCTCGCTACACCGACGTCGATCTGGTTCCCGTCCGATGCTGACGTTCTGGCCGAGCTCGACGAGGAATTGCTGGCCATGCGCCTGGCCGGGTTGGATTTCGATACCCAGCGGGCCCACTACGAAAGCCGGGTCGAGCCAGCAAAGGGAGCGTTTCAGCTCTACTTCCGCCACTACCGAACGGCCGATGGCTTGATCTCCGTTGCCGGCATGTCACCCGGCCTGTTCGCCAAATTCCACGAGGCAACCGGTATCGACCCGCCGACCGTTCGAGACACCAACGACCCAGCCTTCCAGGCGACGGTCGACGCTGCCGAAGCTCGTTTCGCAAGCCGAACAACCGAAGCATGGATCGAGACGCTCCAGGAGGTGGGCTACCCATGCGGCCCTTACAACATGCCGCATGAGTCGGTGTTTGATGCGCAGGTCGTGGCGAACGATTTTGTGGTTGAGCTCGAGCACCCTGCGTTCGGTCCGTACACCACGAGTGGCATGCCGCTGCGAATGGAAAAGGCCCGATGTGAGATCCGAAGCGCGAGTCCACGGCTGGCAGAGCACACGATGGAAGTCATGACCGAGATCGGTCTCGCCCCAGCCGTGGTCGAAGCGCTTGTGGAAGCTGGAGTCATCGCCGATCGGGTGCCAGAGGAGGACAGATGAGCGAGGAATCAGCTGGTAGCGAGCGGCTCACGCCGGAGGAGCGATCCGTCTCGATGCGGCTCTCGCAGGGGTTTGCGTGGCCGACGGTTGTGCTGCTCGTGGGGCTCATCGCCACTGGAGTGTGCGTTACCGCAACGGCTGTCAGTGGGCGCCTACCGCTGCTGGCCGGCCTGTTCATCAACAGCCTTGTCGGTTACGGCTTGTACACCGTGGTCCATGAAGCCGCCCACCGGTCCATCAGCGGCCGGAACCCAACGTTCGCTCGATGGGATGTGATCTGCGGCAACATCGCTGCGCAACTCATTTTGCTGAACTTCGCTGGGCACCGTGCGAGCCATCTCCGCCACCATGCCCATACGAATACCGAGCGCGACCCTGACCTTGGCGCGAAGGGTCCGCTGGCCGCGATCCCCGTCAAGTGGTTCATCGGGAACATCGTGCTGCTGCTCGTCGCTCTGCCTCGGGGCGTCCGGCTCGCAAACGCACTGATGGCCCGGCTGGGCGCAACCAAGGCATCTGAGGGTGGCGATGACAGCCTGCTTGCACCGCAACGGTGGGCCATTCGGCTTGGGATTGGGGCGATCCTTGTTTCGATACCGTTTGGCGCTCTTGTTCCGGTTGTCGTGTTGTGGGTCATCCCGGCTCGCCTGACGTTCTTGTACCTTGCCGTCTTCTTCGTCTGGCTCCCGCACTATCCCTACGAGCACATCGATCGGTTTCGAAATACCCGGATCACCCTCTTTCCTGGTTCAAGCTGGCTCCTGCTTCAGCAGGACCGTCACCTCATCCATCACCTCTACCCCTCAATCCCGTGGTACCGGTACCGGGCTATGCATCGAGAACTCGCTTGGCTTCTCGCCGAACGCGGCTCGGTTGTGGCGGGCCCGTCAAGCAAACCGCGCCAGCGGGTGCAGCTCCGCTGAAGTATCTGGGTGATGCGTGCGGGCGTCAGCCTTGGTTGCGTCGTTCCCAGGCCTTGACGACCTCGGCGGCGTTGGTGGTGTTGAGGATCTCGAGTTCGCGACTGAGGACGTGTGTCAGGTCGCCATCGGGAGCGAAGATATTGAAGAGCACGACGGCGCCGTCAGGCCCCCCGCACTCCATGTGGACATCCGGCGTTGCGGTGTGGCTGTAGTCGCCGGCGCGTCGGATCCGCGTCCCGACCTCGTTTCCGGCGCTGTCGAAGTCGGTGACATGAAGTTCACCAGCCAGCACGACCGAGGTTGTGGGGGCGAGATGTCGATGGAAATGGCAATAGCTGTTTGGTTCCCATCGGTAGACCAGATCGAGCTGGCGCCCTTCGTCGCGCACACCGAGGATTGTGCCCCAGTAATCGATCGGATAGTCGAAATGGCGGCTGCCTTCGAAATGGGTCCAACGGAGGTCGGGGTTGTCGAGAATGTCCATGGTCTGGCTCCTGTGGGCGTTGCTACTGGGTGCCCAGCGCGGTTCGAATTTCGGCGGCCATTTCATCGTCTGGACGAAGCGCTCGCTCCGTCTCGATCTCAATGCGATGAATGACACCGTTGAAGGCGAATGGCGCGTCGTAGGCATCGGTGACGCCGGTGGGGTTGGCGCCGATGTCCATACCGATGGAGCTGATCATGACCGGTACGTGGGGGATGACGCCGTCGCCGACCGGCTCCCCATCGACCAGGAGTTCGACCCGTGCCGGCCCCCTCGAGACGCGCTGCTGGTCGACACCGAGCACGTGCGCGCCCGCAGACACTGGGTTGGATGAGCGGATGACCGTATGTGTCGTGTAGGCGTTGTGGTCGTAGACGAGATGCCCATCTTGCAGATAGACGGTGAGGCCGTTGTTGATCGTGCCGGTCGCCAACAGGACCCCATTGGCGACCGTCGGCGCAATGTCGACATGGCAACGGAGGCGCCAACTCCGAGCGCCGAAGGCCGGGGCGCTATCCATCGGCACTCGGTGCACGGGCGGGAAGTAGACGAAGCGATCGCGCCCCCGTGGCGTACCGAACGTGGGATTGCCGGCGAAGAGTCCGGTGCGCTGGTACGACTCGATCGGCAGGACGCCGTTCGCCTCGGCCTCCTGCCAGAAAAGCGCGATCATTTCCTCGAGCTTGTCGACGTGTGATGCCGCAAGGTCGTGGCATTCCGAGAAGTCGCTGTCGAGGTGATACAGCTCCCATCGATCGTCATCGAGCGGCCGGCCCGACTCGTGATAGGTCACGGCCTTCCAGCCGTCGGCCCAGATTCCGCGATGGCCAAACATCTCGAAGTACTGCGCCTGCTTCGGTGATGGGACCGTGCGATGGTCAGCCGACTCGGCATCGAAGCTGTAACGCATCGAGGTGCCGTGGACCGGCATCTGCTCGACACCCTTCACCGACTCGGGCATTTCGATATCGCACGCCTCAAGAATGGTCGGGGCGAGATCGGTGATGTGGTGGAACTGGTGCCGGATCTGTCCTTGGACCTCAGCGCTGATCCCAGCCGGCCACGAGATGATGAGTGGATCCCGGACGCCGCCGCCGTGGGTGTTCTGCTTGTACCGCTTTGCCGGCGTATTGCCGACCTGGGCCCAACCCCACGGATAGTTCGTGAAGCTCCGACGTGTGCCGATGTCATCGAGGCGGTCGCCGACGCTGGACATGTCCTCGGCCGTTCCGTTGAAGTGACGGAACTCGTCGAGAACGCCGGTGTCGTTGCCTTCCTGAGATGCCCCGTTGTCGCTGGTTCCGACGACGAGCGTGTTTTCGGCGAGATCCAGTTCATCGAGCGCGTCGAGGAGCCGGCCGAGCTGAGCGTCGGTGTGATCAAGAAACGCAGCGAACGCCTCTTGGAGCCGGCAGGCGAAGGCACGCTCGGTGTCGTCGAGGTCGTTCCACGGCCTCACACCGGGATTGCGCGGTGCGAGATCGGTTCGCTCCGGAATGATGCCCATCTCCAACTGGCGCTGGTGGGTCCGCTCCCGCCAGACATCCCAGCCCTCATCAAAGTGGCCGCGATACTTCGCGAGATAGTCGTCCGGCGCCTGATGGGGAGCGTGGGTCGCACCAAACGGCAAGTAGAGGAAGAACGGACGCTCGGGCACCAGGGAGTGATGGTTCCGGATCAGGTCGATCGCCTGGTCGACCAGATCTTCGGTGAGGTGGTAGCCGTCCTCGGCACTGGTTGGCTGCTCGACCATGTGGTTGTCGGCGTAGAGCTCGGGATGGAAGTGGTCGGTCTCGCCCTGCATGAAGCCGTAGAACCGGTCGAAACCTCGCTGCACCGGCCAATCGCTGAATGGCCCTGCCGCCGATGCTTCCCGCATCGGGGCCAAGTGCCACTTGCCCACACAGAACGTCGCCCATCCGGCCGGCTGCAGCACCTCGGCGATGGTGGCCGCCGCCGGATCGATCCGACCGCGCATGTTGGGAAAGCCCGTGTCGAAGTTCGACACGGCGCGCATGCCGACGGCGTGGTGGTTGCGGCCGGTCAACAGGCACGCCCGAGAGGGCGAACAGAGAGCGGTCGTGTGGAAGTTGCTGTATCGCAAGCCTCGAGCTGCGAGCCGATCGAAGTTCGGGGTGTCGATGGAGGACCCGAAGCAACCGAGGTGGGCAAATCCGGTGTCGTCGAGGAGCGCTACGAGAACGTTCGGCGCAGACGCGGGTGGAACATTGGGCTCCGGCCACCAGGGCGTGGAATCGGCAACCTCGCGTGCGATGACACCGTGGAAGGTTTCATTCATGTCGGCCCCCATTGTCCTCGATGCCGAAGGTCCCGAGGATCAAACGTTTGGTCGCGAGCTCGGAGTCGGCCCGAAAGCACTCATCGGAGATGAGTCCGTGGGCCCAACTCACGAGTGTCCCTCGGAATGCGTAGACGATCAGCTGCGCCGCTTCGCGGCCTTCGCGGGGCGACGCCCCGGCTGCGCTCAGCCGCGGCCTGAGCAGGGGAGCGAGACCAGTCCCCTTCGCCGTTGTGAGCTCGAGCGGCGGGACTTCTCGTACAACAGCGCGAAGCGGCAGTGGGTCCCGTAGTGCGACATCGGTGGCTGTCGTGATGACGGTCGAGGCCGCGGACATGAGTCCGAGGGCGGGCGGCTGCTCGGCGAGCTCGACGGCGAGTTGATACAAGTACCTGTCGTACACCCCAGCAAGGAGCCGATCCCTGGTCCCGATCAGGTTGTACAACGTCGCGACGGATACTTCAGCTTGGTCGGCGATGTCGGAGACCGAGACCTCAGCGGCATCACGAGCCCGCAGGAGGACGAGTGTTGCCTCCTCGATCGCGGCTCGACGACGCTGCGATGCTCGAGAACTCGACGGACGGGCGCCTCCGGTCAGGGTGCTCACTGGGGCGCGATTCCGAGTTCACGCGCAGCCTTGCCCTCGATGCGTGCCCCTTGAGCAGCCAGGTGGGGTCCAATCTCCCGCCACACCGTACGGAGTCGATAGTGCGGCACGCGTGGGAACAGGTGGTGGAGGAGGTGGTAGTCGTGGCCACGAATCAGGAAGGTGCTCGCGGAAAAGGTGAACACGCGAGTGTCCCGGTAGCGACCGACCTCGACGTGCGGGTGGTGCGGAAGCCACCCGAACACGACCGAGAGCCAGAATCGGCCAAGCCAGACTGGCAGGTAGAAGAGGAGCCATGCTTCCGTCGCGTAGCCGAGCAACGAGGCGGCGACGAGCAGGACGATGTGGCTCCATGCGACGAGAGTTGCGCCTCGCTGTGCCTCGGGCGAACGGAAGGACGTCATCGACGCGAGCCGCTCCCTGAGTCCGGCGGGAAGCAACCGGAGGCCACCCGGAACGACTCGAAGGATCGGTAGGACGGGATAGAGGATCGCGCCAACGACGATTCGTCCGGCGATGACCTTCGGTCCGCCCTTGGAGTTCAACACGTCTGGATCGCCGTCATCGTTGGCATGGGTGTGGTGAAGGATGTGCCCGTGGCGGTGGTCGACGAAACTGGTGGAGAGCATGAACGCGCAGACTGACCCGATCAGGCGATCGATCCATACGAGCCGGGGCCGGCCCGCCGAGATCGTGCGATGCACCGCCTCGTGGACCGGCATGTACAGCGCCTGGAGCGAGAGGGCCGAGAGCAGGACGCCGGCGATGAGCAGAAGCCGTCCGGTGGAGGTGAGGTACACCACCGTGCTCCACGCTGCGAGGGGCCAAAGCGCATTGAAGATGCTCCGCCAGCCGAATCGCGTGGCATGCGGGGTGACGATCGAGCGCTCGTAGTCGAGGCGTTGTACGCCGGTGAGTGGCGGGTCGCCGGGAAGAAAGGCTGTGATCGTCATCGTGTTCCCCATATTTGGAAAGGAATCCAACTTTAGAGGCAGTGCGAAGACTGCTCGCGCGAACGCGCCGCGTCAACCCCGCAGCTGCGAAGCACCGCTCCTGGACCATCTCGCTTCCGTCGATGCCGAGCGGCCACTAGCTTCACGACGTGGATTACGAAGCGCTGATGCGCATGGCGCTCGCTGAGGCGGAATTGGCGATACCGCACGGCGACGTTCCGGTCGGGGCGATCGTCGTCGTCGACGGTGAGATCATTGCTTCGCGACACAACGAGCGACAGCTCACCACCGACCCGACCGCCCACGCGGAAGTCCTCGCGATGCGAGATGCCTGCGAGAAGCTCGGCACATGGCGCCTCGACAACGCCGAACTCATCGTGACGCTCGAGCCGTGCGCAATGTGTGCTGGTGCGCTCGTGAACGCGCGGATCAGCCGGGTCGTCTTCGGAGCTCCCGATCTTGAGGCTGGCGCGCTCGGGTCGGTCTACAACTTCGGGGCCGACCCCCGGCTGCGCCACAACTTCGAGGTCGTGCACAACGTCTTGCGTGATGAGTGCTCCACGGCGCTCAAGGAGTTCTTTGGCGAGTTGCGGCGGGCCCGTCGAGAAGGTTCGCCCTGAGCGGGTGCCGTCGTCGCCCGACCATTTGGTGCACCCGGTGAACTAGGTTCCGTCGCCGTGCAGACCGAACGCTTCCGAGACCGCTTGATCACCTATGCCGGCGTGCAGGGCGAGCGGCTGACCATTCCCAGCGCAAACCCCATCAATCATCACCAGGCGATCAACGACCCCACCGGGTGTGAGCCGATCGACATCGATGCGCAACTGTTCGTTCCACCTGGGGTCGACCGCCCGCCGACGGTGATCGTCGTGCCTGGCAGCCTTGGGGTCGGGCCCAACCACGAGCAGCACACCGAGACGCTGGTCGCTGCGGGCTTTGCGGCGTGCCTCCTCGACCCGTTCGGAGCCCGGTCGGTCGAATCAACGGTCGCCAAACAGACCCACTACAGCTTTGCAGCGTCAGCGTTCGATGTGCTCGCTGCGCTCCGGGTCCTTCGCGAACGCGACGATCTCGAACCCGCCCGCATCGCCGGGCAAGGTCACAGCCGGGGCGGATCCGCCGTGACGATCGCCGCCAATCGCCGATTCGCGGATCCGATTGTGGGGGCCGACATCGGGTTGGCTGCCGTCTATGCGGTGTATCCCTGGTGCGGGCAGCAGTTCGTCGACGCAGACCACGGATCCGCCGTCTACCGGGCGATCATCGGCGAGAAAGACGAGTGGTGCTCGGTGCAGGAAGTCCAAGCGCAGGTCACCGCACTTCGACAGCGGGGCAGTGACGCAACGATCCGCATCGTCGCCGATGCCCATCACAGCTTCGACCGACTCGAGAAACCCCACACGATCGCTGAAGCGAGCGTGGCGCCCGGCGCCCCGACCGTGATGCTCGACGACGACGGCGCCATGATCCTGCCGACCGTCGGCGCGCCCGACCCGACGATCACCGATCGCGATGCCTTCCTCGCGGCCATCAGCGGCGGCCACGGTCGGCTCGGTGCAGCGATCGGGGGAGTCGGTCAGCAGCCGGCGTTGTTCACGGACGACATGCTTGCCTTCCACCGGTCGTGGTCGGCGCGAATCTGAACCTGCTCAGCGCAGCGCAGCGGCCGCTTCGACGGCGAAATACGTCAAGATGCCGCTGGCACCCGCCCGTTTGAACGACATCAGGCTCTCGAGCACGACATCCTCCCGCGCAAGCCATCCGTTGTCGGCTGCGCCCGCAAGCATCGAGTACTCACCGCTCACCTGGTAGGCGAACGTGGGGACCTGGAAGGTACTGCTCACCCGCTGCACGATGTCGAGGTACGGCATGCCCGGCTTCACCATCACCATGTCCGCTCCCTCTTGCAGATCAAGCGCCACCTCTCGGAGCGCCTCATCGCCATTGGCAGGATTCATCTGATACGTCTTCTTGTCCCCTTGGCCCAGATTTGCCGACGAGCCGACCGCATCCCGGAAGGGGCCGTAGAAGGCCGAGGCGTACTTTGCCGCGTAGGCCATGATCATGACGTCGTCTCGACCTTCAGCATCGAGCGCCCCTCGGATCGCACCAATCCGCCCGTCCATCATGTCGGAGGGAGCGGCGATGTCGCAGCCCGCTTCGGCCTGCACAACCGCCTGGCTGCACAGAACCTCGAGCGTCTCGTCATTGGCCACGTAGCCGTCGCGGACGATTCCGTCTTGTCCGTGGCTCGAATAGGGGTCGAGGGCCACATCGGCGAGCAGCCCCACGTCGTTCCCGAATGCCTGTTTCAGACTCCGCAGGGCTTGGCACACAAGGTTGTCGGGGTTCAACGCCTCTTCGGCCAGCGGTGTCTTCTTGCTGGGGTCGGTCGCCGGGAAGATCGCGATCGCAGGAATGCCGAGTTCGACGGCATGCCCAACGGCATCGACGACCGCCTCAAGGGAATAGCGGACGACCCCTGGCATCGACGGGACCGGCACTTCGGGCTCAGGCCCACCGTGGACGAAGACAGGCCAGATGAAGTCCTTCGCCGTCAGGTGCTGTTCGGCCACCATCTCCCGGGTCCAGCGATGGCGACGGTTGCGCCGCATCCGGACGGTCGGGAACCGGCCGGCATTGGCAACGTCGAACTCGTGCATCGTGGAAATCCTCTCTCGACCGGCGTGCCGAAGTCAGATGGGTGCAGATGATCGTACGCCTGGCACCGCTCGCGCCAAACCGTCGGATGCGTCGCTCGCGTCAAGACCGCAGACGTCGAACGTCAGGAGCGATAGCCGAACGGCAACGCAAGGCGGTGGCGTGCGAGGAGACCCGGATCGTTCAGGAGGGTCTTGGTCTCGAGGTCGAGGACGATCTTGCCCTGGTCGAGAACGAGCGACCGAGCACATGTAGCGAGCGCGAACGGAAGATCGTGAGTAACCACGAACTGGGTTTGAGGAAGCGACGTAAGAAGTTCCGCCAACTCATGACGCCCAAGCGGATCGATCCCCGATGTCGGTTCGTCGAGCACGAGAATCTCCGGCTTCATCGAAAGCACCGACGCTACGGCTGCCCGGCGTCGCTCGCCCCCGCTCAGGTGGTGTGGTGCCTGCTCTGCCAGCCCGGCGGCGCCGACGTCATCAAGGGCTTGCTCGACGCGACGAGCGATCTCCACAACGTCAAAACCCAGGTTCGCCGGCCCGAAGGCGACGTCGTCGCGGACCCGGTGCATAAAGAGTTGATCATTCGGATCCTGGAAGACGAGGCCCACTAGCCGCCGGATATCGAAGAGCGTGTCATCGTCCAAAATGAGCCCATTGATCACGATTTCGCCCCGCTGAGCACGAAGCAGACCGTTGAGGTGCAGCGCCAGCGTCGTCTTTCCTGAGCCGTTGGGGCCGAGGAGTGCGACCCGTTCGCCGGCTTCGATCGTGATGTCGAGGCCATCGAAGACCGGGTGGTGTTCGCCCGGGTACGTGAAGGCAAGGTCCTCGACGGCAATCGCTGCGCTCACGTCAGCCCCACGATCGTGAGGCCCACCACGGCAGCAACCGTCGGCGTTGCGGCGAGCAACCAATCGTTCCGCGTCGTGCCCGCTTCGCTGAAGGTCGGCATCGTGCCGTTGAAGCCGCGCGCCGCCATGGCGTCGTGGACCCGCTCGCCGCGCTCATAGGTGCGGACGAACAGAGCCCCTGCTGACGACGCCAGCGGGTGGTTTTGCCAAAGCCAGCGCGGGTGGTAGGCCCGTGCCGCCATCGCCCGTCGCATCCGGCCGAACTCGTCGACCATCAGGTCGAGGTAGCGGAACATGAATCCGATGATGGCGACGACTGCCGCCGGCACCCGCAGGCGGCTCAAGCCCGTCAGAAGTTCCGGGATCGGGGTCGTCGCAGTCACCGCGATGCTTGCGGCCCCGCCGAGCGTCGCTTTCGCCAGCACAT
>Ga0181574_10005169_pt1 | contig 11214 bp, 7 predicted proteins | sample 101ome_24_FD_145600 | JGI IMG/M metagenome (GOLD analysis project Ga0181574, IMG submission 145600) | Coastal salt marsh microbial communities from the Groves Creek Marsh, Skidaway Island, Georgia - 101410AT metaG (spades assembly) | ecosystem: Environmental > Aquatic > Marine > Intertidal zone... | reverse complement strand
CATTGCCCCCCTGCAAAGGGGTCACCAACTCACTTAAATCAAAATCAGCAAAACCATCGTTGTCACTGTCGCAAACAACAAATGGATCTATTAATCCTGGAGTGGGGGGTGGAATTAAGAAAATAGTGAAATTCTCCGCGGTATCGAAACATGAAGGATCTTGTCTGTTCTCCAGTCGGACATAAATTTGCTCGCTAGGTCCATTGACCACATATGGGGTAGGTAATGCATTTTGACTCAGGTCGGCATCGAGTTGACTGCTGTGATAGGTAATGAAGTAATCGCCTAAGGGCTGCCCATCAAGCACCTGAGAATCAAAGGTGACTGATAAGTTAATGGGTTCATCTCCATTGCCGTCTAAATCACATAAGTTATAGTCTTCCACATCTCCTGACAAGGCTTGGGTATAGGTCAATACAAAGGTCGCCTCGTTAAAACAATTACCCAGAATATTGTCCAAACGCATGGTGATAACTTCAGAAACTCCAGAAATGGTATAAGCACCTGGAAAAGCAATTAAAGAGCCCAAGGAATCATAATAGGTCACCACAATATTCGCAGGATCCTGAGTGCCAATCACGATGGGCTCATTCACGGTTAGGTCAAAAATTCCGGGAATGGTCACATCGGCAGAGCACTGCGTCAAATCTAAAGGAGCGGCCTCAAATATGGGTGGGGAGGCAACACTGATGATAAAGTTTTGGTTGGTATCGCTACAGTTTGGATCAATGGTACTGGTAAAACGAACAAAAATATTTTCAAATGGAGTGGCCACATTATAGGGTGAAGTCAATGCATTAGTCCCCGCGTTGGCTTCAGCTTGGGTACTGTGATAACTTATAGTAAAGTCCCCTGCTGGCTGTCCATTCAACACTTGAGCGTCAAACTCAGCCACTAAATCTATGGGTTCACTTCCATTACCGTCAGAATCACATACAACCAAATCGTCCACCACACCGGCCAATACGGTTGTATAAACAATCTCAAAAGTAGCCTCAGCAAAACACAAGCCAGTCAACTCTTCGATTCTAATGGTGATTGTTTCCGACGTCCCTGTAATGGTATGCGTCGTGGGGTCAGCAATTGGATTCCCCGCCCCATCGGTATAAAAGACATTCAACTCCGCTGGATCCTGAGTACCGATAACCTGCGCTTCATTTTGGGTCAGGTCAAAAATTCCCAGGGTCAAGCCATTGTTGTTACAAATAAACAAATCATCTGGGGCCGTTTCAACAACAGGTTGAGGAAGAAAGATCGCTTCAAAAAACAAAATCTCTGGCGTATTGTTGACTTGTGAAAGACTGATGTCATCGATGACCAAATCATTACCGCATCCACCAGGAGCATTGTTGATCAAGACCAGTTGTATGTCTGTATTCGGGCCTGTATTAAACGAGATGAAATACTCTTGCCAATCAGGATCCGACCCATTGGGAATGTTACCCGTTACGGTCTCTTGAATTGTACCCCCGGCCATATTCTCAATGCGAAAACGGACGTTAGAGGGGACACTATTTCCACCACAAATCCCACTATCAGTATCGTACACCGTAGAAATCCATGCGCTAAAGGAATAATCCGTATTTGGATCTAACGAGATGGTACGTCGATAAAATTCACCCACCGGAATGTCTGCATTGACAAAAAGCATCCGGCCATTGGTGTCTCCTACTGTATGGTCTTCCATAGTAGGATGCCAACCACCATTTAGGCCCGCGGAATCATTTGATACGACATACTCACCATCCTCCATTCCGCCACCGGAGTAACAGGCATAAGTCGTGGTTGCACCATTGAGGTTGCATTCCAAACCAGTACCGGTATTGAATGTTTCTTGAAATTCCAAAGCCGATGTCAGGGTCACTTCACATCGATAACTCCCTGAAACAGTCACGTCTAGAGTCGGGTTCGTTTCGGCAGGCACAAAAGGAATATAATTTCCTGAACCCGCTGGTGACTCGTAAGTCCAATCATAGGCTACAGCCCCAGTTGTTGTCGCGTCAAAAGTGATGGTGTCCCCATCACAGGCGGTTTCGTTGGCCAAAATTGAACAGTCCGTACTTCCAGCCCCTTGCTGACCAGCATTGGTTTGTTCGAGCTTAATGAATCCCGGCGATTGATTGAAGTTAGTAATAACAAGGACATATATCTCACCAGACTGAGCCCCATTGATGCTAAAATTCTCCACTGGCGCTGCAGAATAGCTACAGGCCACTTCATTTTGAGATTGCAGCTGAGAATAATCACAAAGGTCTGCTCCTTGAGCAAAAGGGCCCCAACAAATAAAATCAACATCAAGCCCGGTTCCCGTAGGATTTCCATTCGTATCAAAGCTGGTGTTCTGGGTTATCGTAAAGTTTAAATTTCCCGATTCATCGATTTGAAGGTAAAACCAGGCTGGGTAGGGTTCTAATCCTAAACATCCATAATCTGGACCCGTCTCTGCAGTGGTCACACAATCGGGATCTACATTATTGCAATTGGCAAAAATTAACGCTTGATTTCCCGCGCAAAAAGGCTCGATGCTAGAACAGGTTCCACCTTGCGCAAAGACCTGTGCTAGAGGGAATAAAACTAGGAAGAAAAGCACGGGTAACCGACTCGGGGTAATGAATCTCATAATAGGGCTGCTATTAAGGGTGAAAAATAAGCATTTTTTTACGAATTAAGCCTTTTTTAACTGGCTTCTCTCCCTTTTTTAACGCCATAAAATAAGGGTTTGTTTGCCTCGGCGTATTAATGGTCAAAGTTTCGGGTATCCTCATCTGATTTTATTAGATTCACTACTTTTGCCAAAGAAAAAAACTGCTCAATGTCAACGCGCTTTACCATAACACCAAAACCGACTACAAACGAGAAAATCTTCAAGTTTGAGGCCAATGCCTTTTTAGTCCAAGGCTCGTCATATGAATTTGCTAACATCGATCAGGCCAAACCATGTCCTTTGGCCCAAGAGCTATTTCACCTTCCGTTTGTGAAAACGATATTTTTAGCACAAAATTTTATTGCCATAGAAAAATATGACATTGTCGCCTGGGATCAGATCTTAGAACAGCTCTCTGCGGCCATTGAAAATTACCTTAACAGTGGCCGGGAATTAATCACCCAAGACAAAAATACAGGATCAAACGCCACCATTTACGCCGAAAGCACACCGAATCCGAATACCATGAAATTTGTGGCTAACAGAACCATAGTGCCGCGAAGATTTGAATATAACACGATCGATCAAACCCAATACGCGCCTTTGGCCAAGGTCCTATTCCAAGAATCAGGGGTGCAAGAAGTCTTCATGCATCAAAATTATGTTTCCATTACCAAGGGTGATGAGATTTCGTGGGAAGAATTAATTAATCCGTTAAAAAAACGCATTCAAGAATTCATCAATTCTGGCGAACCGATTCTTCTTGATCAGGCCTTGAGTGAACCTGAGCAGACCAATTCAATCAATGCTCCAGTGCCTTTGAACCAGCGCAGCGATCAAGACAAAGAAATCATTGCCCTTTTAGAGGAATTTGTCACCCCGGCAGTGGCAGGAGATGGTGGCTATATCGCCTTTGACTCCTTTGATCCAGAAACCAAAACAGTCCGGGTATTACTCCAAGGAGCCTGTAGTGGATGCCCCTCATCCACCATTACTTTAAAAAACGGCATCGAATCATTACTCAAAGAAATGACTCAGGGTCGAGTGGCTCAAGTTGAGGCCGTCAATGGGTAAACCACAATAAGCACGAATAGTTATAAATTTATCTCTCAAGGCCTCCGATTCCGAAATTTTCGATTTTTTCGAAATTTTTAACACGACTTCCCGCTGGGGCTGCTTATATTCGCATTTCATTAAAAAATAGCATGAAAAAGATTACCGGGCTTTTATTTTTGTTGATGACCACTTTGGCCATTGCCCAGCCTTCAGGAACTGACATTACTTATTCCAATGTACGCAGTGGCGATCGATTCGTCTCAGACGGAAATACCACAGGGACGCCATACCATCATGATCAATATCACAAGGGCTCAATTTATCTAAATAACACCCTGGCAGCCTCAAGCCTGTATCTGAAATACAACGCTTATCGCGATATATTTTTAGCCAGTATGGACCCCAATGCTTCTGATGATCAAGCTCAAGTCGTTACCAAAGCCAACGGCATGAAAATCTTGGTCAATAACGAAGAATTTATCGCTTTACCAAGCGTTGACAATCGCTATGACATCCAGCATTATCAAGTTGTGGTACGTGGAAATAAAATGACGCTGTTGAAAAAAATTGGCAAGCTTTTTAAAGAAGGTTCAAGAGCCACCACGCATTTAACTCGTGACGTTCCATCAACCTACTCGGACCGTTTCGATTTTTATTTGCGTGATGAGGCAGGAGATTTTATTAAAGTCCCATCCTCGACCAAAAAGGTATTGGATTTGTTTCCAAAGGATCGTAAAGCACTGGCTTCAGCCGTCAAAAAGTATCGCTTAAACCTCAAGAAGGAAATCGATCTTATTCGATTTATCGGTTATTACAACCGAATGTAAGTGCACATCACTGCCCTAAGAAGTTTTATTTGAGCCCGTGAAAATCCTTCAGGTAATAGGGTTCAAAATAAGCCACATCCTCAAAATTTTTCGCCACAAAAGCGCTGTGGGCCAACTCACCCATAAATCGTGCGCTGGGTAAAACACCTGGAGAGAAATTCGCGTTTTTATGCTCACATTGGGCTCGCCATTTGTCCACACCATTACCGATAAAAGTCACCGCTCCTTTTTTTAGCCAGACAGAAAAAGATTCTTCGTTGAGTATTTCTGCAAAAGCTGGCTGAATTACGGCCTTCTCTTGATTGAGCACCGCCGCATAAACCTCCATTCTTCGCGCATCAATCATGGGGATGACAAAAGGCGTTTTATTAACGCTCATTTGCCCTAAAATACTGAGGGTTTCAAGGGCAATTAACGGAATGGATAATGCGTAACACAAGCCCTTTGCTGCAGAGACCCCAATACGCAATCCCGTGTAAGAACCTGGGCCTTTACTCACCGCAATGGCGTCCAAAGTCTGGAGCTCAACTCCTGCCATAGCCATGACTTCTTCAATAAACTCATGCAGTTGTTCGTTATGACTGTAACCTTCTGTGGCGTTTTCTTTATACGAGAGGCATTGGCCCTGATCAAATAAGGCCACTGAACAATTGGTTGTGGCAGTTTCTAGACAAAGGATCATGGGTGCATCTTACTCGGTATCGCTTTGGTCCTGTTTGACCGTGACGCGATCTCCTGGATCCAACAACTTAGTCACCGTATTGTATGGTCCTGTAATAACATGATCGCCCTCCTTAAGGCCAGAGGTGATTTCAATACGACTATCGTCTTGAATGCCCGTCTGAATCACTCGCAAGGCAGCCTTTTGATCATTCATGACAAAAACGCACTCGTATCGTTCCGCATCTGGTTCTAACTGCGGTAACGCAGACCCTGGCTTGCGGGGCATGGTATCGGTTTTTATCACTACAGCACTAATTGGGATGGCCACTACATTTCCTCGCCGTTCGGTTTGAATGTCTACAGTGGCGGTCATTCCCGGACGAAAAGGAGCATAGTGCTCAGGCTTTCCCTCCATCAAATCACGATAAGAATCTGGCAAGATGCGTACCTTAACCTTAAAATTTGTCACCTGATCCACAGAAAGAGTAGACTCCGCAGAATTTGCAATCTCAGTAACCAGTCCCTGAAAACTTCGCTTTAAGTAGGCGTCAACCTCGACTAGAGTAGTGTCACCTATAGACACCTTTACGATGTCATTTTCATTGACGTCTACCTCGACCTCCATGTTGGATAAATCGGCCACACGAACAATTTCAGTTCCAGCCATTTGAGCTGTCCCAACCACGCGTTCACCGAGTTCTACTGAGAGCTTTGATACCGTCCCGGCCATCGGCGCGAAAATAGAAGTCCGGCTCAAATTGTCCTGTCCTTGCTGTACGTTAGAGCGTGCACTTTCGACTGAATAAAAAGCAGAATTTTTTGTGGCTTCAGCCATTTCATAATCCGCTACAGTGCGATCCCACTCGCTTTTAGAAATTACCCCTTTTTCGAATAAGGTCTTATTTCGATTGTAATTCAATTCGGCGTTGCGCAATGACGCCTCGGCCTGAGCCAGGCCTGCCTTCGCGTTTTGCAACCCCGCTTCAGCCTGTCGTAAAGCCGATTGAATTAAGTCGGGATTAATCCGGACTAACAGATCGCCCTTAGCAACTTGATCTCCTTCACTAATCGGCAACTCAATGATTTCGCCAGAGACTTCAGAAGAGAGCATGACCTCTATCTCCGGTTGAATTTTACCTGTTGCGGCAACCGTCTGAGTCAGGTCACGCAGTACTACAGCCTCCACATCAACTTCCCTCAAGTTCTCATCTTTACCAAATAGTTTCTTGCCTGTCACTAAGGCGATGATCAGTACCACGATCGCTACAGCGATCCAAAGACGTTTTTTTGAGGTCATAACTAAAATTTTAACTCCGAAACTGGCACACCAAAATACAACTCTAAAACTTTCAATTTAAAAATATAGTCGTATTTCGCTCGATTTACATCGATTACTGCGTTGTCATAACGGGTTTTGGATTGACTAAAATCAAAGGCGTTGATCAGCCCAACGTCATAGCGTTGTTGGGCATATTCATAGGCCAATTGCTGAGAATTCTTTGCTTTTACGGCAGCATCATACGACTTTAGGGCGCCCTTAGCATCTACAAAGGCTTGATAAACCGTAGTTTCTAAATCCATTTTGGCCTGTTCCAAAAGCAGTTCTCTGCGCATCAAATTCAATTTACTCCGTTTGACGTTATTGCGTGTGGCGTTGCCGTTAAAAATTGGAATATTCATTTGTACCCCATAAGATACCCCGTCATTGAGGTAAAGCTGCTCCTCGAAGGGTCTTGCCGCTACCTCTTGATATCCAATGATATTCGGAGCAAATCCGTATACCGCTGCACCACTACCATCGACAAAACCAATCGGATCTGTGGTCGCTATAATTGGATTATCAGGATCAATTAAAGTGCTCACTCCACTAAATCGATCTGATTCACGGGTGTTGTAATTCAAATACGCCCCCAGGGTTGGCATGTAGGCACTTCGAGCGATTTGAAGATCTTTTTCGGCCAAAGCCACATTGGTCTCGGCAATCAAAACCTCTTTGCGATATTCCCGGGCCGCAGCGACGAGTTCTTGAGGCCCTTTCTCTAGGATTTCAGTCCCAAGGATTTCATACCCTTGATCCACGATATCAAAATCATCATAATCTCTTATCTGTAACAACTGAGCCAAGCTGATCAAGGATAAGGTAACGCCGTTTTCAGCGGTAACAATATTTTGCTTTTCGGTAGCATCAGCAGCTTGTATCTCGAGTAAATCTCCTTCAGGCAAGACCCCGGCATCGACTAATTCTTGCGTTCGCTCTATTTGTCCGACCGTTACAGCATTCTGGGCTTTTAATACTGAGACGTTGGCCTTATTGGTCAACACTTGTAAAAAAGCATTTGCCACAAAAAGCGCAATGTCATCTTGCATCTTTTCTAAGCCGTATTGGGCCGCCAAAGTATTGATCTTCGATCGTTGCAAGCTCCTTAGATTCCTGAGACCCTGAAAAAGGGAAAGGGTCGCAGTCACGCTATATGATGAATTTCGCGAAGTTTGATTTTCTAAAACTCCCGTGGTAACATTCTGTGTCAAACCCGTATTCCAAGCATTGGAAACCGAACCATTGATGTTGGGCAAATAAGCCCCTATGGCATCAGCTTTATCTAGGAGTGCTAACTCCTGGTCCAAGGCGCTTTGTTGCAGAGAAATGTTATTGGCCATGGCGTGCTCAACACATTCCTGTAGGGTCCATTTTTTGGTTTGGGCCGAAACCGAGGTCACAGCCAAAAACACGATAAAAATTGTAATTCGTTTCATAATTATTCTTTTGGGTCCAGAGACCCTTTAATCTCCATGGCTTTACAAAGGTAAGACAACTCAATTGAGTTTATGGTCTTCCCTGAGGTTGTTTGAGTTGATTCCACACTTTTATTTGATCCTCCAAGGACACCCCTGAGATGACCTCCACAATCAATCCATCGCTAATGCCTAGAACAAGATCCCGACGCTCGAACTCCTGATTGCCTGTTTCAACCTCAACAAAAGGCTGTTGGGTCTGGCGATCGTATTGGACCAGAGACTCTTTGATGGTCAAAACACTATCGGCACGGGCCAAAATAATAGAGGCGTTTGCGCTGAGTCCCGCCCGAATAAAGGTGGTGTCTTTTTTACTCAGACTGCCTTTAATTTCAAATTGAACAGCGCCATTTTCTTCAACTCCTTTTGGTGCGATATAGTCCAAAATGGCATCAAAAGACTTATTCTCAATAGCGCCCACAGTAATTTCTAAGGCTAAATTTTCGGTGATTTTGCCCACTTCGCTCTCGTCTACCTTACCTTCAAAAATCATTTTGTTGACATCGGCCAAAATGGCTATGGTTGTACCGTCGTTAAAATTATTGGCCTCGATGACTTGATTACCAACCTTTACTGGCACATCGAGAATCATTCCAGAAACTGTTGCCCGAATTTCGGTATTGGCCACTGCGCCCAAGCCCTTTGTCGAGCCTGTTTTTACGATATCATAGGTTTGCTCAGCCGCCAAGAGATTGACCTGTTCTTGATTATATCGCTGAGTGGCCTGATCAAAAGATAGACGCGCGGTATCGAACTCATTGGCTGAGATAACGCCTCGCTCATATAGCCTTTGTTGACGTTCATAAATGCTGGTTTGCCGCTCTAAAGCCAATCGTGCAGTCTCCAATTGGGTTTTGGCTGCTTTAATACCATTTTGAGCACTGTTCAGGGCATTGATATTAGGCACTACCCGTACTTGTGCGATCAGGTCGCCAGTCTTCACAATGGCTCCAGCTTCTACAAAGATGGCATCAATAATTCCAGAAATATTTGGTTTGATAAGTACTTCTTCTTTTGGAACAATACTTCCTGTGGCTACAGTTTTTTTCACCACAGAGCCCATTTGAGCTTGCTCGTACTGGTAGATAATTGGATCTTGTTGATCTTTAAGCCAGATGTATCGCACCCCGAGGATGAACGAAACACCGATGACGATTAACGTGATTAAAGTTCCTTTTCTCTTCATTGTTTGGTAATGTTTATTCTTTAAGTTTTTTATAAATCGTTTTAGTCCATGCGAAGCGCATCTACAGGTTTCATTTGTGTCGCCCTTGTCGCTGGGATCATACCGGCCAATAATCCTGAAATCACCAAAATCGCCAAGGCGATAAACAACACCCCCATCCCCACCGAGGGATTGGCAAAATTATCGACTGAGCCCAAAGCATCGAGCACACTGTTCATGACCCAAATAACACCGGCGGCAAAACTTATTCCAGCCATACCCGAAATAAGGGTAAGCACCATAGACTCTTGCAGCACTTGAGCGCGAATTTCTTTTGGCGTAGCCCCAATAGCTCTTCTGATACCAATCTCTTTAGTCCTTTCTTTGACCACAATTAGCATGATGTTGCTGATTCCAATCACTCCAGACATCAAAACCAACGCCCCCACAAAATAGCCGACGAAGCTCAAAATGGAAAAAAGTCCCGTAATGCGCTGAAACTGCTCGGCCAAATCAAAATGCCCAATGGCCCGTTCATCATTTGGATGAACCTTGTGGGCTGCCCGCATCTCTTTCATGATCATGGGTTTGATCTCAGTAATCGGTACTTGATCAACGGCTGTAAGGGCCATCCAACTGACCACATCTCCGAAATTAAAGGCCTTTCCAAAAGTTGAAAATGGGATATAGATGGTATTCGCATCTTCTTGGCTATCGCCCTGACTCGAGGTTTTTTTAACTACGCCAATAACCATAAAGTTAATGCCGTTAATTTTGAGATATGACCCGATGGGATCTTCCCCATAATCGTAAAGACTCTTGATAACGTCTGTCCCGACTACGGCGACTTTTCGCTCCTGCTCAATATCTGATTGGGATAAAAAACGCCCCTGAAGCATGTCCAAAGGCTCTTGATTAATGTAATCCGGTTCGTCACCATACACATTAAACGCCCCGGTTTTGTCACCGCGAGTCACATTATTCGAGCCACGATATCCTCCCAGTTGATTTCTGGGTGAGACATAACGCAATTGCGGGAATTTTTCTTTCAGCAAAGCCACATCAGACAGTTTAAAATTAAAATTGCGGCCCTTTGTAAACCCTTGATAGGGCATTGAGGTTCTTTGGGTCCACATAAAGATGGTGTTGGTCGCAAAATCTCCAAAATCCGACTGCACCCCATTTTTTAAACCATTGGTTAAAGCCAAGAGAATGACCAAAATAAAAATCCCCCAAAAGACCCCGAACGCCGTCAGTACGGTTCTGAATCGATTGGCATTAAGTGCCTCTAATATTTCGTCCCAGCGCTCTTTATTAAACATTATTCGTCTCTTAAGGCTTCAATAGGTCTTATGTGTGCCGCGCGTTGTGCCGGAATAAACCCGGCCAGAGTTCCTGCGAGGATTAGCACCACAACTGTGGTCATGGCTGTAGCAAAATCAACTTGAGGGTATTTTATGAAGGCCGAATCGACCATGGGACCCACCAACTCGAGTAGTCCAACACCGAGGAACAATCCTATAAATCCAGCCATGGCGGTGACAAATATGGCCTCCTGTAAAATCATTCCTATAATCGACCAAGGCAAAGCACCGAGCGCTTTTCTGATGCCGATTTCTTTAGTCCTCTCTTTGACCACAATCAACATTATGTTGCTCACACCAACAATACCAGCAATGATCGTTCCAATGCCAATAAACCAAAATACGCCTCGTATGGTATCGATCAATCCGTAAATTCTTTTGGCCTCCTCCAGGGTACTGTTTACTCTTACCGCTGAACGATCATCTGGGGCCACGCTGTATTTTTGACGCAAGTCCTTGTCGATTTGCTCTGACAATGCGCTGGATAAAGCCACGGCCTGATCAAAATCATCACTCATTTTTACGGTATAAGCCAAGGATCGCAAACGATCTTGGGCATTAAATACCTTCTGTGCGGTAGACAATGGGATAAATATTCGATTTTCCTCTCGATTACCTCCTGGGTCACTGTAAACCCCAACCACAATGAAATTGATCCCCTGAATGTCGATCTGAGCACCTATGGGATCCTCATTCTTGAAG
>Ga0181574_10005165_pt1 | contig 11224 bp, 9 predicted proteins | sample 101ome_24_FD_145600 | JGI IMG/M metagenome (GOLD analysis project Ga0181574, IMG submission 145600) | Coastal salt marsh microbial communities from the Groves Creek Marsh, Skidaway Island, Georgia - 101410AT metaG (spades assembly) | ecosystem: Environmental > Aquatic > Marine > Intertidal zone... | reverse complement strand
TCTGGTATTTGTTGGCGGCGTCGACGGTGGGGCGGGTCCCGATGTTGACCATCGCAGGATTCCAATTGGATGTCCCAGCAATTTTGGCCCACACCGCATACACTCCCTTTCCAGGGATGAGCTTCAGCGCATCCTCGCTCACCAAATTTGCGGTGGGAAATCCCATTCTTCGGCCTAGCTGCTCTCCGCGAACCACGCGCCCAGTGAACGGGAAGGGCTGGTTCAACCACGTGCGCGCTTGGCTCATATTGCCCTCTAGCAGCGCTTCTCTCACTTTGGTCGAACTGATGCGGGTGTCTTTGACCGTGTGCGCGGGCAATTCCTCGACTTCGAAGCCGAATACTTTGCCCAAATTGACCAAACTATCGAATGATCCTTCTCGGTTGCGTCCGAATCGGTGATCGTATCCGACAATAACGGCCCGTGGGCGAATGCCTTCGGCGAAGAGTTCACGGACATAGTCCAATGGCGACATTCGGGACAACTCCAACGTAAACGGTTGGATGACGAGGTGGTCCAAGCCGGCGCCTTCCAACAATTGACGCCGCTCTTCGATCGTGTTGATGAGGCGCAACTGATGGGTGTCGGGGTGAAGGACCGTTCTCGGATGCGGGTGAAAGGTTAACAGGACTGAGGCAGCGCCCAACTCGGTCGCTCGAATTTTTAACAGGTCCAACACCGCTCGGTGCCCTACGTGCACCCCATCAAATGTCCCAATGGTCAGGACAGTGGGCACGTCGGAGGAAAATTCGCGGGCGTTGAAATGGACTTTCACTTTTACAAAGATAGGTTGGTAATCTCGCGGATTACCTTGTACTTTTGCGCCGAAATTAATTGATACAAATCGCCTTACAGCTCATGTCTCAACAAGGAACCATAGCCCAGGTCATCGGACCGGTTGTCGATGTAAGTTTTCCAGCGGGAGTAACACTCCCAAAAATTTTGGATGCATTGACCATCCAACGTGAAGGAGGAGACCTCATTCTTGAAACCCAAAAACACATCGGTGAAGACACCGTGCGTGCCATTTCAATGGATGCGACGGAAGGACTCTCGCGCGGCATGAAAGTGACCGCAACTGGAAAGGGCATCACCATGCCGGTTGGGGATCAAATCAAGGGCCGCTTGTACAATGTGGTCGGTGATGCCATCGACGGCATCGTTGCAACCGACAAGACCAACGGCCGCGAGATTCACCAGGAAGCGCCAAAGTTTGAAGATTTGTCGACGGCAACGGAAGTCCTGTTCACGGGCATCAAGGTCATCGATTTGATTGAGCCGTACGCGAAAGGAGGAAAAATCGGATTGTTCGGTGGTGCCGGTGTGGGTAAGACGGTATTGATCATGGAGTTGATCAACAACATCGCGAAGGGATACGAGGGAATTTCGGTTTTTGCCGGCGTCGGTGAGCGAACCCGTGAAGGAAACGACTTGTTGCGTGAGATGATTGAATCGGGCGTAATCAAGTACGGTAAGGAATTTCAGGAAAGTATGGAAGCCGGAGGTTGGGACCTTTCAAAGGTGGATACCAAAGAACTGGCCAATTCACAGGCAACACTCGTATTCGGTCAAATGAATGAGCCTCCTGGAGCGCGTGCACGAGTGGCTTTGTCAGGTTTGACGGTTGCGGAATACTTCCGTGACGGGGACGAGGAGTCTGGAGGACGTGACATCCTGTTTTTTATTGACAACATCTTCCGTTTCACGCAAGCGGGTTCTGAGGTTTCTGCCCTTCTGGGACGTATGCCTTCTGCGGTAGGTTACCAGCCAACTTTGGCAACGGAAATGGGTGCGATGCAGGAGCGCATCACCTCGACTAAGCGTGGTTCCATTACCTCGGTTCAGGCGGTGTACGTACCTGCGGATGACTTGACTGATCCGGCACCTGCTACGACGTTTGCGCACTTGGATGCGACGACGGTACTGTCACGTAAGATTGCCTCGTTGGGAATCTACCCAGCGGTGGATCCGCTTGATTCTACGTCGCGAATCTTGACGCCTGAGGTTGTGGGTGAAGAGCACTACAACTGCGCTCAGAACGTGAAGGAAACGTTGCAGCGTTACAAAGAATTGCAAGACATCATTGCCATCTTGGGGATGGACGAATTGTCTGAGGAAGACAAGCAGACGGTTTACCGCGCACGTCGTATCAGCCGTTTCCTATCTCAGCCGTTCCACGTTGCGGAGCAGTTCACCGGTCTTGCTGGTGTATTGGTTCCCATCGAGGACACCATCAAAGGCTTCAACCGCATTTTGAGCGGAGAATTGGATCACTTGCCAGAAGCTGCCTTCAACTTGAAAGGCACCATCGAAGAGGTGATTGAGGCCGGTGAAAAGATGATGGCCGAAGCGAAGTAAGGCGATGACAGTTCACATTCTCACACCGGATGCCACCTTGTTTAGCGGAGAAGCTCAGTACGTGGGCTTGCCCGGTTCTGACGGCAGCATGGGCATCATGGACCGCCACGCGGCACTGATCACCACCTTGCAATCTGGTGAAGTGGTGGTGCGAACAGCCGGTAGCGAAGAGCGTTTTGCGGTCAAAGGCGGAACGGTTGAAGTACTGAATAACGTCGTGACGGTATTGGCAGCTTGACAGCCTACACCAAATCCATTGAAAAAGCCTGGCATGTCGCTGGGCTTTTTTCATTCATGATGGTAGGGTTCTCCCTTTAAAATGGTGTGAGCGCGGTAGATTTGCTCCGCGGCAAAAGCCCGGATCATTTGGTGGGAGAATGTCATGGGCCCAAAGCTCATGAATGCATCTGCCCGTTCGCGAATGGATTCGGAAAATCCGTAGGGACCGCCGATCACGAACATCACGTGCCGCAAACTTCGATTTTGAAGCTTTCGTAGTTGATCGGCGAATTGCATGGAAGTGAAAGCTTTCCCCCGCTCATCCAATAGCACCAGGTGATCCACATCGCTCAGGTGCTTTTCTAAAATCTCAGCCTCCGCTGCCTGCACGGTGGCGGGATCTTTTTTGGATTGACGGATTTTCGCGTCTGTGGTTTCCACAAAAACGAATTTCCCGTAGTGCTTCAATCGGTCCACATAAACTTGCGTTCCTTCTGAAATCCATTTGGATTGTGTTTTTCCGATGGCCAATAAGGTGATTCGCACGAAGCAAAGGTATTCTATCTTCGCTGCATGATTTCGGATGCAATGGAACGGATGATCCGGTTGGCGCTGGAGGAGGATTTGGGTGCAGGAGATTGCACTTCTGAGTCATCGCTGCCTGCCGGCTTGCAACAGGAGGGTTGGATCATGGCCAAAGAAGCGGGTGTTGTGGCTGGTTTGGATGTGGCGCAGCGGGTCTTCAACATAGTGGACGCGCAATTGACATGTGAAACGTTATGTGCCGATGGCGATAAAGTGGAGGTGGGTCAACGGGTTTTCCGCGTGCAAGGAGCCGCGAAGAGTATCCTCATCGGCGAGCGATTGGCGCTCAATTTCGTACAGCGGATGAGCGGTATCGCTTCCCGCACAGCAGAAGTCATGGCCTCTTTCGAAGGGACCAAATGCTCCGTCCTCGACACCCGAAAAACCACACCGGGCTTGCGTGAATTTGAAAAGATGGCGGTTCGGATAGGAGGAGGGGTGAATCACCGGATGGGATTGTACGACATGATCCTGATCAAGGACAACCACGTGGATTACGCCGGTTCTATGGCACAGGCTTTGGAAAACGTTGCGAATTACCTGCAAGACCGAAACGAGGATTTGCCGGTTGTTGTGGAGGTACGCGACGAGACGGAAGCCGCGGCGGCGATGGACGCGCGAAAGCGATGGAGCAAGCCTTCCGGAGCGCCTTTGGTCGATCGGTTGCTGCTCGATAACCATTCCCCTGTAGAAGCTGCCGCCCAGGTCAAGCGATGGGGCAATCAGATAGCGCTCGAAGCTTCTGGGGGCATAACCCCATCCAACGCGCGAGCGTACGCGGAAGCGGGGGTGGATTTTGTGTCGATGGGTTGGCTCACGCATAGCGTTCCGTGCATGGATTTCAGTCTCAAATCAACCGCTTATTTCCATGGCTGAATTAGAGCCGCCGATCGTCCCAGATCGCCCCTTTTTCAAGTGGGTTCAGCATAATCGGCTTTTTGATCGGTTTCGTGCGGTGTTGCGCACCGTCCGACCTTGGAAGGACAAATCCATGAACGTGTATGACGTGTCGCGGTTTTTCTTTTTGGGTTTGGTAAACGGTTCTGTGGCCACGCGTTCAGCGGCGATCAGTTTCAAATTGTTTGTGGCGTTTTTTCCTGCAATGATCCTCTTGTTGAGCATCATTCCCTTCACACCGCTCGAAACGGAGGAGGTGTTAATGAGCTTGGAACAGTTCTTTCCCAAGCAAGCGATTGAATTGTTTGAACTGACTGTGACGGATTTGATAGACCAACGCCAAGGCACACTGTTATCTGTGGGGGTGGTGTTGCTGCTGTTTTACGCTTCAAACAGTGTCAACGCGATTTTGGTGGGATTCGGGGAAAGCGCACATGTGGGAGGACAACCCATGAATTGGCTTGGATTCCGTTTGCTTTCCATCGCGTTATTGTTGGTGTTATCCGTGCTGTTGGTCCTGGCGGTCTTCCTCATTGGATTTGCGGGCGATGTGATTTCATGGGCCGAGGGCCGAGGTTGGTTGTCGGATGTGAACATTTCTTTGCTCACGGTGGCGCGCTGGGTGCTTTCCTTTGGCTTGATATACACGGCGGTTACCATTTTGTACAATGTGGGGAATTTCATGACCCGACGCTGGGTGTGGTGGTCCATCGGCGCCACGGGCACGACCGCCTTGTTCATATTGATCACCTTCACATTTTCGTGGTTCATCGACCAGTTCGCGAGTTACAATTCACTGTACGGATCGCTGGGAACGTTATTGATTACCCTCCTGTGGTTGAATTCTAATAGTTCCATTCTATTATTGGGCTATGAATTAAACGCGGCCGTTGAACGCGCGCGATTAGACGCTGAAAAAACACCTTGAACTTTCCAATTATGAGAATTCTCCTTACCCTTCTTGTTGCTTGCCTTGCTACCGTTTCATGGGCTCAAACCAATCCTGTCCTCGGGAAATGGAAGACCATTGATGATGAAACCGGTCGCGTCAAGAGCATCGTGGAAATTACAGAACGGGATGGCAAACTGTACGGTCAAATTATCGAACTCTTCCGTCTGCCAGAAGAAGACCAAAACCCGATTTGCGATGATTGTGAAGACGATCGAAAAGATCAACCTGCACTCGGTATGGAAATCGTGCGCGATATGGTCCAGGACGGCGATGAGTTGGAATGGGAAGACGGAACCATTTGTGACCCCAAAAATGGGAAAGTCTATGACTGCGAAATGTGGTTCGATGAAGACAACATGAGTGAGCTTAAAGTGCGTGGATACATCCTGTTCTTGTTCCGCACACAGACGTGGTTGCGCGTCTGATTCCAATCAGGGCCACCAAGGCAATCGCTGCTTGATCCCGGTGCGCAATTCTGGGAAAAATCCGAGCGCATAGCAAGCGATGAAAACGGTGCCGCTCGCCAATCCACCTTGCAGTAGGGCTTCAATGGCTGGGTGAAATCCGAGCGTTCCGGTATCCCATTTGAAGGCTACCGCCGCCCCTATCGCAATCGCTGCAATCACGGGGATGGACCACGTGAAAGGGTGGACGTGCAGTTTTCGGTGGACGATCCACAGTCGCCAAGTGTTGTTCCAAACAAACGTGCCCAATGTTGCTAGCGCTGCGCCTGTTAGGCCCCATTTGAGGATAACCAGGAACACATAGTTCATGGCGATCGTGATGACCAATAATCCCAAGTTGATGGGCAATAACAAGCGGTAATGTTTGCTCAAGCTGAGGTGCGGATTGGTGCTGGTGTTCAGACCGTTGATGATTTGTGCTAAGCCGATGCACAAAAAGATGTTTTCGAGGCCTCGAAAATTTTCAGGCAGGAGTTCTTGAAACGGGTCGAAACCTGCCCAAATTCCTGCCATCACTGTAGACATCAACATGACATTGATGCGGGCAGTGTTTTTAGTAAGCGGGCCAATGTCATCTGTGTTTGATTGATGAATTTTACCGGCGATTACGCCCTTCACAATGTTAACTGTCGCACGCCCCGGCATGGCCACGACCGAACCGATGAAAAATCCCAAGGTGTAAATGGGAACTTCCTCCAGTCCCAGGTACTTCCCGACCATGATGTAATCGAGTTGGTTGGCGATGAGTGCCGCCCCTCCGGCTAGTAAACTGAATCCACTGTATTCGAGAAAAGTGGGGAGTTCACGGCGATTGAATCCGGATTGAAAGTTGCTGAAGTATGTCCAAGTGGGAAGGCTCATCAAGATGAGGGAAACGCCCCAACTCCCCACATATAGCGGCACAAAAGCTTCCAATGGAATCCAATCCATGATCAACAGAACCCCCAACCCGATGTAGCTCGTTTTTTGCCACAACTCATCCACCCATGTCATGTAGCCGGTTTTGAGGGACAACGTCAGAAGGGAGCGAAAGATGTGCAGCGCACTCATGATGCCAATCATCAAGAGGAAATACACCGCATGGCCATGAAGGAGTTCGGCATTCGTCGGGTCGAGCCATGTAATCCAAGCATTGCCCCAAATCACCAGTCCTGTCAATGTGATGGAAAGCCCAAACAAGGCAATAGCCAAAATGCTGTTGAGCGTTTTACCTTGATCCGCCTCTGTGAATTGACTTAAGAATCGCACGATGGCACCTGGCGCACCGAGTGTGGATAACGCCCCGATAATCAAGCCCCATGAGGTCATGATCCGCACCAATCCCCAGACAGCTTCCCGTCCTTCAAAGGCCCGAGGAAGCACAATCATATTGTTGGCCGCTCCTATGACGAGGCCAGCCCCCAAGGCGATCAGTGCATATCCGGATTGTTTTGCGATGACTCCCATATGTTCAGAAGAAATTGGCAGGTGGAGGGTCCAACACGGCGCAGTATGCGCAGTATCGTGAATCGGGGTTGTGATCGACACCCTCGGGGTGGTCATGTGCGGTTCCCAGTTGTTCGGCGAGCCAGGTCAAAAGGATGCGTGCATCATCCCGGGTGATCTCCGTTCGACCATCGATGCTGAGTCGCATCAATTTGGCTTTTGCATTTTTGCCAGACCTAATGCCCGATTGAACGTGTTCAATGCGACCTGCATTCGGGTCTAGAGCCTCCAGTGCGATGGCAGCATATACAAGTAATTGCAAGGCTTTTCCCGCCTTCCCGGTAGCCAACTTTTCCGTCCAATCTCCTTTGAGGGTCAAGTCACTTTTTTTGACGTTTCCCGTTTTGTAGTCGGTGACGACATACTGTCCGCTTTCCAAATCGATGCGGTCTGCTTTTCCATGCAGACGGATTGACCGGAAAACCGGGTGTTCCGTTTGGAAGGTATTTGAAAGAGAGTCTTCGACTGAGATTACCCGACGATTTTTCTCTTGCTCCATTTCACCGATTTCGACATCGATGAGTTTGTACAATGTGGCCCGAGCGATGGCAAAATGCAAATAATTCTCGCCGCTTTCGGTGAGTGAAAGATTGAATTTTTTGGCGACAGCTTCCTCGAGTAATGTGGGGATTTTATTGCGTAATTGACTCAACTCAGCTCGGTCCAAGGGCTTGTTCATGTGTTCCCTTAATCCATCTTCCAACACCTTGTGCACGACTGTGCCGAATGTGCTGGCAGACATTTCATCTTCAAATTCATCTTGCTCATGCAATTTGAGGATGTACTTGTAGTAGAACTCACGCCGGCAGGTCATAAATGTATTCCAAGCTGAAGGACTGATGCCTTTTTCGGCCCACTCCCGCAGTTTTCTTCGTTCGTTGTCTCCCCAAACGATAGGCTGCAATTCAGGCCGCTGCTCGGGAACCTCTGCGTTGATAGCCCTTTTTTCAATCGGTATCAGGTCCAAACCATTCGGGCGAAAAGATCGATCTAGCTGTTGGATGTAACGACTTTTATCCGCAGTCTCATCTTTGCCTTTGAATAAGAAATGAATTTCCTTGCTACGGTTTAACAGACGATACGTGTAATAGGCGAAGATGGCTTCACGCTCATGCCTTCCAGGCAATTTCCACTCATGACGCAGATCATATGGTATGTAGCTGTCAGGAGGGGATGATTTGGGTAAGGTCCCTTCGTTGCAGTCCATCAAAAATATCCGATCATAATCGAGTGCACGGGATTCAATCAGTCCCATGATTTGAAGCCCCTGCTCAGGCTCACCTAACAAATCGATGCGTTCTCCTTGCAGGCTATGAAAAAGGAAAGCCCAAACATCTTCTGCATGCTGCAGGACTTGATGTGCCGTTTGGAAACGGTAGGCAATGCCGATGGCTTGGACTACTTTTTCCCAACTTACTGAAGTCCATGGATCTGTGGATTCATGATTTTCGAGTGCTTGCGAAACCGACTTTGCCCAAAGTCCTAGTTTATCTAAAAAGGCCGCGGAATCTTGACATTGGAGGGACTCCAATTCTTTGAAAAATTCAAACACAGGACCATTTGAGAGCGACCGGACCTCGTCGATTTTCACCCACGCCCATTTCTTCGTAGCCATGCCGTTGAGCACACGCGTGGCGTCCACGCGGAATTCCTTTTCAAAGCGGATTTGGCTCAGTAATGGCTCGCTCAATGCGCTGCGGATATCCTCGTGGTGCCACTGTCCTTTTCCGCGCCCAATCAATTTTTGAATGGTGCGGAGAAAGCTACGAGCAGGGGTGTCATTCCACGATAACCCCATGGTCACATTGTAGTGTGTCTGGAGGTCCGAAGGGAGCGACTGCAAAAGCAATGGCAATTGGGCGCCGTCGGGCAAGATGATCGCGGTCTTGGCCAATTCTTCTGGATTGAGGTGTTCAATGGCCGTTCGAATGTATTGGCCCTGCATCACATTGCTGCTACAATTCACCTCGATGATGGAAGGAGGGGAAGTTTCAAGTCGATTTGGAATTCCCTTGATGGGGGAATTGATTCGTTTGAAATGATCGCGAATGAATAGTCCAGCCTCCACATTTGCTGTCTTGACGTAGCTGGTATCGGCATCCCATATCCAGGTCAATTTTCCTGATACTTCATACCTTTCGAGCACTTTGATTTCTGCCTTGGTCAGGGCATTCATGCCTGCAACATAGATGTGGGCAAAAGGGAGCTTGGCATCAGATTCCGCGATGTTACGCGCAATGAATCCGGCATAGCCGAGCTTTCGCTTTTTCAACTCAGCCACAAACGCCTTGTAGAGCTCACCCAATTGAAGGTATTGCTTCAAGAAGGCTGTTTGGCTTTCGCTCAAGGTTTCTTCTGAGTCAAAACTCCAATCTTCAATGCCTTCAATGTCGCAAAGGTTTTTGAAAACCGAATCGGCGGTTTTCATGTATTGATCAATTTCATTGAAATCGCGCAGGGCGATTTGTCCCCAAGGCATAAATGCTTGAAAAGACTTCGCTTCCTCCTTTTCTGAAGTGCCCCCAGCCTGTGGCAAATTCAGCCAGGTTGTGTAAAGTACTGCCAGCGCTTCCATGCCCGAAATGGGAGACAGATCTCCGTGCTGTTGAATGGTCACCCCCAACGTTTGAATGGTCGGTAGCCATCCCACTTTCTGCATGCGACTCGCCAGTGTGCGTTCAAATTTGACTACCGCTCGTTGGCTAGGAAGAATGACCAGGCAGTCCTCCAGATTTGGGTGTTCCAGGACTTGGTCCGCGAGAGATTCAAGGAAAGCTGGGCGGTTTTGCAAAATAGATACCGTTTATCCGTTCAATTTAAACCCATTGCGCAGGAAATCAAGGAATTCTTTTCGCCCCTGTGATGTGAACAATGCGTGGTAAACCTCGCTCCACACACCCGTGTGTTGGCCGTTAGACGTGGCGGTTAAGCGCTCTGAACTGAGATTTTCGGTCGTCTTGGATTTCGGAATCTCTCGTTCCTCTAAAACACGGTCCAGCTCGTCCGCCATTCGAAAGCGTTCTTTTGCCGATATCATACGCCCCAACTGTTCTTCCAGAAGACCGAGGTTGTTTAAAGTGATCGCATCCTCAGGATCTAATTCGATGGCTTTTTCGTAATCTGAAATGGCTCCTTGGATGTCTTTCATCGCCTGTCGCATCCAACCTCGCGCGGCGTATCGGTAGCCATATTCGGGCTGTTGTTCAATCGCAGCATCCAGCAATTTCAATCCCTCCTCCATGCGTTGGTTGTGAAACAGTGCGACGGCTCGGTCATTCAAGAAATCCGGGTCCAATTCCCATTTTTGATGAACCGAAAGTGCTTGGTCGTAGGCGATGAGTGCGCTTACCCATTGTCCGGCATTCGCGGAATCACGCCCTTGTTGAACGGCGAGGGCCCCTGGTGTTTGAGCATGATGGGAGGAAGAAGAACGCATGTGTTGCTTTTCAGATGTTCAAAAATACAACGACCGAAAGGCTGCATTGTTTCCACGGCCATGCCGAACTTGCGTAGCGAGATGAGCGATCGCTTTCCACAATTTCGCGGATTATCTGGCACCGACTCGGTGTATGCAATCGAGGGCCCGAAACATGTCACCGAATGGCAACCGATGGGCTCGGGCGGTTGGATGATTCATCATCACTTCGCGTCCGATTTCCCGCGATACCGGTGGGTGCAGGAATTGCTGGCGTGCGAAGGTTCAGCCATCCGAATGGATGAATCGCAATGGCGCGATGCCGTCAACAGCCGGAAGGTGCGCCAAAAGCCGAAGGGTATTGGGCGGATCATTGAAGCTGCAGATGCACCTGTGATCGAGTCGCACAGGTCGTTGGCCACCTTGACAACGTTTGGTGTAGAAGCGCATTCGGATGCCTTCGTCGAAGTGGGTTCGGATGCTGAAGTGCGCTGGGCGTTGGCAGCGTCCGCTCGAAATGGTTGGCAGGTGCTGATCCTCGGAGGGGGATCCAATGTGCTGATGCATCAAGATTGGAAAGGATTGGCCATGAAAATCAATGTCCGCGGAATCGATGTGATTGCGCATGATGGTCAGACCGTGGATGTAGCAGTTGGGGCGGGTGAGGTATGGCACGAATGGGTCATGTACGCGCTTGAGAAAGGTTGGCACGGGTTGGAAAACATGTCCCTCATCCCCGGTTCGGTAGGGGCTTCGCCCATGCAGAATATCGGTGCGTACGGAGTGGAAGTCAAAGACCGATTTTTGTGGTTGGAAGCCATTCACAGGGAGACGGGTGCGCTCGAACGA
>Ga0181574_10005159_pt1 | contig 11227 bp, 9 predicted proteins | sample 101ome_24_FD_145600 | JGI IMG/M metagenome (GOLD analysis project Ga0181574, IMG submission 145600) | Coastal salt marsh microbial communities from the Groves Creek Marsh, Skidaway Island, Georgia - 101410AT metaG (spades assembly) | ecosystem: Environmental > Aquatic > Marine > Intertidal zone... | reverse complement strand
ATTAGCGACAGCAACTCTTGGGAGAATGTAGCCATTTCTGAATATTGTATGGATGACTCTAACTTTGCTAATGTATCTGGAAATTTAGGAGGGAGAGATGTTCATGCAAAACCTGGTGGGGTGCAGAACAAAATGATCAGACGTGAAGAGTGGAAGTTAATATTTTATGAAGGATATAAACCTCAAATATTTAATCTTAAAGAAGATCCACAGGAACTACATGATCGAGTCGATGATCCAAAAACCAAAGAAATTAAAGCCACACTTATCAATGAGGTCTTAACCAATTGGAATCCAACAGAGATTCACCAACGAATGATTGATTTAAAGAAAGATCAACTGATCCAACAAGAATGGGCTAAAAATACTGATCCAGATGATAAATTAAGGTGGAATCTTGATCCATTGAGTGACTCCTCAAGGTTGGATCAAGCTGACAGATGAAAATTGCTATCGGTGGGATTTTTACTGAAAGTAATCAATTTTCATTGAACCCAATAACAGTAAATGACTTCAAGCGGGGAGGCATCTTTCGCGGCAGTGAATTCTACGAAGCGAGTGTTCCTTCCATCCGTGGCTGCATCGAGGGGCTCAATGAGGAAAACGCTGAGATCATTCCGTTGCTCTATGCCTCTGCGAGCCCAGGAGGCAAGATTTCATTAGATACCTTTGAGGAGCTATACAGTGACCTGATGGCAAGACTTCGGCAGAATATGAATCTAGAGGGATTGATTCTCAACATGCATGGTGCTGCTGTTCTGGAGAATGGATCACACTTGGATTCTGCTATGCTAGAGAGAATAAGAGAAGAACTCTGTAAAATACCAATTTTTATTACTGTAGATTTACATGCATACATCACTGAAAATTTAGTTAGGAGTTGTGACGCGATTCTAGCCTGGAATACATATCCCCACAGAGATATGTTTGACATCGGAAAAAAAGCAGCGAAGCTCCTCTCGAGAACAATCAGAGGTGAAATTAAACCAAAAATGGTATTTTCCGGAGTAAACGTAATCACTAGCGCAATCAATGCCTCGACAGATGGACCTGGGCCTTTTGCAAAGTTGATGGCTGAGCAACTAAAAGCTGAAGCTGATCTGGATGACATCCTATCTACAAGTCTTTTTTTATGCCAACCGTATTTGGATCAACCAAATATGATGAGTGGATCGTTGGTCATTTCAAACAACGATCTTCATAAAGCGCAAAGACTATCTTATGAATTCGCTGAAAAATATTGGAACAAGAGAGTAGAATTTCTCTCTGAGACGAAGAGCGCAATCCAAGTCCTCGATTCTCTTAAATCTGAAGAATACGATCATCATGTTCTGGTAGAGGCCAGCGATTGCTGTGGCGGTGGTGCAATTGGCGATAGCGTCCATACCATTCGACAGTTGATGAGACTTAATTCAGATCAAAAAAGTCTAAGTATCGTTGTCGATCCAAAAGCCATTAATCAATTAAGGGATAAAAATATTGGTGCGATCGTCAAACTGAAAATTGGTCACCAGGCTGATACTAAATGGGGAAATCCGATCGAGGATAATTTTGAAATCATCGATAAATCAGCAGGTCTATTCACCTATCAGGGTGGTATTTGGGGAGGCGAAACTGGAGACATGGGTTTGTCATATCTAGTGAAAAAATCAGAAAATTATATATTAATCAATTCTAAGCCGACTTATGAATGGGCTGGTGAGCAATATCACGCAATGAATTTGGATCTAAATAATTACAAATATATATTGGTGAAAAACCCCATGAATTACAAAAATTTAAAACTAACAGGTAGGACTAAATATCATAGAATAGATGAGTCAGGTCCGACACCAATAGATGTTGAAAAATTGCCATTTACTAAGAGTAAGGAATTTTTCCCAAAAAATTTGGAAGAGAAAATGATGATTAGACAATATTTTTAAATGGAGCGCCTATGAAATGATTCAGAAATGTCTTTCCAATTCTAATTACACTAATGAGGTAATCATGTTTAATGCAAAAAATTTATTTTTGTACGTTCTTTCTCTTTTTCTACCATTTGCACTAATTGCAAAGGAGGTTCCCAGGGAGAAAACGGTTATTGTTGGGAGCAGAGGAATTACAGCCAAAGAGGTATGGAGCCCATATTTACTAGGGGGTAATCATCAGAAAGGTGTCAGCTTCTTCTATGAACCACTTTATTTCGCGGACAATTTAAATGGCCATGAGTATCCGTGGCTCGCCGAAAGCCACAGCTATAATGACGATGCCACTAGACTGACTTATACCATCAGAAAAGGTGTTTTCTGGAGTGATGGCCAAGAGTTTGACGCGAGTGATGTGGCCTTTTCGCTGAAAAAACTCTCTGAATTAGGTTCTGATGTTAGATTAGGTGGAAACTACAAAACCTTCATCAAAGATGTAGAACTACTTTCTGCAACCAAAGTAGTGATCCACTTTCATGCCCCGGCTCCTAGATTTCACGATGAAGTGATCGCCCAAAAAGGAGACAGTGGTTTTTTTGTTGTTCCAGAGCATGTCTGGTCAAGTGTAGATTGGCCTCAATACACGAATTACAACGACGGTAGTGGTCCAGTAACGACTTCACCTTGGAGATTGAATTATTCAGATGAGAATCGTCGTGTTCTTGATCGTGTTGATTCTTGTGATGACTATTGGGGGTGCAAAACGGGCTTTATCAATTTGCCAGAGCCAGAACGCTATATTTGGCTAAGGATGGAGGATGATACAAGCATGGCATCTGCAGTCATCAAAAATGAAATTGACCAGACTCATGACCTTAGAGTTGAATTGATTCAACAGGCAATTGAAAAGAATGAATTTGTAACTACTTGGAGTGGTCGTGAAAAAGGACCATATGGTTTGGTGTCGTGGTGGCCTTCATCACTTTATGTGAATAACAGGGACAAACACCTCTCTAAAGCCAATGTCAGGTGGGCAATTAGCAAGTTCATTGATCGTGATAAAGTCAATGATTTTGCTTTCGCCAATAATGGGCAGGTGTCACGCTATCCGTGGCCAGCTTTCAAGGGTTTAAGCGATATAACAGCTTCAGTTGATTCGTTGGGAGTGAATACCAATGAATATAATCCATCAGATGCCGAAAAGCTTTTGACAGAGGCTGGTTACACCAAAAAGAGAGGTTTCTGGGTAGATGCCAGTGGTAATAAAATTACCTGTAATATCGTTGCCTTTGGAATTTTCAGCGATATCGGCCCGGTCATTGCGCAAACACTGGTTAATGCAGGCATCGAATCATCGTATTCTGAGCCGCCCGATGCTATCGACCAACTGACCACCGGTAAATACAATTGTAGTATCTTTGGTCATAACGGCTCCCAGACTGGTTCTATCTATACTACTCTCAGTATGTACACAACGGATAACTCTCAAAATCGATGGGGTTACTCCAATAGTGCGTATGATGAGATAGTAACGAAGATTGCCACAAGTGCTAATCAAAATGAGATTAAAGACCTTACAAATCAAGCAATGAAGATTTGGTTATCAGATCTTCCAGATATTCCATTGACTGAGTTCTTTAATCGATTTGCAATTAGCGAAAAATATTGGACTAATTGGCCAACAATGACTACAGATCCTTATATGAATGGTCTGCATTTACATACTGGGATGGCCTATACTTTATTTAAACTCAAAGCAAGAAACTAACTCATTTAAATTGCTGAATTGGATCACTTGAATGAACATCGTCTACTATATTAGAAGAATATTTTTATTTATTATTGTAATTATCACAGCAATAAGTCTGAATTTCTTCTTACCAAGATGGACAGGTCAAGATCCAGTTCAGCAAAAAATTGTCCAACTCGAGATTGAATCTGGCGGTGGTGGTGGTGAAAAAAGTGAGTTGATAGAAAGCTACAGAAAAAAGTTTGGACTAGACAAGTCGCTGGCTGATCAATATCTAACATACGTAATTAGTACGCTCAAACTTGATTTCGGTTACTCAATTTCTCTCTATCCTTCGAAAGTTGCCGATCTCATTGGCAGGGCATTGCCTTGGACTTTGGGTTTGCTCACAGTTTCGACTTTGATAAGTTTTTTGGTCGGATCACTGGTTGGTGCATATCTGACCTGGTCACGTGGAAGAAAAATCTTAGAAAGTATCATTCCCATATTGTTTGTTTTCTCAGCGATCCCCTTTTATTTACTTGGGCTAGTTCTGATATGGTTATTTGCATTCGAATTAAGCTGGTTCCCATTATTTGGAGGTTACAGGCCAACAACCATCCCAGATAACAGTTTGAAATTCTTTTTAGAGGTCCTAGAGCATTCTATTCTACCTGCTTTCTCGATAATTTTGGCTCAAAGTGGGTTTTGGGCTTTAGGGATGCGATCAATGATGGTGACTACCAAAGGCGAAGATTACATGACCTTGGCTGAAGCGAAGGGCTTGCACTCTAAACGAATTTTCTTCAACTATGGAGTAAGGAATGCGATTTTGCCTCAGGTCACTGCACTTGCACTTTCATTATCACACATCATCAGCGGGGCAATTCTAGTTGAAATTGTGTTTTCCTACCCTGGAATTGGCTCTCTTCTGTACCAGGGTATCAAGGCTTTCGACTATTTCATAATCCAAGGAGTAGTTTTTATTCTGGTAATTTCAATCGCGTTTTCAATGTTACTGATTGATTTAATCTATCCCCTAATTGACCCAAGAGTAAAAATTTCTAATCTGTGATGATCAAAAAGAATGATAAAATATTTAAGTAGAAATTTTACGTTAGTGCTGGGGCTCGGAATCCTTTTAATTTCATCATTAGTTTGGTTCGCTTTCTATTTGGTTGTAGATTTTAATCATGCACAGGCCCTCTCTTTCAGACCCTCACAACCACCGTCCATGGATCATTGGTTGGGTACTGACAGAATGGGGAAAGACGTTCTAACATCAATTGTGATAGGAACTCCTCAAACCATTCAAATTGGTGTAGTTGCAGGAGGCATAGGCATTGTGCTCGGAGTAATCCTTGGGTTCATGGCAGGATTTTTTGGAGGGATTATTGACTATGTTATCAAATTCATTGTTGACGTTTTTCAAAGTATCCCACCACTAGTTGTCCTCATAATATTCGCGATTTCAATTCCTGGAGATATGACAATCTTACAATTGTCATTGATAGTTGGGGTTACTTCCTGGCTTGGGCCCACAAGAGTATTGAGGTCACAGGTCCTTGTTATGAAAGAACTGAACTATGTTTCCCTGTCAAGATTCTCTGGATTGCCGTCTTGGAAAATTATTTTCATGGAAATCCTTCCCAATCTACTTCCATATGTAATGGCTAATTTTGTGATGACTGTGGCTGGGGCAATTTTGGCTTCAATTGGTATCGAAGCCTTGGGATTAGGTGCATTTTCCTCGAATTCTCTGGGAATGACAATTTATTGGAACATTTGGTACTCATCCCTATTGCAGGGATGGTGGTGGTGGTGGTCACCTCCGATATTGATCATAATCCTTGTTTTCGTTTCACTGTACTTGATATCGCAGGGTTTAGATGAGTGGGCAAATCCACGCCTCAAAACCAAATTTTAGTAATGTAGTGTTTAAGTCTTTATTGAATGAGTTTGAAGTAAATTGAATTCTAACAATGTTTTTAGACTGAATCACATCATTAAAATAATAAATAGATAATTTTGCTTTAATCTTATATGTCCCAGCCTCTCGTAAAAGTAGAAAATTTAACTATTGAATACAATAGTTATGGCAAGGCTTTCAAAGCTGTAGATGATGTAAGTATGGACATATATGAAAATGAAAAAATAGCCCTTGTTGGTGAATCTGGCAGCGGTAAAACCACTTTAGCTATGTCGATTTTAAGGATGTTGAAACCTCCTGGGTTGATCACATCGGGTAAGATTTTACATAAAGATTCAAATCTGATTGATTTGAGCGAGGAAGAGATTAGATCACGGCGCTTGAGTGAATTTTCATTGATAACACAAGCATCAATGAATTCACTTAATCCAGTTTTAAGAATTAAAGAGCAATTACTGGATGGACTTTTGGACCATGGAAAATTGAATAAAGATGAAAACAACTCAAAAATTAGATCAGTACTTGATCAGGTACAGCTGCCTCATTCAGTTCTTAACATGTACCCACATGAGTTGAGTGGGGGGATGAAACAACGAGTTTCGATAGCTTGCGCAATTCTACTCAATCCAGATTTCATAGTTGCAGATGAACCTACCAGCGCCCTAGATGTCATTATTCAGAGACAAGTCATTTCAACATTGTTTAGTATACAAAAAAAATATAGAACATCGATTTTACTGATTGGTCATGATTTGGGCCTTGTTATCCAATTTGCTGACAGAATCGCTGTGATGCACAATGGGAAAATTGTTGAATTAAAGAAAACAGAGGAGCTGCTAGATTCAGCATCTCACTGGTACACCAAAACTCTTTTGGAGAGTGTCCCCAGTTTTAATCAAGAACCAAAAGCAATAAATAGATCTAACAATCTAAAGAAAGCCGATGAGTTCTCTTCAGATAAAAAGATAACAATTCAGCTCAAGAATGTTTTTAAGTCTTATGAATCTTCTCTTTTAGGAGCAAGGCATAACTTTGCTCTCAAGAACATTAATTTTGAATTTAATAACCTTGAACCATCAATTATCGGTATTGCCGGTCAAAGCGGTAGTGGTAAATCAACATTAATGCAAATTTTGTTGGGAACACTTACACAAACCTCTGGTGAGGTTTTACTGAATGAAAAACCACTATTGCAATATGTGAAGAGAAATCGGAAAAAATATTTACTTCAAGTCCAGCCAATATTTCAGGATCCCTATGGGGTCTATAATCCTTTCTATAAAGCTATCCATTTTCTACAAGAAACTGCGGTTAATCTAAACCTTATTCCCCACCCAAAACATTTTGAAGGCTTCATTGAAGAAATTTTGCAGGACGTGGGCCTAGACTTTCACGATTTGAAGGAACGTTACCCACATGAACTAAGTGGTGGTCAAAGACAAAGACTGATGGTTGCGCGGGCACTCATGGTGAAACCCCAAGTCATTCTTGCTGATGAGCCAGTTTCGATGATTGATGCCTCTTTACGGGCAAGTATTCTTGAGAATATACTAACGCTTAAGAACCAATATGGTATTACAGTGATTTATATCACGCATGATTTAACCACTGCCTTTCAGATTTGCGACACACTTAATGTGATGTATCAGGGTGAAATTGTTGAGTCAGGCCTTTGTAAAGAAGTCATTCTTCAGCCAAAGCACTCATACACAAAATCTTTAATTGCATCTATTCCAAGTAAAAATAAAACCTCCGATTGGATGCAGCTTTCTCTCTAGAAATAACAAAAAATTAAAATAATTATTGAATTGGCACTTGAATAGATTCCAACACAAATCAATTTGCAAAGCTTATTTTTTTGCTTTACTTACATTTTTTTTGTGATGTCCTAAAGAAATACAGGTCAACGACTTGATTAGCTAATTTGTCAATGAACTCTTAATTTGAAATAGAAAGCTTCTGAATAAAAGAGAGTTGAATAATCCACTGAAGTCCCATTTCTTAAAACTCTCCAGTGACGAAAGATAAATTCGATGTAACTGCGTCCTCAATCTTTTAGCTATCTCACGTAAATTCTTCTAACCAAGCAACTCCTCGATCCAACGCTCAGGGATTTGCGTATAGCCATGAATCCTCCCTGCAATCTGCCCGGTAAAAGCACCAACTGTATCAGCGTCGTGTCCTCGATTGACTGCCAGCACAAAGGCATCTTCAAAGTTGTCGCTGTTCTGAAGTGCTCACCAGGCAGACTCATAAGTCTCTTTGACAAAAACGCCTGATTTGACCACTTCTCTGGGAGTTTCTCTCGGTAATTTTAGATTTTGAAAATCACTGAGTGCCTCTCCTTTGTAAAGCTCTCTGGCAAAGGCTTCAGCATAAGTCTGGCAAAGTTGGCTAGCGTGGGTGAGTCGAGTTTGGTGAAGTGCCCACTCCACTGCCTGCTCTTCATCCCTAGCTGCAATGATAACTGGAGCCATCCGCATCAAGGCGCCGTTTCCGGCAGAGTATTCATCGGCCAGCCCACAGCTTTCGGGATCCCTGTCACGCTTGAAGTTGCGCAAGGCGCTCGCGCAGGTCATCCCGATGTCAAAACAAGTTCCGTTGCTCGAAAATTTACCGTTCTCTTCCCAACTGATCCAGTTGTTGAGCACCATGGTGGGGAGCAATTGACCATCGGCTCGAATGATGGCATCCGCCATCGCTAGAGCCATACTTGTATCGTCTGTCCAGTAGCCAGCAGGCAGGTCAAAGGGTCCTCCGGCTGTGTAATCCCGCAGGTAGTTGTCCGGCTCTCTACCAGGTCCAAATTCCAGAAAGGTACCCAAGGCGTCTCCCACTGCCAGCCCGATGAACATCCCCTGAGCCTGATCTTTTGTCATTTTCTCTCCAGATCCATTATGAATAAATTTAACCAACTCAAAGCTGGACGAAGTGATCAACTCTGGAAGGATTCGAGTATCGCCTTCACAATTCTTCTACCGCCTTCCTCTGAGGGTTCAATGGGGGAGGCCTCACTGTAGCAATCAGCGGAATCACAAATTACACGTAGGTCAATTAGCCTCAGCCCACGTCGATTGACCTCTTCGGTGATCACATCGTTGAAGAGACCGAGGGCAAGCATGGTCTCCTTAGGCAAGTGGCTGGCTTGGGCCCATCTTCATCAGGCAGCAATGCTGGCCAAAACAACCGTCTACGCCCCCAAACAGGGATTGCTGGATGACTACCTCTGCAAACAACTCAGGAATCCAGCTTACGCAATTAATTCTGCGTAAGTCCTAAAATTTAAGTTTCAAGAGAGGTTTAGGGAGACTTCAAACTCAGACTTACTCACTTTCAGGCCCAATTCAGAGAACCTCAGATTTGACAGTACAAGCTTTTATCTGTAGATTCGGCATCTCTGATACACTTTGTGTCAGACATAACGGAGTGTCGAGAGGTTGTTTGGTGTGGGTGAGCTCAATGCCCTTCCAGCTTAGTGAAAGATAAGATCAGGCGAAGTTCTTATGGCAATAGAATTCTGATATCGTGATGAGTTCTACTTTGTAAACCAGGCTGCTACAATCGGCATTGTCAGAAAATTATTAATCTCCAATGGAGATTTCATAGCTGATCGTTCGAAAGATGCGGGAAGCTTTTCAAAGGGAGAAAGTATGATACGCAAGACAAGGAATTTGATTGGTTTTGGAATTCTACTCATTATGAGTTTTGTTGCAACCAAAGCAGTAGCAGCTGACGCGATATGCTATAACTGTCCGCCACAGTGGGCGGATTGGGCTTCGCAATTGAAGAGTATTAAGCAAAACCTTGGGTATGACATACCCCATGATAACAAGAATTCGGGTCAAACGCTTTCACAACTTTTAGCTGAGCAAAGTAGCCCAGTCGCTGATGTTGCCTACTACGGTGTCTCTTTCGGTATTCAAGCTGCTGAAAAAGGAGTAGTTGAAGCATACAAGCCGATGCACTTCGATGAGATCCCAGAAGGTTTGAAGGATAAAGATGGCAAGTGGTTTACCATCCATTCCGGTACACTTGGGCTATTCGTGAATATTGACGCATTGGGTGGCAAGCCGATCCCAAAATCGTGGAAAGATCTGATGAGCCCTGACTACCGAGGAATGATTGGATATCTTGACCCCTCATCAGCATTTGTAGGTTATGCCGGAGCCGTAGCTGTAAATCGAGCCTTTGGTGGTACACTTGAAAATTTTGATCCTGGAATTCAGTTTTTCAAGGACTTGGCGGCAAACGACCCGATCGTTCCGAAACAAACTTCATATGCAAGGGTTCTCTCAGGCGAAATTCCAATTTTATTTGATTATGATTTCAACGCCTACCGTGCAAAATACAAAGACAAAGCTAACGTTGCTTTTGTTATTCCGAAGGAAGGCACTGTAGTAGTTCCTTATGTAATGAGTTTGGTGAAAAACTCACCTCATCCAGAAAAAGGTCGAAAAATACTTGATTTCATTATGTCCGATGAAGGACAAAAAGTTTGGGCCAACGCATTTCTAAGACCTATTCGTGCATCAGCGATGTCAAAGGAAGCGGCAGCAAAATTCCTTCCAGCCTCTGATTATGCCCGCTCAACTCCTCTTGATTACGCAAAAATGGCAGCAGTCCAGAACTCATTTAAGGAGCGTTATCTCAACGAGGTCAGATAAGATCGAAAAATTTGCTGTTCAAATTAATTCTCAAATGAACACAAATTGTCACTATGATCCGTCGAGAATATCCTAGATACTTTCTGCTGATTTTGCCTGCAGCGCTTATCTTCACAACCTTCTTCTTTGTGCCAATGACAAGACTAGCAGTTGTTGGCGCCACTGGTGACGAGGGGGCAGCTAGTTACCTCAGTATTATCCAAACCCCTCGTCATTTTGAGAGCATGGTAGCGACGGTTTTGCTCTCAATCGGAGTAACCGCCTTTGCTCTCGTAATTTCCACGATTGCTGGATTATTTCTTGTTCGTAATCGATTCCGTGGCAGTGAGACATTAGTCTCACTACTGACATTCCCACTTGCATTTCCCGGAGTAGTCATTGGGTTCATGATTATTCTCTTGGCTGGAAGGCAAGGTTTAATTGGTGGCATCAGTAATTATTTGGTTGGTTATAAAGTTGTCTTGGCTTATTCGATGTGGGGACTTTTTCTTGGATATTTATATTTTTCGATACCTAGGGTTATTTTAACTATTATGGCTTCTGCTGAGAAGCTTGACCCAGCTCTAGAAGAAGCAGCTCGTTCGCTTGGTGCATCATCTTGGGAAGTGATAGTTGACGTTATTTTGCCAGCCCTCAAGCCCGGGTTGATTGCTTCTGGAGCTATCTGCTTTGCTACTTCAATGGGTGCATTTGGTACTGCTTTTACGCTAGCAACAAACATAGATGTGCTTCCAATGACGATTTATACTGAGTTTACTTTGAACGCTAATATTGCGGGTGCTGCAAGCTTGTCAATCATATTGGGAATAATTACCTGGGTTGCATTGTTGTTAGCGAGAAGCCTCTCAGGTTCAACAGTTGCCGCCTCCGGATAAAAAGTAAATATGCGCCGCCCCAAAATCTTTTATGGGCAATTGTTTTTCACTCTTGTTGTATGTGCATTTCTGATCGTACCTGCTATTTTATCTGCATTGGCCGGTGTAACAGAAAATTTTTT
>Ga0181574_10005157_pt1 | contig 11230 bp, 9 predicted proteins | sample 101ome_24_FD_145600 | JGI IMG/M metagenome (GOLD analysis project Ga0181574, IMG submission 145600) | Coastal salt marsh microbial communities from the Groves Creek Marsh, Skidaway Island, Georgia - 101410AT metaG (spades assembly) | ecosystem: Environmental > Aquatic > Marine > Intertidal zone... | reverse complement strand
GGTCTGTGCCCTGGAGGAGGCCGCCGGCGTTGAGGACGTGTGTAACGTGCTGGCGAGCTGGGATGGGCGAGTTGACCTCCCCAGCAAGGGCGCTCAAGTCTTCACCGAATTCTGGCGATATATTCGCTCGCAACGGGGCAACAGTTTTCAGAATGTTGTCTCAGACCCCGCATTTTGGACCACTGATTTTGACCCCTCCGATCCGCTTAATACCCCCGCAGGTATTGATCTGGAGGATGCCTCTAACAGTCAACTTGTGATTGATGCCTTGGGGTATGTAAAGGAAAGGCTGGCCAGCAACAACGTCCCAATAGACGCCCCCTGGGGTGAAATTCAATACCTCGAACGAAACGGGGAGAACGTACCTATTCACGGGGGTACGGGAAATATGGGAGTTTATGGCGCGATCGGCGTAGGACTTTCCGATGGGGGCTATGTCAATCCAGGATCTGGAAATAGCTATATTCAGGCAGTGACCTGGGATGAAAGTGAGTGTCCCATTGCCGATGTAATTCTGGTTCCATCCCAGTCTACCGACCCGGAGTCGCCGCACTTTGCGGATCAGACCAAGTTGTATTCGGATAAGCGCTGGGTGCGTTTTCCCTTTTGCGAAGAGGACATTGCGGCCAGCCAGATTGGCGATACGTTGCTATTACAGGAATAGCCCGTTGATGAAGATGAGGGGTGCGCTCACTGTCGGAGTTGATTTTTATTAGCAATACCGGTTTAGTGCTTCAATAAATAGAATAACGTGGCTCGCGTGATCAGGCCCTTGCCGTGCGCGCCTGCTACACATAGCCTCGGGAGCCAGCAATGTTAAGTATAGTGGTCGTTGTGCACAATATGCCTGATCAGGCGAGTAATACCTTGCACTCCCTATCATGCCACTATCAGCACGACGTTACAGAAGATGACTATGAAGTCATCATTGTAGAGAATAGATCTGCAAATAATCTCGACAGCGCCACTCTTAAAGCGCTCCCCGCTAACTTCAGCTATCACCTGAGAGCAGAGTCGGAACCGACGCCGGTTCACGCGGTAAACTTTGGCGGGAGTGTCGCCAACGGTTCACATATTTGTATCATGGTTGACGGTGCCCGTATGGTGACTCCGGGTTTGGTTGCGGGCATCATCAAAGGTCACAAGCTTGAGGAAGATACGGTAGTCAGCGTTCCGGGCTATCACCTGGGTCGTCAGCTTCAGCAAAACTCGGTTGAACTGGGATACGGATTCGACGAAGAGTATGCACTGTTGCAAAAAATAGGCTGGCCTATGAAGGGTTATCGCCTATTTGAAATCGCCTGCTTTAGCGGCTCATGTACAGCGGGAATCTTTAGACCCAACAGTGAGAGCAACTGCATCAGCGTTCCTCGCCATATCTGGTATCGATTGGGGGGCTTTGATCGGCGCTTTACCTTGCCTGGAGGCGGTCTGTTAAATCTCGATTTTTATCGACGAGCCTGTGAGGCATCCGGCGTACAGCATGTCGTGCTCATGGGGGAGGGCACCTTTCATCAGTTTCATGAGGGTGTCACGACAGGCGGCATTGATCGCCTCAAGCGAGAAGTGCTTCTTGAGCAGTTTGAGGCACAATACACCGCATTGCGCGGAGAGTCTTATCAATGCCCGCAGACAGAACCGATTTATCTGGGACAGCTGTCTCCTGAGGTAGAGCGTTTTATCCGGCTTTCTATCAATACCCGATTGGCAGAAGCGGAAGATGATCATGTGGTCGACCTTACGTCACTTCACGCTGTCGATTCCTAAGCGCTTATTTTTTGGCCGGTGTTGACGTAATTGTGGTGCCCCTCTTGGTCAACGCTTTTGGACCTTTTTAGTTCATTATGCTCATAGGCAGTCCATGGGGTTAATGTAGCCGCTGTGAATATATGTTTCGATAGCCGTTCTCACTAGTCTTCCAAGCGCGCTATGACAGGTAAAAAAAAGAAGTTTGTTATTTTTTCTCAGGCGCGAAGCGGGTCGACGTTGCTACGACTATCCCTCCATGCTCATTCAAATATTGTTTGTCACGGGGAAGTTCTATCTCGACAGTGGATCAATGGACTTGTGCCCCTGGACAACCCCGTGGAGGAGAGGTCAAGCCGGGAGTCTGTTGAAGCCCTACTGCCCATCAGAGAAAAGGATCCAATTGATTTCCTGGAGCGCTACGTCTGGCCCTTCGACAGTGCAGCGGTCGGATTTAAGCTCGTCCTTGAGGATTTCTTTAAAAGTGAGCATAAGGCCCGGTACCAAGACTACCTTGGTTCCGAGACTGTGTTGCCCGTTATTCTCTATCGTCGTGATCAATTGGCTAACTATGCCAGTCGAGTGCGAATGGCTAAACACAACATAAAGCATAAGATGACTGAGGCGGCAGCCTTGGCTGAGTCCGAGCACCAAAAAATTGATATTGCTTTGCCAACCCTCGAGCGCTTCGTTGCCGAACAAAAAGAGTACTTGTCTCAGTTGCGAGACCTGTTATCGGCCCCTGTCTTGATGACATACGAGGATCTACAGGACGACTATCCAAGGTTGCTGGCGCGATTGGCCGTCCCTAATCAGTCGTTTACGGAAAAACTGGTAAAGACCTCGCCCGACGATCTGTCCCATGTGGTTCACGATTATGAGCGACTTCGTCAAAGCGGAGATTTTGAGATCGAGTTGTCGTGAATACACTGTGTAGCCTCTCGCCCAGTGCTGAACTACAATCCTCAGAGTCGATACTTGGCCACTCAGTGGTGAATTAATGAACTCTTTAGAGGCGCTTCGCGCCGAAATTCAGCTACTGCGTCAGAGAAATCAGGCGCTCGCTCGTGAGCTTCGTCTCACCCGAGAGAAAGACCGGCATCTGATGCGGTTGACCGATCGTTTCTACCGTCGGTTTGATGAAGGTATCGATTTTTCCAGCGCATCTGGCGGATCGTCTTTTGATGGCATCAGTTTCGTGGTGGTAGCCTATAACATTCCGCGTCACCTTAGGCGCACCCTAACAAGCCTGACCCCCTCGTTTCAGGGCATGGCGCCGGAAAATATCGAGGTAATCGTCATTGATAACGGATCGTCTCCCGCGCTCACCAGAGAGGAGCTTCAGGATTTTCCGCAGGTGACTCAAGTCATACGGGTGGACGGTCATCCGTCACCGGTGTTTGGTCTCAATCAAGGTATCGAGGCGGCTAACTTCAGCACGATTGGACTCATGATCGACGGCGCGCACATTCTCAGTCCGGGAGTAGCGAGGAACGCTAGCGCTATCGTCCAATCAGTACCTAGACCTGTGATTAATGTGCCCCAGTACACCCTTGGTCCTGCCTCACAGAATCTGCGGTCTGTCGGGAACGCCTTTGAGACCGAGGAAGAGGCCCTAAAGGAGTTAGGCTGGCCTGCCAACGGTTATGCGCTGTTCGATTACGCGGTCATTCCCGGCGAGACCGTCAATAAGCACACGCTGGATGCGATTGAGAGCAACTGTTTGATTACCACGCGGGAAGTACTCTCAGACTGTGGGGGTTACGATGAACGGTTTGATGAGGCGGGTGGTGGCCTTGCTAACATTGAGATTTTTCATCGACTGACACACGACGAGAGCAATCAGTACATCAGCTTCCCGGGAGAGGGGTCTTTCCATCAGGATCATGGCGGGACCACGACAGCGTTGACCTCCGAACAGCGAGATAAACTCGTCGCCGAGTACTATGAAACCTATAAGGCAGTCACCGGGGATGAGAAGAATTTCAGTCTTAGACCCACAATGGTGTTTGGCGAGGTGAGCAACTGCAACCGAACGGTACCGACTATTTCCACCGAATACGGTCAAGCACGACAGGCGATTTTGCGCCAATTGGCCGACATCTACATCAGCCGGGTGCAGCAAGACGTGCAGGGACCTATGCCCTCTCTCACCCTCAAGGCCACCCACGCCGATGAGCGAAAAATTAGGCCTATCCTGTCTCCTGTGGGGTTGCCACGAGACGACGAGAGGCTGGGTTACCGCAAGCTTATGCAAAAGCTGCACCGGGCTATCAAGCCTGCGGCTTACTTTGAGATTGGGGTAGATGACGGAGGGAGCATTTCCCTCGCGGACTGTCCCGCCGTGGGTATTGATCCTGATTTTGAATTGGTTCATCCGCTACGGCGGCCCACGCGAATATTTCGGCAGCCAAGCGATATGTTTTTTGCCAATGATGCACTGACCGAGCATGTTTTCAACATGGATTTTGGGCTTGCCTTCATCGACGGCATGCATCTTTCCGAGTTTGTGCTGCGGGATTTTATGAATGTCGAGAAGCGCGTTAGTAAAGACTGTGTGGTGGTGGTGGATGATGTCCTGCCCGAGCAGTACGTGATGGCGCAACGGGAGCGACAGTTCAACGCTTGGTGCGGCGATGTTTACAAGCTTATTTTTGTTCTACAGGAGCTGCGTCCGGATTTGCATATACACGTGGTGCCAGCCATGGCAGGCCCATACCGCAAGGGTATTGCCGTTATCAGCAACCTCGATCCCACTAACGACACGCTGTGGACGCAGTATGATGCCATCGAGAGTCGGCTCAAGGCGGATGACTATCATGTCGAGAGTATAGATGCGCTCGAGAGTCGCATGCCGATTTGCTCCCTTGAGCAATTTGATGAGCTGCTGGGCTATCTGGAAGAAAGAAGCGCCTCCTAATCATGGTGTTCAACGAGAGCCTGCTCTTCATTCACATCCCCAAGGCGGGCGGGACCTCATGCACCAACTATCTCTGCGAACATCTTGCGCAGCCCTCTTTTTCTTCGTCGTTGAAATCGCGAACCGACGAGTGGCACTTCAATGCAAAATTGCTACCTGGATACAGTCACGAGACCCTTTCAGAGGCTTATGCGGATCACAAAAATATCTATGAGCAAAGCGGGATTGACGTAAGGGCTATTCCGACACTGCTGGCAGTGATTCGAGACCCGGTGACCCTGGAGCTTTCGACCTATAATTTCTATCGAAACGGTGCTAATAACGTACTTCAAGCTAAGGCGTTTCAGGTGCCTGAAGTCAAGGAGCGAATAGAGCTCGCGCAAGGTGGATTGAAACACTTTATTGGTCACTGGGGTTATTTTCGGGACGGGTTTAGCGGTGATGGTCTACGCACTGAGGACTATGTGACCCTCGATGGTGAGCTTCCCGAGAACCTTACGCTGTTGAAAATGGAATGTCTCGATCAGCAGTTCACCGCATTTATGCGACCTTTCCTCGGAGGGGAGGCGTATCCTTTTGAGCAGGCAAACGTGACAAAAAATCCGAACAAGGTCACGGCCGATGACCTGGATGGGGAGACCATCGAGTGCATTTATAATAAACATCGCTGGCTGTACGACCAGGGCTTTTATGAGGTGCCTCAATGAGTGCTGATCTGGAGCAGGTGACGACGCTACAGCCCTTCACTGATTCAAGTGGCCTGTTAGATCAGCCTGACAGACTCAGGAATAACCTCGAACGGGACGGGTATTTGTTTCTACCCGGGTTATTACCCCGCGATGCCCTTACATCAGTCTTTACCGCCTTCGCGAACATCCTAGTGGAGGCGGGTGTCGCGTCCCGAGATGGCGGCGAGCGGCAGCTCAAGCCCGCCTGCCGCCCCTTTCGCGAGGGAGATGCCGATTATTTTTCGGTGCACGATCGACTGTATAAAGTGGAGTCGTTTCACGCACTTGCCCATCACCCTCAGCTGCTGAAGGTTATGGAGATTATTCAGGGTCCCGGGTGTTTTCCTCATCCCCTGTCTATCATCCGAATGGTGTTTCCCGAGCACACCCCGGCCACTACGCCACCCCATCAGGATTTTCCCAACAATCAAGGCTCTACCAAGCTGACCGCGGCATGGATTCCTTTAATGGACTGCCCGGCTGAGCTAGGGCCACTTCGTGTGTTGCAAGGCTCTCATCGACTGGGTGTTTTGCCCCTGCAATATCATTTGGGCCCGGGAAACAGAGCCGCAAAACTCCCCGAAAGTGCCTCGACTCTGGAGTGGCACTGCTCGGATTTTGCTGCGGGAGACGTGCTGCTATTTGGGGCCATGACGGTGCACGCTGCCTGCCATAATGTGAAGCCCGAAAGCCTGCGTTTATCGGTGGATTTCCGTTACCAGCCCGCTGGAGAGTCCTTGACGCCGATCTGCCTGTCGCCACACTTTGAACGTCTCTCGTGGGACGACGTGTATCGGGACTGGTCGAGTGATCGCTTCAAGTATTACTGGCAGAACAATAAGTACGTCACGGTAGACTGGGACGAATCGTTGCACGCGCTCTCCGAAGAAGATGCCGCAGAGGGACTGAGAATGGCGTTGGAGTACGCGGCTCACCGAGGAGAATTAACCATTGACCTCAGTGAGCTGCGAAAGGACTGACCTTCTTGCTGCATGGGCTCCTTACCAGCTGAGCGGAATTTGATTCGCCGGGAAATTCACGCTGTCGAAAAACCAGGTTTCGATGGCATAGCGGGGTCGCGAGAAGTCTTCGCGGAACTGTGTTCGATGCAAATAAAAGTGATCAAAGAAAAAAGCATCACCGGCCTCAAATTCGGGACTCACAACCGCGTCTGCCCCAAAGGTCTTGTCGATATCATCGCCCCCGACGGACCAGCTGAAGACCGCGGAGTCTTCACCCGGACGAACAATCTCTGAAAGACGCCGTGGCACAACGTCTAGTCCCGGGGCGCCCGTATCGCCGCCACAAGTATCCAGCGGTATCCACATGTTAAGGCTGTTGATGTCGTTGCCCATGAAGGCGCCGTCCTGATGCCAACCCGCTTCTGCAATGGGTAGTTTCGATCGCCTGAGTACCCACTTTAAAGCAGACAGGCAGGGCGGTTGTCCGAGATATGCTTCGATGAGGGTCTTGAGGCCTTTGGCGCCGTAAAACTCTAATAGCTGTTCCGCGGCGCTGGCTGATTCAATACACATGGCAGATCCCGATTGGCGATGAAAGCCTCGGGAGTTACGTAACTTGGGAAATGGCAGCATCTCCTTTAGCGCCTGAGGGGGATTGCGATAAAAGCCATCCGCCGACTTTGGATTGCCCTCCTCATCTTCCTGTTCAACGCAGCTATCCACTACCTTGTCGATAACGTTGCGGAAATGGCCAACCTCTTCAGGTTTAAGCAGGCCGCGTACGATGAGTGCGCCGGAGGTGGCAATCGCGGATTTCAGCTGCGTTACATCAAGATCGTCAATCAGGACCTCGGGCAGGGGTGAATCACCGGGCCAGCGCGGCTGAAGATGCTCTTCCTCAATGGGCCTTTTTTGACTCTTCGGCTCTTTGCCTCGAAAAAACCTAAGTCGCTCAGACAGTCTGACCGCGTCTTCTTCAGGATGGCGTGAGTGTAGTTCGCGAACAAGATTCATAATGACTCGGTGACGCCCGTACTGATTTGATGATCGCCGCTATTTACCGGGTAATCAAGCCTCGGGCGGATGGTCACGGGCAGTGCTTTCTTCAAAACGCTTGGTGTTGAGCCTGTCGGCTGGAGTAGGGAGAAAAAGCGAAGGGTTGGCCATAGGGAAAGCGGATCCCTGCAGAGCTCGACTGTGTCGGGCCACGTGGCTCTCGATTGTGGCCGACTGCTCCGCAACATAAGGTGCTATATTCTCTAGCCCTGGTCGATAAATGAGCCCATGAAAACATCTTCACCCATTTCACCGATTTTTATAATCGGAGCACCACGCTCGGGCACCTCGATCATGAATTGGGCCATTGGACAGCACCCCAATATTCAGGTGATGCCGGAGACAGCCTGGCTCGTGGATTACATCACCGGCGCGTTTGCGGCCTTCCAAAGGGGATCCGCTCGTGGAGAGTTTTCTCATCTCTCAAACGTGGGTTATCCCATTGAGAGCTTTCTCTCCACCGTGGCTGAGAGTATTCATTCCATTGTGATGGAGGCCTACGATAGGCGGTGCTATTTTCTCTATGGTGATTATGAAGAGTCCGGTATCGAGCTAGACGTTACTGTCCCGGAGGCCCAGTTTCAGGTGAGAAGATCGCCGATGGATCCGAAAACCCGCTGGATAGACAGCACGCCATTAAACACCCACTACGTGTGGGCACTGGTACAGGTGTTTCCTCAGGCAAAGTTTATTCACAACCTGCGTCACCCCAAGGATGTGGCGCTGTCGTTGCAACACTTTGATGCGGCGGGAGCGACCTCAGCGGAGGTTGAAGAGGCCAGCTCGATTTGGATACAGCATACTCAGAATGCTTTACTCGCAGAGCGGGCGCTTGGCTCAGAGAGAATCTTTCGGACACGCTATGGGCGGATAGAGAATGAGCCCGAGGCGCTGATGCGAGAGATTATGGAATTCCTCGATGAACCTTACAGCGCTGATTGCCTGTTGCCTCTTGAGACTCGAGTAAACTCATCACTGATCGATACAGAAAATACCGATGCGCTGTCGTTCATCGAGGAGTGCAAGCCATTTCAACAGGCGCTGGACCTCTATGCCGATGCCTTGGCGGAGGCAGTACCAACAGCACAAAATGGCGCAGCGCTAGAGCAGTTAAAAGCGACTTTTGAAAATCACTGGCGTGCAACGTTTAGGCGCTGACGGTCCTTTTTCGTCGGAGGTGTAAACTAGGCTAGGCGAGCTCAGCTATGTGGGTAAGAGCGCCGGCGAAAAAGACGGCGATAACGACAAGCGCTTGATGAGTCGCCGCAGAGGTGTCTGTTTTGACTGAGTACAAGAAAGCATATTCTTCCAATACGAGAAGCGCTTATCTTCATGAAGTGGAGTGCTTGCGAGGTCTAGCGATCCTGTTGGTCTTCGCCTATCACGCATGGAACCTGTCCTTCGGAGAAGGAGACGCCAGCACCCCCTTTGTCTTTGTTTATATTGCCGCGGGCCAGACGGGCGTGACCCTTTTCTTTGTACTTAGCGGATTCTTGCTAAGCCTGCCCTGGTTGCGATATGCCGGACACGATAATGAGGAGAGGCCAAAGGTCACCAGTTACTACGCGGCGCGTTTGTTGCGCATCTTGCCCTTGTATTACACCTGGGTACTCATAGGCGCTGTGATGACGGGTGACTGGTCTAGCGCGGGTAGGGCGTTAACGTTTCAGTTTATTGGTTTTGAGATGTTCGCCTACGGAGTGGTCTGGTGGACGCTGACGACAGAAATGCAGTTCTACCTGCTGCTGCCACTGGCCTGGTGGGCATGGCTTTCAGGTGGCTGGTACCGCTTTGTGCTGTGCCTCTGTTTGCTTCTTTGGTTTAGCGCCTACTTCGCGGTGTTTGGGGTTGGCCTTGTAGATGAACCCGCCTTCAATTACTGGCTCACCAAGTCGCTGTTCGGCCGATTACCGGCCTTTCTTGTTGGGGTGGTATGCGCGGCGCTGTACGTTCTCCCCTTAACTAGGGCTGTGCCAAGCCGTCTCTTGGAAAATAAGGTCTTGGTGACAGGGTGCTTCCTTGGCACGGTGGTGGTGCTGGGGCTGGTACTCCAGCAAACCCTGGACGAGAGCGATTGGATTACGGAATCCAAGTGGCATCTGCACCACACCTACGAGGCCCTGTTGTGGGGATGCCTGCTACTCCTTTTATTGGTGAGCAAGCCGGTGTTGTATCAGGTGTTGGTAAATCCGGTGATGGCGCTGATAGGGAAGCTGTCCTACTCCATTTACTTGAGTCACGTCGCCATTTTGTATTTCATGATTGACGGCGTGCGGGAGATGATAGGTAAAGACCTGTATGCCGATACCCTCACCGCACAGGTTCTGCCGGTGGCTGCTCTGGCGGTGACGCTGGTGCTGTCGGTGTTTACCTACCGCTATATCGAGCGGCCCTTTTTAGATCTAAAGAAGAAACTTGTTCGCTAAAGAAATGTCGCGCTACCACTTCATGGGGATCTGATTTTTAGGGAAGTTCCGTTCCCCAAAAAACCATGTCTCGATGGCGTATCGGGGTCTGGAAAAATCGTCTCCAAATTGGGTGCGGTGTAGCAGCAGGTGATCAAACAGAAAAATATCGCCCGGGTGAAAGACTGGGCTTACCGGCGCTTGATCGCCTTGGAAGCGTTCGATGGATTCCAGCCCCGCAGACCAATTGAACACTGCGTCGTCGGCGCCGGCTTCTACGATGTCACGAAATCTGAACGGAATGATATCCATCCCGGGCGCCCCTGAGGCACCGCCGCAGTGATCGAGGGGCATCCACATATTGAGGCTGTTGATCTGTTTCCCCATAAAGGCGCCATCCTGGTGCCAGCCATTTTCAGCAATCGGAAAGGTGGTTCGCCGCAGCACCCATTTCAAGGCAGAAAGGCACGCCGGTTCGCCCAAATAGTTCTCCAGCAGATCTCGGAATCCAAGTGTGGAAAACCACTCAGCCAAGGCTTCTGTGATGCCGGCGGACTCCACCGTCATCACCGAGCCGTTGTCCCGATGGAATCCCCGCGCCCAGGTCAAATTTGGCTCGGGTAGAAACACTCGGAGATTGCAGGGCGGATTTTGAAAGGCCGACGCTATCGGTTCCTCGCCCGGTGCTTTAGCAGCGGCGATGTCTTGATCAATGACCTGATCGATCGCAGCTTTGAGGGGTTCGATCGATTGTGTATCGATGAAGTTGCGCACAATCAAACAGCCTTTGTGCGCCATAGCGGATCGCAGGGTTTCGATGCAAAGATCGGTGACGTCGATTTCCGGTAGGGCTGATTCACCCCGCCAGGGCTGGGCGTCAGCTTCTTGCTCGATGGGTAGGGGGCCTTTCACCGGAGTCTTGTTATGAAAATAGACGAGCCGCTCGGCGACGGACGCCGCGTCTTTTTGTGGGTCTCTGTTTATCAGATCCTCGAAAACAAACATGAAGCAGTTTTCTCTTTATCGGGTCGTCTTTATTCTAGCGGACGCCGTGGCCGCCGGCTAAACCGTCCTGGGTTTTTGGCGCCCCTTGGTTGAGATGGAGTAAATCATTTCGCCCATCGACCTGATAGTGGATGGTCGCGCGGGTTGCGCCATAGATGAGGTCCAGGGCCGTCAGCGAAACCCTCGGCTCCCCATGGGGCTTCTGGCCGTACCACTCTTGATAGATGAACAAAAAGTCATCGTCTATCTCGGCGCCAATAGTCTCTACGCTCCCCTTGGCGCTCTCTGCTTCGAGACTGAAGGTTTCCGCCACGTGAAGGGCGATCATAGCCTGACCTTCAAGGGAATCGATAGCGGCGTTTGCATCGAGAGCCTCCAGCAGCGGCAGAGCATCGGCGAGATGGAGTT
>Ga0181574_10005154_pt1 | contig 11238 bp, 5 predicted proteins | sample 101ome_24_FD_145600 | JGI IMG/M metagenome (GOLD analysis project Ga0181574, IMG submission 145600) | Coastal salt marsh microbial communities from the Groves Creek Marsh, Skidaway Island, Georgia - 101410AT metaG (spades assembly) | ecosystem: Environmental > Aquatic > Marine > Intertidal zone... | reverse complement strand
AACATCTGTTCCACGACCAAGGATATGCAGAACAGATGTTATACTTCAGCAAGAATTATAGCTTCTTGAGTAACGACGGGAACTAAGTCTTCCAAGAATTATTGAGAACGCCCAACGAGTTGTAAATTCGTTGGGCGTTTTAGTATGAAATCGAGTCAGATCAAAAAGCTAATTGTACTCTTTGTCTTTGTTGCTTTATTAGCAGCATCGGGATGGTACATGTTCAACAGCATTGTTAAACCCAGTCCGTATTACCAAGGTCAACCGGAACAAGTAGATGAGTAGTTCATCCAATGTAAAACTGGAAGAATCTTGGTTAGATCGATTGTCCGATGAGTTTGAATCGGATTATTTCCAACAGTTAAAAGTCTTCTTACAGTTGGAGAAAAAAACTGGTAAAACGATTTACCCACCCGGTAATCAAATCTTTGCGGCATTAGATGCTTGTCCTTTTGAAAATGTTAAAGTTGTCATTTTAGGTCAAGATCCATATCATGGCCCCGGCCAAGCTAACGGTTTGTGTTTCTCGGTTCACGAAGGCGTAAAGCACCCACCCTCGCTCATAAATATTTTCAAAGAGTTACAAACCGATTTGGGATTGAATTACCCTAGAAGTGGCGACTTATCATCTTGGGCAAGTCAAGGAGTATTGCTCTTAAATGCCACGCTTACTGTGGAAGCCAGGAAGGCCGGATCTCATCAGAACAAGGGATGGGAAAGGTTTACCGACCGTATTGTAGAGCTTCTGAATACCGAACGTGAGAATCTGGTGTTCATGCTATGGGGAGGGTATGCCAAACGCAAAGGCAAACACATCAACACATCGAAGCATTTGGTACTTCAAATCGGGCACCCAAGTCCGCTGAGTGCAAACAAAGGACATTGGTTTGGAAACCAGCATTTCTCAAAGTGCAATTTATACTTAGAGCAAAACGGTATTGAACCGATAGAATGGCGTCTGGATTAATCGTGCGTTAATTGCGCATCAGGTAAACCGATGAAAATGGGACTCCATTCTCTGTTAGAAGTGTGTTTTGTTCCTCTTTGAACGTTGTGTTTTCATGAAATTCTTTCTGATTGTTAATGAACTGAACCGTTTCATCGCGTAATGAATTTGGCAAGGCGATAGCAAGGTAACCACGTTCCCATTCGAATTTAGTATTGAACAGGTTTGATTTAGTTACCCAGAGTGATGAGAAACCTTTTACATATTTCATCAATTCTGCACAACCAATTGTTGGAGCCAGCTCAATCAGGAGGTGCACATGATCTGACACACACGAGACTTCAACGACAGTACATCGATATGTTGAGCATATAGCCTTGATTTGTCTAGAGAGCATATTACTCCATGACTCATCAATTTCAGGACTACCTTTTTTTGATGCAAAGACAAAGTGAACCAAGAGGTGAGAATAAGCATTCGCCATGGTATAGGGTTTGGTTTGGTGTTGATTTGGAGAATATGTTTGAGTTTCGTTTTAGTGCAAGAGGGTGCTAAAATAGTGTCTCCATGGAGACACTATTTTAAATTCTCACCAAACGTGGTTACATAATCTCCCTTGGCCTCAGCTATAGAAAAAATCGACTAAACAAGAATCTTACGACAAATGGGAAATCATTTGCACTTGGTGAAAGGACGACTTAACAGGTCCTGAATTTTTGTAGCTTGCGAGGAAGTGTCTCCATGGAGACACTTCCTTGTCCCCCATCTCAATTCACCACACAATTTCAAACAAAAGTCTCCAGCAATTTTCAGTGCTGCCTTACCGAACCAGCATCATTCTTGGAGCATACGGTTTATCATCCAAGACTATTCCAATAAAATAAATACCCGGAGTCCATTCGGATACATCAAGTTTCTGGGTGTCTAATGCGGAGTTAACCCGTCGCTCCAGAACCACCTGACCTGCAGAGTTCGTAATCTCAATCATACTGCCACGGGCATTCTTTACTTCAATGGATACGGAATCGCTTGCGGGATTTGGATAAACCAAAACGTGCTTTGTGCTCGATGTTTCTTCAACGGCAAGTCGGTCTTGTTCGCGCACTCCAAAACAATATTGACCACGCTGAACACTATGGATCGTAAAGCTTCCACGCTTATCGTACTTGGATCCCATTTCCCACCTATAATCAGGACATTCCGTCCATTTAGCCGATGGATTTGGTCGGTACATTAACACCAGTGATTCCTCCGTGTTACGCAACAAGTCTACATCCAAATATCCGGCGGCATAGTTTGTTCCAGTCTTTCGACCAAAATACTCAATCGTAACGTTAGCATCGAAGTCTTTACTCCAAACTCCATCTATTGTCCAATACCGCTCACGCGAAATGAATATTTCGTCATTACCATTGAAGTATGGGTCGGCTCCAACCCAGTGGTGCTCAATGCGTACAAAGCTTGAATCATTTACTTCGATTACATCCATTGTCGCCATGGCATCCCCAAACTCGTATGTACCGGTGTCCGAAATCATGTGGTTGTAATCCGTGATTGCGTCGCTTATTCGGCCATTTAAATCAAGTGCTACGTAAACTGGGTCAAAAGGAACATCGAGCACCATGTTTTGTCTCTCCTTGCTCAACTCAACATTCAACGTGTAGCGCTTCATATCACTGCTAAAAAAAGTAACATCCATTGGCACTTTTTCGAAGAACTCCGGTGCGAAACGTAAACGCTGTCCTACGTTTAGCTGGACTTGATATAAATTACCCTTCGGTTTACTCTCAAATCCTAGAACACTAAAATGAGGGAATCCGGGATTGTAAACCCAGTTCTTGAAGAAAGATTCCATGTCGTGCTTCGTGTACTCAGCGAAGTGATTTTTTAAATCGTCACTTGAAACATCTTTAAACTTGTACCTAACCAAAAATGAATTTACAGCATTAAAGAATGCTGTATCGCCCATGTATCCGCGCAAAGTATGTGCGACGTCTGCCCCTTTGTCGTACACGTGCATCCCATACGTATTACTATGCCCCACGCCCGAGATAGCAAGGGTGTCGCCGTCTCGTAAATGAGCGTAGTGTAAAACAGCCCTGTGATTCGAAGAAATGTCTTCATTGTAACGGTCTTTACCGTAAACCCACTCCAAGAATACTCGCTCGGAGAATGAAGCCCAACCTTCGTTGATCCACATGTCTTCTGCGGTTCGACAGGTCACTGTATTGCCCCACCAATGGTGGCCAAGTTCATGTGCATAAAGCGTCTCGTATGTTAGGTCCCCCCCTACTCCAAATCTGGGATAGGCGATGTTTGTAGCATGCTCCATCGCACCGCCGTTAAATGGCACCGCATTAAAACCTATTCGATCAAAATTATGCTGCCCATATCGCTCCAAATATGCATCGATACATTCATTAAGGTTAATGAATGAGGCAGCCATGTTTGCGGAATCCGACGCAACTGAAGCTAGGGTAATCGGTATATTTTTGTGTTCCCAAGTGTTTAAGGTGTATGGTGCAACCGCGATACTGGATAAATACGTGGGAATAGCGTCATTCATATCCCATACATAGGTAACGGACTCATCCGGATGTGTTGTTTCGGTCTGAAGTAAACCGTTACACATGGCTTTGTATCCTTTCTTGCAGCGCACGGAATAGGTGTAGGTTGCTCGGTCGGTAAAGTTGTCTACGCATGGATACCAAACTCTACCATAGTTATGCGGAGATGAAGTAAACGCCACACCTAAATTGAAGGCGTAATCTCCACTAAAATAAAAACCTCCCCAGCTGGCGTCTTTAGTCGGAGAACCTGAGTAATACACCATTACTGTGTCTAATATTCCGGATGCCAACTCCTCTCCGAGTTGAATGTTAATCTCTGTTGCCGAGCTTGTGTAGATTATCGACTTACCTCTGCGAAGTATACTGTCCACGGTAAGACCTTCTAAATCCAAATCTACGGCATCAGATGCATGTTCTAATCGATATATGATTGTTGCTAATGCTGATATTTTACGGTTAGCCATGTCTCTCATATCGATTTCAAGACTGTAATGCTCTACATCAACTGATGAAGATGACGTCACATCAAAAACTTCTTGATGCGCATGACCACAACGATAATCGCCAAATGGCTTTTGTGCATTCGATTGAGACAACCCAAGAAATGTCAGGATGGTAACAAAAAATCCGTGAGAGATGTACACTCTTATTTTATGATGTAAATTCGTTTTATGCATGCTAAAGCAATTTTACGGATTTCCCTATTAATCCTATGTACCATACCGGTCATTTCGGATGCTCAGATTACCATAACCAAAGACCATATGCCAAAGGTGGATGACGCCATTGAGTTTTCAACTGCTAGTCCTATTGGCATAGATGTTTCCAAAACAGGGGCCAACACAAGCTGGGACTACTCAAAACTCACTAAAATTACCGACGGTGTTGATGAGTACAAAGCGAGTTATAAAACGCCTTACTTGTTAAACTTTGGTTTCACGGCGTTAGGAAAGAAGTTACGTGACACGCTAGGCTTTAGCAGCTTTCAGTTGAAGAACATCTACAATTTTTACCGGAATGATTCAAAATCGTTCCGAGATGTTGGTGTAGGATTCCAATTTGCGGCTATCCCTTTGCCACAATCCGGGAAACACTCAGATCCGGATGAGATCTTTGTTTTCCCATTGAAGTACGGAAATAAAGACACAACAACTTTTGAAGTTGAAGTTCCGATATCTGCGGGCATTCGATTGGGTTCTTATTATCGATCCGGAACTAGGATGACAGAAGTTGATGGATGGGGCTCGATTACAACACCATATCTCAAAAATGAACCATGTATTCGGGTTAAATCGACCATAGTTGGTTTGGACTCAATCAAAGTCTCAACGCCCTCGATAAATTTCGGTCAAGAAGTGACACGCGTAGAATATACTTGGCTGTCTACCTCTGAGCGGATTCCGGTTATGAAGGTTTCCGGTACAGTTGCCTTAGGGAATTTTACACCAACCAGTGTTACCTATCGGAATGAATGGTCGCAAGCACCTCAGGTGACAGCAGATTTTAGTGTTAACAATACTACTATAAAAGTCGGCTCCGTATTCAAGATTACAAACGAATCAAAAGGCGACAACTTAACTTACACGTGGAGTATTACACCGAGTTCAGATGTGAAATTTGTTAACGGAACCGACAACACATCCGAAAACCCGTCTGTTGTTATCTCAACGAAGGGAAAATACACCGTTAAACTTGTAGCGACCTCAGGCTCGGTTTCAGATTCAATGACAAAAACGGATTACATCACCATAGATGCCAACAGCAACATCAATGAATTATCAACCGGAATGAGTTGGGGCCCAAACCCTAGTTATGGTCGGTTAACTTTTACGGGTGATGTAAATGCTTGTCCTAAAACCATCCAACTGTACACCGTTGATGGAAAACTACTGAAGAACTCGTTTGTGAACTCATATGACAAATCGGTAGACTTAAGTTCGATTGCCGAGGGAATGTACTACATCTCGTGGGTCGATGCAGCAAGGGTACGACATCGCTCAAAACTATTCATTGCGGACAACTAGACGCTGCGAAAAAGACACGAAAAGCGAACAAATTGTATATTCGTTCATCTAATCGATTAAGATGAAACGACTCATACTGCTTGGTATTTCTACCCTTTTGTTCACGTCAATATTCGCGCAGAATTCAAATCGATATTCTGTAACGATCGAAGCACAAATAACCGAAGCTGAAGAAATTGTGCTGACCTTCAATCCATTCTCTGATGCAACCTCATATGATGTTTTTAGAAAGCAACTCTACCATCAATCTTGGGGTGATGCAATAGGCAATTTAAATGGGAATGACAGTGTCTTTGTTGACAAAGACATTATCCCTGATGTTGTGTACGACTATTACATTAGAAAGAATGGTGGAATCACGGCGCATGGATACATCAGTGCTGGTGCAAACATGTCGGCAACACACAACAGAGGTATAACCATTTTGCTCGTTGATTCGGCCCTAGCGACATCCATACCAAATGAACTCTCAATGCTTCGACATGATTTGGTAGGCGATGGGAATCAAGTCATCGAGTTAACTGTAAGCCAGGATTTAACACCCGTAGAAGTAAAATCTAAAATTGACGAAATCGTTAATTCTAACTCTCAGGTAAACCATCTATACATCCTTGGACACGTTCCGGTACCTTATTCTGGTATTTATTGCGAAGACTCGTATTGGGTTGTTCCTCCGGACGGACACAGAGAAGGTGCGGGAAATCATTGTGGAGCGTGGGCTGCTGATGCGTATTACGGCATCTTGAATGCCGCATGGACGGACACCAAAACTTGTGTAGACGGAACACGATCATTCACCCGAAATGAACCGGGTGATGGCAAATTTGATCAAATCATTTTACCCGGTGAAGTAAGTATTGGTGTGGGTCGTGTAGACTTGTCCAATATGCCAAAGTTTAGCAAGTCTGAGGTTGAATTGACTAAGCAGTACATAAACAAAGCTCATAGTTACCGACATGGAATCAACAAGCCAACCATGAAGGCTGTGATAGACGAAAACTTTGGTGCTAATGCCAACGAGCAATTTGGTGGTGGCGGTTGGAGGTTCTTCGGTAACGCAGTAGGTCGAGAAAACGTTGAAATCGGAGATTACATGTCGACCTTGAAAGACGATCAATACGTCTGGGCACATGGAACCGGACCGGGTTCTTTTACGTCATGTGGTGGAGTTGGAACTACAGACAATTTCGTAACCAACCAAGGTGCCGCATATTTCAACATGCTGTTTGGTAGCTTTTTTGGCAACTGGAATGTTGCAAATAATTTCTTGAGGGCACCTTTGGCGGTAGAAAATGGAGGACTTACCAATGCATGGTCAGGTAGACCAAATTGGATTTGGAACCCGATTGCACTTAATGCAACTGCCGGATTCTGTGCTATCCGCACTCAGAATAACAAAGACACTTACGCTCCCGGCTATTTTGCAAATCAGATTCACGTTGCGCTTATGGGAGATCCTACGCTACGGATGCATATGTTTGAGCCACCCTCAAACGTTAGTATCACTCCTTCAGGGGACAAGAAAAATGTCACTGTCAGCTGGACTGCGTCTCCGGCAAATGTTGATGGCTACTACGTATATGCGAGTAGAGACTCGATGGGCCCATTCAAGTTGCTAAACAGCACGGCGGTTAGTGGAAACGAGCTCACTGTTGAGTCTCCGCACCATGGAACGGTTTATTTTATGGTTCGTGCTACTCGAAACGAAACGAAACATGCCGGTACTTTTGAAAATCTGAGTCAAGGAAGCTTTGGTAAATCGGAAGATCTTATCAACTTATCGATTCACCCGAGTTTGGTTAAGATTAAGGACGTTAAAGTATATCCAAATCCAACATCAGGATTTGTAAACATCGCTTTTGAGTCTCTGGATAACGAGCCCGCTTTGGTTGCGCTCTTAAACGCTCAAGGTCAAGTTATACAATCCGGAATTATAGACCCAATGGAGAATACCGTTTATAAATATGATGTTTCTAATTTGAGCCCAGGTCTTTACTGTGTTCGAGTTGGTGAGCATTCCCAAAAAATTGTCATTAAATAAAACGGTGCCCCAATCGAAGCACCGTTGAATACCTTTCGGTAACAAGTTTTAACACATCGAGGACGCATCACTGCGAGCTTCCATTAAACTGATGACCGGATACAAGACTATTAAGTTTCAGATTCGGGAGCCAGTCTAACTTTACTTTAAATGGTATGAAGACCACTTATGTCAAAGTTCAGATAATTTGAATTACCATCACAAGGCCTTAGTTATTTTGGCGAATTGATAGAATTCGAATGTGTTATTGTAGGGTAATTCAACTTTCTAGTTAAACACGCCGCACTCCAAAAGTGTTTTTATCCAATTTAGCGCAATTTGAAGAATAATATTCTAAAGACTTGCACACTTCACCAAGTAAGCATATAACATACTGATATATTGCGTTTTATAGTTTTAAAAACCTCCATTTCACTAAATTCATTAGCGAAAAAGACTATAAGCCAGAGTAGATCCAACACCCAAGCTATTTAACGACACACATTGTCAATAAAATTTAGTGTTTATCGTATTAAAATGTCATTTTTTCGATTAAAACTGCTTGACTGCTTATTCGATTAATCACACTAACACTCACCAAAATATGACCTTCTATACGACACAAATACTTTTAACTAATTTTCGACTAATAATCAGTGTATTTTTACCAGAAGTCATAAATTATCTTCGAGTGTCTTCATTTTGTTATGGAGACAAGTAGGTAAAACATATTTCTAATAAAAAATGAAAAAACATTACAGAACGAATTGGCTTTCGTCTTGTTATCGATCAGCAGTAATGCTATCTGCAGCCCTTCTCATAGTGGGTGTTGCAAATGCTCAGTTGAGCGGTAACTACACAATCAACTCCGGAGCCTCTACCGGAGGAAGTAACTTCAAATCATTTGCAGATTTAACATCAGCATTAAGCAGCGACGGCGTCAAAGGTGCCGTTATTGTGGATGTTGTATCAGGTTCGGGACCATATGCGGAAAAGGTCACATTACCTGAAGCTAAGAATGCAAGTGCTTCGTACACTATTACTATTCGAGGTAATGGTGAAACTTTAGTAAACACAGCAAGTTCCGCAGCGATCACATTTGATGGTGCTGATTACTACAGGATTTCAAATCTCAAGATTGATGCACAGGGAACCGGAACCGGAACTCGATGCATTCATCTGTGGAAAGACGCAAACTACAACAGTGTAGAAAACTGTGAACTGATTGTATCAAAGTACACTGGTACATCGAACTCAACAGGCTACATTGTCATGTCAAACAGCACAACTGGAAATTCTGCTGCTTTACATGGTTCGCACAACACTTTCTCGGGTAACAAAATGTGGAATGGTGGCGCATCAAGCTCAGTTGGTCCTTACTACGCGTGTGCGGATTACCGATCTTCTTCCTTCGCCAGCACAACCGGAAACAATGTTTACTCGAACAATGACATCAGTAATGTTTATTACTACTGGTTCTACATGTACTACACCAATGGTTTCAAAGTAGAAAACAACAAAATTCACAACAACAGAAGTGGAGCTACGTATGCTTACGTCTTATATGCATACTACTGTCAAACCACTACGCACAACATGAGTTACAGCAAGAATGACATTTACAGCATGAACCCAACGAACTACCTGTACCACTACACGTACAGAACTTCAGGTACTGCAAGTATGCCATTCGAAATAAATGACAACAAGTTTAGAAACAACTCATGTTACTATATGTATAACTACTTAGGCTATTATGGAGATTATGTACATCTTGAACGGAACGATGTAGACGACAACTCCGTTGAATACTATTTGTACAATATGATGGGTTATTACTCGTCTAACTCCAGAATGGTAGACAATAAAATCCACCACAACACTGCTGGTTACTATGTCTATGGAATGTACCCATATTATGCGAGCAACGCTCTAGTTGAGGGTAATGCTGTACATGACAACAAAGCCGGCTATGGTGTTCAAGGTTTCTATTGCTACTATATGACAGGCAAACTCGTCAACAATATGTACTATAACAATACCGGAGATTATTACAACTACGGTATCTATGGTGGATACACGACGGGTTCACTTGATATCTGCCATAACACCATTATTATGGATGACGACGTGGACTACTACAATTATGTGATGTATCTGTATATGTATAACACATTCAGTAGCATAAATGTAAAAAACAATATTATCGATGTGAGCGGTCGAGCGGGGTATTACAACTATATCGTATATGCGCCCTACAACTACGATAAGATGAACTTTGAAAATAACGACTTTTACGTTACGAGTCCATCAACAAACTACTGGTACACAAATGGTCAGAATACAACTTTGGCCGCATTTAACAGTAGTGTCCAGACAAACTCGAATATCAACGTAGACCCTAAATATGCGGACCGTTCGAAAGGCGACTTTACGCCGTCAAACCCGGTAATCGCAAACTACGGCCAACCGGGATATGCAACACTTGACTTTAACGACAAAACCCGAACTGCGTGTGGTCCTGACATAGGAGCACTTGAGTTCACTATAGATCACAGCGCTTCTAATCTTGTATTCACCGGTACGAAAGAGTGTGGTGGTTACATGGAAGCAATCAAGTTTACCTTCAACAACGGTGCAAACATCGATCTTGAAGATGCACGCGTGTACTACACCATCAATAAAGGAACTGCTGCTGAAATTCACGTTGAGGAAACAATCGACGTAGTTAAAGCGAACTCTTCAGCAGATTACACGTTTGAGGCAATCCCTACATTCCACGAACCAGGTACCAACACAATTGAAGTAGGACTTGCGTGTGACGATGACGCTTCAAACAACGCACTTACAACTACAATCGATATTACACCTGCTCCACACAGCTTTGAGTTGAGCCAGGGTACTAACTTCCCAGCATACTACAACAGCGGTACACTTAACAACCCAGACGTAACTGTTCCGGGTAAAGAGATTGAGTACACTGTTGAGAACCCAGCTAAATACGACAACGCAAACTACAGCTCTGATTGGACTGCGGCACTAGCAGTTTGGACAACGGGTGGTGTAGATGCTTCTGCTAGCGCATCTTTAGTTAATCCATCTTCTGGTACAAAAGGAATCTTGAAGTTTGATCCGGCAGCATCTCTTGCAGATTCTACCGTATGGGTTGGACTTACCGTTACAGACCTATCTACAGGTTGTGACTCTACCTTCGGTCGTTGGGTATTCGTACCTCACACACCAGACGTAGACTTTGAATACAAAGATGGATGTGATGGCGACGTTGTGGCTTTCACAAACAAAACCACTCAAGAAGTAGGTGTTACTGAGTACGAATGGACATTCGGTGACCCAGCTTCAGGAACTGAGAACAACATGTCTACGATCTCTGATCCGGTACACAAGTTCTCTACTTACGGTAGCTACGATGTAACCATGACTGCATGGAACTTCGACTACCCACTATTCACTTACTCTGTAACTAAGACTATCAATATCTCTCCGGTACCAACAGTTGACTACCGCGTTCACAACGCATGTCAAGGTGAGAAAGTAGAGTTTGAAAACTTCACTTCTCTTCCATCTGGTATCACCGGTACGGTTGATTACTCTTGGGACTTTGGTGATGGTTCAGCTAAGGTAACTACTAAGGACGCTTCATACGATTACGGTCCTGCA
>Ga0181574_10005151_pt1 | contig 11239 bp, 6 predicted proteins | sample 101ome_24_FD_145600 | JGI IMG/M metagenome (GOLD analysis project Ga0181574, IMG submission 145600) | Coastal salt marsh microbial communities from the Groves Creek Marsh, Skidaway Island, Georgia - 101410AT metaG (spades assembly) | ecosystem: Environmental > Aquatic > Marine > Intertidal zone... | reverse complement strand
CAGAGCAGCGAGATATCCCGATGTACATCGGTGCAGATGAGGTGAGAACTGGTGATACAAAAACCATGCACCCGCCGCATGATCATCAGCATGTACTTGGCACCTATCACAAAGGAAGTGTTGAACATGTACGTCAAGCCATCGAAGCTGCGGCTGCAGCAAAGGCTGAGTGGGCTTCTTTAAGCTGGGAGAACAGGGCTTCCATTTTCTTAAAGGCTGCCGATTTAGTTGCAGGGCCATACCGCGACGAGATTAACGCTGCAACGATGCTTTGTCAAAGTAAAAACTGCTATCAAGCAGAGATTGACGCCGCTTGTGAGTTTATCGACTTCCTTCGCTTTAACGTTCAATACATGACCGAAATTTATTCCGAACAACCTCCTGAGAACTCTCCGGGCGTGTGGAATAGATTGGAATACAGGCCATTAGAAGGATTTGTGTTCGCCATAACGCCTTTCAACTTTACTGCGATTGCCGGTAACTTGCCGGGAACTCCGGCTCTTATGGGAAATACAGTAGTCTGGAAACCGGCTGAGTCCCAGATTTATTCGGCTCATGTAGTAATGAAGATTTTTAGAGAAGCAGGCTTACCAGACGGTGTAATCAACTTAGTTTACACTCCAGGCCCAGACGCCGGTGACGTAGTATTTAAACATCCTGATTTTGCTGGCTTACACTTTACCGGATCAACCGGTGTATTCCGTCACTTGTGGAATGAAATTGGATCAAACATCGCGAACTACAAAACATATCCAAGAATTGTTGGAGAAACGGGAGGTAAAGATTTTGTGATGGTACACAAATCTTCTGATGCCGACGAAGTTGCTACAGCTTTGGCTCGTGGTGCATTTGAATTCCAGGGACAAAAGTGTTCAGCGGCGTCACGCGCTTACATACCAAGTAATTTGTGGGACGATGTACGGGAAAAATTAGTTGCCATGGTTTCTGATATGAAGATGGGACCAACTGAGGACTTCGGCAATTTCGTGAATGCTGTTATCGATGAGAAAGCATTTGATAAAATTTCAGCTTACATCGACCACGCAAAAGCGGATGATATGGAAATACTTACCGGAGGTAATCACGATAAGTCGAATGGCTACTTTATCGAACCAACCGTTATCCTGAGCAAGACACCTGATTATGTGACGATGTGCGAAGAGATATTCGGACCGGTACTTACGATCTACGTTTATAATGCAGACGATTTTGAGAATACCCTAGAATTGGTAGATCAAACCAGCGAATACGCTCTAACTGGAAGTATCTTCTCTAGAGACCGCTATGCAGTAGAATTGGCAACAAAGAAACTGAGCAACGCTGCAGGGAACTTCTACATTAACGATAAACCTACGGGTGCAGTGGTTGGTCAGCAACCATTTGGCGGAGCAAGAGGTTCCGGAACCAACGACAAGGCAGGTGCTAAAGCCAACTTAATGCGTTGGGTAAGCATGCGAACGATTAAGGAAAACTTCGTTCCACCTAAGCACTACGGCTACCCATTTCACCAGTCTTAATATGAACAATATTTCCCATATTGGGATTATGTGCATAATTTGAGAAAGTTGCAAATTGCACTAACACAACATATTAAAACCCAACATAAGGCGCTATTTTACAGCGCCTTATGTCTTTTATACATACTTATATTTAACCGTTCTTTTTACGCGTGGCATGTGAGTTGCTTTTTCTGATTCGGGAAAAACTACTTAATAATTTAGCTATGCGAAAGTTTGATTTATTAAACTTCTTTTATGGACTTGGAGCCGCCATTATTTTAGTCGCCGCTCTTTTCAAGTTCATTGGCTGGGAAGGTGCCGACACCTTATTTATTGTCGGTCTTCTTGGAGAAGCCTTGATATTCTTAATATCCGGAGTTCAACCCGTGTTTAAACAGAAACCTTACCACTGGGAACGACTCTTTCCTCAATTGGAAAAAGAGGGCGACGAGGAAGCAGCAAATGCCTCTCCTACCGCCGAGGGTGTTGAGGTTACACAAGCGCAACAGATTGACCAAGTGATTCAATCCATGTTGGCGCTAAACTCATCTGTTGAAAACCTCAACCAGGCCACATCTCGATTGACAAGTTATGTTGAGAAACTAGAAACCAACTACGAAATGGTGAACAGTTCTACGCTTGACTATCACAAGGAGATTAACAGCCTGAAGATTAAGATAGCTTCTGCAAACGAGAAGCTCAAAGAATTCGAAAACTACAAATTCTAGGACCATGGCCGAATCTAGCGCTCACAAACTGAGGCAAAAGGCCATAAACCTTTTGTACCTCATCTTCCTTGCGATGATTTTTACGTACATCTCGTCTGACTTTGTAGATGCAATTCAGAAGACAGACCAGACCACTACAATGCTTTGCAATGAAGTATCGATGCAAACCAATCGCTACAATACCATTGCATTAAGTCATTTAAAGAATGACAGCATCGCATATGAAGAAACCAAAATTCAACTATACAAAATAGACAAGGCAAGCAATAACGCAATTGCAATTATTGACTCGTTGCGCATGTCGCTTATTGAAAAAGAAGGTTTTAACAAATATGGCTACCTAAATGGTGGCAAGAACGACGCCGTAAGCACAGACTACATGATCTACGGTAAAAAAGCTAAGGATTTGTTCGATAAGTTGGAAACTTACAAACTTGACATTAGTCAGTTTGTGGAGGCCGACAAGGTCGACCAATTAGACACCATTATGCCACTTCCCAATCGCATAGCTGCAACTGATGGTAAATTGGTCGACCTCGACAAATTCTATTTTGATAAAAGCCCACTAACCATCTCATTACTAAACCTGAATAGCTTTAGAAGTAAAATTGAGCTAATTCGAAGTTTTGTTGTAAATGAATTGGTGAGTGATGCGATTTCAAGCTCATCCTATGCTATACCTGCACCAATATCCCGCTCATTTGTTTCAGAAGCCTCATTGATAGGTAACAAAGACTACATTCAAGTTTTTCAAGAAAACATAAACTGGGACTCGGTAATTCTATACGACACAAAAGAGCCATCGAAACAAACAGTGGATGTTGAAGCTCTTAAAAAGGAACTGGCTAAGAAACGTAAGCTCGTTTCGATAGAATCCCTTAACGATAGTATTTACGCCGTTGACCATCCGATTCGGTTCAATTTCAAGTTTGATCCTAAATCGGGTAAATCGATTAAGATCAAACTGACTGATCCAAACGGTGAAGACCAAGAATATCTGATGACTGAACCAGGCACATTCTTGTTTGTGCCCGATGTAAAAGGTTATTACCAACTGAGATTCACAAATGGTGAATTTTCGGGTCGTAAAAACATCAAAGTAATTGACCTATCCCCTGTTCTGGAAACCAAAAACGTGGGTACGCTTTACATTGGAATTAACAATGAACTTAAGTTGCGCTCAAGTGAGTTTGAGGACACGGAAGGATTACAAGCAAGAATTAGCAGTGGACGAATTCTTAAACGGGGGTCTTCATTCTTTGCACGTGTTGACGAGGAAGGAGAAGTGCGCGTTGAAATATTCGCAAAAATGCCATACGGATTTGTACGAGTAGCCCACAAAGACTATGTAGTACGAAAACTAAATCCTCCTATTGCATCATTCCAGAACGAAACCAACGGCTCTGCAATTCCTGTCTCAAAGCTTGCTTCTATGCAGCGAATTCAGGTGAAAACCGATGAGTTGCTGGTATCCGAGTCGTACTACATAGCCGGTTTTGAAATGACCATTATTTACAATGATCACACCGCGATTTTGAAACCAATCAGAAACACGGGGAATAGTTTAAACAGCACCAGTATGGAAGCGCTGTCTAAAGCTCAAGCCGGCGACATTGTTATGTTCTCTAAGATTCGTGGTAAATCGTCGCTTGGAACCGACATCGAACTACAACCATTAACCTACACCATTACTAACTAAGCACTTCTACTGTGAAACTACTTAGAAGGAATCTGTTGTTGTGCTCCGTGTTAATTGGTATTTCCGCTATCGCAACGGCACAGAATACTAAAAACTTCCCAACAGTTATATCCGGGAATACAACGCTAGACAGTGGTGTGTATTCCGTTAAGGGAAACAATATTGTTCGAGAAGGCGCTAACCTGATAATCAATTCAGGAACAAAGCTTGAATTTGCGGAAAACGCATATGTACAAGTGAAAGGAGGACTTGTTATCGCAGGATCAAAGAATGATTTTGTAACCATTACCAGCGCCGACAGTTCTGCACCCGGAATGGGATTCGAAATCCTGCACGAGAGTGATTTACCCATACGTGTAGATTACGCCGACTTCTCGTATTTGAAAAAACCCATAAAACTGAGCAAATACTGGTTAAGACCAGTAGTTGATATAACGAACTCTCAGTTTCACGATTTGAATGACGATGTATTCATGGAGATTCTTGAAATCGACAAGATTCTTCTGAAACAAGATGTTGATGTTACCATCACCGGAAATACGTTTGGAAATAACGCGAGTGGGATGATGATCTCCGATGCAGCATGGAAACAATTGCACATCAATATCAGTAATAATGTTTTTTCGAGGAACCAATTCATTGGTAGAGATTACAACGGAATATTTACCACTCCACTGTTTCTCAACTATAATGAACAAGACGAACAACTTAAACAGCCAGATTTAAAAGGCAACAGTATCAGCTACAACTACATCGGCTTTATTGGCATTGATACGGTTGAGTATAGTCCGGTATACCTTACCGTAGTTGGTTCTGCCGACAAGATGAATATTTCTGACAACTATTACGGTATTGCTGCATCAGAATACCTTACTAAAGCAGAAGAAAACATAAACGCATCGCAGCGTGCACCCTACTTGGAGTTTTCAAGTCTTCAGGAAACACCTTCGAGTGATTTGAATGGCCACGTATACGAGATCATGGTAAATGGTGTTGGTGTGGATCATCCAAACTACGATTTGAAGATTGATCGCTTTACAGATGTCATCCAGTTGGTTTCCAACAAACCGGTCTTACCAACACCAAATTACACTGTGTCGTACGTTTATCTCGACGAAGACACGTTGCGACGATACGCTGTGAACCAGGTAACCACGTTTGAGCAAAACAACCGTCTCACTAAAATTACACTGGACGAAAAAATCATCAAGAAGCATGAATATGGTTTTATTGAGGTTGGCGGTCTTATAGATCAGAATGGGTTTGATGTACCTCGTGTCTCCATAGGTCTAAAACAGTTTTTGAATGAAAACAGAGAATTCTTTGTGATGACTCAGGACTATCAAAAAATTCCTCGAGTGGACATGACAGATCGAATCTATGTATTAAAAGATGACGATATGAATTTTGATCCGGATGATACGAGTAAAATTGTAACCGACTCTGAAATCCTTCAAAATCAGAAACACTGGGATGTAAGCTTTTTAACCAGTTCCACCGTTTACTTCGGTGATTTGGCAAGTAATTCAATCTCATTATTCTTACCCAATGTACGACCACATGTTGGAGTTAGACTTGGATATCATTTCAATCCTAATTTTAAGTTCGAACTAAGCCACAATACGTTGATGCTGGCCGGAGCGGACAATCGTGAGACAAAGCTAGGGCAGATTCGAGGTACAAACTACCAGCGTGACTTGTCGTTCCGAACCATGGTGTATGACCTAGGTGTAAACCTGGCTTATTATCCATTTCAATTCACAAAGCTGACAGACATCCGCCCGAGCGTACATGCCGGAATTACCGGATATCACTTTAATCCACAGGCGGAATATGAAGGGACTTGGTATAACCTAAGACCTATTGGTACCGAAGGGCAAACCATTGATCCAAATAAAGAACCTTACAGCAAGTTCCACTACGCTATCCCACTAGGGTTACGCTTAGAAAAACACTTTTCACAACGTTTCGTGCTTGGAATTAACTGGACATACAACAAGTTATTTACCGACTATCTGGATGATGTGAGTACCGGATACTTCCCTGATCCTGAATCACTTAAAGCAGCCAACCCCGAACTGGGTGAAGTGGCTGTAGAATTGTCCAATCCAAGCAGATTAACAGGGCAGCGTTCGACAAGTGCCGACAGAGATGGATTTGCATATTTTGGATTTATCGCGACACTTAAGCTTTAAGAATTATTCGTGTCTGAAATTGTGGAATTATTTTAGAGAATTGTTAAATACATTCACAAAAAATCCTACCTTTGCAGCCCAATTCTGAGAACATGGACTTAGTAAAGAAACTAGAAAGCACAATCATTAAATCGGACCTACCTGAGTTCGGTTCTGGTGACAACGTTACAGTTCACTATAAAATTAAAGAAGGAAACAAGGAGCGTATCCAGCCGTTTCAAGGAACCGTAATTCAACGCCGTGGTAACGGATCTACCGAAACATTCACTGTGAGAAAAATCTCAAGTGGTGTTGGTGTTGAGCGTGTTTTCCCGGTGAATAGTCCGCTTATCGAAAAAATCGTCGTCAACCGACGCGGTAAGGTGAGACGTGCTCGTATTTTCTACTTGAGAGAACGGACTGGTAAGAAAGCGAGAATCAAAGAAAGACGCGTTTAACTTTAGAACAACATTATATCAAAAGCCTTCCGTTCAGACGGAGGGCTTTTTTTTATTTTTGCCCACCATCAAATAAACAAAATGACGCTTAGCTCAACATATAACCCAAAGGAGTTTGAAGACGCACTTTATCAAAAATGGCTCGACAACAAACTCTTTGCCTCTACTCCTGATGAACGAGAAGCATATACCATCGTTATCCCACCTCCAAACGTAACAGGTGTATTGCACATGGGGCACATGCTTAACAACACGTTGCAGGATGTACTAATTCGTCGTGCTCGTATGCAAGGGTACAATGCATGCTGGGTTCCCGGCACTGATCATGCTTCTATCGCAACGGAAGCAAAGGTGGTAGCTAAGTTGAAAGAAGATGGAATAGACAAACGTGACATTTCCCGTGAAGAATTTTTGTCTCATGCATTTGATTGGAAAGAAAAATATGGTGGGATTATCCTAAACCAACTTCAACGCTTGGGGTGCTCGTGTGATTGGGATCGCACGCGATTCACCATGGAAGATGACTTGTACAAATCTGTGATACAGGTTTTTGTTGACATGTACGACAAAAACTTGATTTACAAAGGCGTACGAATGGTGAACTGGGATCCTGCGGGTCAGACTGCCCTCTCCGATGAAGAGGTAATCTATCGTGAGGTCGACTCACAGCTTTTCTATGTTCGGTACAAAATCGTTGGAAGTGATGAGTATTTAACCGTTGCTACCACACGACCCGAAACAATTTTGGGTGATACAGCCATCTGTGTAAACCCAAATGACGAAAGGTACAAACATTTGCAAGGAGCTAAAGCAATCGTTCCGATTGTTGACCGCGAAGTACCCATCATATTCGATGAGTATGTTGATCCAGAATTCGGTACCGGCGCGTTGAAAGTTACTCCTGCCCATGATATAAACGATTATAACCTGGGTATCAAATACAATCTGGAGGTAATCGATACCATCAACGACGATGGCACGATGAGCGAAGCTGCCGGACATTTTATTGGTGAAGATCGATTCTTCGTTCGAAAAAACATCGGTAAAAAACTCGATGAATTGGGCAACTTAGTCAAAATCGAACCGTACAAGAACAAAGTTGGATTCTCAGAGCGAACTAATGCCATGATTGAACCAAAGCTCAGTCAGCAATGGTTTGTGAACATGGAAGACTTCGCAAAGCAGAATCCTGAAATTCTTTCCAAAGTGGAAGATGACACGATTAGCTTTCACCCAGCGAAACTGAAAAACACCTACCGCCATTGGATGGAGAATCTAAAAGACTGGTGTATAAGTAGACAATTGTGGTGGGGACATCGAATCCCGGCATACTATCTATCAAATGGCAAATTTGTTGTTGCCGAAAATGCGGAACAAGCTCTGGCAAAAGCTATAGAGATTGACTCATCGATTACTTCAGAGCAACTCAAACAGGACGACGATGTGCTTGATACATGGTTCTCGTCTTGGTTATGGCCAATAAGCGTATTTAACGGCATTCAAGAGCCAAACAATAAGGAAATTGAGTACTACTACCCTACTAACGTGTTAGTTACGGGTCCGGACATTATTTTCTTCTGGGTAGCTCGAATGATTATGTCGGGGTACGAGTATCGAAATGAGAAACCATTTGATGATGTTTACTTCACCGGTATTGTTCGAGACAAAAAAGGTCGTAAGATGTCGAAGCAACTTGGGAACTCACCGGATGCTTTGAAACTGATGGACCAATACGGAACAGATGGAGTTCGTATGGGCTTGATGATGGCCGCTCCGGCCGGAAATGATTTGTTATTTGACGAATCACTTTGCGAGCAAGGAAGAAACTTTGCAAATAAAATTTGGAACGCCTTCCGCTTAATGAGTGGATGGGAAGTTGTAGAAAAAGTTGATGATGACTTTTACGCGTCATCGGCAAACCTTGTACACGAATGGATGGAGAATCGCATTGCAGAGGTTACAGCTGCTGTAGACGACCACTTCTCAAAGTTCCGTGTGTCAGATGCCATGACAGCCATCTACAAGCTTATTTGGGGTGATTTCTGTTCGTGGTACTTGGAATGGATGAAACCGGAGTATGGTCAGCCTATCGAAGCAAGCCACCTAGAGCGTATCAAAGCAAACTTTGACACATTGTTGCGCTTATTGCATCCTTTCATGCCATTTGTAACCGAAACACTTTGGCAGTCGATAAACGAGGATGATAGCAAGTTTATCAATGAACAGGAATGGCCAAAGGGTGATGCAAACGTTGCAACAGATTCGTTCGAAAACATTCGCAACTTAATCACTCTTGTTCGAGGCGTTCGCAGCAAGAATGGACTTTCCCCAAAAGTTGCAGCCACCCTGATTATATACACTCAAAACAAAGAGTTCTACACCACTCATGCGAGTTTAATTGCAAAATTAGCCAACGTTGCTTCAATCGAGTTTGACTCAAACACTGACGCGACGGCAAAAGAATTGTTGGGTACAGATGAAGTTTACATGCGATTTGAGGGGGTTGATTTAAACCAGAAAGATACTGCAGCAATTGAAGCAGAGATTAAGCGATTGAAAGGTTTCCTCTTCGGAATTGAAAAGAAACTTGGTAACGAAAAGTTTGTTCAAAACGCAGCACCAGAAGTGGTTGAGAAAGAGCGCAAGAAACAAGCAGACACGGTTTCCAAAATCGAAGCACTTGAACGCGAATTGGGCTAAACCCAATTGGTTGTTCTTTGGTCGAAGAGCATACTATTCAACTTGAATCTGTATTAACTTCGCAAGACGATAACTCTGTGAGAAAGCTTCACATACTATTCATCAAATCGTTTGTAGGTCCTTTCCTGGCAACGTTTTGCATTTCCATCTTCTTGATGTTAATGCAATTCTTATGGAAGTACATTGGAGATTTGGTTGGTAAAGGACTGGAATGGTATGTAATCCTCGAGTTTATTTTATATTCTATTCCGTACCTCATACCTCGTGCACTGCCTTTAGCCGTCCTGTTGAGTACAATCATGGTGTTTGGCAACCTTGGTGAGCGCTACGAGTTGGTAGCCATGAAGTCTGCAGGTATTTCCCTCATTCGAAGCATGTTTCCGTTAATCGTAGTAATGACAGCTATAGCTGGAATGGCATTCTACTCGTCGAATGTCTTAATCCCTAAAGCCAACTTAAGCTGGGGAGCATTGTTCTACGACGTGACAAATAAAAAGCCGGCCTTGAATATTAGTGACGGTATCTTCTTCAAAGAATTAAGAGGATTTGCGATTCGAGTGGGTCACAAACACGACGACAATCAAACACTAGAGGATGTTTTAATCTATTCAAAATCGGGCAAAACAGGTGTAACCAACATCGTCATCGCGAAAAAGGGAAAGATGGTTGTAACCGAAGATGAACGCTTCTTGAAACTTACGCTATTTGATGGTAAGCGTTATCAAGAGATGATTGAATCGCCGAATTACGCCAAAACATATCCGCACAATACCATGGCGTTTGAGAAATACGAGATGGCTATAGACATGTCCGAACTCGCTCTTAAACGCAGTAACCCGGAGATGTTTAAGGACAACTACGACATGTTAAACCTCAAAGAAATTGATGTGCGTGTTGACTCGTTTGATGTGTTGATCCAACAGAAGACGGCTTTTTTGAAAGAGTACCTGAAAAGCTATTTTCAGATTCCTCTGGACTCTAATGGTAAGAAATATGATATGACCGGAATCAAATCTGATTCATATCGAGATATTTTACAGAGCAGTATCGACTCTTTCTCTGCTGAGCGTGTCGAGATAAGCGACGACCCTCTGCCCAACCAGATGGGTAGTATCGTTAAACGGAAACGTGAACAACGACCCAAACCAAAGAAAGAAACGGTTACCATGAATGAGGTAGTAGAGAGTGCAATACAATCTACTCGGAATTATCATCGCATAGTGAATAATGCAAGCAAGGAAATTAGGCGCCTGCAAGAGCGCCAGCGCAGGTTTGCGATACAATGGCACAAGAAGTTTACGCTGGCTTTTAGTTGTCTGATGTTGTTTTTTATTGGAGCGCCGCTTGGAGCGATTATCCGAAAAGGTGGTTTTGGTACGCCGATGATTATTTCCATCCTACTGTTCATCCTATACTTTATTCTTCAAACTGTAGGTGAGAAACTTGCCCGTGAAGGCGTTTTAATGGTTCCTGCAGGTGCTTGGTTCGCTTCAGCGATATTTACCCCGCTTGCTATATTCCTCACCCAAAAAAGTAATTCGGAATCCGCTTTATTCAATCCCGATGCATATTCGCGCTTTGTAAAACGATTATTTGGGAGGTTTAAAAAATGAAAATTCTTCAGGTATCTAATCGCGTTCCTTATCCGTTGAACGAAGGTGGTACCATCGGTATCTACAACTACACACGTGGGTATGCAGAAGCAGGATGCGAGGTAACGCTTTTCGCACAATCCCCGCGCAAACATCAAATCAATGAATCGGAGGTAAGGGAAGCCCTCGAGCCCTATTGTAGGCTTTTCATGTTTCCTGTAGACACGGATGTAAAACCCATTCCTGCCCTACTTAATCTACTTACCTCCAAATCATACAATATTGAGCGTTTTAACGACTTCATATTTCGCGAAGCGCTTGCCAAGCATCTGCAAGAAGAGGACTATGATGTAATCCAAATTGAAGGAACTTTTCCGGCTGTCTTCACT
>Ga0181574_10005143_pt1 | contig 11250 bp, 5 predicted proteins | sample 101ome_24_FD_145600 | JGI IMG/M metagenome (GOLD analysis project Ga0181574, IMG submission 145600) | Coastal salt marsh microbial communities from the Groves Creek Marsh, Skidaway Island, Georgia - 101410AT metaG (spades assembly) | ecosystem: Environmental > Aquatic > Marine > Intertidal zone... | reverse complement strand
GCTCAGCTCTAACTTTGTCTCCGTCGGCCACCCTCGCTCGAGCGCTTCGTTGTGCCTTTCCACCCGTCTCAGGTTCTCGAGGTAAATCTGTTCTCTCGCGAAGGACTGCGGGCACAACGCCTTCTTCTTCTTCTTCTTTGTCTCTCCGTCGTCGTCACCATCGTCGTCGTCGCAGTACGACTCTCTGCGTTCGGGAAACTTGCGAAGCCAGTCCTCGAAGCGACTGTCCAATCTGCGTTCCGTTTCTTCTTCTTCTTCTCGATCTTGATCTTCTTCTTCTTCTCGATCTTCTTCGTCTTCTAAACTTTGCAGCTTCTCCGTGAGGAGATTCCCAATCGCCTCGTGCCGGTGAATATCAACGCTCTCGTCGCGGATGTCGTCGAAAGATTTCGGCTGCGAAAGTCCAACCATTCCTTGCTCTTTTATGCTACCACTCGCAGTCGGGGTAGTGGTGCTCGTCGTTCCACCGGAGAGGATTTTATTCGCCAGTTCTCTCGCGTCTGGAATCATCGAGTTCGCGTCATTGTCGAGACGCGGCTCCTCTGCAAATGAACTCGAAGAAGAAGTTGAATCTTGCGCAGAAATGCGCTCTAAATTTGCAGCTCCACACGCGAGAAGAATTGTCGCAGTCGCCAAAAACGACGAACTCCTCTTCTTTGTCTTCTTAATCGTCATTATCTTTATGTGTGTGTGTATATATCAGCGCGGGGGATTCGAATCTTCCACAGCCGCGGTTTTTAGTATGAAGAAGAAGAAAAAGGAGGACGAAAAAAACAGCAATTCTTAGTTTAGGGTTTTAACATTTTTTTTTTGTTTTGTGAGCACCCTCTCTTTTGAAAACACTCTCTCTCTCCATTTTTGTAGCGCTTCGCGCGCGCTCTTTCTCTTGTTCTCTCTTATCTCGAGAGACACCTGCGCGTGACACACACATATATAGAGAGAGATATTGAGCGCGTTTTGAAGAGGATGGAGAAGGTTTTTTCCTCGTTGGAAAGAGAAGAAGCTGGAAGAAGCGAGGAAGCGAAAACAACAGCAACGGAGGAAAAGAAATCGAAGCTGAAACTGAAACCGCCGACTCCGGTGCTGACGCGAGCGCTGTCTCTTTCGCTTTCGAGTCAGAGGAAGAAGATCGAAGACGCCGACGACGATGCCGAGAAGAGAAAAGAAGAAGAAGAACAAGAAGAACAAGCGCCGAGGAGAATAGATTTTATTTTTTCGGACGAGCAAGAGCGCGCGTTGCGTTCGATCGAAGCGGGGAAAAACGTGTACGTTTTCGGCAACGCCGGGACCGGGAAGTCGCGAGTTTTGAAAGAAGCGGTGCACAGATTGCTGGAGTTGAAAAAAACCGTCGCGGTGACGGCGACGACGGGGATCGCGGGCGTCGCGATCGGAGGGTCGACGCTGCACGCGTTCGCGGCGACGTTCGTGCCAAAGAACGTTGGGGTGGCGACGTGGGGGTACGCGAAGCCGGCGGATAAGGAGCGGATACGCGACGTGGATGTGCTTTTTATAGACGAAATATCGATGTGTTCGGGAGAGTTTTTCGATCGGGTTTCGAACCATTTGGCGTTGATACGCGGACGTCCGAGGGAGCCGTTCGGAGGGATGCAAGTGGTTTTGATGGGTGATTTTTTGCAGTTGCAGCCGGTGTGCGAAACGAAGAAACACGGCGCGCAGGAGGAGGGCAAATTTTGCCCGGCGGTGTGTTTGAATCGAGGCTTCGCGTTCCAGTCGTTTACGTGGGACGCGTTAGAATTGGAGTCGGTGGAGTTGACAAAAGTGTATCGACAAGGCAAAGACGAGGAGTTTGCGAGACTATTGAACGGCATACGCGTTGGAGATAAAAAGGCTGGCGAGGAGATTGTTCGTTACGTCGAGAAGAATAGTAATAAGAAAATTAATAATAAAGAGGAACAAGGACTTTCAGAGCTTCATTTATTCGCGACGAATAATAGCGCTGACGCGCACAACAAGATGAAAATGGACGAGCTACGAACCGAGGTAGAAACCTACGAAGCGGAGGATAAAGTCAAACCGTACGTCAACGCGAGTCACAGGAACCACAACGAACAAAGAGACATCTTAAAGGAATACTTACATAGAATCGAGAAAGATTGGCAAGCGCCAAGGATACTCGAGATCAAAGTAGGCGCCGAAATCATCATGGTCAGAAACACCGAGGTCGACGGTAAAAAGCTCGCCAACGGGTCGCGCGGTAAGGTTGTATCGTTTAATGACGTGAATTCAGATGCCGAGTTCAAAGTCCATTTGAAAACACGCGCGGAAGAGCTCGAAAAAGTCCATGAGAAGTCTCGAAACGAACAGCGCGAATTTGACTTGCTCACGAAACAAATCGAATGGCTCGAGACAATGGCTAAGAAAGGGAAGAAAATCCCGTACGTCAAGTTTGAGCGATGGTCGTATGCCATACCGATGCTTCCGTATCCCTTCACTGAGGAACTAACTGGCTCCGGATGGTGTATTCGTGTTCAAATACCGTTGAAGATTGCGTTTGCGCTTTCGATTCACAAGTCTCAAGGCATGTCGCTCGATTCCTGCTTCGTCGACGGATCGAAGATATTCGCGGAAGGACAACTGTACGTGGCTCTCTCCCGATGTCGCTCCGTCTCCGGGTTACGCGTGAGAAACTTGGATCCCACGAAAATCACAGCCTCGAAAGATGCGTTAGATTTTTACAATCATCTCCGAGACCCGGAAAGGTTTGCTCCGCACACGCACAAGTGGTGGAAAGAACGTCCCACGGACAAAACGTGGTGGGACAAGGCAGCAGCGCAAGCGATGACGAAATACTTGACGCACGCGGAGAAAACGGATCCCGGTCGAGACATCTCGGAGTATCTCTCGTTTGAATTGCTGAAAAGAACTGTCGACGTGAGAAGAACTTCGGACGACAAAGAGCTTTGGAAGTGCCCGTCGTGTAAATTTACCGATGGTATGACGCATCAACCGCTTCAGTGTTGTTACGACGTCCTCAAAACGAGAAGCCGAAAACACGAAGAAGAAACAAAAGATGAAGAAGAGCTTAGGAAACGTCGCAGAAGTTTAGAAATCAAAGAACTCGAGCTTGACGAGCTACGGCTCGAGAATGAGAAGCGCCGCGCGAGCAACGATGGTTTGGAGCTCGAGCTCAAGGCGCAACGCCTCTTAAACGAGAAGCTCCGCGAGAGCAATAAAGGTATGCGGCTCATGTTAAACAATGACAAGCTCAAGAGAGATTTATCGCAAATCTCTTCGAGACCATGAAAACACACATACACAGAAGATTGGAACAGAGAGAAACACTAGACATACACACACTCTTGTTGATTATTTTTTTACTTATTGGTATTTTCTAAAACTCATAACAAAACTAAACCAACGTCTTCGGCGTTTGCGCTGCCAAAGAGTCTCGCGAAACATTTCGAGGCGTACGGCGCCGCGACTTTCTCGTACGCTTTAACCGCCTCTTTGTACGCTTCTTTCTTCTTCTCCGTGCTCGATGCTAACTCGTTCGTTTCTCTGTTTTTCAAACTCTTTTGACCGCTTTCGAAAGTTTTTCGCAAACTCTTCGCGAACGGTTTCTTACATCCTCTCAATTTTGGGGTCAACAAACGAACTTCGTTGAATGCCGCGACGATGCCGTTGACAAACGCAGCAATCGGGGCGTGTTCTAAGAGAGATTGCGGTGGCGCGTATTCCCTGTTCGCATCTTTACTATCCTTATTCGCGTCGTTTTCTGTCGTCGTTTCTCCACTCGCTAAATACGTCGTCCATCGGTGCGTGCTCAAGGACTTCTCAAACGCTTCCGAAGCGGCAACTAAAGCGTCTTCGAATATTCGCAAGGCGTGTTTTTCAAACACTTCTCTGAGCAGCGGTCTCGTTTCGACGCCAACTCGAGCTAATGAATTCCCGCAGTACTCGCAGTGTTCAAAAACAGACGCCAACGCGCCGCCTTCGTCGACTCTTTGTAACGACTCGTCTAAAGCATTCTTATACGATTCCGCGCGTTGTGAGGACCACGCGGAGAGTAACACCGCTGATTCGTCCGCGGTTACGTTGCTATTATTGCTAGTGCTCGTCGTTGATGCTTCTTCGAACGCGCTGGTACCGTCGCCGTCGCTAAAGATGGCGCGATACTGCGTCACCACGTCGAACACGTGCACTCTGTGCACATCCGTCAACTTCTTCGCGCGATCGTACGGTGCCAACCATCTCCTCACCTCTTCGCACGCGTTTCTCACGAACACCTCTCTTCTCGCCAAAAACGCTCTTCTCAGCGCGGTTTCGCTCTCAAAATACCTCGACCTTCGCACGTGTCCCACGATCCTCAAACATTCCGGCAACTGAATCGGTTCTTGCAATCTCACCAACAACTTCTTCAACATCTTCTTATTCGCCACCCTCGCGCTTTCCCGCAAATCATCAATCACCGGCACGTCCGGTAAACTCGCTCTCAAACGTTCCGCGTACAACTCCAAATCCAACGCCTCGTCGTACGCGCCGTTCCTCCCGCACTGCTCCTGCGTCTGCGGAATCTCCAATATATCCGAAATGTCCCCGGGCACGCGATTCAACAGCTGCTGATTCACCGCTCGCGCTCGCGCCACGCTCTCCGCTCTGTTCGCAAAATCTCTGCACGATTTCTTCAGTTCCGGCAACGCGTCCGCGACGTGTTGCAAATCAACTCTCGCTTTCTCCACCCGATCGCGAACGACATCGTACGCGGAATGCGCCGCGATAAACGCGCGGTAATGTTTTATCGCGGCGTCGTGTTGCTTCTTCTCCGCGCGCGCGAGTTCTGCTTGCAATCGTTCCGGTTCCTGTTAACGAGATATGTGTGTGTATATATATAAAGAGAAAGGGTTTGATGATATCCGTGTCAGCGCTTGCGCGATTCCAACGCGTTTCAATCAAAGCGGGTAGACGACGACGATAAATAAATACTATTCCCGAAGAAGAAGAAGACGAAAAAGAGAACAAAAAAGCGCACCTTGCCGAGCCGATCGACGGAGTAAGACAGCAAGTCCGTCAAGTACTGGTCGTCTCTGGTCGTCGCGTTCTCCATTCTTCTGTTTTATCGGACGAGGTAAAAAGAAAGAAGAAGAAGAGAGAGTTGATGAAGAAAAATGAGGTTTGAATTGTCAATTCTCGAGAGAGATATACTTCAAAAAAAAAATGTGAACTCTTTCGCGCCGCGCGATGTGTGCCGCTTTTCATCATTAAAACTTATAACGTGGTATATATATCTCTCGTGTTCTGTACTTCTAATATTCGTTTCTTTATGTCCGTGTCTGTGTTACGATGCTCGCGCGCGTGTTTGTATATGCGTATTTTCTTTTTACCGCTTCTTCTATTTGTTTTTCATTTTTACAGGATGGAAGCCCAGCGCGTCGCCGTCGACGCGGTCGTCGTAGTCGCTGGTGGTGGTTGTGTTTGAGCGTCGGCGCTGTCGGTACTGTCGTTGTTGTTCGTCGTGGTCGCTTTTGTCGTCGCGTTGGTGGTAGTGTTTCCGAATTTCGGGAAGCTTTTTTCGCAGGAGGATTCCGGAGGAGGCGCGACTGCGTCTCTCTTCCTCTCTCTCTTTCGCCGCGGACTGCTGTTGGCGCTTTTGGATTTCTGAGAGGAGGCGCGTTCTTCGTCGCTGACCCAGACGCCTTTCAGAGACAATCTGGCCGCCTCTACGGCGAGTTGGACGTCGGATTCGTCGAAAGTGACGGCCGTCGTCGCGCCTCCGTCTTCGCTGAGAACAGAACCCGGCGGCGAGATTTTCTGCTGCTTGCTCGTCGTCGTCTTCTTCTCGGCAACTTTTCTCAGCGTATCCAAACAGACGGCGCCTTTCGGGCCCCAGGAGGGTTGTAAAGGGACCGATTTGCACCGAGCGGGAGAGGAACCTTTGGAAACTTCTCGTTCGATTTCTTCTCGTCCGTGGACGAGCTCGTCGTTGACGAAGGAGTCAGACGCGGCTTCTTCCGCTCTCGCTTTCTTCGTCTTCTTCGTTCCCCACGATTTACCAGTCTTCTTCGATTTCTTCTCCTCCGACGTTAGAGTAGACGGTTTCTGCGGCGCGTCTTCGATATCGTTGCTCGATTGCGTTGGACGAGCAGCACCTCCGCGTGCGACGTGGACCCACGCCACGGTTTCCACCATGGATGATGACGCGTTTCCTCCGTCGGTGACGGTGGTAGTCTCCGATGACGATCTCAAAGGCTCGTCTTGTTCGGAAATCTTTGAAGATTGGTGCTCCAAAAGCTTCGCCGAAACTGGTTTCGCCGCCGCCACGTTACTGGCGGCCGGTTCCGCGTTCGTCGTCGTCGTCGTCGTCGTATTCCTCGCTTGCGTGTTTGCATCGGACGAAGAATTCGAGTTGCCGCACGCGATTTTCCAGTTCATCGACGGTACTCGAGCCGCTGGAACAGTCTTTGTTTTCGTCGTATTTATCTGCGGTATCGGATTCGGCTTAGGTCGGACGTTCATCGAGGGCGTTTTTGTTCTCGTCGCTTGCGGCGCGGGGATGTGAAGGACTGACCTCGGAGCGACGGCGGACGGTGCCGATACCGCGGCGACTGGGTGCGGTACGAGCTGCGGAGGCAACGGCGGCGGTAACGGCGGTGGCGGCATGGAAGACATGGAAGGCACCGATGGCACGAAAGTCGGAGTGCTACTTCGCGGTGGCGAGGACGGCAACGGTGGCAGCGGCGGCGGCGGTGGCGCGACGACGTTTCCGCTATGACGTTTGTGCATCATCATCGCGTTGTTCAACGCCGCGTTTTGTCGTTCAATTGCCAATCGTTGCATTTCAATGCCAAAGTTCAAGTGCGTGTGAATAGTTTCCAAACAACCCGTGATGATATCTTTCGACTCTTCAATAGGTGGCGGTATGGAAGCTGTCTTGAACGCCGCCGAGGACATGTACTTATCTAAAGGCGATAACGGCGAATTCGGCGGCATGCTTCCGTTTGAGGACGTCGTCGTGTTACTGTCCGATCCAAGCGACATCACAGACTTTGCATCGTCTCCAGAATATTCCGCAGAATCTGTCGTAGAATCGCCCGTTTCTGATCGCGGCGGAGAAACAGCCGGCGAGGACGCGTCCGAATCTGGCGGCGATATCGAACCGTCACTCGACGACATCTTCGCCATTCTATCGTGCGCTGTTGCTATTTCCGCTCTAGCCTCTGCCGATGATAACGCTCTCGGAAGATTGCTCGGCTTAGATGGTCCATCCCATCGTCCCCAGAACAAACCTCTTTCTCCGTGCGCGTCTTTCTCTTCCTCGTCGAGCATTAACCGAATCTTTTCCTCGTCGTCTTCTTCTTTTGAAATCTTTTCTTTACTAATTGGTGACTCGTTGGGCTTACACGGCGACTTCAACGCCACCAAATCATCCGCGACGGAGTGCGAGTGAAACGGCGAAGACGAACCGAGCGATGGTTTTCTATTGTGCAAAGTTTTGTTCGTCGTCTGCGGCGTAACGGGCAGTCTGACGTTTTTGAACTTCTCGTCGTTTTTGTCGTCCTCTTCGTCGTCTCCCACGCAGCTGGCGAGCTTCCCGCCTCGGTTTGCCAGGGCAACTTTGAAGAAATATTCGAATCCTCTGCGTATATTTTCAGGTTCTGCTTCCATTTCCAACCGTTTCAATCGCTCTGCGCCTAATCGGAACGCTGCTCGAACTCTCGCGAAGTTGCCCAGCGAAACCGATCGACCCAAATTGTTCGTCTCCGAGAGCGGATCTAAGATGTGCAAATGCTTCGCGCCAATCGCGCGTCTCCGAAACGGCACTTTCTTCGCGTTTCCTATGTTCAAAAGAACGTTTGCATCCGGTCGCGAGTCTGGTCCGTACAACTTCAAAATCGTGTCCATAAAGTTGTCGTTCAATGAGCTCGAGCTCATGCGCGGATCTACTGGGGCTTCCGTTTCTCCTTTTTCTTTTTCGCAAAACTCTTTCAAGGATATCTTGTCCAACTTCTCCACGGGAACGTCGCCAAAGATGGTCGCCGCGTGCGTTTCCCACGGGAAGTTCGACACGTATTCGAAAAACACTCTCAAGACGTCGAGCGGCGTCTCGATTTCTCTCGTTTGAAATCTCCTCAAAGCGCAAATGATCAAAGTCTTCAAGGCGTACGTGGACAACAACGCGTACGGCGCGCCCAATATCCGAGACTCGTAAAACGCCCACGCTTTGACTAAAATCACCGATCGCTTGAACAAATCGTTCTTCCCGATTTTCGCGTTCACCTCGTTTAAGAACGCCAACGTGGCCAAGCCGCCGAATTGGTTGGCGCTCACGTCGACCACGATGCCGTCGACGACGCACTTCAACAAGCGCACGTCCGCGTGGATGACCACGATGTCTTTCACCTCCAAATCAGGATATTCTTCATCTCGTCGTTCAACATCGTCATCCTTCTCTATCTCGTTTTTGTTTTCTTTCGTTGTTGTTGTTGTTTCATTCTTCTTTTTATTCTCTTTCTTCTTCTTCTCCTCCCGTTCTTTCTTCGCTATAAACGCGCTCAGCCGTTCCGGCCACGTCTGCGAATCCAAAACCTCGTGATCGCCTAATATGCACATGTCGATGTCCCCGTCCGGTAAATACGTTCCAAACGGCACCGAACCAAACGCAGAGACAACAATTGGCGGTTTCACCTTCATCTTCGAAGACGTCGTCGTCGTCGTCGTCGTCTCGAAGCACTCGCGCACGAGCGATTCCATCTTCTTAAACACCATCCGTCTTCTCTTCTCCGATTGTTTCGAAGGCCGGAGCGACGCGATCAACTCTTCCGTCAGCGATTCCAGCATTCTCGACTTTGGTTGTCGTTGCTTTTTGTTGAGCAGCGCTTTTTTGGCTTCGCTTCGATCGTTTGTCTCGCGGAGTAGTAAAGCGTCGCTTCCTCCCGTCTTCTTCTTTTGTTGTTCTTCTTCTTCGTCCGATCGACGACGACGATGCGAAGAAGTCATATCCAAAGAAGCGGAAAATGAACACGAAGACGTTTCTCCTCTTTGTTCGTCGTCGTCGTTCGGGGACCAGTTGCTCCCGGCTCTCTCCACGAAAGACGGCAGTCTTCTACCTATCATTTTTGTTTTTATATCTATCTTATATATTGGTACAACACTCTTCTTTCCGCGCTCCCGGGGTTCGGAGAGCAGCCGGCACCCTCTCCTCTCTCCTCTCTCTCTTATCTGTCTGAGAAAGAGACCAAAATGGAAAAAAAATGGAAATTTAACTCTCTCTTACTTTCGCAAACCCACAAGCAAAGCGCGCACACACACAAACAAGAAGAGAGTACCGCACCTTCTCTTCTCTCGATTCCGTGTGTTTCTCTCTCTCTCGTCTCTCTCCTTTCTTGCCCTACTCTCTTATTTTTTTCTGGGGAGAGGTTTTCTTCTTGTGTAAAGTAATAGTATATCTTTCTCGTTTAATTTTGCGATATGTACTTTTGTGCTCTTTTTCGCTTTCGGCCCGGATTTCGAGTAAAAATCTCTCTCTCTTCGTAGAGATTCTCTGCTTCGAAGCGAGACGATGCTTTTTTCTTTCCAGAGGCAGTTTTTTGGAATGTTCTTTCTTCCTTTTTTTCTCTTTTTTCCTTTTGCCTTTTTTTCCCGGAAAATTTAGGGTTTTGAAAGCGAGGACGCGGGGTTGGTCTCTTCTCTCCTCTTTTTTTCCTCTTCTGTAGCTCTTTGCTCATCTCTTCATTGTTCATCCCGCGCGCGAGTTTAATATAATTACATCTCGAGCACACATAGACCTTTCAAACAAGAACAAAGAACTAAACAACATGAACACCGCCCCCACGTATCAAACTGCCGCATCCTCCTCCTCTTCGACGGTTTCCGACATGGAAAACGCGACGCTTTTGCAAAAGAAAGATTCGTCTCCGAAGAATTCATCGTCGTCGATGTCGCTCAAGAACGTCGCGTACGGTCTCGGCATCGTCGCGTTGGCGTGCTCCGGGTCGTTCGTCGCCGGGAGATCCGCCGCGCAGTATAAGTTATCTTCTGCTGGTGGTAGTTCTTCAACGCAGCTCGGCGTCGCGCGATTAGGAGGTTCGGCGACAAAGACGAAGCATTCCATCGCGCACTTGGCCGCGGGGAAGAAAGCGGCCAAAAAAGCCGCCTCCGAGGAAGACGACACTGCCGCTGCGGAAGAAGAAGACGCCCCGGCGGACCCGGAATCCATGACCAAGGAAGAGATGGCCGCGGAAATCAAGCAATTGAGAGGGTACATGACCTCTTTGGTCGATGAAGACGAGGTACGGATGCGATATCGAGAGCGCGCGGTTTTTCTTTTTTTCTCTAATTTTTTAGATCGCGCGGTCTCTCTCTCTCTCTCTCTCTCTCTCTTGTGAGATATTCGCCAAAGCGGCGAAAGCGCGAAATCTGGACCATTTTATATTTATCATACACAGACGCGCGCGCGATGTGTGCTTCTCTCTTTTACTCACCGATATGTTAACAACTCTCTTTTTATTCATTCTCTCTATACAGAAGAAGTCCTCCAAGAAGAAATCCTCCAAGAAGGAGAAGTCCTCCGAAGAGGAAGAGCCCGCCGAGGAGGAAGAAGAGCCCGCCGAGGAGAAAGAAGAATCCGCCGAGGTCGAGGGGACTTCCGAGGAAGACGAGTCTTCCGTGGAGTCCTCGAGAGAGCACGCGAGACAAGTCGCGGCGCAAATGGCGAATGAAAAGCTTGAAAGTCTTTCCGAAGACGCGGAAGAGGAAGCGGCGGATGAAGACGAAAAGTCTTCCAAGAAGAAGTCTTCCAAGAAGAAGTCTTCCAAGAAGGAGGAAGAAGAAGAAACTCCGGAAGAAGAAGAGACTCCGGCAGAAGAAACTCCGGCAGAGGAAGAAACGGAAGAGCCGACGTCTGATGAGATCGTTCCGGAAAAGAAGTCCAAGAAGCATCATTCCAAGAAGACTGATGAAGATGGCGTAGTCTCCTCGAACCCGATTGCCGTGGCGCTCGCGGATGCTATCACTGGATCGATGGATAAAGCCGACGAAGAGAACAAGTCCGAAGATGAAGACGAAGCCGTCGAAGAAGAAAAGCCGGAAGAGGAGGATGAAGCCGTCGAAGAAGAAAAGCCGGCGGAAGAGGAGGATGAAGCCGTCGAAGAAGAGAAGCCGGAAGAGGAGGATGAAGCCGCCGCGGTCGGTAAGAAGGAAAAGAAGTCCAAGAAGTCAAAGAAGGAAGAAGAACAACCGGCGGCGGAAGTTGATCCGATCAAGGACGCGCAAGACAAGATTGCCGCGGCGGAA
>Ga0181574_10005139_pt1 | contig 11256 bp, 8 predicted proteins | sample 101ome_24_FD_145600 | JGI IMG/M metagenome (GOLD analysis project Ga0181574, IMG submission 145600) | Coastal salt marsh microbial communities from the Groves Creek Marsh, Skidaway Island, Georgia - 101410AT metaG (spades assembly) | ecosystem: Environmental > Aquatic > Marine > Intertidal zone... | reverse complement strand
TACGCTGCGTCCGAACTAGCATCCAAGCTGGTCTTCCCAGTTTTTGAATATTCATATGAATAACGCCGCCCCACAGAAAGTGACGATCCCAAATATCGGCATTTCGGTTCGTTCGAGTTATGGGCCTATGACCGATCCGCGAGTCGGCGCTCAACACATCATCGATCGCACCGCAGCCGCCGAAGCTTCGAATTTAGACAGTCTTTTCCTTGGCGATCATCACGCAACGCCTACACCCTACTACCAAAATATCCCTATGATGGGACGACTGCTGGCCAATTGGTCCGGTCCTAAATGCGGAGTTTTGTTGCTGCTCCCCCTTTGGCATCCAGTCCTTGTGGCGGAAATGTTATCGACACTCGCATCACTGACATCAAGCACCTTCGTGTTACAAGCCGGGATCGGCTACGGGGAGAAGCAATTCTCTGCCCTCAGCGCCGACTATGAGCAACGTGGCGAGCGATTCGAGCAATCCCTCACTATCCTGCACGCGCTTTGGTCCGGGGAAACGATTAGCAATCCTCTATGGGAGATTGAGCGGGCCATCATCAGTCCAACGCCCTCCGAGCCCATTGCCACCTGGATCGGCGCCACCGCGCCCGTTGCGCTGAAGCGCGTTGCCCGAATGGGTCACAGCTGGCTGGCTGACCCTGGGCTCACGAAGCCTAATTTGTTGAAAAAACGCGACCTGTACCTGGCCGCTTGCGAGGCGGAGGGAACCGAATATCCGTCCCAAATGGCGGTTAGGCGAGATGTTCACGTCGCTGATTCAGACAAGGAAGCAGCGGCGGTTAGAGCGAAACTTGAGGCCAAGCAGTATCGGGGCATTGATCCCGATGCCCTAGTCATTGGTACAGTCGGTCAAGTTGAAGCTCATTTCAGAGATTTAGGGGAAATCGGTTTCACAGACATCATCACCCGACATTTACACCCTGACCAAACGTCTGCCATTCGTTCAATTGAGCGGCTCGGACGGGTAAGAGATCAGCTAAATGGTTAATGGAGGGACTTCGACTTCGATGCTCGCGGCTGTCCGCATTGCAGCCGAAGTGAGGTATTTTGTAGCACCGGATATTCGCAGGGAGGCACCCTACGAGAAGGTCGAGGTATCTCATTCAACCTATCTGCGGTGCTTCTAGACCCTCTGCAAGAGGCGTCAACTCCGCATGCTTTCCACCAGAGTGCCCTAGTCCAATTCCTCCTGAGGGGGAGTAATTCCCAGCGACTGCAAGAACTGTCCATTCGCTGCAAGCAAGCGGTACTCAGCAAGTCTCAAACCGAACTCTGCGGTCATGTAGGCAGAACGCGCTCGAAACAGCTCATTTTGGATATCGAGTAAGTCCAACAGGGTTCGTTTCCCTAATGCGAGCTGCTCTTTGTAAACCTCAAGCACTTCTTCCGTGGACGTCACATGCGCCTGCAGATACTCCATCCGCAAATTTAGATCCTCCAATTCATTCCACAAAATGGTGACGTCCTGAGTTAGCGTCTGCTTAATGTCGACGACCGACTGCTCAGTGGCAACAAGTCGCGCATCGGCCTCTCTCGCACGAGCCCGATCAGCACCACCGCGAAATAAGTTGTAACTCATGCGAATGACGGCCGTCTCGTCATCATTCGCGCCAGGGCTTCCGTCGGTATCATCATTCCGGGTTGCTCCAACCACGAGATCGAATCGGGGCTGGAAAGCTGAGCTGATCTGTTGTCTCAGCGCCCTGGCAGCTTGCAGATCCGACTGGACTGCTTGCAACCTTGGATTGCTGGCAAAGGCCAATGATATGGCTTCCTCTACGGTGACCGGAAGATCCCTTGGCCGGCTCGGCAAGGACAAGTTAGCGGGGTTAACGCCAACAACCTGAAAGTATTCTGCGCGCCCGTTTAACAGCTCTTTCTCAGACAGCAACAAGTTACTTTTAGACTGAGCCCGACGACCAAGCGTTTGCACGACATCGACCTTCGTTCCTACCCCACTCTCAAATCGTTCCTCAATTTTTCCAAGCGTGTCCTCGTGCTGCTCAAGATTCGTTCTTGCAAGCCCTACCATCTCCTCGCGACGAAGCATCTCAAGGTAGGCTGTTGCAGCACGTAACGATATGTTTTCTTGCGTGCTAAATAAGCGTTGACTTGACGCCTTGACGACGTAGCCCTGTTCCCGAACCCGGTTCCTAGTGAAAAACCCGTCGTACAGCATTTGTGAAATTTGCAGGCTTCGCTCTTGACGAGTAACAGATTCACCTAGCAAGCCATTTGCACGAGTTGTAGTGTTATCTGATCGTTCCTGGCCAACGCCCAGCAGCAAGTCGACTGAGGGGAGATACCCGCTCCTCGCTTGCGCCCTAAGCTCCTTCGCCGCGACAAGATTGCTTTCATCGAGCTTGACGATGGGGCTGAACTCTAATGTGGCTTCTACAGCCTCCACTAATGTTTGGGCAAAAGATAAGCCCGCTGCACCGCAAAGCATCACTGCAATCATTAGCTGTTTCATGGCGGACTTTGCCCTCGCTGAGTGATCTGAAGTCTAACTCGAAATCATCGCTTGATGGTACCTGACGTGTTATAGCTACCCACCATCATGAATGCGGACCATACAAAAGGACTACTCCAAAGCTCAGACGCTTTTAGTTCTAACTGCGCGTCCCTAAGGGCTTGCCGCGCAGGTTGACCCTCCATTAAACGCTCGTAGAAGGCTGTCATTAACGCCTGCGTTCCAGCATCGCTTACCTCCCATAGAGAATTCACCACTTCGGCAACTCCAGCTTCCTGAAATGCTCGCCTCAGTCCGTACACACCCTCCCCCTCATGGATCTCACCCAGACCTGTTTCACAAGCAGACAGAACAACTAACTGTGTTCCCGATAGCCGAAGATCCAAGACCTCAAGAGCAGTCAGTACACCATCATTTTGTGGGTCAATCTCGCCGAGTAACGGTGCCTTCTGATTGATACCAGCGAACGCCAAGCCGGCTCGAAGCAAGGGATTGTCGCCTGGCGGCGGCAGTTTCAGCTCTGCTCCGCGCTGTAAACTGAGCAACCTTCTACGCAAGTTCTGGTCAGGCTGTAAGAAAAAGCCGTGTGTCGCGATATGGAGCACTTGAGGAGACTTTTGCAGTTGATTAACCACCGACTCTTGGGCTGCTTGTCGATTAAACGTGGTTTGCACAACATCTTGATCATCGATTTTGGCCGCGATAAGCCTTCCCTCAAGCTCAGCGCCAGGTAAAGGTAAAAAGTTCAGTCCCCGGAGCCCACTGCCCGCTCCACGGAGCGTCTGCCCACGCATAGCCTGTTTGGCAGTCACCTTGTTAATCGTCTCAGCGTCCTGTTCGCTAGTTGAGTCATAATCTGGACCGGCGACAATCACATAGTCTCCTTCGGCGCGTCCTCGCTCAGAGGGAATTAAGTCGCGCGCCGACGTCAATACTTGTATGTCCAGTCGATCAATCAAATAGTCTCCTTCATCGGTCATCAATGCTGCAAATGGTGCGATGTTTAAGAGACCATCGGGGATCAAATAGACGTGATCAATCGAATCAATGGTCTCTTTCAACTGCCCAAATATTGCCTCGAAGGCTTCGATGCCCGCATCTTCGAAATCAATCTCATCCGCTCCTGGGTCTTGTATCGTCTCCCTGTGATAGTCAATAACCTCGTCGATGGACTCAGCTGATCCCAAATCCAATAAAAAATATCCTTCATCGCCAGCCCCGCCGACGTAACCTGCCGCAAGGTACCGTGCTTCCGTACCGTTGTTTATCCTTTGGATGTCAATCAGAGCGCTGCCTGGCTCGATTTCCTGAATCACATCATCCAGCGAGAGGTGAGCCACTGAAGCTCGATAACGAGCACTGGCTCGGCCGAGCCTTCCCTCTAACTCGTCCACCTCAGCTTCTAGCGCGTTTAGTGCCTGAACGTGATCCTCGCCACTACCATCGATCGGCCCGCTAAGCGTGAGCCGGGCGAGCCCTTCGCGAGCCAGTTTCAGATCCTCAGCGAGCCCCCTCATGACTGGATCCTCACTGAACTGAGTGATTTGCTGAATTTCGGAGGTAATCTTTAGCAGCAATCCCTTACGCATCAAGGACACCTCAAGGGCTTTGCGAGCATCGCTGGCGTCGTTCCGGTCTAGGAGATCACTCAGATAAACCATTAGTTCAGGGCGATGCAACCGAATGTACCCCTCCCTCCCGTTCTCACCAGTGACCCAAAGGACGCGGTCCAAAAAACGCGTTCTCCTTAAAAAACCCTCTCTCTGAAGGTTGATAGCATCCGCTCTATCACCGCGGCCTTTCAACGCCTCAGCCAACCCGTTCAACGCCTCGAATGAGTAAGGGTGCTCGGTACCGAGAACACGCTCAGCTTGAGCGAGCGCGGCCGATAGTTGAGTCACTGCCTCGTCAAAACGCGTCTGAGCGTTATAGACGAGGCCTACATCAACATTTGAACGAATGACATCGATATGATTCGAACCGAGCTTCCTCTCCCTCAAGGCTCGGACCTCAAGCAACCGTTGTTCTGCCGCATCCGTCTCGCCTTGCTTAAGCAGCACGCGACCAAGATTACTCATACTCTTTAGTCTTTCTGGGTGATCAACCGAGGCAAGATCAACCCAGTCTTCTATTACCGACTCAAAGCCCGCTCTAGCAACCTCAAAATCCTCATCCATGAACTGCAAAAACGCCAAGTTGTTGCGAAGCTTGACGACCTCAACGTTGCCTTCTCCATACAGGCTGATTAACGAGGCGATGGCACTTTCATATAGTGCCTCCGCAACATCGAAGCGACCTTGACTCTCGTAAATTAGGGCAAGGTTATTCCGAAGTCTCGCCGTCTCGGGGTGATCGGCGCCAAATTGAGTCTCTGCCAGAGAAATAGCATCCTTCAAAAGCGGTTCGGCCTCCTCCAACAGCCCCATTGTCTCGTAGAGCTGGCCGAGGTTATTGCGCAGGACTAACCCGAGCGGATCACCCAGGCTAAGCTTATCTTGGCTATCTTTTAGAGTGAGTTTGAAGAGTTGCTCAGCACCGTTCAAATCTCCAAGACGCTGCTTTAACTCGGCTTGCTGAGTTCGGAAGATAGCGAGCTGCCTGGGATCGTCCGCCCAAACGGCGCTAGCTATATCGGCATACTGAGCCATTTCGGCTGCTGCCTCTTGAAGTGACCCTTCATCCATCAGGAGTCGAGTTTTGGTGTACAGAAGCAGGAGCCCACTGGAGTCCCACTTTTCCATTGTCTCTAGACGGGCTTCAACCCGATTGAGTGCCTGTTCGATTCGGTTGGACCGAGCCTCGACCCCCGCAAGCAATCGATCAGACATCGCGAGCCCGGAAGTCGATGCGGTCGCCTTCGCCACCTCAAACGATTGATACAAAAGCAGTGTTCGCTCAGCTTGACCATCATCCCCGATGCTGATGTAAAGATCGGCCAAGGCGAGCAGGCAATCCTGCGATGCCGAGTACCAACCCGATGCCACATCTGCAATTGCCTCACACCGAGCAGATCGCCGCTCGGTAGCCTCAAGCGCTTGAGCTGTTGCGATCAATATGGCCTCGATTCGGTCACTTAGGCTTTGGGTAAGGGGATGTATCAACCCATGCGCGTCTCTAGAGCGCGTAACCAGCGATTCAAGCAACACCAGTGCTTCAACAGTGTTGCCCTTGGCAACGCTGACCTGAGCCAACTCTGCCTGTGAGGCCAGCACCAGAGGGTGCTGAGGCCCCAGCAACGCTCCCAATCCCTCGATAGCTTCCTCGAATAGGATCGTCGCAGACTCGGCATCCCCCACTGCCAACAGCATTTGGCCGAGATACACCCTTGCTTGCCAAAACTCGAGCGAATCGACGCCAAAAAAATCAGCCGCGAATTCAATCACTCCCTGCTGCGCCGAGATGGCTTCGAGGGAACCCTCACGATATAGGACATCCGCCTCGTCGGTGAGAGCAGTCCAGACCGCCTGCAATTCAGGGTCAATGGTCCCAAGCTTTCTGACGCTTGCCTCTTGATCAGCCGAAGGGGCCAAGCTCGGAAGTAGTTCACGCTTAATCTGACGCTCAATGGCATCGATCTGCTCAGCATCGGTCAGGGCAGATTGGTAGGCCGCTGACCAATCCTGTCCAGAGAGCAAAGCACTCCCAACGACCAGCATCAGCATGACGGCAAAAGAGCAAACCCTAGATTTCGCAACCAAGACGGCACCCCCCGAGTGAACGTGCGTTCGTTTATCATAACGACAATTGATGCAGACCGCCTCCTATGTCGAGGCGCTGTTGTCGCCAAGGCATGACCTTTATTACTCCGTCACGCACGCCAATATTCGATTATTTCTTTGAGTGCGCTCACCTGTTTCACAACCCACACAAACAATCGAGTGGTTATTTGTTTGACGACGAACTATTCGAAAAGCGATTTACTCGAAATACCGTTGCCGACCGAGGTGCATGCACTCGCAAACCGTCAAGGCTGATCCTGGTAGGGTCTGGACGCTTCGATTCGCTGCCTTATTCAGGTGCACCCGGTCATGCAACCCCTTTCGTTCACACCTGTTTCGTCGCGACATTCGGCTCCAGAAATGGTCTAGATTTAGCCTCCCGGCCCTGGCGTGGCGTGGCACTTAGGACACTTCTCTGGAGCTCGATTAGCGTGTTGACCGTCTTACCCTTTCGGCAGGCACCCGGTTCCGATATGCTCGCGACATGACTGAACTTAGCTCGTCCGAACCTCATCCATTCACTCAGTGGCTCGGCCGACTGATTCTTTCAATCACTGGCTGGAAAGTAGAAGGCTCGAAGCCTTCCATCACCCAAAGTGTGATCATCGCCGCCCCGCACACGAGTAACTGGGACTTTTTTTACTTGCTTGCGGCAGCGGCAAGCCTAAAGGTGAAGATACATTGGCTGGGCAAGGCGAGCCTTTTCTGGGGCCCTATGGGACCGATCATGCGACGACTTGGGGGCATCCCCGTCGACCGCTCGAAATCCAATCAATTGGTGAGTCAGTTGGTCACACGCTTCACGCATACACCGAATCTTCACATCGTTATCCCGCCATCAGGCACTCGCGGGTTTACGCATCACTGGCGCTCGGGTTTCTACCACCTTGCCCGGCAAGCGAACATCCCCGTGATCTTTGGCTTTTTGGATTACCCGAAAAAGCTGGCTGGCATTAGTGCACCACAAACAATGACGGGAGACCCCGGTCCCGACATGGATCGCATTCGCGCCTTCTACAAGGGCATCACAGGCCGCTATCCGGCACTAGCCAGCAAAATCGCTCTTCAAGAAGAGACGCCGAAAACTTGAGTTGACCGAGTCCATACGCTCAGGCAGCCCTAGTGCGCGCCTCCATCGATAGCCAGTATCGCGCCCGTTGTGAATCCAGCGCCGTCGCCAGCGAAATACAGCGCAGCGGCAACTACCTCGTCAGGTTGCCCACCACGCTGCATGGGAATAGAAGTACGAGCCCGCTCATTGAACGCCTCCATGTCCCAAGCATCGGCAATATCGGTCAAGAACGGGCCCGCCATAATGCAGTTGACCCTCACTTTTGGTCCGTAAGCTGCTGCAAATGACCGTGTCAGGCCATTCAGCCCTGCTTTGGCAGCACCATAGGGCTCAGACGTTGGGCTTTTGTTGACGGACGCCGTGCTGCTAATGTTGATAATTGCGCCGCCATCGCCCTCCATCATCCGCTCGCCCACATTGGCCATGAGCCTAAAAGGCCCTTTGAGATTGACGCTAACCACTTTATCGAACAGCGCTTCACTGACGTCGGATAATGAGGGGTAAAGCGGTGACATTCCTGCATTATTGACTAACACATCAATCCGACCAAAGCGCTCGATGACTGCCTCGACCATCCGGTCTAAGTCATCCCAATCTCCAACGTGGGTGCTCCGAGTAAAGGTCTCGGTCCCATACGCCGCTGTAAGCTCCGCTGCCGTTGCGTCGCACCCGTCCAATTTTCGACTGACAATCGCTAATTTCGCGCCTTGGGCGGCAAACCCGTGGGCCATTGCCTTCCCGAGCCCCCTGCTACCGCCCGTAATAAGGACGACCTTATCTTGAAAGTCTTGTGACATTTATCATTCCCCTAGAAAACCTTCGATGAGATCCCAAGCGTCCCGTCCAAGGACAATGCCTTTAACAGCGCTGGTTCGTTTGACGCTAACGCATGTCACAGCAAAGCTCAAAGGCCTATGGTTGTCTAAGCCTGCAACGGTGGCAGCTAAGACTGATCGATGCTCATCGACATGATCTTCGGCAAGCCGGTTTCTTTCTCATGGATGACCATGAAACCTATTGATCCTCAAGTCGTGTCGTGTGGTGTGGTGTGGTGTGGTGTGGATAAAGATCATGGTAGCTGGCCTCACTGTCGGTACACCATATTCAGTCAATCAAGCGATTATCCGGGCGGAGTGACCGAATATTTGGCTGAGCGGAGACATCCCAAGAAAAGAACCGCTGCGACAACCCCCATGGCGGACGCAAAAAAGTAAGGGACCGCGAAATTACCGACAGCCCCATAGATCGCGCCCAACACACCTGGCCCCCCTGCAACTCCAATGACGCTGAACAAATTAGCCCAAGAGAAAAGACGGCTGTAGTCCAGCAAGCCAAATCGATCGGCGACGATTAACGGCTGGAGCATTAGAAGGTTACCCACTGATAAACCGAATAACGCGAGACTCAAGCCAAGCGTAAGCGAGCTCTCTGAAACTGCCACCAGGAACAACGACAAAGCTTGAAGCACGATCATAGTCAGCGTAAAGGACAGAATCGGCAGGTGCTCGAGCATGAAACCGCCTGCCAGCCGCCCCACTACACTGGCAATCGGCAGGATGCTTAACATGCCTACGACATGGTCCTGGGATAATCGCTCGGAGATAATCCCAACCTGATGGGCGATACCCCCGACCTGACCCAGCATAATGAAGACGTAGGCGACGTTTAAAAACCGATAAAACGGATCACGAATAGCCACTGCGAACGGGATGCCATCGACCGTTGTCGGCGAATTATGTGACTCCGCTTGAGCCAGCCCATCAGGAGCCTCATTGACGTCCTCAGGCCTAGATCGCACTAACCAAATCGTCAAGGGAATAATGCCCAACGCGTAAACGATCGCCATGAGTTGGGTTGCTGGACCTATGTCCATCGTCGCTACCCACTCTGCAGATAGTGGCGTAATGAGCATTCCGCCCACCGACAAGCCCGTCGACGCGATGGACAACGCTCTCGCCCTATAGACCACAAACCAACGAGCAATCAGCGTCGTGGCAGGGAGCAATCCCGAAGCACAAAATCCTACGCCAAATAAGAAGTAAACGACGTAGAGCTCCAAAAGCGTTGAGACGCTTGATAAAAGCGCGAGCCCTAGGGCAGAAATCATCGCTCCTGTGCAAATAATCCATCTCGCATCCACCCGCTCAAGGATGGGAGCGACCACAAGGCCAGTCAGCCCACTCACAATAAAAAAGAGGGAAACGGCTGAAGAGGCGCTCGTCACAGAAAAATTACCGGTCTGCGCCAGTGCCTGGATCAACACCGCATGGTTATAAAAACCAAGACCAGAACTGAGTGCCATGACGACGAAGAGTCCAACGACTACTTTCCACCCTGCGTACACGTTGCTCCGTCCTGTTAGTAATTTGCTCGGGGCTTCGAATGTAACACACGCGCACTCACAACCACCCCCGCCCCTAGGTACAGCGCCTGTGATAGCATGCTCGCCACTACTTTGGGGTGAACCAGCATGTTCCGATGGGTCGTTCTTTTTGGTGTTTGGGCGGCCTACAGTGCATTTGGACTCGTAGCGACTAGCCTTGCTCCACTCGTTCCTCTGGTTGAGCAAGACCTCCAACTGTCACACACAGCCATGGGCAGCATCATGGGTGCCTGGCAGCTCACTTATATTGCGGCTGCTATCCCTTGTGGACTCCTTTTGGACCGCTACCCAGCACGATACACCCTGACATTAGGCATCTTGCTCATCGCGCTCTCAGCGCTTTTGCGCGGATTCGCAACCGACTATGCAAGCCTACTCTTTGCGGTCATGTTGTTTGGCCTTGGCGGACCGATTATTTCAACCGGCGCACCCAAAATCATCACAGGATGGTTTGAGGGCCCGAGTCGCGGACTCGCCATGGGGGTCTATATGACGGGACCCGCTATTGGTGGCGTTGTATCACTGACCCTAACCCACACCGTGTTGCTTCCATGGCTTGGAGACTGGCAAACCTTAATGATTGTCCTCAGCGTCGTGGTTTCCGCGGTTGCCCTTTTATGGCTGCTCATCGCAAACCATTCGCTGTTGCTTGCCTCTGAATCGCGCGCAAAGGTCTCTAACGCGCCCACTCCGGAGCGTCCGACCCGCTTCCTGCTCGGTCAACGAACGGTCCAAATTGTTTTGCTCATGAGTGTTGGCGTCTTTTTGTTCAATCACGGCCTCAACAACTGGTTGCCTGAGCTATTGAAAGGCCATGGAATGACACTCATTGAGGCAGGATATTGGGCGGCCATCCCCACGGTCATAGGCATCTTGGGGTCGCTAACCATCCCTCGCCTCGCAACACCAGGGCGGCGATTCAAGATTCTATTGGCGCTTTGCGTCTGCGCGTTCGGCTCGAGTGTGCTCCTCCAGTTTGAGCAGCAGGAGATATTAACCGTCGGTTTAATTATTCAGGGCATTGCGCGCTCATCCCTGATGACTGTTTTGGTACTCACCCTCGTCGAGCTGCCCGGTATTGGAGAGCGATATGCCGGCCTCGCCAGCGGTCTCTTTTTTACCGCGGCCGAATTTGGTGGTGTGATGGGGCCTACAATCCTTGGCATAACCTACGACTATTCGGGTGACTTCACCCTGGGCCTTGGATTGCTGTCAGTCACCGCTGCGCTCCTCACCTGGGCGACACTGATACTGATGCGAAGGGTCAAACAAACCGAGGCAACTTCAGACAGTCCAAGCTGAAACGGCGCCACTCAACGATCAACGCTTTAACCCGAGCCTCTCGAGCCTAAGCGCGTCTTAAACGGGACGAAGCGGCCGAACCATATCAAGGTCGATTAGCGTTCTACCCATTGAATCCCTCGACAGTGAGCATCGATCGCCTGACAACGGTCAACCAGCCAGCACACTGTTTGGGAGGATTCGCTGAGCAATGAGATCAGACATCGCAGACCCTTATATCTCACCGGGATTGGCCTCAACCCTTGATCGAGACAAACGATTCGGCATGCGTACAACACGCTATGTACATTCGCAG
>Ga0181574_10005136_pt1 | contig 11261 bp, 15 predicted proteins | sample 101ome_24_FD_145600 | JGI IMG/M metagenome (GOLD analysis project Ga0181574, IMG submission 145600) | Coastal salt marsh microbial communities from the Groves Creek Marsh, Skidaway Island, Georgia - 101410AT metaG (spades assembly) | ecosystem: Environmental > Aquatic > Marine > Intertidal zone... | reverse complement strand
GTAATTGCTTCACCATCACGAACACGCTTGATACACATTGGAATGAACTTCTCTGGATGCTGACGCTGACCAAAGACATTCATCGTGTGAGTAATATAAACGGGAAGTCCATAAGTGTTCTCGAATGCGACTGCCAGTTCTTCTCCACCTGCCTTAGATGCACTGTAGGGATTAGTCGAGTTATAACGATCATACTCTCCATAGTTAATGCCATTAGGAGCAGGACCGAATACTTCATCCGTGCTGAAGTAAACAAACCGTTCAAGGTGATCCAGACTACGGGCAAAATCAAGAATGTTGCAGGTTGCCACAACATTATCCATGACAAATTCCATGGGATACTCGATACTGCGGTCAACATGAGAACCAGCAGCAAGGTGAAGAATATAATCTACCTTACCAATGTCTGCCGCGATGAGTGGATTAACTGCTGCCTTCAGATCGTGAAACACGACTCTTACACGAGCACGATCTTCGGGTGAAAATTCTTGCAGGGCATCTTGAAGACGATTCAAGTTACCACTGAAATCAAGACGATCAAGAGTTACAACTTCCCAGTCAGTATTCTTTAGAATTTGAGAAATCAAATGGTGTGCGATAAAACCCGCACCACCAGTAATCAATACTCTTTTCATACTTTATTATTATGAGACTCTATATTTAGATTATACCAAAAAGGGAGAGTTTATGCAACTCTCCCATAAGGTCTTTACATGCACGCCACTTGCTCTTTAACCTGAAGCAAGAAACAGGGCGGGAGTTTCCTCCATCCGCACCAACTGCCCTTGAGAGAGGCAGTAAACTCACAATAGGGTCATAATTGACTCCACCACTTACTTTTTAAAGAAGTAAGAAACTTCGGGATTGAAGGGGAACCTTCACCGACCAGTGCTGTTATAGTCCATCCGTGACTCACAATCAAGCAACTTCTACTGGAGACTCAAGATCATTATAAAGATAATCCATCAGGATTTCATAATCGTCTCCAGGATCACCAGAGAACACGACACCATTGTTTTCGTAATAACGACGAACCTTTTTGAAAAGTTTCGGATTCTTTACATCAAGGAAAAAATCGCCGTTTGCTGCACCACGAAGGGTTTGGATGTCTTTCTTGAACTTAGATATGATAGTCATTGTTTTGAATGTTGACCTTAGTATTATAAGGGATTGACTTGTAAAAGTCAATGGGGGATGAGGGGATCGAACCCACCTTAGCCGAATTATGAGTTCGGTGCATTCACCAGATTGCTAATCCCCCGATTCTCAAGGTGCTTCGTTGTTGAGTTCTGTGTAAATTTTTATCAAATCATCATTAGCAGGCACCATCACTGCTGCTTTTCCATCCTCATTTACAATCCCTATCGTCTCACCGTTCTCCACTCGCTCAAACAGTTCGTCAAACTTTTCTTCCCACTCTGCCACTGTGTATATTTCCATCGTTGTAGTTGATGTATTTATTTGTGGGAGAAAACTCCCAATCGGAATGATAGGATTCGAACCTACGGCCCCTGCTTCCCAAAAGCAGTGCTCTACCAAACTGAGCTACATTCCGTAAATAATGCGTCAGTGATATCCTGCAGAATAACACTGACGGGCTCAAGGGAGTTCCCATCCCTCTCCCACGCGGGTTGGATTTCCGATTCTTTTTTCTCTCGGAGACGTGAGCACGGATGTATTCCAGTCCGTTATGTACTAATTATAACCCTACTTGTGCCCCCTGTCAAATGGTTCCCAGTGCTCCCATCCATAATGATGCACTGCCCACATACCAAGTATAGGAACAAACACAAGAAGAAACCCCATCACTCCAAGACACCAAGGAGTGTTCATTACACCCCTAACAAAAAGTTGTACGTGGTTCATCAGTCTTCCTCATCATCAGGTTCATAAAGTGAACAAGGTTCTTCAAACAAATGCTGCATTCTAAGTTGTTTGATGCGTTCTTTGAGTTGCTTGTAAAACTCTCTCTTTTCGTCCTCGTTCATTCCCCAATATCGTTAAGTTCTCCCAGCATTCTTTTTCTTTCATCAATCTTACCATCAATGAAACCTGCACGATATTCCCAGGTTTGACCACCATCTTGACCTTTTGATGGATTAATACACTGCTCATTTCCTAATTTATTACAAACAAGACCCGCAAGGTCTAACTCATTTCCTGCGTTTCCTGTACCACCCCAACGATGCTCTCCATTAATCCAAATAGCACCACACTTAGGACACTCCTTTCTTTCCAGTTTTAGGTCAGATAGTTGTCGGTCATCCATCGTTTTTCTCCTGATACTTTGCAAACTCTTTGCGATCTATTCCAAGTTCTCTTTCTAATTTTCTTCTCATAAGATACATTTGAGGTCTTATGATGAAATTATATCGGAAAGACAATTCCAAATAATGAATCAACCGCATAGTTGCATCATAACCACCTATTGCAATTAAGGCAATAAATGTTAGGATTAGCAAATAAAACAGAGTCATTAATCACAATAGTTTGATATTGTATATAGATAATACATTATTTCTTAAGAATTGTTGTATCATTTATAACTAAACGGAGAGTGAGAGAGTCGAACTCTCAAGGGCTTTAACACCTCAACGCTTTTCAAGAGCGGTTCCGTCACCTATCGGATTGACTCTCCTTATCGAACTTCAAAGTCCAATTTACGAACTTTGCGTTGCCTTCTTTCCTCCTGGAAAGCAAGGTCTTGGTTAGAAAGTAAATTCTTTTTCTTTGCTTTCTCAGTAGAGTTTAACATGACTACTTTATTTAAGTCAAGTGCAGTAACGCTATCATTCTTTACAGTCATCATATTGGGACAACCACAAACTTGTGTTTTAGTATTACTGGATATCTCTCTGTTGCAATTTTTACATCTTACGACTAACATTTGGCATCCTATAGAACTCAATCTACAGGTTATTTATATGGGTGATGAGGGATTCGAACCCCCGACCAATAGAATGTAAATCTACTGCGCTACCGCTGCGCCAATCACCCGACTCCCCCGACAAGATTCGAACTTGTGACCTGGAAATTAACAGTTTCTCGCGCTACCGCTGCGCCACAGGGGATTATCCAAAGGGATTTCTCCCTTGTTCCTTGCAGAGTTTGAAGTACAGTTTATAATACCTGCCCTTCATCTCATCAAGGATTTTGTTGTCCTCATCGAACCCCAACTGTCTGGTGTGCGTATAGCAACCTTCAAGTTCACCTATAAGTAATAAGATTTTTACGGGGTCCATACAATTAAGAGGACAAGCGAAATACGGGATTTGAACCCGTGACACCAACTTGGAAGGATGGGATGTTACCACTACACCAATTTCGCATAAGGGTCATAGTGACCCATGGAGAATAGGAGACTCGAACTCCTAACTTCCACCTTGCAAAGGTGGCACTCTACCAATTGAGTTAATCCCCCTGGAGCCACTCACAGGACTCGAACCTGCGACCTGAGCTTTACAAAAACCCTGCTCTATCCAGCTGAGCTAGAGTGGCGAGGCGACTCAAGTAGGATTCGAACCTACGACCGACTGCTTAGAAGGCAGTTGCTCTATCCAGCTGAGCTATTGAGTCTTGAGTACCCACATATTATACGGCATGTGGGCAACCTTGTCAACTCTCTTCTTCTACTTCTTCTGCAACTTCTGCTTCGCCTTGAGTAAGTTCTTCTGGAAGTTCAACTCCAATTTGTGCTAGGTATTCAATAGCACCTTGAACTTTGTAAAACATTTGTTGCTTTTGTACAGACTGACCTTGAAGTTCTTTAAGTTCTTTTCCAAGTGCAGTCCTTTGGTTAATCAGATTTGCGAGATGATTTTGTTGTTCGGTCATTAGTTTAAAATAGAATAATGATTTGGATATTTATGTGAATTAAAGTGTATCAATTTCCTGGTCTTGTGTCCATTCCTCAGGTTCAATAGAGAGATAAGTCAACTCTTTTTGGTCGGGAGGAATGTTAATCCACTCATCAAACTCTTCAGCAATCGCCACAGCATCAAACTGTGCCTTAATGTCTCTATCTGCAAGTTCATGAATACGACCAATCGACCAATCACGAATCATAGGTACAGTTTCAGTCGTCGTCTCTTCCATAATAATCTTTTCTGAAGTATCTGCTGAGGATGTTACTATTGTAGTACGCTGGTCCTCCTGTGTCAAGGGATTCGGTGAGGACTCCGTTGATAAAGAGTTGTCTTGTTTCTTCGAAATTTGTTCTTCCCTTTGTTTTGTGAAGGGAAAGAATTTCTCTCTTGAAAAATATTCTGTTGCCAGTTTTTTCAATATCTTCTTTAAGTTCTGGACAAGACCCATAATACTTTTTCCAGTCTGATTCCTGTTTTACTTTTCGTTTCTTACCTTTTGGAGTTCTAAATGACCAAAAGTATTTCCTACCGATGTATCTACGACCGTTTTCCAGATTTGTAATGAGATAGACAAAACCGAAGTTATCGTCAATATCCTTAGATAGAAAAGGTGATCCCTTAAAATACCAGGGGTTTTCATAGTCAATGTCTGTACTCATCAAGTGCATCAAGAACCTTGTTCAGGTATTTATGGGCGAGATCTTTTTCTCCTTGCCACACAGATGAGGGTTCTTGATCAACTTGACTCTTTAATTTTAACACACGGACTTTAAATTCGTCTCTAATAAGATAGGGTTTTGCCATAAAAGGTTACTTAACCTCCTTATCTATACTCTTCTCAGTGGAAATTCCTATCCACGACTCCAAATAGTCAAGGTTTCCAAACATGTAATCATCATACTCTGCTGCTTTTCTATAAGCATCCAAACATTCTTCTGTTATGTCATCAAAGTTGGAATCCTGAGAATGTGTTTCCTTTGACATCTTGCTTGATACCTCCAACTACATAAGATTCGACTTCTGTCTCCTGAGGAGCAACCTGGAGTCCCTTAGAGGAGATCCAGTGTTGTGTCCAAGGAAGTGGATTGTTCTTCGCTGCAATGTCATAAACAGGCTTGAGACCAATTGCTTTCATTCTACGGTTTGCAATCCATTCGACATACTGCTGTAACAGTTTGTCATTTAAACCAATCATAGAACCATCTTTAAACAGATAGTCTGCCCACTTCTTCTCTTCATTTACAGCACGATCAAACATCTTATAAGTCCACTCTTCCTCTTCCTTCATAATCTGCTTCATCTCAGGATCATCACCTGCCTTCCACTTATTCAGGATGTTTTGAGTAATTGCAAGATGCTGATTTTCGTCTCGTGCGATGAGAGAGATAATTTTAGCGGATCCTTCCATAAGCTTGAGTTCTCCAAATGCAAACGAGCAAGCGAAGGAGACATAGAACCTAATGCCTTCAAGAATGTTGACGTTTGCAATTGCTCTGTAGAGTTTTCTTTTGACATCTTTACTTTCCCAGTGTGATGATGGTGAATCTCTGAAATCTTGTTGCCACATGTTACCAGTGCCCCATTTCTGAGCACTGTTGATAAAGTCATCATACGCCTCTGTAACTGTGCTAGCACGATCCAGAATGCGTTCATCGGTGACGATCTTATCAAACACCTCTGAGGGGTCTGAGTAAACGTTCTTGATAATGTAGGTATAAGAGCGACTATGGATCATTTCCATAAATCCCCAGACTTCCATACATGCTTCTAACTCAGGGAGTGAGCAGTAAGGAATAAAAGCCATCCCAGGACCACGACCTTGAATAGAATCAAGCATAATCTGGTACTTCAGATTAGAAGTATAGATGTGCTTTTGTTCTGGGCGCAGTGTCTGGTAGTCTCCGCGATCTTTCTGCAATGATACTTCTTCTGGTCTCCAAAAGTATCCAAGTTGTTGAGTAGTAAGTTTATCAAAAACTGGATACTTATAAGAGTCATACCTCTGGACTCCCAGAGGTTTACCAAAGAACATTGGTTGTTTTTTAGTGTTCACTTGTTCCGTATTAAATACGGTCATTCCCTGTACTTCAGGTTTCTGTTCTTTGGTAGTCAGAAAATCGTATTGCATTCGTTACCTCTTTTGATTCTTGTATGTATTATAACTTAAATTTTACAGGATTCGCAATCCTCCTCTTCAGCACTCTCAATATCATTTAGGAGATTTTGAAGTTCAGACTTTTCATCAGTCACTTCATCGTTCTTTTGATCATAAGTATTCTGATAATAAGAGGTCTTCCATCCGTACTTGTAAGTAGTGAGGAAGTCTTGTGCCATCACAGAAACAGGAACTTCATTATCTGGATAGTTTTCTGGATTATAACTCCAGTTGCCACTGATTGCCTGATCAAAGAACTTTTGAATTACAGCAATCACATTGATGTATCCACGATTAGATTCCATTTCCCAAAGTAAGGTGTAGTTGTTCTTCAGGGCATTGTACTGCGGAACAATCTGCTTAAGAGGTCCCTTCTTCGACTTTTTAATGGACAGGTAGTCTCTAGGTGGTTCGATTCCGTTGGTTGCATTTGACACAACGGAACTGCTCTCTGATGGCATCTGTGCGGACAGTGTTGAGTGCCTAAGACCGTGTTCCAAGATAGATGCTCTAAGACCTTCCCAATCATGCGCCAATTCGATTGAAGTAATTTCGTCTACATCCTTCTTGTATGTATCAATGGGAAGAATACCATCAGAATACTTTGTGCGTCCAAAGTTTTCGCACCAACCTTTTTCCTTCGCAAGATTGTTTGATGCTTTTAGGAGATAGTATTGGAAAGATTCGGATAGACCATGAGCAGCGTCCCATGCCTCTTGTGAATCGTAGTTAAACCCAAGTTTCGCCAAATAGTGGGCGAGACCAATAAAACCTATTCCAAGCGACCTACGTGCCTTTGTGGCGCGTTCTGCTGCCTTCACAGGATACTCCTGGTAATCAATCAGTTCATCCAGTCCACGAACAGAAAGATCACAAAGTTCTTCCAGTTCCTCATCAGATTTGATTTTTCCTACATTCACAGCAGAAAGAATACAGAGGGCAATCTCACCCAACTCATCGTCAATGTGATTGATGGGATCTGTTGGAAGTGTAATCTCCTGACAAAGATTACTCATACTAACTTTATCTTTGAAAGAAGAGTGAGTATTGCAGTGGTCGATGTTCATGATGTAGATACGACCAGTCTCTGCTCTCTCCTTTAAAAGGTCCAAAATGAGTTCTTGAGCACCGATAGTTTTTCTTGGAATAGACTGATCTGATTCATAGTCCACATACATCCCGTCAAATCGATCAGTGCCAAAAGCATCATACAAACCAGGAACGTCATGTGGAGAGAAGAGTGAGACTTCTCCGTTTTGGATGAAACGTTCATAGAAGAGTTTGCTGATTTGAATACTATAGTCTAGTTTACGAACTCGGTTATCCTCAGTTCCTTTATTATTTTTAAGGACTAAGATGTCTTCTATTTCTTGGTGCCAGATTGGAAAGTGAACCGTAGCTGATCCACCTCTGATGCCATTTTGAGTGCAGCATCGGACAGTTGATTCAAACTTTTTGAGAAACGGAACAACACCAGTGTGCTGGACTTCGCCACCTCTGATTTTACTGTTGATGCCACGGATTCTGCCTGCGTTGATACCGATTCCCGCCCTTTGTGCAACATATCTGCCGATAGCCATATCAGAACTAAAGATGCTATCGAGGGTGTCATCAACATCAACAAGAACACAGCTAGCAAATTGTCGAAGTGGAGTTCGCACTCCCGCCATGATAGGTGTGGGAATGTTGATTTTGTGCTTTGAGATTGCGTCATAGTATCTCCTGACGTATGACATTTTGGTTTCTTTTGGATACTCTGCAAAGATAGTCAGAGCAATCATCATGTACATAAATTGTGGCGTTTCGTAAACTCCACCGCCACTTCTGTCTTGCACAAGGTACTTATCAACGACTTGACGTAAACCTGCATAAGTGAATAAGAGGTCACGATCATGATCGATGTAACTATTAGCCCGTGCAATCTCTTCTTTAGAATACTTTGTGAAAATTTCACTATCATAGACTTCAGAGTTCACACAATTAATTATATGACTCTCAAGGTCTGGGAGTTCTTTATGTCCACCATAGAGTTGCTTACGCACCGCAAAGAGGAGCAGACGTGCAGCAACATACTGATAATTAGGATGCTCCAGATCAATCAGATCACTTGCACTGCGAATCAGAATCTCTTGAATCTCTGCTGTTGTAATGCCGTCATAAAACTGAATACCCGACTTCATCTCAACTTGACTCGCAGAGACTCCTGCAAGACCCTTGGTTGCCTCTTCAACCATCAAATGCATCTTATCCAAGTCAAGAGATTCAATTCGTCCATTTCTCTTGACTACCTTTGTACCGTTGCTCATATTTTCTTCCAAGTGTTAAATTTAAGTTTTGCTTCTAAACCAGAGTAAGTATTTAATTCTATCACAGACTGCACATCCAGTCCAGATAATACCATGTCGTTAATGTCTTTATCAGTTATGTTGGATGGCCAGATTACTACCTTATCTCCACGCTGGGTGGCTGCATCAATCTTTGCAACGATTTCCTTGTTTCTTGGTTCGTTGTCGTAGACGTATACGAACTGATAATCCAAAGTGCTGAGGTTAGCATCGCTACCACACATAGCAATAGCATTTCTAACGAAATGACTGTCGAACGGTCCTTCTGTGACGTAGACTGTTTTAGTCGTATCGATTTCATCAAGTCCGTAAATCTTAGGTACATCATCCTCCAACATAATGGTAATGTATTTAACCTTGCTAGGACCAAGTGCTCTTCCCTGAATTCCGATAAGTTTTTTCTGATAGAAAATTGGAATGACTATCCTAGGTTCATCATAATAAGTATTATCAAATGTCTTTTTCAGACTATTGACCCACTTCTTGAAAGTAGGGGTGTAATAAAATTTATGCGGATTTAATTTTCTACCTTCCAAGTACTTTTTTGCATCTTCATTCTCTGATGCTTTTGGAAGATTGATCTTGGTATTAAATACAGGTTTCTTAAACTCAAACTTAGGTTCTTCTGCTACAAAGTTTTTACCAGTCTTACCCTCTTTGAATTTTTCAAAAGTGTATTCCTTATGAAGATTAACATCAATCTTCCTCAAGAAGTTATTGAATGAAATGTTGACGCCACAATTGTGACACTTAAAGTTAGTATTGTTTTTTACTTGGTAAAGATAACCTCTCGCTCTGTTCTTATTCTTCTGAGAGTCCCCACAAATTGGGCAACGGAAGTTATAGAGATTACTCTTTACTCTTTTAAATTTCAGAAGTCTAGGAGACAAAATACCAATGTATTTGGTATCAACAAAATCCATAATGTAGTAGAGAGTTTATTTTACCTGTTCTACTATTCTATCTGGGGATGCCACAGAAGTCAATAAGTTAGATGCGATTCCACTTGTAGCAGCACCAATAAGAAGACTTGCTACTATAATGACTCCACCCACTTGCCATCTGAATTTAGCAAACTCTTGTATCTTTTCTTCTACTTTTAAAATTCTATCTTTTACTTCTTTATGATCTCTTTTATTTTCTTCCTTAACTTCATCAAGCATTTTTAATAATAAGGCATCAGTCTTTTCAGATTCCTCTAGTTTATTTTCGTGTCTTTCTAGTATAACAGAAATCTTATTACTATTCTCAGAAATAGATGTTACAGCACGTTCCAACTTGTCCAACATTTCTTTGGACAAGTTCTCATACATGTCGAACTTTGATTCTAAAACAGCAAACTTATTACCAAATCCGAACGCCATTTTACTTAAAGGTAAATTTTTTGATTGCAAAAATATGTAATCACTCCTGTCCACCTAACTACAGAATTTGATGTCTTTAGTAAATTATAGATACAGGACTTTTTGGATAAATTTTTCATTTGGCTCTTACGCCAATAACTCATTAATTATTTATTTCTAAGAAAATCCAACCAAACTTTTCTACCAGGACCTTTCATATACTTTCTTTTTTTCTTCACTGGGGGATCATCACCTGCTTCTTTAGTTCCTGCAATATTTCCTTGGGAAACATTGTTAGTAGGAACCATTCCAACATCTTCTCTTAAAGATCTGAAATGTTCAATTACCCTGTCTATTTTCTTCATCTTTATTGTATATACTTTGAAGTTCTTTAAAGCAATTTAAATCAACTTGAATATCATGAATATAAGTCTTTGGGTATTCAGGAAGTCTATTTAAAAATATTATAAACGTTTTAACTTGACTCCACATATCTCTTTCTAATTTGAAAAAGAACATAGGAGTAGCAGCTTCTCCAAATATATTATACAAAACAATAAAGTGATTAATTAACAGGTGAGTTTTTAGTTCACCTGTTTTTTTATATCTCTTTAAAAGTCTTTTAATATATTTAAAATAATTTAGATCTTTATCAAAATCCTCTTTTGTAACCGCTTGAGGATTTTGATAATTTTTTATGGCGAAAAGTAAAAAATTATCTTCATTCAATTCATCAAACTTCATATCACTTTAACTCATAGATCAAGCATCTGGGAAGAGTGCATCGTCATCAGCATCAGAAGTAGTGAGGATTCCACCAGCGACTAATACTTCATGCTTAACTCTAAGTTCCCCATGCATATCAATGTAAGTTGTAACACCAACCCATCCACCATGAGTAACTGCATAGTCAGTTGTTGCAGCAACTCCAACCTCAATCTCATCAACACCAAAGACAGAAGTTGTTACAGGACTTGTTGAATATCCAACTGTCTTTGCATCAGGTGCTCTGTATGAAGAGTCTGCAACAGTATAACTTGGTTCCTGTGAGATTTCATAAGTAGCGCCAGCAGGAACTGTAGTCAATCCAGAAACAAATCCATCAGTAGACGCAATTGATAATGTAGTTGATGTAACACCAGTAACTACGGCATAACCATAAGTTGCACCAGCACCAACTTTAATAACATCTCCTTCACCGACTGCTGAGGTAAATGTAACCACACCAGTGCTTCCAACTACCTGCTTTGCATCAAAATCAACAGCAATAGTTCCATCTGAATATACTAAATCTGTATTTCCCCAGAGTGCCATTCTCTTTACCTTTCTAAAAAGTTTTACTAAAAAATATTTATAAAAAAGGGAGAGTTACCCCTCCCTTTAGTTGTATTTTATTTATGCAATTTATTCTGCTACTGGTTCCTGGAACAAGAGATTTTCAATCACATCTACAGCACCATCATCCAACTGATTATCAGTGGATTCTGCTAAAGAACGTAAAATAGAAACAAGATAACGACGAACTTCTTCTTTCTCAAGAAGACTTCCGATT
>Ga0181574_10005134_pt1 | contig 11264 bp, 11 predicted proteins | sample 101ome_24_FD_145600 | JGI IMG/M metagenome (GOLD analysis project Ga0181574, IMG submission 145600) | Coastal salt marsh microbial communities from the Groves Creek Marsh, Skidaway Island, Georgia - 101410AT metaG (spades assembly) | ecosystem: Environmental > Aquatic > Marine > Intertidal zone... | reverse complement strand
GTGCACTGAGTGCACAGATAGTGGTCATTTAAGAGGTTGCTATGAGCGGCGCCATTTACAATGACTTTACTCAATTTACGACGCTTCGGGCCGAGGCTACAAAAAACCCGAATGCTGCGCTTGAGGAGGTTGCATCTCAGTTCGAAGCCATCTTTTTGCAGCAGATGCTCAAGTCGATGCGCGACGCGACCATGAAGAGCGATTTGTTTGACTCATCTCAAATGGATACCTACCAGAGCATGGCAGATCAGCAAATGGCGCTTCAGCTAGCGGAAAGCGGTGGTATGGGCTTGGCCCGTATGATGGTCGAGCAGATGCAATCGAGAGGCTATGTTCCAGCGCAGGGCGAGACCTTTGATGCATCACTTGAAGATGCAGATCAGTCAGCGATGTCAGGAAATGCTAAGCCTTTTCATCAGTCGGTCGCTAACGCTTACGGGATTGGGAGCAAAGACTGATGGCGAACCTATTTGATGTCGGTAGTTCTGCGCTGAACTCGTTGCAGCGCGCCATATCGACGACCGGTAATAACATTGCCAACGCCAATACTGAGGGTTATAGCCGTCAGGAAGTGACTTTGGCCTCTCGGACTCCGGGGTATGCGGGAGGTTTTTCGATCGGGACCGGTGTTGAGGTGAGCTCTATTCGACGCGCCTACGATCAGTTTCTGACGCAGGACGTGCGGGCGAGAACCAGCTCATCGGCTTACTACGACGCATACGCCGCGACCACCAGCCAAATTGACAACCTCATGGCCGATCCTGCGACCAGCATAGCGTCCGCCATGGATCAGTTCTTTGCCTCCATGGAGGCTGTGGCGAACAATCCCTCGTCGCAGCCGGAGCGCCAGGTCATGCTGTCCGAGGCACAGACCTTGGCTAACCGATTTAACTACGTGGATGCGCGTCTAACGGAGTTGGCCGAGAACACAAATGAGCAAATGACGGTCCACGTCATCGATATTAATCAGTACGCACAGGACATCGCTCAGCTCAATCAGCAAATCGTTCGACTGGAGCGGACTCCAGGTGGGTCGCCTAACGACTTACTTGATCAGCGTGATCAGGCCATCGAGGCACTGTCGAAGTTGATCCGCGTGGATGTTCGACCGCAAGACGACGGCTCTGTCAATGTGTTTACCGATACGGGTCATCGCCTTGTGAGTCAGTCGAATGCTGAAAGTTTTACCCTCAGTTCGGCACCTCAGCCAGACGGTCCGATGCGGGTTTATCTCTCAGGGCCGGGTGGCAGCAGCACAGAGCTGACTGACCGTTCGCTAGGCGGTGAGTTGGGTGCCGCACTTGATGTGTCAAAGAATGTCATTGACCGCGCTCGCCGTGACATTGGTCTATTAGCCATTGGCCTCACGGACACCTTCAATATTCAGCACAAAACCGGGATTGATTTGAACCTGGATGCCGGCGGCGACTTCTTCTCGTCCATCTTACCTGTCACGACAACGTCAGTATTGAACTCTGGCACCACAACGGCCTCAGCGGCCATTGACGATGTGACGCAGCTGACTGGGGCGTCCTACAAAGTGGAGTACACAGACACGGGCATCACGGTGACCAACCTCGCCACGAATGCGTCATCGGACGTGGTTGGGACGTCGATTACCCTGGATGGCGTGACGATCACCGTGACCGCATTTGCCGAGGCAGCCACGGGAGACACGTTCTTGGTTGAGCCGACGGGACGCGCCGCGGCGTCGATGGCGGTGGCGATTACCGACACATCTGACATTGCTGCCGCGAATGCCGGCGGTAATGTGGGTGATAACCGCAACATGCTAAGCCTGATAGCGCTTCGCGAGACGAATAATCTGAAAGACAGCACGCAGAGTGTTTACGATATTTATAATAACGCGGTAGCCCAGGTTGCTGTGGACACACGAAGTGCAAAGGCCAACGCCGAGACTGAGACCTCGCTTTTGCAGTCGGTGACGGATCGCCGAAACGGCATAACCGGCGTTAACCTCGAGGAGGAAGCGGCTAACCTCATCCGTTATCAGCAGGCCTACCAAGCAGCCGCTCAGATTATTACAACGGCAAACGATGTGTTCGACACCTTATTGAGAGCGGCCTCACGATGATTAATCGAATGTCTTCAAGTCAGATACACATGAGCAGTCTCGATGTCATTTTGGATGCTCAGGCTCGGCTTCAGCGCACGCAGGAGGAGATGGCCTCGGGTAAGCGCATTTTAAGCCCTTCAGACGACCCGGTCGCCTCATCACAGATTATGCAAATTCAGAGCGAGCTCACTCGCATCGAGACGCTACAGTCGAATGCCAACCGAGCGGCCAGTGAACTTGCCATGGTGGAAAGCTCGGTCGCCAATGTAGAAAGTATTCTCATGCGCGCGCGCGACCTTGCGGTGCGCGGTGGTAATGCGTCGCTATCGGCACAGGACAGAGAAATTATTGCCACTGAAATTGACGGCTTGCGTGAGCAGCTTATTGCGGCTGCTAACACTCAAGACAGCAGCGGCAACTATATTTATGCGGGCTACGCCGTCGAAACAAAGCCTTATACAGACGCCGGCTTGAACGCCACGTTTAGCGGCGACAGCGGTGGTCGCTCAATCACCGTGGCCTCGGGCGTAACTGTCGACGTGCGTGTCAATGGTGACGCCTTGTTTGGTGAGGGTTTGGCGGATACGGGTAATTACAGTGCATTTGAAGCACTGGGGTTTTTAAGTACAGCGCTCAGAGCTAACACTTCCCTAGATACCTATATGACCGCCATCGACACCAATTTGGAAAATGTTCGATCGGTTAGAACTGATCTTGGTGTGCGCATGAATCGGGTTGAGGACCAGCAAGTACTTAACGACAATTTCAATCTCCGTCTTCAGGAGACCTTGTCGGGACTTGAAGACCTTGACTACACCAAGGCCATTACAGAGATGAACTTGCAGATGGTGGCGCTTGAGGCTGCGCAAAAAGCCTATACGGCCACGCAACAAATCACCTTATTTAACTATTTGTAAGCACGTCTTGTAGGCGCCTCTCAGATATCACTCCCCAGACGCTACTTGCTCGAGGTTCTGACGGCCCATACCGGCGGTAGTTGTCGCTCCAGCACTCGCGAACAAGTTTCCCTAAAGGTTTTTTATCCCCCGCCGCTAATGATGGTGAGAGGGCATCTGCCTTCTTCTTTTTTCAAACCAACGGCGCGCGCTGCGGGCCAGAAGGAGAGACATCATGGGATTGGGCATTAACACAAACCTGGCATCTCTGAGCGCTCAGCGTGCTTTGGGTTCAAGTCAGATGGAAGCTGCGACTGCGATGGAGCGACTGTCGACAGGTCTTCGCATTAACAGCGCGTCAGATGATGCCGCCGGTCTTGCGATTTCAGCTCGGTTCACTAGCCAGATTAATGGTATGAACCAGGCCATTCGCAACGGAAACGACGGTATTTCACTGATCCAAACAGCTGAGGGCGCGTTGACAGAGGCTACAACTATCCTACAGCGCATGCGGGAGTTGGCAATTCAGTCTGCGAACACCACCAACAGTACTTCAGACCGAACTGCACTTCAGGCTGAGGTTTCAGCATTAACCACCGAGTTGAACCGCATTTCTTCGACTACAGAGTTCAACAATGTGAAGCTTCTTGACGGCAATTTCACCAACAAGAACTTCCAGGTGGGTACAGGTGCGGCTGATTCGATTTCAGTATCAATTGCTAACTCGGCGGCTACGGCCATAGGTGTTAACAAGATCACTGCTACAAATGGCACTGATCACGAGGGAACTGCAGCATTATCCGAGGCAGCTGTCTCTATTGCTGGTGCGACTGATACCGTTGAGACCCAGGGCCTTACCGTTTCTGGCGCGTCGGGTGCAACAACGCTTACTGTGGCGGATGCGGCCTCAGCCTACACAATCCGTGATCAGGTAAACGCGGTTACAGCTACTACTGGCGTGTCTGCGACAGCTGCAACCAAAGTGCAGTTGGATAGCCTGTCGGCTGATGGAACAGTGTCTTTCACTCTAGGCGATAATACGGGTAACAGTTCTTCAATTTCCGCTACGGTTACGACCGGTGACCTTACTAATTTGAAAGACGCCATCAATCTCACTACGGGCACACATGGTGTGACGGCGACGGTCAGCGGCGGGACGCTTACTCTGTCCAACGACACGGGCAAAGATATCACTATCGAGTCCTTTGACCACACCACTAATGACGCAACCATTGAGGTGCACTCCCTTGACGCAGACGGTAATGAAAACAACACTGCGGAGCAGCTTCAGGAGGGTCGATCTGATGCTGCCCAACTTGATTCGTTGATCGCAAAGGGTTATCTGGTGTTTTCTGATGATCAAGCGTTCTCGGTAACGAGTGATGTAGCCGACTCAGCCGGAAGCATTGTCGGAGTGGGAGCCGATACAGCCGTTGCATCCTCCGCTACTTACGTTTCGGCCGTAAATATCTCTACCGAGAGCGGTTCTTTGGCAGCGCTGGATGTAATTGATGGTGCGCTGGATCGCATTAACTCGATTCGCGGTGATTTGGGTGCGCTTCAGAACCGTTTTGAGTTCACTGTTTCGAACTTGACTGGCACTGCTGAGAACCTTCAGGCAGCGCGATCGCGTATTATCGATGCGGACTTTGCCAAGGAGACAGCGGCATTGGCTCGGTCGCAGATCCTGCAGCAGGCAGGCATCTCGGTCCTAGCTCAGGCCAATGCTCAGCCTCAGAACATTCTGGCTCTGCTCCAGTAAGTTCGGAGGACTCACGTTGATAAGCCAACGTGACAACCGGGTGACGGAATCGTCACCCGGCTTTTTCGTCTAAGGTCCATTTACGGTAAGCAAGGTAAATGGGGAGGAAAATGACATGACATCAGAAATGAGTAGTTTAGGGTCGGCCATATCGCCGCAAGCCGCTAGCTCTGTTCGCGGTGTCTCCGTCGAGGCAACAGCCCGAGCGGTGCCCAAGGCCGAAAAGGCTGAGGTGAGCAAACCCGCTGAGCTCGATCTCAAGCTCGATCTAGAGGTGGTTCAGCGGGCAGCGGCAACGGTTGGGCAGTTCATTGAGACAGTCTCTAGAGATGTCCGCGTAGCCTACGACGATAGCATCGACATGCCGGTATTTACGGTCGTCGATTCAGAGACTAACGAGGTGGTCCGTCAGATCCCCTCTGAAGATTTGGTAGCGATTGCCAGATTCTTGGAGTCACAAGGCGTGGACACCATAGGGTCTGACGCCCTGGCTGGCGTTATTTTGTCCGAAGAAATCTAGTGTTTGAAGCAGCGTGCCATTATGTGGCACGAAAACTGCTTCTACGTTTTAGGCAAGTCAAAAAGCTGACGGGCGTGGTAGTGCCCTCAGCTCACTGGAGATCACGATGGTTGCGGTAACAGGCTTAGGCTCTGGTTTAGATATCGACGGTTTGGTGGCAGGCCTCGTCGGTGCTGAACGGGTGCCAAAAGAAATACGCTTGAATGAGCGGGAGGCGTCTGCGACCGCGTTAATCTCAGCCTTTTCAAGTACGAAGGCGTCGCTTACGGAGTTTGAGGCCATCGTGGCAAGCCTCGCAAAACCTGCAACATTTGCAACGTCGACCGCATCTATCAGTGATTCAACCAAAGCGACTGTAACGGCTACTTCTTCGGCAGCTTTGGGAAGTTATCAATTATCGGTGCAGAATTTGGCCAGTGCGCAAACGCTCACATCGGGCACTTTCTCTTCCACAAGCGACACACTGGGTACAGGCACATTAACCATTGCCCTAGGAAGCCCTACCTACGCGGGGACTTCGCCCGATAGCTACACGGCATTTAGTCAAACTAGCTCGGTTGACATCACCATTGACGGCTCAAACAACACCTTGGCCGGTGTGCGTGACGCCATCAATGCGTCGAACGCCGATGTAACAGCCTCAATCTTAAAAAATGGCGACAACTACCAACTGCTACTGGTGTCTGAAAACACAGGTGCGGCTAATAGCATTTCCATTTCGGTGAGTGGCGATGGTGACGCTACGGACACCGACAATAGTGGGCTGTCGCAGCTTTCTTACAATGCCTCGAATGCGCATCTGACCCAAAGCCGTGCTGGGGGTGATGCAGAATTTACACTGAACGGTTTAAGTGTCGTCAGCTCAAGCAATACGGTGACTGATGTAATCGATGGCGTTACCTTAACGCTTCAGAGCCAGACAACGTCTGATATTACGTTAAATGTAACGAATGATGCTGTCGGCATCATTGATCAAATTCAAGCGTTTGTAGATGGCTATAACGATTACGCTACCTTAACCAGTGGTCTGGTTGCTTACAACGCGGAAACGGGTGAGGCCGGTGTTTTGCAGGGCGACTCCACCGCTCGATCTGTCAGTTCACAGATTCGCCAGGATCTCTCCGCACAGGTCAGCGGATTAAACGCATCCTACACATCATTAAGCGACGTGGGTATTACGGTCAAGCGTGATGGCACTATGATGCTGGACTCAAGCAAGCTTCTCAGCGCGTTAAACCAAGACTTAGATGCCGTAGCGGCGGTCTTCTCGTCAACGACCTACAACGGCGTTGCGGTAACGGGCATTGCGGCCAGCCTAGAAACTCGTTTAGACGCATACTTGGCGACTGACGGCGTCTTTAGCTCGCGAACTAACAGTCTTAATGACCAGCTTAAACAAGTGGCGGCAGATCGTGAGGTCCTGGACAAGCGAATGCAGGCAGTTGAAGCACGCTATTACAGGCAGCTCAATGCGATGGATAGCTTGCTGGCTGAAATAGAGAGCACGGGGAACTTTTTACAGCAGCAGTTCAAGGCTATGCAGGCAGTCAACGACAACTAAATTTAAGGGCAGACAATGAACGCATCACAGGCTACATCCACATATCAGACAGCTAACCTTGAGTCCCAGGTTGCCGCGGCTTCTGCAAATACGCTCATCACCATGTTGCTGGATGGTGCCCTGGTGCGTATTGCTCGCGCTAAAGGTCATGTAGAGCGTGGCGAAAAGCAGTTTCAAGGCGAAGTTATCGGAAAGATTATCGACATTGTGGCGAGCCTTGACTCATACCTTGATCATGAAAAAGGGGGCGAGGTTTCAGCGAACTTAGAGGCGCTCTATGATTATGTTGTTCGCCAACTGTTTCAGGCGAATTTAAAGAGCGATGTCAAGCTGCTTGAGGAGTGTGAGCTGTTACTCCATGAGGTTCGCGCTGGGTGGACCGAGATGGACAAGCGGCTAAGAGACGCGTAATGGGTTCAGCAATGAATGAAAAATGTCTCGAGGCGCTGCTTGCTCGACGCGGTCAATGCGCCCTGCTTGCCAATGTGCTGGTTCGAACACAACGAATGTTGGAGGCTGCGAGAGCCGACGATTGGCCGGTTGTTACAGCCCTCGAAAATAAGCGTAGCCAACTGTTAAAACGGTGTTTTTCCGAGACGGTCGCCCCAGAGAACAGCGAACTCTTCTCCGAGGCACTCGCGATTATGCTGCACCTGAATGAGGAGCTCGTTGCGCTTTTAAATCAGGCGAAGACGCAGGCCTCTGTACACCACGCCGGCGAGCTCAAGGCTCACCAAGCCATTGGGCATTATCTCGATACCGGGATTCACTCGGCCTAACAATCGGCTCAATTTCATCACTTTTACCCCCTAAAACGTGACAGGCGACACAATGCGTCAAAAAGTTGGCGCATTTTTGTATTTTGTTTGTTAGGGTCTGTTTTTCATTGAGTGACGTCATTCCAACGTGAAATAACCAGAAGGTCGAACAGGACAGCTATGGTGAACAGCACAGCGGCACAAAGGCATTTGAAGAGTCTAGACCAGCGTTTGGTGGGTGTTAGTGATGCCATTGATGGTGTTCGCGAGCTCATCGCAAAAGTTGCGCCGACCGATGCAACGGTGCTCCTGCAGGGTGAATCAGGTACCGGTAAGGAAGTTATTGCCCGTCTAGTCCACGACTGCTCTGAGCGCACTGATGGCCCTTTCATTCCGGTCAATTGCGGTGCCATTCCTGCTGAACTTCTGGAAAGTGAACTCTTTGGACACGAAAAGGGCGCTTTTACCGGTGCCGTGGCTGCCCGCAAAGGCCGTTTCGAGTTGGCTGAAGGTGGCACACTCTTTCTCGATGAAATCGGTGACATGCCCTACGACATGCAGGTAAAGCTTCTGCGTGTACTTCAGGAGCGTGTATTCGAGCGCGTTGGTGGCGGCAAGGCTATTAAATGCAATGTGCGCATCATTGCCGCAACGCACCAGCAACTCGAGCAACACGTCGAAGATGGCAAGTTCCGGATGGATCTTTACTACCGGCTGAATGTCTTTCCGCTCGAGGTGCCGGCCCTCCGCGAGCGCACAGCGGATATCGCAGGCTTAGCGCAGCGGTTCATTGAAGGTTTTTCAGATCAGGGACGAGGGCTCATTCGGCTCGAAGCTGACGCGATGGCGCATTTGCGGCTTTATCAGTGGCCAGGCAATGTGCGCGAGCTGGGCAACTTGATTGAGCGACTGATCATTCTTCACCCAGATGAAGCCATTTTTGCTGCCGACCTGCCGTCAAAATATCAAAGTAGTGAGCTCGCCATCGCAGAGCGACCAGAGACGGTTGACCCTGTTGTTGCGGCGCTACCGGACGAGGAGCCGGAAGATCTGTCTTCCCTGTTTGCACCTCCGCCGACAGCCCCTGTGGCGCCACCCACACCGTCTCACATCGATGAACCCATTGATTTGAAACAGCATATGGCCGATACCGAGCGATCGCTCATTATCTCGGCGCTCGAGCAAACAGGTTGGGTGAATGCCCATGCGGCGAAGTTGCTGACTCTCCAGCGTACAACCCTGGTCGAGAAAATGCGCAAGTACGACATAAAACAAGAGGTCGACTCGTCAGAATTCCGACAGGCCTCTACCTAGCGCCCGTAACTTACTGTATTTAAACAATAAATTCTCATTGGCACATCGTTAGCTAACAATCTTGTTGAGATAGTTACGCGTCAAATTTGGCGTGTACAGACAATAGGTTGTTGAAATGAGCGATGTAGCGATTAATCAAGTGTTGGCCCAGATGCGCAGTATGCAAGCGCTAGCCCAGGGTCAGTCGGTAGGCACAGCACCGTCTGGTGCTGAGGCTGTCCAAAGCTCGCAATTTTCAAACCTGATGACGCAGTCGATTGCCGATGTGAATGCGTCAATGCAAGAGTCCAAAGCATTAACGGCGGCTTTTGAGAGTGGCGATCCTTCTGTGTCGTTAGCAGAGGTCATGATTACCGCACAAAAGGCGAGTCTTCAGTTCACAGGAATGACCGAGGTACGCAATAAGTTGCTCAATGCCTACCAGGAAGTCATGAATATGCCGGTATAAGGAATAGTACGGAATGGCCGATAACCCTGTTTTAGATCGTTTGAGTGGCTTTGCAGCGCAGCCTGCAACCCGCCAATTATCATTGCTCACCGGTTTCGCGGCGAGTGTAGCGCTCGCTATTGGTTTGGTGAACTGGGCCACGACGCCCTCCTACGAGCCGGTCTATGGCGCCATGTCACCAGCAGACAACGCGACGGCTATCAATGTATTGCAAACGAGCGGCATCAAATATCGCATGGAGCCCGGTACCGGTTTACTCGAGGTACCTTACGACGATGTACTGCAAGCACGAATGGCGCTGGCCAGTGAAGGCTTCCCACGTAACGGGGGTGGCATTGGCTTCGAATCGCTTTACCAAGAGCAGGAGATGGGCCTATCCAGCTTTATGGAGCAGGCACGCTATCACCGGGCGGTCGAGGCGGAGCTTGCGAGAACCATCGCAGCCATGGATTCAGTGTCCGGCGCACGCGTTCACTTGGCAATTGCCAAGCAGTCGGCGTTTATGCGCCGCGGTAATGAGCCGTCGGCATCGGTCATGGTAAATCTACTTCCCGGTGTGCGGCTCAACGACCGCCAACTGTCGGGCATTATTCATTTGGTCGCATCGAGCATTCCGAACCTCGACGCCGAGCGCGTGTCAGTCGTTGATCAGGCGGGCAAGCTGCTGTCTAGCCAGGGTGAGGATACCGAGTTTGGTTACACGGCAGAGCAATTCCGCTTGGCTCAGCAATTTGAAAACGCTCTTAATGACCGCATCTTGGCGATTCTGGAACCGATTTTAGGTGCAGGGGCGGTGCGTGCTCAGGTCAACGCGGACATGGATTTCACTCGAGTCGAAAGTACTAACGAGATTTATGACCCCACAACTGTGTTGCGCTCAGAGCAAACGACTCAGGACATCACCAACCGCGGCGCGGGTGGCGGTAATCCAGGCGATCTAGTCGCGCAGCCGCCTCAACAGGGTGCGCTGGCAGCGCCTGATCCCAATCAGCCGCCGGCAGCACCGAACGTACCAGACCGCGAGAGCTTGAAAGAGACGCGAAACTACGAGGTGAATAAAACAATTTCACACACGCGGCGGGTGCCTGGGGCGATTCAAAAACTATCCGTTGCCGTGGTGGTAGATTACGCCGTCGCTGATGACGGCACTCGAACGCCTCTCGATCCGGCGCTCATAGATCAGATTAACGCGTTGGTCAGGGAGGCCATTGGTTTCTCGGCAGATCGCGGTGATACGGTGCAGGTCATCAATTCACCCTTCGTTGAGCCTGCGCCCATTGAACCCATTCCGGAGCCTGGCTTCCTCGAGCAGTCGTGGGTTTGGGAGCTGGGACGAGGTCTCATGGCCGCACTGGCTGTGCTCGCGCTGATTTTCTTTGTGCTTCGGCCAATGATCAGCTACTCCACGAGTTATGTACCTCCGGCGGCACAGGCAGCCCGGCTCGAAAATGCTATGGCAGACGTCGGATCCTCGGGCGAGCCGTTAGCACTCACGGGACCAGCAGAGGGCGGCACTGCGGATGAGTCGCCGAAGCCTAACTATCACCAAAGTGTCGCCATGGCGCGTAATACGGCGGTTGAACAACCGGTGAGAGCGGCCTACGTTGTTAAAAATTGGATAGCTGCTGATGGCTAATGAACTGAATCTTACAGGCGCACAGCGCGCCGCAATCTTTTTGCTTGGCGTCGGTGAAGAAGCTGCCACTGAAGTCATGCGGCACATGAGTGCGAAAGAGGTGCAGCAGGTTGGAGAGGCTATGGCCACCATCTCCAAGTTAACCAACAGCCAAGTCGAGGGTGTGCTCGCCGATTTTCATTTGGAGTCTGCGGAAATCAATCCGCTGGGCTTGGATGCTCCCGATTTTACTCGCCGTGTTATGACATCCGCTCTCGGGCAGGACAAGGCACAAAATATCCTATCCCAAGTA
>Ga0181574_10005129_pt1 | contig 11267 bp, 8 predicted proteins | sample 101ome_24_FD_145600 | JGI IMG/M metagenome (GOLD analysis project Ga0181574, IMG submission 145600) | Coastal salt marsh microbial communities from the Groves Creek Marsh, Skidaway Island, Georgia - 101410AT metaG (spades assembly) | ecosystem: Environmental > Aquatic > Marine > Intertidal zone... | reverse complement strand
GCATCACATGAGATATTTAATTTGCAACGGCGGTCAATATTAAAGAAGAAATCTGATCCTATATACATAGCTTCAAGCTCTCTATTCCCCAGAATAGTTATACCTCCAATGATTGGTGTTTTATTTTCTGCATCACGAATATGTATGCTCAATGTGGGGGCGAAATCATCGTCTCGCAGATCTACAATTTTTCGTTCTTCCTCCGGTTTATGATAGGTTTTAAAATTAAAGTTCAGTGATAGCTTTTCTTCAGACTTTTTGTCTGTTGCGAAGATGAGCATGATTTTTTGGGCTTTTTTAAGTTCAATGGAATGCATGAAGCCATCACCTGTCTTTTTAGATAATCCTACTGAACTATTATTTTCGTCAACCATCATTCGTTCAATTTCTGAAATACCGCTTCCAATCTCTAAACAGATATCTTTTCGATCTTCCTTGAAAATAAGCAATTGAATATATCCACTCGAAATGGAAGCAGAGAGACCCAACTCACCATCTTCAGGAGCGATATAGGAACACCAGATCTGATTTTCTTTTAGGGATTCACGGAGAACAGGGTATGAATCTTGAACGGTCAGATTTTTACCTCCAGAGAATTGCAAGGTATAATCGCCATTATCAAAGATATTTATAGCACCTACACAACTATTGATTGCGGACGATTGTCCAACTACCATAATAGAGGTAAGCTGTAGTATCAGAAATATGATGTGTCTCTTCAATGTATTGCAAATTACCCCAAAAGAAAGGATGGATGAAGTTTTTAATCATATGTTTTAAAGAATTATCTGTTGAAAATACAACATCATTTAACAAGGATTTCAACACGTCTGTTGGCTTGTTCTTCGTGCGAAAATGTTGCGTCTGGGAATACAGGTTTTGTGTTCCCATAACCCACAATTGCCAGTCTATGCTTATCAATCCCGTTTTTAATTAGGTATATCATGACGCGTTTTGCTCTCGCTTCTGACAGTTTATCGTATTCCCGTTTATTTTCTCCTTTTGCATGAACATGTCCCTGTATTTCTATTTCTAAATCTGAATTTAATATCAGAAAATCCATCAGTCGCTTAAGCTTAGGAAAGGAACTTTCAGTAATTTCACTCGTACCTCTATTAAACTGGATCTCCTCAAGTTGAATACTTTTTCCGCTTGTGGCTCTTTCAAGTTCAATTATGAATTCTTTGTTTTGCGTACCAGGCACTTCTACAAGGATATCATGGAAGAAATATCCTTCGACCTCGGCATTCAATGATAATTTGCATTTACGACCTATACTAAAATAGAAGTCAGAACCAATATATTGAGCCGCAATTTTTTTGTAGCCATCAATGGAAAGTCTACCAATTATCTCTCTTTTTGTTTGCTTATCCAGTAATTTGATATGAATACTTGGAGTGAAGTCATCCTCTCGAAAATCGATGATTTTTTTGTCAACAGATCCAGTTCTGTTTGGTTGAAAATTCCAGTTTAGCTTCAATTGATCGGTCACTCCATCTGCAGCAAAAAACACAACATGTATTTTTTTTCCTTCTTTGATTCTTAAAGTGTAGAGTTTACCGTCTTCTACATTCTGCGAAAGACCTAAGGTTTCCCTTGGCTCTAATTGCAAACGTTCAATTTCAGCCAGTCCACTGCTAATTTCTCCACAGATATCGTTTATCTCTTCTTTGAAAATTACCATTTGAATAAGACGACCAGGAAGATTGGCAGAAAAATTTAATTCGCCATCCTCTGTGGCAAGGTAAGAGCACCAAATCTGGTTATCGGTAATCTTACCCCTTAGTGATGGATAAGCCTCATCAAGATCGGTGCCCTTTTTATCTGAAAATGCGATATTAAACGCTCCATTGTAGAATATACTTGCAGCATTTGAGCAAACATTCGCCTGTCCTAGGGAAAACTCCCCGAAGAAAAATAGAATAGTAAATGGCCAAAAGTACTTAAAGGCTAACTTTGTCATCGTTTAGTAAAGATATCGAATCGTTAACAGTTTGAAAAACGTTTTTGTGAATACACTTTATTCAAAAATCGGACCAGAAGAATTAAAGAAAATTGTAAACAGGTTTTATGATCTGGTTTTCAAAGATTCATCTATTTCTCATTTGTTTAAGACGGACGAAGATTTGATCAAGAAAAAGCAATACATGTTTCTTACCCAGTTTCTTGGAGGTCCACAGATTTACTCGTCAGAATATGGTCACCCTCGACTCAGAATGAGGCACTTACCCCATAAAATAGATCATTCTGCTAAGGAGGAATGGTTACGATGTATGAAACAGGCTATTCAAGAATCGTCAATGAGTGATGAGACCAAAGAAGAATTGTTTAATTGTTTTCCTTCAGTTGCCCAACACATGGTAAACAGTTAGAAGATTACATATTTACTTGAAGCTTGCCAATTGCTCTTGTTCGTATAAACAAATCCTTTGATCTTGGATGAATGTCTGCCAGGGAAATAGATTCGATAGACCCTTTCATATATACCCCTTCTGCGATTTCACCGTTCAAGGATTCGGCAATACTTAGTTTCAAAGTGTCGATGTAAGGATTGATATCGATTACTGCAGACTCCTTTACTTTTTTGGTGATACTTTTATCGAACATCCATTTAGCAGATCGCAATAACATGTTCTTTGTCTCGAGATCAAATTCCAAATCTGGTAACGAGAGAATCTGAGTGGATGCATCAATTTCAGGTGTTCCTTGAAGATATATGGTTCCTTTTTTATCTCCTGAAAAGTTGACTTCCAATGAGATTTTGCTATCGGCAGCACCGTGCACAGCGAGGCTGTCAAAAACAACAAGCTTGTTTTTTAAGGTCATTTCAAATCCAGCAAGAGAACGATTCAGTATGGCATTCAATGAGTCATAACTGGCAATGACGTCAACTTCAACATTGAATCCATCCTTTTCCCTGTGCACTGATAAATAGGGAAGGGCAGTTGTATCTAACTTAGGTTTTTCCAATTGAACTACTGGAAAAGCAGACAACAATGCGTTCATTGACACGTAGTCACCCATGTATTCTAGTTCGGAGAGAGAAATACTTTGTGGTCGGATGGCAAAAAAGCCAAATCCTTCCAAATCTATCGGTTCTTTCAGCGCTTCCCAAATACCCTCTAGATCTTCTTTCAAACTGATGGATGAAATTTCTTTGTCAATATCCACCTCTATCTCTTTCAATCTTGTTGTTATCTCCCTCTGAACGCGTTCTGTGGCATTGTAGTTAAAGACGGTAATCTTGCAGGGAGAAAGTGCTTTTACTTCTTTTAGTTGTGTTTTAGAGATTAGACTATAATCTTCTGTAATTCCTATTTCCGTGCGATAGGCAATGCTCATTTTTCTCATGGGTTCTTTGATACCGCATGTAGCGTAAATTCGAGGTGTTAAACAGTTTCCCTCATCATTGAAGAGCTCTGTGCATTTTGCACAATAGTTCAGCTTTAGAGCATATTTCCCGTTGATTGTGTAGTGTAATTCTTGTCCTATTCCTTCAAATTGAATTGGACTTCTTCTAAACTCATATTCTGCACTTACGCCTTCACACTGTTCATCTTTGCCTTTGAAAACAGTTGGAAGTTCAGCATTGGTTTCATCAAAATATGGTCGAAGATCTATTTTAATTGGAACAGAAATAAAAGAGAGGGACTGAACAATTACACTGTCCCTATCCATCACGGTAATCTCGGGTGCCTCTGGTTTGATCGTTTTACACGAAATGATTACTAATATTAGCGTTGTTCCAAAAAGGAGTCTCATTCCTTGAAAATTAATGTAGATTATTGCCTTATTGATCAAAAATAAAAAAGGTCTCCGAGAGGAGACCTTTTCATGTCAATAATTATCGCCTATACATTTACATTTATATGTGTCAAAATATTATTGAATATTTCACACGGACGCATTGCTGAAGCAGCTTTAGCTTCATTCGGGAAGTAGTATCCATCTATATCTATTGCTTTCCCTTGTGTGGCGTTCAATTCATTTACGATCAGTCCTTCGTTCTCCGCTAACTCTTTTGCGATAGGTGCAAAAATGTTTTTCAATTCATCATCTTTAGATTGATCAGAAAGTTCTTTCGCCCAATACATCGCCAGATAGTAGTGACTACCTCTATTGTCCAGTTCACCAGCCTTACGTGACGGTGATTTATCGTTCATCAAGAACTTTGTTGTAGCATCATCCAATGTTTCGGAAAGTACTTTTGCCTTTTCATTTCCATACTTCTCGCCAAGGTGCTCCAATGAGACTGCGAGTGCCAGAAATTCTCCGAGTGAATCCCAACGTAAGTGATTTTCTTCATTGAACTGCTGAACGTGCTTAGGAGCAGAACCACCAGCACCTGTTTCAAACAATCCTCCACCGTTCATCAATGGAACGATAGAAAGCATTTTCGCTGAAGTACCAACTTCCAAAATAGGGAATAGATCTGTTAGATAGTCGCGCATTACGTTTCCTGTTACAGAGATCGTATTCTCTCCCTTTTTAAGTCTATCAAGCGTAAATGTCGTTGCATCCTTCAAAGAGAGAATTCTAATTTCAAGACCATTTGTGTCATGATCTTTTAGGTATGTGTTTACTTTTTTGATCAACTCAGCGTCGTGTGCACGATCATCGCTCAACCAGAAAACTGCCGGCCAACCTGTTGCGCGTGCTCTGTTTACGGCAAGCTTGACCCAATCCTGAATTGGTTCATCTTTCACCTGACACATTCTCCAGATGTCTCCTTTTTCAACTGTGGTCTCAAGAATGGCTGCCCCATCCGCATCTACTATGGATACTTTTCCATTCTCTGATAGAATAAACGTTTTGTCATGAGAACCGTACTCTTCAGCTTTTTTCGCCATCAAACCAACATTAGGAACAGTTCCCATTTTTGTTGGATCGAAAGCTCCATTTTCTTTGCAGAATTCAATTGTTGCTTCGTAAAGTGGTGCGTAGCTGCTATCAGGAATTACAGCTTTGGTATCTTGTGCTTTACCCTCTTTGTTCCACATTTGACCTGAGTTTCGGATCATTGCTGGCATAGAGGCATCGATAATTACATCACTCGGTACATGAAGATTCGTAATTCCTTTATCTGAATTTACCATCGCCAGATCTGGATTGTTGATGTAGCACTCCTCGATATCTGCTTCGATTTCCTTTATCTTTTCTTCCGGTAATCCCTTAATCTTACTTAGCAGATCACCGAAACCATTATTCACATCAACACCGATAGAGTCAAGTAATTCACCATGTTTGATAAACACTTTTTCAAAGAAAACGCGAACGGCATGTCCGAATATAACCGGATCTGAAACTTTCATCATTGTTGCCTTCATGTGAAGTGAAAACAAGACATTCTCATCACGTGCAGCATCTATTTGCTCCCTTAAAAAAGCGACCAACGCTTTTTTACTCATTTTTGCTGCATCTATCACTTCACCTTCTTGCAGAGCAAGATTTTCTTTTAACATTTTTTTCTCTCCACCTTCAGCCGTGAAAACAATATTGACATTTGTGGCACTTTTCATTGTCACAGATTGTTCATTTGAACGGAAATCACCCTCGGTCATATATGAGACACTTGATCTAGAATTTGAGGACCAGGCTCCCATAGAGTGAGGATGTTTCTTTGCATATTCTTTAACCGCTTTTGGTGCACGACGATCAGAGTTACCCTCTCGAAGTACAGGGTTAACAGCACTTCCTTTAATTTTATCGTAACGTGACTTAATATTCCAATCTGCATCATTTTGAGGTTCTTCAGGATAGTCTGGCAATGCATAGCCTTTTTCCTGGAGCTCCTTAATCGCTGCTTTTAACTGCGGAATTGAAGCAGAAATATTTGGAAGTTTTATGATGTTTGCTTCCGGAGTTTTAGCTAATTCACCTAATTCTGCTAATGCATCACCGATTTTTTGATCTTCATTTAAAAAGTCAGAGAAGTTCGCTATAATTCTTCCTGAAAGAGAGATATCTCTTGTTTCGATTTTCACACCCGCTGTTTCGGTATATGCCTGTATAATGGGCAATAAGGAGTAGGTGGCTAGTGCTGGTGCTTCATCCGTTTTCGTGTAAATAATCTTAGGTATATCTGCTGACATTGTGGTGAATTTTTGGTTTTTAGGTAAACCGAATAATACTTTCTTCTCGTAAGGGCTACAAATTTACCTTTTGGCAAGGATAAAGTCAATAGGAAATCGGAGTTTATAATGCATTCAAAAATTCGATCATTTTTGCAAACGCTTTGGCACGATGACTAATCATATTTTTTTCATTTAAGCTCATTTCTGCGAAGGTGATGTCATAACCATCTGGGACAAATATTGGGTCGTATCCAAATCCTTTCTCACCTCTTTTTTCATGAATGATCTTACCTTCAACGATACCTTCGAATGTATGTAAGTTTCCATCAAGATGTAATGCTATCACAGTTCTAAACCTAGCTCTTCGGTCATTCTTTTCAATCAGTCTGGAAAGTAACAGTTTAATATTGTCTTCACTGCTCTTTTGCTCACCTGCATATCTCGCTGAAATGACCCCAGGCTCATTATTCAAGCAGTAAACTTCCAGTCCCGTATCGTCCGCAAAACAGTCGATATTATAGTGTTCAACCACGTATTTAGCTTTTAATTTGGCATTTCCTTCGAGCGTTGGAGCGGTTTCCGGAATATCGTCTTCTAAATCAAGATCCTTGAGGGTGAGAAGTTCTGTATCCTCAGGAAGCATAGATTTTATTTCATTGGCTTTATTCAAATTCCCAGTGGAGAAAACAAGTTTCATCATTCAAATAGCTTTAAGTATTGCATTTTATTTGCTTCTACGGAATAGGTCTTTAAGATGGTTTGTTTCGCATTTTGCCCAATTTCTCTCCTAAGATTTTCATTCGTTAGTAACTCGTAAAGACCATTTTTCCATTCGATATGATTTGAACTAACAATCCCATTATGTTTATGTTTTATGATTGAAGTGTTTACACCTACTGGTGAAACGACGGGTGGTATCCCCAAAGACATATATTGCAGTGCCTTGAATCCACATTTTCCTCGCGACCATTCATTGTCGGTCAAGGGCATAACTCCGATGTTGATACCTGCAAGATCTTGAATTTCTGTGGTCGCATTCCATGGAATAAATTCAATATAATCTCTTTCAATTGTCATGGGTTGATTTGAAATAATATGGAATTTAAATGCTATCTCTTTTGAGAGCTCATCAAGTACAGGAATAAGTTCTTCAAGATAATGCATCGTAGTATGCGAACCTGTCCAACCGATTATTGGAATTTCATTTTTTGGATTACCATCCAGATTATGGACTTTGATCATGTCTATTGTTGTGGGAATAACTTGAATGTTGTTATTATATGTCTGCGCATAATCTTTCAGGTAGTCATTTCCGACAATTATACGATCTGCTAAACGCATAATTTTATTTACTTTCTTGTACATTTTCAGTTTCTGAAAGCGAGCGTTGGAATCACTATAGTTTGGCAGCCAAATTGCATCATCAAAGTCATAGATAAACTTTCTTTGAAATACTTTTGCGATCATCCATTCAAAAACTGCTGGTCCTACCATGGATGCCTCTCTGTGAATAAAGATATGGTCATACTTGGATAAGGAAAACATGAGTCCCCATCTGCGAATGAAGCTTCCAGAAAGTGTCATTATCTTGGCTACCGTCGAACCTTCTTTGTAAAGTGTGCTCCATCCTTTTTGAGACAAGAAGGGTCTCATTGTTATATTGAATCCCTGCTTTCTGAGATAGGACAAATATTGTTCAAATCTAAAGCGCTGAGAGGGTGCACTTTTCGGTGGATATGGTGCTATGATTAAAATTCGTTTACCCATTTATATTTTTGTAAACATTCAGATAACGTTGAACACCTTCATTTAGAGAAAAATACTCTGTCGCACCTTGCATAATGATCTCCTTTTTAAATTCTGCAGTATTAATCCTCGAACTTTTATAGGATTTAGCATCGAAGCTCGAAATCAACTTACCTGCTGTATATCGCTCAACGATTTTGTCCGTATCACCTACATTAGTATTGCAAATAAGCGGTTTTCCCATAGCCATTATCTCTCCTTGCTTCGTGGGAGAGGAAGCCTTTTTTGAAAAGCTCGGACGAATAAAGAAGATTGAATAGTCGAATACGGAAATATACAAGGCCACTTCACTATGTAAACATGATGTTATTATGATCTTATTTCTGGCTATTTCTTTTTCTTGAGCTGCAGCATAGATAGTTTCAGGATCCTCTCCAGTTAGAAAAAGGAATATATGATCATTTTCATCAACTACTTTGAAGTAATCTAGCATTTCGGGTAACATGTACCAAGTTCCGATTGAACCGACATAACCCACAACCTTTTTACTGGAGGGAATATTTAGTTGCTCTTTTAATATTTGAATATCTGCATCCTCGATTTTATCAGGATCGAATAATTCTAGATCAACACAACAAGGTATAACCTGAATATCCATATCTTTCTTGATCTTCTTCCATGATAGGATTTCTTCTCTACCTTTTTCGGTCAAAGAGATCGTGTAATCTGCCTCATTAAAATAGTTTAGTTCTTTCTTTTTAAAGTATTTATAGATCTCATTATAGATTGGATTCTTGAGGTTCCATAATCCACCTTCAACGCGCTCGTCTGCCCAGAATCCGCGCATATCAAATAGAAATTTGACTCCTTTTTTGCGTTTAAGCTCTAAACCGATCATTGCAGAAATGTAGCTTCTGCAGTGCGTCATTTCGAATTGGTGTTTATGGTGAAGATAATTGACGACTTTCCGCATTCTTTGTATTTGTCGCCAGGTTTTTCTTAAACCACCCTCTTTAGCGTAATCTTGTGGATGCCAATGTATTCCGGCTCTGTCACAAATTAATTGAATATGCCGCTTGTGTTCAATGAACTTGTCATGTTTTTCAAAGCTAACAAGATGAAATTCATAACCATGTTTGGATAGTTCCCTGATATAAGGCAGGACTTGAGACTGACCTAAAGGATCAGTCATTCCATCATAGGAGAGATAAAGAATCTTATGTTTTTTGGCTGTCAATAGAATAGTTTATAAAATTATTCATGAAGATCGCATCCACTTATCATACCACATTTGGAACATTAATAAATACCATACTTTCATATCATATTCTTTTTTTCCTTTAAAGAACTCATTGAGTAGCTTTTGAATATTTTCTGTATCAAACAAATTGTGTTCTTTCAATCGAGATTCTGAACAAAATTCCTCGACTAAATATCTCAGCTCATTTTGTAACCAGTTTGCAATTGGTATAGCGAATCCCATTTTTGGTCTATCCATCAATTCCTTTGGCACATAGTCATGAACAAGGTCTTTTAAAATTCTTTTTTTTACGCCATCCTTGTATTTGTATTCATCCGGAAGGCGAGAAGCAAATTCAATAATACGATGATCCAGAAATGGTTCTCGACCCTCAAGACTCACAGCCATTGTTGATCTATCGACTTTTTGAAGGATGTCATCTAAAAGATAGGTTTGATAATCTATTGCCATCATATAGGCTAAAGGGCTATAGAATTGCTTCCGCAATTCGTTACTTTCATAGAAAGTATCGAGCAATTCAGCTCGGTGACTCATGATCTCTGCGATTTGACGATTCGTAAACTGCTGACTCAGACTCATCATTATTTTTTCATCTGAAGGTTCCTTCAAGATACTTTTCATTTTTTCATACCTATTGTGGAAGTTATATTTATCTCGTAATACAGGTATTTTCTCGGAAGGAATCGTGTCCATTAATCCGGCGAAGCCTTTTCTTAATACGCCTGGTATATTCCCAATCGTACGTCCGTATTTCAAAAGATAATCGTAGCGATTGTATCCAGCAAAAACTTCATCTCCCGCATCTGCACTTAGGGCAACTGTAACATGTTCTCTTGCCATTTTGCTCACCAAGGTGGTTGGGATTGCACTCGAATCAGCATATGGTTCATCGAAGTAATATGGTAATTCTTCAATAAGTTCGATAGCGTCATTTGAAGTGCATTCGATTTCTGTATGATCAGTTCCAAGATGTTTTGCAATTTCTTTTGCAAATGGTGCTTCATTCAATCCAATATCAGGAACCGATATAGTGTATGTTTTTAATGGTGATTGTCGATCATCTTGTAGTATTGAGGTGACACTCACACTGTCGTATCCACCACTCAAAAATACACCAACGGGCACGTCTGCAACTAATCTGTATTCGAACGCAGAGCGTAATAATTCTCTTGTCTTTTCTTTAGCCTCTCCGTAAGAGATATCCCATTTACTTTGATTGTATGTTGTATAGACATTCCAGTACTGACTTTCATGCGTTTTACCACTACCAATATTAATGGTTAATAGATGACCTGGTTTTATTTTCCAGCAATTTTCGAATATGCAGTGTGGTGTAGGGACATTACCATATTGCATGAAGGCAGCCACCGCATCTCGATTCAATATTTTTCGAAAGCATGGATGCTCATGAAAAGCTTTTAACTCAGATGCAAACATGAAGAGATCTTCCTTGTGATAATAGAAAAGGGGTTTTACTCCAGCGCGATCTCGAATAAGGTGTAGGTTATTGTTCCTTGCATCAAAGATTGCGATGGCAAACATTCCAATGAACTTTTCTACACAGTTGAGTCCCCATTCTTGGTAGGCGTGGAGAATTACTTCTGTATCTGAATCCGATTTGAAAGAGTGACCAATCTCAATCAGTTCGTTTTTTATTTTCTGAAAATTATAGATCTCACCATTGAATGTTATCCAGTTATCCTCAAAACACTTCGGTTGATGGCCACCCTTTGTGAGGTCAATTATGGATAACCTTCTATGACCAAGTCCAAGAATTGCAGTTTCAAGGTGAAATGTCTCATATCCGGCTCCATCTGGCCCACGATGCTCCATAGAGTCCGTCATCCTGTGGAGTACCTCGACCGATGTATTTTTCTTGAAGTCTATATAACCTGCTATCCCGCACATTTCTTAACAGTGTACTAAGTTGTTCATTAATCTGAAAGATATCAAATGATATCAACAAGTTATTTGAATGAAAGCACTAAATATCAGATTAAAGATGTAATCCGCATTCTGTTTTTGGATTGTTATTCCATCTTCCTGAACGTCCTTTACCGGGAATAGTGCAATGTTCACAGCCAATAGAGTAATATCCCTTTGATATCAATGGATGGAATGGTAAATGATGTTCCTTAATATAATTGTCACGTTCTTCTCGAGAAACATCGAGGAGAGGGTAGAAT
>Ga0181574_10005116_pt1 | contig 11287 bp, 10 predicted proteins | sample 101ome_24_FD_145600 | JGI IMG/M metagenome (GOLD analysis project Ga0181574, IMG submission 145600) | Coastal salt marsh microbial communities from the Groves Creek Marsh, Skidaway Island, Georgia - 101410AT metaG (spades assembly) | ecosystem: Environmental > Aquatic > Marine > Intertidal zone... | reverse complement strand
CGCCTGCCTCGACGCTGCCAGCCCGGCCATCGAAATCAGCGTCGCCGCCGGCCTGTTCCACGATCCCGGAGACGACGCCAACCCCGCGACCAGCGCGCCCGTGCTCGATCGAACCCCCTGACCACCCGAGATCCATCCCGGGGCTTGGAATACCACGGCACTCGTGCGGCGAGACTCACTCATGCTGGCGCCGACCTTTTCTCGGCAGGACCCTTCGAAGTGCCCGCCACCTTGTTCGATGACGTTTCAGTCGCGGCGATTCTGTCTGATGCCTCGAGGTTCACATCAGAAGTTGTTGGCACGCAGCCAGCTTCTCAGATCCCCGACATCAAAACGGCCATTCTGATTTCCGACATCGTCCAGGTAGCTCCGTTCCCCGTCTGAAAGGGGATCCACACCCGTGGTGAGGAAGCTCTCGATCAGGTCGGTCGGATCTGGCTCCCATTCCCCGGTCGCGTTCACCGTGACGGTGACGTTCGGAGACGTGTTACCGAAGCGATCACGCACCGCGAAGGAGTAGGATCTCTCCCCCGCTTCCCGGAGCGAGCCGATGAGAAAGAGATCGTCACCGACATTCCGGAAGGAGAAGCCCTCGGGCAGCAGCCCGACGCCGGCGTAGGGTCCGTGACCTCCGGCGATTCGGACGGGGATCGCGAAACTGCGGACCTGCATGACCTCCGCCGTGTCGGTCCGTTCGATGAGCCTCGGTGTCCGGCCTGTCGAAATGACCAGACGCGCGACATCTCCCTCGACTGAGACCTCGTGCACGACGACAGGTGACCAGGACCCATCTCGGAGTCGCAGGGCTGGCGTAGTCTCGGCGTTCAACCGTCCAACGACACCGTCCACGCCCCACGCATCACCCGCTTCGCCCCGATTCCCTCCCTCCGGCGTGGTTCGCAGGAGTCCCCTGTTGCCGTCCTGCTCCAGCAGGGTGAGGTAGTACGGGTCATCAGAGGAAGGGTCGGGTCGGAGGCCAGCCTGTGAGTCCTGTTTGTACAGGAGCACGCCCGCGGCCGGCAGACCGTGATCGAATCCGATCTGATCACGAAATTCGGCGAAGAGGAATTCGGTAGCGGAGCCATCCAGTGGAATGCGGATGACATCTCCATCGATCTGGGCGGGGTCGATGAAGAACTCCTGATTCCAGACCTCACCCGGGTCGAGGTACTCGAGCCATCCCAGGGTTCCCTTGGAGTGGCCGATCATGTGGGCGGGCCCATACGGCTCGCGTGTCGACCCCACGGGGCCGCAACCCCATGATCCCGCTGCCATGAGCGCCCAGCATCCGAGGACCCAGCGGCGGCCCTCGGGCCCGAGATCGAAGTCGACCCAATGGTAGTAGTCGGGTAGTCCGAGGGCGTGACCGAACTCGTGGGCGATCACTCCCGCGTCCTGAACCACGTTACCGCTGCAGTCGGCTGCACTCTGCGTGATGTAGTCCTGCACAAAGATCGGCTTGCCGCTGATCCCGACGTCGTCCGTTCTGAATGGAGTGCCGGTCTGCGCCTCGACTGTCCACCGATGAGGCCAGATGCCGGGCCCGCCGCATGATGCCGAGACCTCCAGGAACTCCACGGTGATGACGTCCACGAATCCATCGTCGTCTCCGCTGTCAGGAATTCCGTCAGGACCGTCATTGTCGTACTGCCGGAAGTCGACGTCACCGTCGACCTGCCCCAGCATGTCGATGATCCACTCACCCACGCGCGCGTCCGCCCCCAGGGCGAAATCCGACCCCACGACCTGATTGATCGTCAGGCCGGTTCGCACCCAGCCGATGACGTCACCGCTGACGGTCAGGGCGCCGCGGGACATCTCCAGATAAGAATCGGTGACGGTTCCGCGCTGGGATGGACCATCGAACAGAGACTCCCGCACCATGTCCGCCGTGATGCGGGGCTCAGCTTCGGAGTCGGCGAACAAACCGAGAATCACGGGCAGCCGCACCTCACCGAATGCCGCCGTCTCTTCCGGGTCTGCGCGGCGGAACAGTGCCCTCTGAAACTCGAATGCCGACGGGTCGAGCGTGATTCTCTGGTAGTACGTCTCCGGCAGTTCGATGCCCTGCATGCGGGCAGCCGCCTGGATATCCTGGGCGCAGATGGTTCCCGGGCTCAGCGCCGCACTCGCCGCGACGGCGATCAGCGTGCCTGCAAGCGAGAATCGTGAACTCATCGGGCTAACTCGACCGAGTACCCATCGGTCGCAACCCTCAGGTGATCATCGGGCGCGGCGACCTCGACAACGATTACGTCGGGTTTCTGCAACGTGTCGGCCAGCGCAATCTCGAACTCGAGCAGGCCACCGCTCTCGTTCAGCAGCACGACCCTCGCCCCGTCACCGTTCAGAAGAGAGAAGACCTCGGTGGCCCCGAGCGGGGAAATCGACTGAATTCCCGCACCGAAGAGCGCGACCACGGCCGCACCCTCGTCGCCATTCGGGCTCACCAGTGTCGCAGTCACGGTGCCGGGGCCCGGGGGCGGAGGTTCCTCACCGCATGCGGCGAACGTCGCCAGGATGGAGAGTGCCAGGACGTGCACCCACGCGGTGCGGGCCCTCGAGGGTCGGGCGCGGCCTGCGAGATGACGGTTCATCGAAAGCGGGTGCAGCTTCATCCTGGCGGTCACCGTACTCATCGGGTACTCCGTACCAGTGTGTTAACCGCCATCGAATGACCTCGCAACGGACCCCTGTCAGGTCCTGAGAGCCCCGTGCGGCGACGAGGTGGTGCAGGCGTGGAGGGCGCAGCGACCGACGGGAGGAAGAAGGTCCGATCACACCGTGATTCAGCACGGTCACCGGGCGCGATAAAGGTTCCGTAAGCGTAAGTCCGACTGACGAATAGGCGTACCGGTGATCTGACGCTGGCGATCCGGATCTGGGTGGAGAGGTGAGTTGCCGTCGGTGGGGGTGTGGGCGTTCGGTCGCGTTGAATCGCTTGCGATCTCCGCCATCTCCGGCTGTCCAACTCTGGTTGACCGGCCTGATGGACATGTCTAATTTTTGCTGCTGAAATAAGAATCATTCTTGATAAGCGGCGTCCGAACTCGGGCTCCGCTTCAATTTTCTGGGGATTTGAATGGCTGACGCACCCCTCCTCGACATTCAGGGTCTGAACGCGAAGGTTGCTGACGAAGACTTGCCGATTCTCAACGGGTTGAATCTCAAGATCGGATCGGGCGAGATCCACGCAATCATGGGGCCGAACGGGTCCGGCAAGAGCACCCTCGCCAAGGTGTTGGCCGGTCATCCCGGGTATGAGGCGACGGGTGGCTCGGTGAGCTTCCGTGGTTCAGACCTGCTGGACCTCGAAGCCGACGAGCGGTCGCAGGCAGGGGTGTTTCTTGCGTTTCAGTATCCGGTGGAAATCCCCGGGGTCTCGATCGCCAATTTTCTGCGCACGGCCGTCCAGGCCCACATGCCCGACGGCGAGGAGCTCGACATCTTCGACTTCTCCGACGCGCTGACGGAGCGCATGGAGATGCTGGAGATGGATGTCCAGTTTGCGGAGCGACACGTGAATGATGGGTTCTCGGGTGGTGAGAAGAAGAGGAACGAGATCCTGCAGATGGCGATGCTCAAGCCGAAGCTCGCCGTCATGGATGAAACAGACTCGGGGCTCGACATCGACGCTCTGAAAATCGTCGCGAATGGCGTGAACATGCTGGCGAAGGAAGATCCGGACATGTCCGTGCTCCTGATTACGCACTATCAGCGTCTTCTGGACTACATCAAGCCTCACTACGTCCACGTCATGGTGGACGGGAAGATCGTGAGGTCCGGTGGCCCGGAGGTTGCCCTCGAGCTCGAGGCAGACGGGTACAGCGAGTATGAGGCGGCCGAGGCGGCCGCCGCGTCCTGATCCCGATTCTCTGACAGGGGAGATCTACCATGCCACAGAACGAGACGATTCAGGACCTCGGACTGGATGAGTACAAGTACGATTTCGTGACGGAGGCCGAGCCGGTCTACCGGGCCCAGAAGGGCCTTTCGGAAGACGTGGTTCGTCAGATTTCGGCGCACAAGGAGGAACCGGAGTGGATGCTCGACTTCCGGCTGAAAGCGCTCGACATCTACGAGTCCAAGCCCATGCCGAAGTGGGGTGGGGATCTCGACGGCCTGGAGGAGGTTCTCGATGAAATCTACTTCTACGTGCGCCCGCAGGATCGGATGCAGCACTCGTGGGACGACGTTCCGGACGAGATCAAGGACACGTTCGAGAAGCTCGGTATTCCCGAAGCTGAGCGTGAAATCCTGGCCGGCGTAGGAGCCCAGTACGAGTCGGAGATGGTGTACCACTCCCTTCGCGAGGAGTGGGAAAAGCAGGGTGTAATCTTCGATTCCATCGAAGATGGCCTCAAGAACCATCCCGATCTCTTCCGCGAGCATTTCGGGACGATCATTCCGACGGCGGACAACAAGTTTTCCGCGATGAATTCGGCGGTTTGGTCCGGCGGCTCCTTTGTGTATATCCCGAAGGGCGTTTCGCTCGATACGCCGTTGCAGGCGTACTTCCGCGTCAATCAGGAGCGTATGGGCCAATTCGAGCGCACGCTCATCATCGTGGATGAGGGCGCACAGGCTCACTACATCGAGGGTTGTACCGCTCCGGTCTACTCGACCGAGTCGTTCCACTCCGGCGTCATCGAAATCATCGTCAAGAAGAACGCCCGGTTCCGGTACACCACGATCCAGAATTGGTCGAACAACATGTATAACCTGGTCACCCAGCGTGCGATCGTCGAAGAGGGCGGTCACATGGAGTGGCTGGACGGCAATCTCGGCTCGAAGCTGACCATGAAGTACCCGTCGTGCTACCTGATGGGTGAGGGCGCGCACGGTGAGATTCTCTCCATCGCGTATTCCGGTGACGGTCAGCATCAGGACACGGGTGGCAAGGTGATCCATGCGGCCCCGCACACGACGTCGTCCATTGTGTCGAAGTCGATTTCGAAGGGGCACGGTCGCTCGACGTACCGGGGGTTGCTCAAGGTCTACGAGGGAGCCCATCACGCACGCTCCAACGTCGAGTGTGACGCCTTGCTGATCAACGACACGTCGCGGACCGACACGTACCCGTACATCGAGATCGAGGAAAACGACGCGAACGTCGGTCACGAGGCCTCCGTCTCGAAGATCGGCGAAGAGCAGCTCTTCTACCTGACCAGCCGTGGGATTCCCGAGGACGAAGCCATGGCGATGATCGTGCGTGGCTTCATCGAGCCCATCGCCAAGGAGCTTCCCCTCGAGTACGCCGTCGAGTTGAACCGTCTCATCGAACTCGAGATGGAAGGGTCGGTGGGCTGATGAGCGAGACTGCCTTGAACGAGACGGAAGCGATGGACGGGGTCACCGACGCGCTCAACGCAGCAGCGGTGGAGCGGCTCGCGATCGGGGAGCCCGAGTGGCTGCGGGAGCGGCGTGAACTCGCGTGGTCGGTCTACCAGTCCACCCCGATGCCGACGACGCGGCTCGAGGAGTGGCGGTACACGGATCTGCGGAAGGTCCTCGACCTCGGCGAGCTTCAACTGTCGGACGCGAAGACGGTTCCGGACGATCCATCCGTTTGGCCGGCCCGACTTCGCGAGACGATGGAGCAGGATCGGGAAGCCGCGGGGCATATCGTGCTGATCGACGGTCATGTCGTTCATACGGACATCGACCCGGACCTTGCCGAGCGCGGGGTCATGCTGGGTTCGCTGCACGATGCGCTGCAGAGTCATCCGGCGGTCGTGGAGCAGTACCTCGGTCGGGTCGTCCCCGCCGAAGACGGCAAGCTCGAGGCGCTCAACATGGCGCTGTGGGCGGACGGCATCTTCGTGCACGTGCCCTCGAACGTCCGGCTCGAGACCCCGATCCGGGTCACGCGCTGGGTCAGCGAGCCTGGCACCGCGTATTTCAGTCGTGTGCTGATCGTAGCCGACGCACACAGTCAGGTGTCCTACGTCGATGAGATCGTCTCCGACGATGTGCACGCTCAGACATTCGTGTCATCGGCTGTGGAGTTGATCGCAGGTGATGGTGCGGTGGTGCAGTATCTCAACGTGCAGCGGGCTGGTCGGGGTACGTTCTTCCATTCTGCTCAGCGCACGCACGCTCAGCGTGACGCCCGCATCGACACCCTCAATGTCGGGCTCGGAGCATCGGTCCACCGCGTCGATCTGAACGCGAAGCTGCTCGGACCGGGCGCCAATTCGGAAATGCTCGGTCTGTACTTCGGGGATGGTGATCAGCACTTCGACTTCAACACAAGTCAGGATCATACCGAGCCGAACACGGGGAGTGATCTGCTCTACAAGGGTGCGCTCGACGGCGACAGCCGCGCGGTGTTCCGCGGCATCATCCGGGTCTTCCCCGGCGCCCAGCGGACCGATGCGTACCAGACGAATCGGAATCTCCTCCTCTCGCCCGGCGCTCGCGCCGACTCGCTGCCCAACCTCGAGATCGAGGCGGACGACGTGAAGTGTTCGCACGGCGCGACCATCGGCGAGCTCGATGCCGAAGCCAAGTTCTACCTGATGAGTCGCGGCCTGGATCGGGTGCAGGCCGAGCGTCTGGTCGTTCTCGGTTTTCTCGGGGAGGTGCTCTCGAGGTTGCCACTGGGTGGTGTGGTCGAGAAGGTGACGGGGGCAATCGTGGAAAAACTCGCCCAGCACGGGTGAAGGGCAGGCAATGTCCGAGTGGGTCAAAGTCGCGGTTGAGGGAGAATGCCCGGTCGGGATGCTCAAGGGGGTCATGGCCGGCAGTGTCCCCGTGGTGCTCGCGAACGTCGAAGGTTCGATTTGCGCACTGAGGGATCAGTGCTCCCACGAGGATTACCCGCTGTCCGACGGAGAACTCGAAGGGAGCGAGATCGTGTGCCTCTACCACGGCGCCCGTTTTGATGCGTGTTCGGGTGCCCGGAAGACCCTCCCTGCGATTCGCCCCGTCCAATCGTACCCGGTGGAGATCCGGGACGGAGAAATCTACGTCGACGTAGGGTAGACTCGGCGGACCCCTCCTACACCGACCTGATGATCGAGGTCTCCCGATGAGTTCCGTACCCTTTGAGCCCTCCCGGATCCGGAAGGAGTTCCCTGCCCTCGATCAGGTGGTGAACGGCAAACCCCTCGTCTACCTCGACAACGCGGCGACCTCCCAGAAGCCGCAGTTCGTTCTCGACGTGATTGCCGATTACTACCGGAACGACAATGCGAACGTCCACAGAGGGATCCACGAACTCTCGCATCGCGCGACCGTCGCGTACGAGGGGGCGAGAGAGAAAGTAGCCCGCTGGATCAACGCACCGGATTCCTCGGAGTGTATCTGGACCCGTGGCACGACGGAGGCGATCAACCTCGTTTCCATTGCCTGGGGGCTCGACAACCTCCGTTCGGGTGATGAGATCCTGATCTCGGTGATGGAGCATCACTCCAACATCGTCCCGTGGCAGATTCTTGCATCGCGGACTGGCGCGACCCTCCGGTACATCGAGATCGATGACGAAGGATGTCTCGTTCTGGATGACCTCGAGAGCGTTCTGACGGAGCGCACGAAGGTCGTTGCGATCTCGCATGTCTCGAACAGTCTCGGCACGATCAATCCCGTAAAGCGGATTACGCAGGCCGCGCGAGCCGTCGGCGCCATCACGGTCGTGGATGGAGCTCAAGGTGCGGTGCACACCAAAGTGGATGTCCAGGACCTGGGCTGTGACTTCTACGCTTTCGGTGGCCACAAGATGTGTGGCCCGACAGGGATCGGTGTCCTCTGGGGCCGACGCGAGCTTCTGGAGGGGATGTCCCCGTTCCATGGTGGCGGTGAAATGATCCACATCGTGGAACGTGACGCGAGTAGTTGGGCTGCCGTGCCCCACAAGTTCGAGGCAGGCACGCCGAACATCGCCGGTGCGATCGGCTTGGGTGCCGCGATCGACTACCTCTCTGGGATCGGCATCGAAACGATCGAGGCCCATGAACGCGAGATCACGGCCTACGCCCTCGACAAGCTCGGTTCGCTGCCCCAGATGAGGATCTTTGGCCCGACCGATCTCGCTCAGCGCTCGGCGGTGATCTCGTTCACCATGGGCGACGCGCACCCGCACGATATTTCGACCATCCTCGATTCCAACGGGATCGCCGTTCGTGCCGGGCACCACTGCGCCCAGCTCGTGATGAAACACTACGGTGTGTCGGCTACGGCGCGTGCCTCCTTCTATCTGTACAGCACGACTGAGGATGTGGACCGGTTGGTGGATGGGTTGGTCCAGGTCGCCACCATTTTCGGCTGAGTACGCTCAGCAGCCAGGGGTCTTCGGACCCGCTCCGCGCTCCTCGACGTGCCGCCGAGCGAATCTCGACGTATGTTGCCTCCCCGAAAACCTGCGCAGGTCACGATGGAAAGCCCTCAGCTCAGCTCGCTCTACCAGCAGCTCATTCTTGAGCACTATCGAAATCCGCGGAATAAGGCGGAACTCGATGAGAAGACGGTGGAGGTCCACATGGCGAATCCGGTCTGTGGTGACGAGATCCGCCTCCAGCTGCGGATCGAGGGAGATCGCATTGCCGAGGCGAAGTTCGTCGGTACCGGGTGCTCCATCTCTCAGGCCGCTGTCAGCATGATGACGACGCGGCTGCAGGGCGCGAACGTCCTTGAAGCGGATGCTCTTGCGAAGCGCTTCACCGAGATGATGCATGGTGATGAGGCGGCAGCGCGGGACAAGGAGCTTGGCGACCTTCGTGCACTTCAGGGGGTTTCCAAGTTCCCGGTGCGCATCAAGTGCGCGCTTCTCGGTTTCGATGCGCTGCAGGAAGCCCTCAAGAAGGAAGACGGCGACTCCGGCGGAGAGCTGAACTGACCTCTCCGGTCGAAATCCACTCCGCGCACCTGTCGAGGACCAGGGTCGGCGCCCTCACTGTCTGGACGTCCCGGCTTGGAGTTCGCCGGATCGAATTCGGTCCTCTGCCCAGAGATCGCCATACGGACCCCGAGGAGGAGTGGCCGCAGGAGCTGCGACATGCTGTCCAGCAGCTGAAGGAGTACTTCGCCAAAGACCGGACCTCCTTCGACGTGCGCCTGGATTTCTCCGGCGTGACCTCGGAGTTCCAGCGCGTGGTGTATGATAGACTTATCAGAGTGCCGCACGGGCATGTGACATCGTACGGTCAGATCGCCCGGGAGATGGGCAAGCCCGATCAAGCTCGGGCGGTGGGGCAGGCCGTCGGTGCGAATCCGATTCCGATCATGATCCCGTGCCACAGGGTCGTCTCCTCGGATGGACGACTTACGGGCTTTTCCGGCGGGCTGAAACGCAAAGTCGAGCTTCTGAAGCTCGAGGGAGTCGGTGTCGACGGGTCATCCGCGAAAAGCAGAGTTCACCCGGAGGTGATTCCTCTGGATCTGTAGCGGGGCTGCGTCGCATCAGCGAAGGAACAGATGTCCTGGCCCATGTGCGGACGTGGAGGTTCTATGCGGTATGCGGAGCCGACGACACGAATCGCTCCGGCAACAGGTGTCGTGCCCTGGGATCGGACCCAGTCAGCACCTGACGGGCGGCGATCTCTCCGGTGATGGGTCCCAGCGTGAGGCCCAGCATGCCGTGACCGGTGGCGATGGTCAGCCCGGTCACACCGGGCACGGGACCGATGATGGGGAGTCCGTCGACGGACATCGGCCGCAGACCACACCATTCGGAACGTGGACGCGCCGTTCCCATACCGGGAAACGCGGCCTGTGCCGCCCGAGTGAGCTGTGCCAGACGCTCCGGTCGCATCAGGTGGTTCTGCCCCGAGAATTCCATCGTGCCGGCGAAGCGGATCGCCGTGTCCATAGGCGTACAGAACACGGAATGTTCTGCCAGCACGCAGGCGATCCGTAGCGGGGGCGCACCGTTCGGCCCGATGTCGACGTCGCGGTGATAGCCTTTGCCCGGCTGAACGGGGACTCGAAGCCCGAACGGGCGCACGAGCTTCTGGTCGTAAGGTCCTGTCGCAAGAATGACGGCGTCACCTTCAACGGTTTCTCCAGAGCTCAGCTCTACACCCGTGACTCGTCCGGCCGTCTCGGTCACGGCCGTGACGACCGAGCCGGACCGGATCACGACACCGCGCTTCTGGGCTGCCGCCGCGAGGCGCGCGAGAAAAAGTGCTGGATTGAGTGTGGCCGACTCGGGGTAGTGAACCGCTCCGATGTGATCGGGGCCCAGCGCCGGCTCCCTCCTGCGTACTTCGTCCCCGTCGATGACCTCGGGGTCGTAGCCGTGCGCCTCGATGATGCCGGCTTCATGTTGGACCGCCTTCATGCCGGCTTCGGTGGAGCACACTTCGAGGTACCCCCCGGGAGTGTAGTCGCATTCGATGCGCTCGTCGTTCAGCAGGCGGTCGAATGCCGAAAGAGCGTGTCGCCCCAGGGGTGCCATGACGTCCATGCAGTGCTGAACGTGCGCGTCGGTGCAGTATCGGGCGAAGCCGATCAGCCACCGCCACAGCCCGGGGTCCATGCGCGGCTTCACGTACAACGGGCTCGACGGATCGGTCATCTGTCGGATCGCCTGACCGATGCGCCCCGGTCGGTTGAGAGGCGGGTGTCCGACGGCGATGGTGCCGGCGTTCCCGCTGGAGGCTCCCGCGCCAATCCGATCCCGCTCCAGCAGCGTGACGTCGGCATCTGCGCGGGACAATTCGTAGGCGACGCTGGTCCCGATCACGCCGCCACCGACCACGATGACGCGGGGTCCGGTGGTGGGAGCCCGCGTCGGGCCCTGACCACCGTCGTAGCGTCCGCTCATGTCGACCTTCGAGCGCTCACCCGTTGGGCTGCAGCATGACCTTGACCGACCCTGTCTTTCTGCGGTTGGCCGCGGTGGAGAGAGCCTCGCGATACTGTGCCAGCGGATAGATGTGGGTGACCATCTGGTGCACCGGCGCTCCCGTCTCGAGAAGAAGATCGTGAGTAATCTGGAACGTGTGTTCTGTTTTGCCTCGCCACGATTCGTCACCGTAGCACTGGTAGCCCTGGATCTGTAGCTCGTTCGCCCATACGAAGGTGAGGTCCAGCTTCGAGATCTCGGCCGCACAGCCGAGGAGGACGATCCGCCCGCGCACGGAGGCGTAGCGAAGGGCCTGCTTGATGGTCTGCTCGCTGCCGACGCAGTCGAAGATCAGGGGGAAGCCCCCACCCGCATATACTTCGTCTCCGACGATCGGCATGTACGCACTCGCGCCGGTGCCGATCATGGCGTCACGTGCCTCGTCGCCCGGCGCGATCGTCGAGGAGGCTCCGAGTGCTCGAGCCATATCCGCTTCGTGTG
>Ga0181574_10005108_pt1 | contig 11300 bp, 14 predicted proteins | sample 101ome_24_FD_145600 | JGI IMG/M metagenome (GOLD analysis project Ga0181574, IMG submission 145600) | Coastal salt marsh microbial communities from the Groves Creek Marsh, Skidaway Island, Georgia - 101410AT metaG (spades assembly) | ecosystem: Environmental > Aquatic > Marine > Intertidal zone... | reverse complement strand
TTATCTCGCATTACCCAATGGCCCCAACTTAGTGCTGCAGTCATTGGGTGGCACGGCGCTTATCTTCTTTGGCCTTTCCGCCTTTGCGCTGCAATCAAAGCGGGACTTTTCATTCATGGGTGGATTCTTGTTTGCCGGATTGTTGGTCGCCATCGTTGCCATGATTGCTAACATCTTTTTGGCCATTCCAGCGCTATCACTCACCATTTCGGCCGCGGTCGTCATGATCATGTCAGGTCTCATCCTGATGGATACGAGTCGTATCGTTCACGGTGGTGAGACTAATTACATTCGAGCAACCGTAGGCCTGTACCTCAATATCTTTAATTTGTTTGTACATCTTCTCCATTTGCTCGGCGTGTTTGGTGGCGACGATTAAAGTAGCGGTTTGTATGTAAAACCCCGGCTTGCCGGGGTTTTTTTATTGCTCACCCCATTCCAATGACCTCACTGTCCTTACTCATCAAAAATGAACCGGCTCTGACCGGGGCAGCCCTTCGTTTTGCCAAGGCGATTGACTCGAGCAATACTCGGGTGGAATGTGTCTTTTTCTTCGGAAAAGGCGTTCAACATGCGACTGGAGATAACAGGCTTTTTTGGTCTTGCTGGTCACGCGAGGTAGGCGCCCGCCTGGTTCTCTGTAGCGCCTCCGCTGAGACCTATGAGCTCACAGCAGACGATGATTTTGCGGTCGGAGGTTTAGGTGAGCTTATTGGCGCAGGGTTAAACAGCGACAAGGTGGTGAGTTTTGGATAAGACCATTACGTGGCTTTTTATCATCGGCAACAGCCCGTATACGCATGAGCTGCCCAGCGACCCGGCTATCGACGCGACGATGGCGGCAGGCGCCTTCGGCCAACCCGCTTCAGTGTTGTTCACCGGTGAGGGTTGTCAGTACCTGAATCAAGACATAGGACCGCCAGCTGAGCAGACCGATCTGCGAAAGCTTCTGAAGTCATTGCCGCTCTATGACATAGAACATCTCTACGTAAGGTCGTACGAGCCTATCGATAACATTGACGCTGGCGATTTGCCTGTGACGCGCCTAGAGCCAGCAGATATCGCTTCGCTCATAAGCAATGCTTCTCACGTGGTTACCTTCACATGACTGTCCATATCATAAATCGTAGGGAAGCATGGTCAACTGCTAAACCGTTCATCGCAGCCGATGATTTGGTGATTTGGACCGATACGGCGGGCATCCGACAAGTATCTGTAGAGCTGGGGTCGACTGGATTAAAGGTTGTCTGCCTTGCATCAGACGATGGCCTGAGTGAGGAGCATCACGGTTTTCCCGTCATCAGCGACCAGGCCTGGGTACAATACGTGCTCGACTCAACATCGCTTTGCTCGTGGGGATAGTGTGAATACGCTTTTGTCATCGATAACGCTCGATAAGCACGGCTTTTTAAAAGACCGGCAGGCATGGACGAGCGAGCTAGCTACAATATTTGCAGCTGAAGAGGGTATTGCGTTGCAAGATGAACACTGGGAAGTCATTCATCTTCTCCGCGAATACTTCGAAGAATTCGACGCATCACCAGCCAACCGGGCCTTGGTAAAATACGTCAAACTAAAACTGGGGCCATCAAAGGGATCTAGCATTTATCTCATGTCCCTATTCCCAGGCTCCCCAGCGCGTGTCGGCAGCCGAATAGCGGGCTTACCTAAGCCAAAGAACTGTCTTTAAGCTCACGTGCTACCCAACGATTATCAACCCGATCACTATCACGAGCTGCTCACTGAAAAGGTAGCGACCGTCCTTTCCGACTTCAAAGCGCTTGGCGCGCCTGAGCCTCAGATATTCCGGTCGCCCACAAACAGCTTTCGGATGCGAGCCGAATTTAGGGTCTGGCATGACGACGACGACCTAAATTTCGTTATGTTTGAACGCGAAAGGCCGCGAGAACCCATCAAGATCGCCGAGTTTCCTTTCGGTAGTGAGAGGATTCAAGCGGTACTCGAGCCGTTGAGAGCGCTACTGCAGACCAACGCAATACTTCGCACTAAGCTTTTCCAGGTGGAGTTTTTATCCACACTATCAGGTGAGTGCCTCGTTACTCTGATCTACCACCGAAAGCTCGATGACGCGTGGGTTCAGGAAGCCACGCAGGTCGAAAAAGCACTAAACATCAAGTTGATTGGTCGATCGCGCGGCCAGAAGCTTGTGGTGAGCGATGATTGGGTTACGGAGACATTGGAGGTTGAAGGACGTTCGTTTACCTACAAGCAACCCGAGCAAGCGTTCATACAGCCTAATGCGACGGTTAATCAAGAAATGCTCGGATGGGCATGCGCGCAGGCTCAAAATACGGATCAAGACCTCCTTGAGCTCTATTGCGGCATTGGTAACTTCACTATTCCGCTGTCGAAACACTACCGACGTGTTTTGGCAACCGAGGTATCCAAAGTGGCCACCAGAGCAGCTCAGGACAACTTGGCCCTCAATGATGTCGACAACGTCGCTTTCGCGAGGCTAGCTGCCGAGGAAGTGACCCAAGCCCTGAACGCTGAACGCGAATTTCGTCGACTGAAGTCACTGGAGCCGCCACTAGATGAGTACAATATTGGAACAGTTTTTGTCGATCCACCTCGAGCAGGTCTGGACGCTGGCACGCTAAGTCTCTGTCAAAGATTCAATCAAATTCTCTATATCAGCTGTAACCCGCTGACTTTAATTGATAATCTTAAAGTCTTGAGCGAGACTCACCGAATCGAGGCGCTCGCGTTTTTTGATCAGTTCCCATACACCCATCACCTGGAGTGTGGGGTCAGTCTGATGCGGCGAGGATCACATGAAAGCACTAACTGACGTACAGGTAGAATACGCGCTAAAGACCACACACAGTCGATGGCGCCTTGAGGGCAAGTTCATTCGACGAGACTTTGCATTTAAGAATTTCGTCGAGGCCTGGGGGTTTATGAATAGCGTTGCCCTACTCGCTGAGTCTGTGGACCACCACCCCAACTGGGATAACGTCTATAACCAGGTAACCATCAGGCTATCGACACATGACGCCGACGGCCTGACCGAAAAAGATTTCCAACTGGCCAGCGCTATCGATTCTGTCTTGCCATAGGTCTATTGACTGAAGAACGCCTCAATAGCCGCAATAACCGCCTCATCCTTCAACATCGGTGCATGCCCCACATCAGCAACCTCGAGATAAGCCATTGCGGGCACGCGACGCTGCATTTCGGCTGTGATTTGGTCATCGAGAAGGTCAGATAAGGCCCCTCGAATCAGCATCAGGGGTTGTTGTCCCAGCAAATCGAATACGGGCCAAAGATCTGGGGGTACGGCATCCGAATCCTCCGCATTTACGGCCTCAGAGATCTTTGGGTCGTAGTCCAAGACGGGCACACCGTCGACCTCTTTGAAGATCTGTCGCGCGAACTGCTCCCAGCCCTCATCTGACAAGGTTGGAAACGCCACCTCGTTAATTCGTCTATTGTAGGCCACTGCCTCTGTCCACGTGGTGACTGGCTCGCCCTGTCCTACATAACCTTTGATTCGGTTGAGACCCTTGTCACAGAGCTCGGGGCCAATATCGTTGAGCACCACGTGACTAAATACCCCGGGGTTGGCGGCATGCATCACCATCGCCATGAGTCCGCCCATGGAGGTTCCTACCGTGGCGACGCGAGAAACATTTGCTACCTGCAAAAGCGCGAACATGTCTCGAATATAGTGGGGAATAGCGTAGCGTGTTGGGTCCGCATCCCACTCCGACTTGCCCCTACCCCGCTGCTCGGCAACCAACACGCGATAGCGCTTGGAGAGGCGCTCAGCGAGGACTTCAAAATCGCGCGAGTTGCGGCTTAATCCATGCATCAACAACACACAACGAGCATCAGGGGAAGGCGCGGGATAGTCACGTGCATATAAGGTGAGGCCATCCTCACCTTGGTAGAACAAATCTTTGTAACTAGAGCTTTGGTGCACTGCCACTAGCCCGGATAGGCCTCGACAAGACCTTGGTAAACCGCGTCCGCAAAGTTTGCCTGATTGGGATCTAGCCGAACGAGTAAATCGGAGAGATGCTCGTTATCTTCGCGCCCATCCCAAACCTTGATGTAAGAGCCGTCTTTGTAGCCGTGGTCCTGCCGGAAAAAGTTGAGGACATTCTTGCCTACGTACATGCGATACAGCTGTTCAAAACTAAGATGGCTTGCCGCCATCAGCCCCAAAAATGCGCTGGTAGAGAACGACTTAGTCGTGATGCACGACTCTGCTAAGACCTCGGTGGCTTCTAGTAGGGACGATTCCGTGCGCTCGGCGGCAAGATCTTCCACAATCTGAGCCGCTAGTTCATCGAGACTGTCACTACGGCAGATCATGGCAGACAGTCCAAAATGCCATATATCCACGACTTCAAGCTGTATTTGCTCCATGTCAGGGTCCGCGTGCTTCCACCACTTGTAGCCCGCATGGTCCATCAGCTCAGCGCACTCGATCCATGCAGCCCGGTACCATTCAAAGCCTTGCAGACGCCACTCCGGATGGACCTTGGTATTCATCCGGTCTTGCAGGTCTAGCATGGTACGCACAGCATTTAACATTGAGGGAGGTCCTATTAGATTTGTTCCGGAAACGTTACCATGGCGCGCTGCGTTTTAGGCAGTAATTTAAGGATAGAGATATGACCGGCGATGATGAGATTGCAAGGCTGAATGAGCACAAACCGCCATTCATCGAACTGCTTAACGGGAACATCATTGCGGTCGATAGTGAGGGTCAGAGCTGCACGTTTGAATTTCGACCCATGACGGATCACTGTCACTCCATAGACGTGGTACAAGGCGGCTTCATTACCGTGATGCTTGATGCGGCCATGTCGCACGCGGTCTTTGCGCATTTGGGTCCTGAGGGCGTTGTTGCGCTCTCAAGTTTCGAGGTGACAACGCGCTACCACGCGGTCACACGTGGTGGCAAAGGCCCTGTCTTTGCCAGAGGCTGGATCCGCCAAGCGACCTACAAGACAGCTTTCATGGAATCAGAGCTTTTGGATGAAGACGGGAAGCTGCTTGCAACAGCACAGAGCGTCGCGAAAATCGTAAGGCAGCCTACGTAAGCCCGAAAAAGCTAGCGTTATGGTCTGCCGAGTAGCCCGTACCGCTTCATTACTCATCACCCAATTACGCTCAAAACACATGAATATGCATGCTCGCACTCCCGCGGCACATGAGCGTTAGGGATACATACCGCGGACATGAGCGGGAACCCACGTATCGACGGAGATCATCACATCAGACGTATACTTACCAGGTGATAAGCGTTTGAGAGGTAACTATGCGAATTTTTTTAGTGCTGGCTGTGTGCCTGTGGGCAACTGGGTGCACCAGTAGTCGCCCATTTGTCGATGAGCCTATTATCGACCGCAAAGGCGTCGATATGAGTCGATATTACGCCGATAAAGCCGAATGCGAGGTCTACGCCAATGAAGTGCGTACGGGCGAAAAAGTCGCTCGCGGCGCCGTTGGCGGAGCCGTTGTGGGCGGCGCCATTGGCGCCATTATTGATCGAGAACCTAACTCTGCAGAGCGAGGCGCCGGCGTAGGTGCCGTCACCGGTGGCGTCCGTGGCGCGCAAGAGGGCGTTCGCGAGACGGAACGTGTCGTGAAGCAGTGCCTCCGCGGCAGAGGCTACCGGGTACTTAACTAAGTCATTAGCACGGCACTCCGATTAGGGAGGCCGCGCTGTCCAGCGAAGTTACTTTTCGTAAGTTTCTAAAAGCGCCTGATATACCGCGACCTTGACGTCTGAGCGCAGGGGCCAAGGACTTTGCATGAGCTGGATCATGCTGATGACGACTAGCTCTTCAACAGGATCAATCCAAAAAACGGTGCCTGCCGCCCCGCCCCAGTTGTATTCGCCGTCACTACCCATGATGCTTATGGCGGTTGAATCAGTAACTACACCAAAGCCCAAGCCAAAACCAAAGCCGGGACGTCCGATGTCGTCGGTTGGCTTTTCACCCCACGAGTCCAGCATTGAATCTGCCGCAAGATGGTTTTTGGTCATGAATGCAACCGTTTTGGGTCCTAGGATGCGAGCGCCATTAAACGAGCCACCGCGACGCATCATTTCCGAGAATTTCGCGTAGTCCATGGCTGTGGAGACTAACCCGCCACCACCTGAGAAAAGCGACACATCAAAATAATCAATCATTGCAACGCCATCACGGTAGGAAAATGGTGGTGGCGCGTATTTGGTGTTGGTCAGCGCTCCCGTTTCAGGATTGATAAAGTGATTGGGAACGAACCGGTCGCGCTCAGACTCTGGGACCTCGAAAAACGTATCGGACATGCCGAGAGGTGCAAAAATATGCTCTTCCAGATACTCGTCAAACGGTTTACCCGAGAGCCGCTGAACCACGATACCCGTGATATCCACCGCTACGGAGTAGTGCCACCGGTCTCCCGGGTGAAACTTCAGCGGAAGCTGGCCAATGCGTACCGCTAATTCATCAAGATCTTTAGCCGCCCAGAGATCGGCCATTGCGTAACGCTGATCAACCGCATCAGTCGCAGCAGCAAAGCCATAGGACATGCCTGTGGTGTGCATTAGAAGTTGATGCATGGTCATCTCGCGCACTGCGGGCTCAAATTGCCCCGCAGCGTTGAGAACCTTCAGGTCTTTGAGCTCCGGCACAAATTTCGTGACGGGATCAGAGAGCTGGAACTTGCCTTGCTCATACAGCTGCATCGCCGCGACCGCCGTAATCGGCTTGGTCATCGAATAAATGCGAAAGAGGTCATCGACTTGCATCGGCGATGGATCGTCAGCGCCTCGGTTGCCAGTCGCCTCGTAATGAATGACCTCCCCGTTGCGCAGGACGAGGTTGACGATGCCGGTGACCCGCCCCTCATCAACGTACTGCTTCGAAAGCTCAGAAAGGCGCTTTAATTTTTCGCTCGATACGCCCTGATTTTCTGGCTTGCTCGTTTCCAGAGATGCGATGCCTGACAAAGGCGTCAACAGCATCAGCGTAGCTAGGATCAACGAAGTCGCCAGTTTTAAAGCGTGTGAAACAAGTGGTGTGAACATAATTTAAGACTCGGTGTTGTTTTTATATTGGCTCTGAGTCTACACCAACTGTTCTGCTTAGCGGTGCTTACCGCTATGTGGTCGAGTTGAACAAGATTGGGCAAGGTAGGGTCGAAACAAAGTGGCTTGTTTACCTCGTTTACGCCCTCTGATCAGTAGCTATGGGAAGGAATCAAGAAACCTGTCAACAACGAGCCGGGAAGTGCTCAACGCCTATGAATCTTAGATTTTCGAGAGTCGGGATTTTTACGATACGCTGGATCGGGCTTCGTTTAAGATCTTAAGTTCGGGAAAACCGGAGCTCAGAAAGGCGTGCGCAAGCAACCAGGCGGGCACCTGTGATTTACCGAAGTGGAGATGATTTGAAATGCAAATACCTCAGCCATTTATACAGATTGTGGCTCGCCCTCTCCTGGCAATCGGTCTTACATTGACTGGCATAAGCGCCACGCAGGCAGAAATAAACAGTGATAAAGACATCACCACTGTTCGCTGTGGCAGCGTGATCGACGGCATATCCGAGCAGTTGCTCGGACCACGAACGCTAGGGATTGAAAGCGGACGCATCGCTTCCATTACCGAAACACCACCGGAAAATATCGTTGATTTGGACCTCAGCGATTACACCTGCCTTCCGGGACTCATAAACACGCACGTTCACTTCGACGCGAACCCAGAAGATGCGGCCGACTACGGTGTCTACTCGCGTCGCACGCAAGCCGACAACCTGGCGTTGATACTAGAAAACGCCTCAACCACTGTGCACACCGGCTTTACAACAGTTCGACACGCAGGCGCATGGTTCCCGAATACGCTCGCCATGGCAAAAGCAAAAATTGACGCCGGCGAATCGATCGGCCCGAGGATTCAATCTGCAGGGCCCTATCTCACCATACCCGGCGGCGGAGGTGACCTAACGTTCCCCGAGATACCGGCTGACCAGATACCCGCAGAGTCGCAACAAGGCATTGCGTCAACGCCAGAGGAATTCGCTGAGAGAGCCAGAGAGGCAATTAATAACGGCGCTGAGTTTTTAAAGGTTATTGCATCAGGGGCTGTTTTTTCCACAGGCACTGAACCGGGCGCCCCCGAGATGCACCAAGATGACATTGAAGCCGTTGTGGCAGTGGCAAAGCAACGTGGCGTAAAAGTCACAGCCCACGTACACAGTGACCAATCAGGTCGAGACGCCATCCTTGCGGGTGTGAACTCGCTGGAGCACGCCTCCCTGCTCTCCGATGAGACTATCGCATTGGCGGTTGAGAACAATGTGGCGCTGTCGATGGATGTTTATAACGGGACGTATACCGATACCGTTGGACGGGAGCTCGGATACCCCGAGGTGTTTATCCAGCGCAACTACGACACGACTGAGGCCCAGCGGGTCGTGTTTGAGAAGGCAGTGGCCGCAGGTGCAACGCTACTTTATGGTACCGACGGCGGTGTTCTGCCCCACGATATGGGCGGTTGGCAGTTCGAGATTATGGTCGAACGCGGCATGACACCCATGCAAGCCATTAAATCAGCCACATCTGGTGCGGCAGAACATATGGCGCTCGGTGACAAAGTTGGCGTCCTCCGCGAGGGATTACAGGCCGATATTATTGCTGTCCGCGGCGATCCACTTTTGGACATAAAACGCTTGCGTGAAGTACCCGTGGTCATTAAAGACGGTATGCTAATAAAAGTATCAAGGCTTTAACCAAGATTGAGACTGTTCTTCTTTAATTTGAGGGGAGAGATATGCGCAACTGGATGCTCAAGAGGGTCGCACTTGTTGGTTTAGCGGTGTTCGCTGGCACCTTGACCCTATCCTCAAATGCTCTGGCTCACAAAGGAGCAACGGGTATTGTTAAAGAGCGCATGGATAGGTTTAAGGACAGTGAAAGAGCGACTAAAACGATAAAACAAGCGATTTCACGTAGTGACGCTGAAAGAGTCATGACGGAAGCCCAAAGCCTCCTCTCATGGTCACGGGAAATGGAGACTTTCTTCCCACCGAATACTAATCCGACCCCCTCTGAAGCGAGAGATGAAATATGGTTACTGTGGGATGACTTTCTAGTCGCGATTCAGTCTTTTGACGACGCGGCTCAGGCGCTTGTTGATGCTGCCGACTCCGGAGATTCTGGAACTGTTGGCGAGGCTTTTAAGGCGTTAACTCAATCCTGCAAATCATGCCACGAGAAATTTAGGCAGGATTAACACCCACTGAACTGGTCTAACCTCGTCTGTAGCAACCAGTCCTAAACATCAATAAAGTCGCGCCGGTTCTAGTCCCGGCCCCGGTTGCCACTATAGACTCGAGCAACACACATAATGAAGGTTGAGACGATCATGACAGCGCTAAGTAAGGTTTTTCTGTTTTCGGTGCTGAGCGTGGTACATCTCTATGCGGCCGCTGACGACTTCACCGTAGGAGAGATCAGTGTGCCCAGAGGTGAGCGAGTGTCAGGGTTCATTACCGTGCCCGAGGGTATGGACGAAGGCACCACAATACCTGTGACGATTGTGCATGGGGCTAGTGATGGACCGGTGCTTGCTCTCATCGCCGGCATTCACGGCTATGAGTACCCCCCCATCACTGCGCTACAGGCAATGAGAACGCAACTAGATCCTGCAGCTCTAAGCGGCACCATAATCCTGGTACATATCGCCAATATGCCTGCTTTCTTGGGTCGCACGATTTATTACAGCCCCGTTGATGGCAAAAACTTGAATCGCATGTTTCCTGGCGATCCCGAGGGCAGTATCAGTCAACGCATTGCCCACATCCTCACCACCGAGGTAATCGACCAAGCTGACTACCTTGTCGATCTGCATGCAGGAGACGGCAATGAGGCACTGCGGCCTTACGTCTACATGCCTGTGACCGGGAACGCTGTCTTTGACAGCAAAATAGAGGGATTAGCGATAGCCTTTGGTTTGGACCACATCGTTATGGACACAGGGCCACAGCACGCTACCGGACCCGCGTTGTTTACAGATCAAACAGCGCTTGAGAGAGGCATCCCAGCCATCACAACCGAGACCGGCAAATCCGGGTCTAACGCTCCTCACTGGGTAGGTCTGGCAGAAAGAGGAATATGGAATGTGTTGCGGCACCTGGACATGATCGCCGAGGACGAGGTGATTAACACAGGAATCACGTGGTTAGGCGACTACAAAGTCATAACGAGCCCACAATCTGGCATTTTCCGCGCAGTTGCCAAGGACGGCTATTTTGTGGCCGAAAACGCGGTTCTGGGTGTGCTTGTGGACTTTTTTGGAAACGAGTTGTTAACGATACGAGCACCTTTTTCCGGTGTGGTGAACTACGTCATAAGCACACCCCCGGTGAATGAAGGCGAGCCGGTGGCGATGATCAGCAAGGTTGTTGAGCGCTAACAGCGAGTCAAATCACTTTAAATCCAATTTTACAGTGACCGTCACAATTCCAAGGATAAACGTATTGTTTTTATCCAAAAGCTTTTGGTCCCCGGGGCCGGAAATAAAAAACAATAAAAACAATAGGTTACAAATCCTTGGGACAACTTTGGGACAATTATCTGAGCCTGCAAGAGAAACAATGTTCCCGTTAGCCATACTCCCCTACCTCCGGACTGTAAAACTTTACTAATGAGCGACGGACCGAGGTTAAATGCTTCGTATAAGAACCCAAAGGCGGCAGCTATCGCACTCAACACACGCATAGGCCGCTAAGACACTCCAATTGGGGAATCCGTATGAACGACTTTCGAAAGCATTACCTCGCCGTAGCTCTGATTAGCGCCACTCTGGGTGGCTGCAGCGGCGGTGGAGATGATGGAGCAGCCGTAGTGATCGATCCAGAGCCCTCAACACCCCCAGCTGCCACACCCGCCGTCAATGCTGGAGATGATCAAGAGGTTATCGAAGATGACCTTGTCAGTCTTGAAGCTACTACCTCAGGGTTTAGCGGTAACGCATCACTCACCTACAGCTGGCGTAAGGTCGACGGCCCCTACATGATTTTTAGCGACGCGAGTGTTGCTGATCCTCAGTTCGTAGCTCCAGATGTAGCATCAGAACAGCAGATAAGTCTGGAGATTACTGCCACCGATGGCACAACAACCGTCACGGACACCTTGATGGTCATAGTCGCGCCGGGGGAAGAGTCACCGCTGACCAACGCCACATTTAATGGCGAGTTATCCAGTGCCGACTACTGGGATGCTGAACCAAAAATCCTCTCCGCAGGCATGGGATTCGACAACATCATTGGTGTTAA
>Ga0181574_10005096_pt1 | contig 11310 bp, 10 predicted proteins | sample 101ome_24_FD_145600 | JGI IMG/M metagenome (GOLD analysis project Ga0181574, IMG submission 145600) | Coastal salt marsh microbial communities from the Groves Creek Marsh, Skidaway Island, Georgia - 101410AT metaG (spades assembly) | ecosystem: Environmental > Aquatic > Marine > Intertidal zone... | reverse complement strand
TCGAAATGGGCCAAATCGAGTTGGTGCGAACCCTGCCCGTCACTTCTGTAAATCAGGATGATGAACAAGTCTCAAACGAAGGTGGAGGCGTGCTCAAGCCGCTCATTGCTGTGCTGTGCCTCATTTCGCTTTTCGCCGCCAGTGGCCTCCTCTATAGAAAAAGAATCGTGGGCGATAGCGTTGAAAAAATGTTCGATGAGCCTCTAGAAAACCTACAATCCGAACCAACAACAAGCGAAGGGTTGCATGAAGAACCTGTTTCCGTTGAAGAAGATTCGGTTCAGGCCGAAGTAGCACCACACGGACCTCCTGCAAACGCCCAACCCACATCCGTTGACCAACATGGGTTTGAGTGGTATTCCACGGCCGATGGGCATTGGTACCGACCTGCGGGAAGTGGGGCGGAATGGATGGTTTACGAAGCATAAACAACATCAAATCCTGATATAGCCTTGCGGAACATAGGTTCATGATGGATGGCATTATGCACGGGAAAGGGGCACCTATGGCAAGGAAGTACATCGCACGTGACCCTCGCACGGGCAAGCCGATTGAAATGGAGCAGTCGGCACAAAGCGATGTGGGTTATGAGCCCCTCAAGGGACGCTGGAGTTCCTTGATTCCATCCGACATCATGTCGCTCGCCGAGGGAAGCCTTGAATCACGTACTGTGCGATGGAAAGGCAGCAGCCACACACTGACCCGACGAGACGGGGTGAGGGCCTTGAGCAAAGTCCCTCAAGGTATGATCACGCCAGCCCACCGCTTGCTCTTGCTAGCCTTTGAGGATGAGGACCCCGATATCCGAGCGGCAGGTTTGGAAGTGCTACCTGAGTTTGCAGTACGACGTTCGGATGAGTTGTTTGACTGGCTATCTGTTCTGTTGGATGATGATCATGCTAAAGTCCGTAAAGCAGCGAGTGAAGCGCTCGCCCGTGCAGCTCCGACCTTTCCCTCTGGCGTTCGCTCCTCGTTAGCGAACGAACTTCGTTCAACTCAAAAACAACGCCGTGATGCTGCTTGGAAAGGCTTGCAAGCCCTTACCAAAACGTGGCCAGATGTTGTTGCAGACCACCTAGATTCCCTGTTTTTGGAGCAAGATGTTGAGATTCGACGAAAAGCAGCAAAAATGTTGAACAGCATCGTTTCTAGAAAAACCTCGGTCGTTTGGGACCTGGTCTCGTGGGCACTCCACGACGACGATGCTCAGGTCCGAAAAACCGTCGCAAAATCGCTTCCACGGCTTGCGAAGCAGGACGTCCGAATGGGCACCGTCTTTGCGGAGCGTGCCATTATCGACCCCGACCCTGATGTTCGTCTTGCCGCCATCCGGACCATTGAGAAACTGAACAGAGGCCACGGACGTGCTCGGGACTTGATTCTCTCAGGCGCCCGTTCCGACGATGTTCGTGTTCGTCGTTCCTGCATCGCGATGCTCCCCAAACTCATGAGCGAAGACGAACTGCGGGTCCTTGTTGACGATTTGCTCAAGACTGAATCAGATGACAAACTCGTTGAAACGTTGAAAGGATATCGTTTTGATGCGATGCTTGAGGGAACAGAAGAACAGAAAAATGCGGCCCTATCACCTGCGCTTCCTGTCCCAGAAATCGACCGGGAGGTGCTGACTGCACAGGGCAAGCGAGTTGGTATGCAACCCATGCAAAACGACACCTCGCTCTTGAAAGCCGATGAAACGACCATCCCAGAACCTTCAGAAGAGCGAGTCAATCCACCTCTTACTTCCGAACGACGACCATCCCAGGATGAATTGATGGGCTACCATGACGACGACGATGAGTTTGATGGATTCTTTGATGAATCACACGACTGAACCTTGGCGAGAGCACTCCAACATCATTAAGAACAGGTGGGAAGTCGCCGACCTGCTGAAGAGGTGCACCGTATGGATGACGAAGGACCCTACGACGACAAAGCAGAGCAGTTTGACCGCTTGTGGGACGGAATCACGCCCAAAGGCGTGAACCGGACCAAGTCCCTCAAATTCCGACAGTACATCCTTGAGCATGTTCGACAAATGCGCCGTCCTTTGAACCGAGAAAACGCTCGGCGATACTGGATGGGCGAACTTCAGAAGGAAATCGCAGAGCGCGAAAACCTCTGATGCTGCTGTGGGGGTCGCCCGTCTCGGCGGCCTATGACGAACCCCGAGACGAAAGGTGAGACAGATGTTCACAACAACCCCCTTCTCCGCATGGAATTTACCCAAAGCACTCCAGGATGGCCTCAATGCGGCCGGATGGGAATTTGCCACCCAAGTTCAACGGGACACCGTCCCACTGGCCCGTGCAGGCACCGATGTCATTGGTCAAGCCCGCACAGGTTCCGGAAAAACGGCCGCATTTGGCCTCCCAATCCTCGAGAAGTGCCAACCCACAGGGACCCTGCAAGCACTGATTCTCGCGCCGACTCGGGAGTTGGCCAATCAAGTTGCCGAAGAGCTCAAAATGTTGCAGGGCGACTCGGGTTTGACCATACTCACCGTCTATGGTGGAACCGATCTCGAAAAGCAGGCAAAGACCCTCAACGACGGTGTTGACATCATCGTCGGCACTCCCGGGCGCGTCATGGACATGACGCAGCGTGAGCACATTGACCTCTCTCAACCAACGCTGTTCTGCCTTGATGAAGCAGACCGCATGCTCGACATGGGATTCTTCCCCGACATCATGTGGGTGGTGGAGCGCATGACCTCACGGTCACAAACGTTGCTCTTTTCCGCAACATTCCCTCAAGAAATCATTGACGCAGCCCACGAATTCATGCATGAACCTGACTTTGTCCTCACCAATGCCGAGGCACTTGACATTCCCCCCATTGACCTGTACTCCGTTCGCATTGGCCGAGCCAACAAACTCTGGGTCCTCGGACGCCTTCTTTCTCGTATGAATGACGAGGACCAAACCATCATTTTCTGCAACACGAAACGCATGGTCGACCTCGCTGTTGAGCGGCTGAAGAAACATCGGTTTGATGTCGCTGGTCTTCACGGAGATTTGAGTCAGAACCAGCGGGAACGCATTCTTGATTCGTTCAAAGAAGGCAAGGTGAAAACCATCATCGCCACCGATGTTGCTGCACGTGGTATCGACGTTGACGGCATCACCTTGGTCGTGAACTATGACATTCCTTCCGACATGGATTCCTTCATCCACCGTATCGGGCGCACAGGCCGTATCGGCCGCACGGGAGAGGCATGGAGTTTGGTCTCACGAGATGACGAGCCACAACTCTCCAAAATCATGGCAACCTACGGGCTGGACATTCAACCAACCGAGGCTCCAGAACTCCCTGATGGTGTCGACCGCGACCCAGTACGACGCCAGGAAGATTATGGAGAATCCGCCGATGTGTTTGGGTTTGTCACGGTTCGACTATCGTTGCATCCTGACCATGCAGGTTCGACATTGAACGTTGCCAACTGGTTGCACGGCCAGATCAAAGGCGACGAATTGGCGATCGGTGAGATTCGCTTTGACAACGACTCCACTTATGTCAGCCTTCACAGCAGCAAACTCGGTACCGCAATGAAGGTCTTCGAGCAACGACCGTTTGAGGGTCAAACGCTTTCTGCAACCGTTGTTGAGTGATTCACTCCTCTTCCGACCCTCGTGAACGCCACGAACCCGCCCGTTTGACATGGTGTTTCTTGACGGTCGTCTTCGTTTCTTCCACCTTCCCTGAATCCTTGCTTTGACTCGGCCAGGATCCGTCTTCGAGGGGCTTCTCGACCACCACCACGGTGCCCACCATCAACAGCAGACCAATGGCGGAAAGCGACCATGCATAGCCAATAGCATCATCCCACCGCAATTGAGCATCACCGCATTCGGAGGAGATTTGGCTCGAGAATTCGCAGAAGGCCAGCGTGTCCCTCGCATCGATGGCTTCCTGATTCGTGTAAATGTTTGAGAGAGCGAGCACGAACATCAAACTCGCTACAATCAGCATGGCCCAATGTTGCCGCTCCCAGGTGAAGCGGCGCTGAAACCGCCATGGCGAAGTGTCTTCTTTGGTAGCGGCCAACGTTCGGGCAGGACCTCCGAATTTAATGAACCACGCCAGCCACATGCCGACGAGGACAAGCAAGAATCCCCAAGTGTAAACCGCTTCGTGGTATTGCCACATGGGGGTGAGGCAGGCTTGGACGTCCGGGGTTTCAAGGCAAGACTCAACCGCAATGGGATAAAACACCACCAATCGCATGATGTTGAGGACATAGACCACACCGCACATGACGACAACAGCCTTGATTTTCTCTCGCTGTGGGACACCATCGGTCATCATCACCAACGTCGAGAGAAAAATCATCTCATGGACACCCGCACACTCGTCGGAGACATACAAACCAACGCTGTCAAACGGCCCGGGGAAGTTCGGATGAACCAAATCAATGCGAGTCAACCAACCGTTATGGTGGCTCAGTAATGCAGACCCTTCCCCGTAGAGCATATTGGTCATCTCGTGCCAAATCCATGCCTCTGTCACTTGGATGGGAGCGAGCGTATCCGATGGGAGCGTGAGAAACCAATAGAAAGCCTCAACCACAAGAAGAGCGAGAGGAATGCGACCGTACCGCAGCCCAAGTTCACCAACTTCTTTCCACGACATGTCTCCCTCGGGGCGAGCATGGTCGGGGGAGGTCATGCATCGTGATACGGCTCTTTGTTGAAAAGATGTTGCGAACGAAGCGCCTCTACGAACCTTGTTTTTTGAAAAGGCATGTGTTCAAATCCTGAGGGGGGTTCGCAGACGCATGAGCAGCACATCGGACCTTCCCGATGTCACGCATCGCCTCGACGTGCTGGGGTTCCATTGTCCCGTACCGGTCTCCAAAACACGGGAAACACTTGAGCGATTGTCCGCTGGTTCCGTTCTTGAAGTTCTCGCAGATGATCCCGAGACCTTGCACGATATGCCGTTGTTGCTTGGAAGAGGCCCGCATCGCCTGCTCAATGTTCAAACGGTGGAAGGTGAATTCAAATTTTTAATCGAGGTGATGATGTGAAAATTCGACCAAGCGATGTGCCAAGCGAAGCTTTCCTTCCATCCGTACACGGCGACTTTCGGATTCAGGTGTTCCACGAAGAGAAAACCGGTCACGACCATGTAGCCCTCACCTTGGGGAGCATGGAAGGGCCGGACCCTGTTCTTGTTCGGGTTCATTCAGAGTGCTTGACAGGTGATGTATTTGGGAGCACACGTTGCGATTGTGGGCCCCAACTTCACGCTGCCCTTGACGCCATTGTTGACAAGGGATGGGGTGTCCTACTCTACCTGCGTCAAGAAGGGAGAGGTATTGGACTCCATGCAAAAATTCAGGCATATCATCTCCAAGATGGTGGGGCTGATACGCTGGATGCCAACCTCATGCTTGGGCTTCCCGCTGACGGACGAGATTACGCCATAGCAGCAGTCATGCTGAGTTCTTTGGGTGTAAAAGAGGTTGATGTACTCACCAACAACCCAGCAAAAGTTAGTCACCTCGAACAACACGGCATCCATGTGGTTCAACGCACGCCGTTGATTGTCGGCGTGACAGAACAAAACCGTCACTACCTCGCCACAAAAGGGGAACGAATGGGTCACCACATCAAAGATGAAGACCTTTGAATGGGGCCGTGGCCGGGAATTGAACCCGGGCTGGCAGAACCACAATCTGCCGTGCTAACCCCTACACCACCACAGCCATGAGAGGTAAGTCGGCCTCATGTGCGAGGTATTTCAAACATACGCCAAGCCGTTGTTAAGCAAACAAACGAAATGGACAAGGAACCCTTTGTTTCAAGAAGTGCCACGCCATGCCTTTACCATGCGACACTCAAGGTCCGTCCTTCCGTGGGTTCTCCTCCTGCTACTCACCACGGCTTCACCCATGCTGATGTCAACCACAGCACGCAGTGTTCACAGCACGTCCGATGTGGACCTGTTTCCTCAAGGAGGCCTCAGCAACCCGAGCGACTGGTCGGTTGGTGCAGAAACCTCGTTCACACAAGAGGCAGCCACCTACACGGAAAGCATGGTGGCCGATCAACGACTAAGCATGGTGCACCAGCGACCTCTCAATCTGGACACCATGACCGTTTGGGCCTCGTCATCACCAACCAATTCCAATTACTCATTGGGGGCCCCGGATGGAGCAGCCACATGGTCGACTGGCCCGGAAATTGAACTCACTGGATTTGATGTCACTGGACTTTCTTCATACGAACTCCACGAAGTTCACATGAAAGGGGTCTTCCAAATCCCTGACGCACTTTCAGAAGACACGGTGAGGATTTCCGTTCAACACACCGATGGATTTGACCTCCTCAAGACCTTTGCACATACGCAAGGCAACGTGGATTACATCAACAACAGTGCCTTTTCCCTCAATCTTACCGGATTGATGGATTGGACATGGAACGATGTTTCGACAATGTTGTTTACGCTCGATTACGTCTCCGCAGGAGGTGTGGATGATTCCCGCCTTGTGGTGGATGCGCTCGGCCTTGCCATCACGGTACAAACGCCTTGGTACGGCGGTGAAGTCGGTTATGCAAGTTCAACCTTCAACGGTCACGACCTGCCCGTTATGGGATTGGACTTCAACAGTGGAACGAGCCTCAACATGGCGCTGGACAATTGCGGACTGAAGCCCTCTGTAGAGGGTACAACCGGCGAATGGGAAAGCGACTTGGTGACCCATCCCCCCGAGCAAACCCTCGGCCGAGTGCATGCTTCTGTGAGCGAAGGTTCGCTTTCCAACATCACTGTGGAAGTTGCGTTGTCGCAAGACGGTGTCTCCACGGGAGAATACATACCTGTTGACCTGAACATGTTGCTGCCCGAAGCCGCTGCATACCGAGTGAAGGTCACCATCATCGATGCGTGTATGGACAAGGCGTGGATTGATGTCAACGATCCGACGCTGAGTCTGTCTGGAAGGGTCTTTGGTACCAACGACGGTATTGACGCCAATTATTCCCGTTGGCTGCTGTTCGTGAACGGTGAATTGGTGTCCAACGAAGCGATGAGCTTGGGCTCCTTTGTCCACGATTGGCCCATCGGCGCATACATGACACCGGATGCGACAAGCCTCACGGTAGAAGTGCGTGCGTGGTTCACATGGGACTCTGATGGAACAGCAAGCACCAGCGCCCTTGAATTCACCTCGCTCGCCGTGACAGGAGGCTATGAAATTGCATGGGATGAAGATCCCGTTTGCGAGTCGGTTGGCGACCAATACCTCACCGAGGACAACGGTGGCATCATTCTGCCCCTTTTGCTCCGTTGTACAGATGACCGCACGAACAACGATGATCTCGTGGTACAATTTTCCAATTCAAACGAGGACTTGGTGGCAGTTGACCTCGCTGAAGGAGATGTACGACTTCGCCTGCTTCCCGAAGCGAGTGGCCAGGCAGTCATCGGAATTTCCGTGGCCGACACCTCCGGCAACGAATGGACGGAGACGTTCACCCTGATCGTCGACGCCGTTGATGACCCACCCGTCATCGGCGAATTCCAATCGTTGATTCCTGTCGAGCGAGACACGGCAACCATGATCAACATCACCTGGTCGGATGTTGATTCCACAGGCATCACGGCATCCACCAACCGTTCATGGGCATCGGTTGATTTAGCCTCCAGCACCCTCACCGTTACGCCTCCAATCGCTGGATTCCAAACGGTGTTGGTGTCCTTGTGCGACCAAAACTCCTGCAGCGAGCGAGAAGTGGACCTCGAGGTCATGGCGTTGGCAGACCTCGTGGTTGAATCCATTGACTTTGGAACGGAGACCCTCACTCAAGGCGATGTGATTGCTATGCGTGTGTTGATTCGTAACGATGGATATGCGTCAGCATCCATGGTGTCGGTACGCTGTGAAACGGATGATCAACTGGTTGGAGTAAACACCATTGCCGTCATTGAACCAGGAGAATTGCGTGCGGTGACGTGTGACTGGCAGGTTCCAGATGATGCTCGCGTCCTTCGCTTCAGTGCTGTGGTTGATCGAGGCCTGGAGATTCCGGAAGGGAATGAAGAAAACAATCGGATGGAGATGCTGATGGCCATCAATGAATTTGAAACGCCGGAGAGTGCCAGTAACGCCGATTCGTTGGCGAGTACCGGCGTTTGGATTGGCTTCATCGTCATCTGTGTAGGTCTGCTCGGACTTCTTGCCTTCTCGATGCCAGACAAGGTCAAGAAGATTGAGTGAAAAGGGGGTATCATCCCAAGACACATTCAAGGCACGAATGTCGGATAATGTCCTCAAGCGCCTCAAACTTCATAACTAGACCGTGTCAGAAATGGTTGCTTTGAGGTCGTGGGGGCCGTTCAACTTCGGTTGACAAAGCAGGAGTGGGGACCATGTCTCAATTGAAAATCCGCATTGAAACGGACGAATACATCTACGAAGAATACATCGAAGCATGAAGTCATGAAGACGTCGTCCAGCGTCGTGGATACACTTCTGTATCCATCAAGACCATGCTAGGCCGAGCGATTTCACCTTCATCCATCTTTACGATGGCATCGGCGTCAGCTTTCAACTTGACAAAGCCAACGGCTTCGCCTTTGAGCGATGTAACCAGCAGTTCGGTTCCTTTGGAGATGTTTTCAGGAAGACTGACCAAACCGGGACGAAGCAGAGGTGCACCGTACGCCAATGCCGCAACTGCACTGTCTTTCACCTCGCAACGAGGCACGTCAACCAAGAGTTTCTCGATGGGGTGGACCACCGCTTTCAACGCAGATTCGTCACCGCATTCCTTCCAAAGCCAGACAGCATCGGCAAGTTGGTCCATGGTGATGCACTGTTCCAAACGGAACATGCCTGAGGATTCTCTTCGTAGTTCTTTGAGCGTCACCGGCGTGTTGAGCATCAGACCCATATCACGTGCCATGGTTCGTATGTAGGTTCCTGCTTCACAGGTGATGCGGGCGACCACATCGTTCCCATCCACATCCAACAGGTCAAAGGCGTGAATCTTTCGTGTTCGAACTTGAACCTTGACCGCAGAGACCTCCGGAGGAACATTGTAGATTCTTCCGGTAAGCGACGCCATCACGCCCTGAAGTTCTGCCTGCTCCGGCATGGCCTTGAATCTGAACACGGCGATGTAGGATTTTTTGTGCTTGAGGATCTTGTTGGTGATTTTCATGCACCGACCTGCCATCAGTGGTAGGACACCGGTGGCAAAGGGATCGAGGGTCCCTCCGTGGCCGAGGCGCTCAAGGCCGAGCAATTCACGGGCCCAGGCCGCAAGTTGGTGTGAGGTCGGCCCTGCTGGTTTGTCGATGAGGATGAAGCCTGATGCGAGGCGTTGTTCCAATGTTCGCTCATCTGGATGACAACCGATTGCCGGATCTGTTTGACGCTCCTCGCTGAGTTGATGTGAGCTCACGACTGTTCCCCCAAAGCAACGACGACCCGCTCTAATATTTCAGTTGCATTGAGGTTCGTGGCATCAATCACATGGGTGTAAGGTTCAGGGTCTTGGGGCTGAAGGCCGTAAAGAAGGTCAAAACGCTCACCATCAACCATCGCTCGCTGCCGATTCGCCTCATATGCCTTCTCAGGAGTCAGTCCTTCTCTACTCGCAACACGCCGAGCCCGTTCTTCATCACTGACATCCAACCATATTCGCAGACAAGGAAGGTTCAATTTGTATGCCCACCAACCTGAGAGTCGAGATTCGACGATTTCCGGAGAGCCCTCTCCTGTCATGCTTTCCTGAAGAAGCGTGTCGAGCGAACGATCCACATCCAATTCCTGTTTACACAACTCACCAAAATCACCCAGCGACATGCCTCGTCGCTTGGCCTCTTGGCGAAACACATCGCCACCATTGAGGGAGTTCCAACCGAAATGGGCTTCCAAGCCACTCACAAGGGTGCTTGTGCCACTTCCAGGGTGGCCAGAGACCGTAACACGGACCATGGTCACACCCATTCATGGAAGCAAATGTTGCAACGTTTCGTTCTCGGACCGTCGTGGGTGATGACGTCACCGTCGCATTCAGGACAGGCAAGTGCCGAGGATGATGCACCTTGTGCAGGAACTGGGGCAGGGCTTGAGGCTGCCTTCTTGCGTTGTTGTTGACTTCGCTTTGCACGTTGTTGCCTCTTTTTTGCCTGCGACGAGGTTGCAGCGGGCTTGGTCGCCACCAAGTGGAGCAAGGGCTCCTTGAGAAGTTCACCCGAGACGACAAGTGGATGGGTTTTGTATCGAGCGAGTTTGATGTGGCGGTCAAGGGCACGGCCGTAAGCTGCACTCATGCAGATGTAGCAACAAATCCATGCGGGGAAAAAGAGGAAACGGCCGTCAAGGAGATGCCATTCTGGAGCCCAAGGCAACGAGACATAGTCCACTCGGAAGGTTTCCACCTTCGTGGTCAACCAGGCAAAAATACCGATGATGAATATCATGGTGAACATCATTGGCTTCATGGCTCCCATTTGAACTTCCAATTGCTCGGGCATCATCTGTTGCTGAAGCGTCATGGCCTTTTCTTGAAGAATCGGGTCACGGGAGAGCCGTGCTTCGTTCATCATTTGGCGAACTTGGCCTTGACGATGGCCGATATGGGCTTGGTCCATTGGGTCAACGAAGAAATTTCGGATGATGGTGTTCAAGGTCATGGAAAATATCCCCAAAATCATCACGGTGATGACAAAAAAGGATTCTTCTGGGAGGACGGGGGACAGCAGCGGATCTGCTGCAGTACCCAACGTCGTACGAATGGAAGGCGTCATGATGAGGAACGTCATCAGGATCATGAACAGCAACATCATCCCCATGGACCCGTTGGGTGGAGGGGGTGGAGGAGGCGATGAGCTGTTGGCCATATTCAATGTCCGACGAAGGTAGGGCATGAAGGTTAGCATTGTTCGCCATCAGTTTTTGTCAACATCGCATGGAGAACTTCAAACAAGACCGCCTATTGGTCAACCCACATGCGCAAGAAACAACCACTCGAAGTGGCCCCAACTTGGCGATACCCACTCCCGATGCCAATGCCAGGACAACCTGTCTGTGCAACCGAACAGGAAGCGGTTGACCAACTCGCACGGCTTCCTGCCCATCCCAAAATCTTCCTTTGGACGGACCATGACCGGAAATGTCCCGATGGATGGGGGTTCATTGCCAGCCTCCGTCAAGGCGTTCCACCATCAGGCATCGAAGCCGAACTGGGGGCTTGGTCGGTTCAGTATCCAAAGGCATGGCTTGCTGTGGACTTGCGTGACGGCATGCTTCCACCCTCAACCGTGCGTCCCCTTGATGACGTACTTAGTTCGCTG
>Ga0181574_10005094_pt1 | contig 11312 bp, 5 predicted proteins | sample 101ome_24_FD_145600 | JGI IMG/M metagenome (GOLD analysis project Ga0181574, IMG submission 145600) | Coastal salt marsh microbial communities from the Groves Creek Marsh, Skidaway Island, Georgia - 101410AT metaG (spades assembly) | ecosystem: Environmental > Aquatic > Marine > Intertidal zone... | reverse complement strand
GCCAGACCTTAGAGGGCCTCGACCACAAGTGGGGGTGGGAGGGGTGGGGGAAAATGCGGGAAGGAACGGCTTGAGCGCCCTCAACTTAGGACCTCTCCGGTCTCGCGCCAACGGCCGACCCACTCATCAACTCCGAGGCCCACCCCGCAGCCGTGCCCCCCGCCGCGAGCCCGGGCCACGCGCCACAGGGGGGGGGGCGCGGGGTGACACGGGCGCGCGCGGCCCCACTGACGACGATGCCCCCGGCGGCGGGGACGCGGAAGCCGACCCCATCACAGGGTGCGACCGCCTTCCCGTTCCCGCGGGAACTAGCCCCGCAGCCTCCGCTGCGCCCTCGGCCCCACCATCCCACGTCACCGCGACGAGCGAACCGTCGGCGAGGGCGCCCGCCAGCAGAGGTGACGGCCCCGCCACTGATGACGATAATCCCCCTGCCGTATTGGTCTGGTTGTCACCGTCCAAGGCGGCCGCAGCGCGTGGCGACCACCGCGACGCCGTGAAGGTGACGGACAATCGGGCCCGCGTCACTGCCACGAAGAGGAGTCGGCGCTCCTCCTCTCCGCGACCCTCGGCGCGGCTTAATGGGTGGGGCCACCCATCCTCTCCCACGCCGGGCGCAAGGACACGGTCAAACTCGAGCCCCTTGCTGGCGTGGGCTGTGCACAAGGCCAGCGGCGGAGATGGGACGGGAGCAGCAGTGCCGTCAGCACCCGAGGCCGCCGTCGCCGCCACCGCTGCCGCCGCCGCCACTCCGGCGCTCTCCGACAGGTCTGACTCCAGCTGAGCGGCTCGGACGGCCTCGCAGAGCACGGCCAGGAGGCTGACGGGAGGTGCGACCAATGCAACCTGTCCGCCGCCGCCCCCGTCATTGTCGTCGTTGTTGTCGTCCGAGGCGAACGCGGCCCGGTGGGCCTCACGCGCCGCCACAAGCGCTGCAGGGGCGGCGGCGCTCAGCTGCGCCGCCACGACGTCTAAGTTATCCAACCGCCGCGCGGCGTCTTTCGTTTCGCGTTTGCCGAGGCCCGCGTCGAGTGCGCCGTCCCTGAGGGCCTCGGCGTAGCCGCTGTCGCGAACAACGGCGCGGGCCGCGTCGGCGACAAAGGCGCGCGACATCAACGACGACCCGGAACGGCCCGAGTGATCGTCCTGACCTCCGCCGCCGACGGTCACCACCTGAGCCCACAAACGCCAGCAAAAAAGACAGCGGCGAAGGGCAGCGACGCCGGCCTCGGCGCGCTTGGTGGGCAGTGGGGGTTGACCGTCCACACCCACCGAAAGACGGTCACCCCATCCTCCATCCCAGAGGGGGCCCAGCGCAGCGACCGCCGCCGACTCACCGTCGAGCTGCCCCCACGCGCTGAGGGCGGCAACGACCGCGTCGGCGTTGTCGGCGTCGGCGCCAAAATGCCCACTGTGAGCGGCGACAGCGGCCTCGGCCTCAGCCAGAAGCCGTGGGTTGTCCAACGGCCCGCCCGGCTCGCCCCAGCCGGGAAAGAGGCCCGCCGCGAGATCACCTGCGCCCCAGTCGCGGAGCGCGCCGAGCGACTTTTCACCGAGGCCCCGTGGCGGACGGTTGACCACCCGCTCGGCGGCCGGCGCATCGCGCGGGTTTGTCACCAGGCGGAGAAAGGCCAGCACGTCCCGGACCTCGGCACGCCCCCAGAACGGCAGCCCTCCCGCAACGCGGTACGGCACGCCCGCAGCGAGGAGGCCCGATTCCAGAAATGTGAGCTCGCGGTTGGTGCGGGTGAGCACAGCCGCGGTGGAGCCATCACGTCGCGCTGAGTCCGCCAGAGCCGCAGCAAGCGCCACGACTGTCGCCATCTCCTCCCTCGGACCCCGGACGAGCAGAATCCGCGCCGCCGCCGATGACGCGATTGCAGGGCTCGCCGCGACGACGCTACGCACGCGCGTCGCGGCGGATCCGCGCTTCTCCGACGACCCGTCAAGCCGCGGACCGTTGGCGATGCCCTCAGAGAGTCGAGCAACTGCCGGCGCGCACCGATGACAATCAACTAGGCGATGTGTCGTCGTCGCCCGAAAGTCCCGCGTGAACCGCTGGGCAAGAAAACTAAGGTCAGCGCCGCGCCACCCGTAGACGGCCTGGTCAGCGTCGCCGACGCAGAAGAGCGATGGCGGGACGCGGCCTCGTTCGATAGATTCAGCGACAACGGAAGCGCCACCGTCCGGATCTGCTAACGGCGAGAGCCGCTGCAACAGCGCGTATTGCAACCCATTCGTGTCTTGAAACTCGTCCACAAGCAAGTGCCGATGCCGCGCCCGCGCGTCGGCGGCGAGGTCGGGTCGTGCGTCCAGCAGCCCGACGGCGACGCCGAGGAGATCATCAAAGTCAAGGCAACGCGCCGTTCTTAGCCGGGAGTGGTAGCGGCGCCACACCTCTTCGTCTTCAAGTGTCGGTCGGGGCTGCCGCAGAGGCCGCTCAGCCCCGCTCGCGGCGATTGAGGCCGCGTCGAGGGCCTCAGACATCGTCATCGTGGATGCGGTGCCCCGCTCATCGTTCGACCAGCGGGTGACAGACGTCCACTGCTTTATCGACGACGCGCGACGGCGCCAGGAGTCGGCAAAGTCCGACAATGGCGTACCGTCGCTTGCCATGATGGCGGGGGCCCTCCCCGGTCGGCCCAATGACGACAAGGACGCCGCGCGGAGGAGTGACGGTTCGTCCCTGCACACGCTGCGGACGAGTCTTTTGGCGTCCTCCTCATCGGCCACGCTAAAGGCCCCGGCATCAGCGGCGGCGTCGGCGCCCTCACCCCCGGCCCCACACCCCCAAAAGCCGGGTGCACGCGGAAGCGAGCGGCGGAGCAGGGTCACACAAAGCGAATGAAAGGTGGAACAGCGGACGGGCCGGTCAGCGCCGAGCAGGCCTGCCACGCGCTCGGCCAGTTCCGCAGCAGCCCGGTTGGTGAAGGTGACCGCGGTGATCTCCCAAGGCCGTGCTCCGTGCTCATTCACAAGGACGCCAATGCGGCAGGCCAGGACGCGGGTCTTGCCGCTGCCCGGGCCGGCCGTGATGAGGGCTGCCCCGGGCTCGAGCCTCGCTGGCGTCAGCTGTTCGGGGGAGAGTGAGGCGAGGGCCACAGCGAGACCGTCCGAGGGGCGGTACGCCGCTTCGGGGGTCGACCACCACTCGAGGGGGTCCGACGCAGCCGCGCTCGGCTTGCGGGTGGTACCGACCGGGGGTGGGCACGCCGCGGCAACGAGTTCGCCGTACTGGTCCGCCTCCACGGGAGGCAGGGGCGGGAGGGGAGGTGGCACATCGTTCATCGGCACGCCGCCACCGCTGGTGCATGGCGGTCCCGAGGTCGGCGGGCCACGGCGATCGGCGGGCGGCCAGGTCGCGGCGGGTCGTGCGGGGCGACCGGCTCCGGGAACGGGCAGCGGCCTGCCGCCCACCCCCCCGGCGCTCGCCGCCGCCGTGGTTGCCGTCCTCGTTGCGCCGCCAAGGAGGCGTCCCATCACCATCGCAGCCTCAGCCGCGCGACGAGCCACCGCGGCGGCCGTGCGCGGCACCGTCTAGAGGTGTGACCGGAGCTTGCTATCCTGTCGTCTGCGAAGGTGGGGGTCGACATCGACGGTCGGTCCGCGGGCGTGGCGCGGGAAGGGATCGTCTCGGTCATCCGGGAGCGGCCGGGCGCTCCTCTAAACACCACTTTCATTTCCTGCTTCATTCAATCTGCGCCTGCGAAACCTGCTGCCCTCTACGTCCCCGCGGGGCCAGCGCAGCGTCGCACGGCCAAAGGGCTGACACCAGCCTTCCCGACTCGCCTTCAGTGTAGCACACGGGTGAGGTTGGCGTCGCTTAGAAGGCATGCAACTTTTGGGGTTCGGGAGTAGAGGGCGCCGGCTGGTGCGCTGAGTTGGCTCGGCGGCCTCGTTTCCCCCCCTCGTTTCCCGCCTCGTTTCCCGCCCTCGCCAATCGCGTTTTCCCTCCCCCCCGTACTACAGCTGCTGCCACACCATGAGCACGCGCTCCGCCCCTTGCCCGTCCACCGCGACGTCGCGGTCCTCGCCCGCTCTGCCACCACCGCCGACGCAGAGGGGCACCGAGACGCGGTGCTCCCCCGGCCCCTCGTCGGTGCCGTCAGGCCCAAGCCGCACGGCGTCGCTGGCGTCGGCAAACCCGAGGACGCCTCCAGCGAGGTGGTACCAGTGCACCCCATTGTCGATGACCCCAGCCACGAGCTCGTTGGGCAAGAGCTCCGCGGGGCGCAGCACCTCAGCGCACCGGCCCATCGCCGCCACCCGAAGGGAATCGGCGCCCCTCCGACGAGCACCCAGAAGGAGATATTCAAACGTTCCTGCGCTGGCCAGCACGTCAGGCTCAAGCGGTGCGGAGAAAGGCCCCGCGGCGAGCTCGCGCCACCCCTCTTCCCGCAGCTCCGCCGTGGGCACGTCGTGAACGACACCGGGGAAGAGGACGCGGCGGCGGAGAGGGCGGAGGTCCTCGGGCCGACTCGACACCTTGGTCTTGAGAGCGTCGAGCACTCTGCGGGTGAGGTCGTGGCTCGCCCTGACCTCGTCGGCCCGATCGACCTCGCTTGACAGCTGGTGTTCGCTCATCAGCGGGTACCGCACCGATAACAACAAACGGTGCCCGGCCTCTGCTCTGCTCCGCGGGTCGCGGCGGAGCCACGCGAGCACCGCTCGGAACACCGTGAGTTCGGGCGCGCAAATGCTGTCGTCCTCGACCAGCGCTCGGACTGTGCTCGCGTCCAACCCCAACCAACCCGGCGACCGCGCCGCCGCCCGGAATCGCTCCCTGGTGACTGCACGGCAATGCTCGGCAAGGCCGCGGTGTCCGAGCCGCTCGGCCCGCTCGAGATAAGAGCAAGCTGTCGACTCGTTCAGCGACGCTTCGACGAAGGAGAGGCACCGCGACCGCAGTCCAGGTAATTGGAGATCTTCGGCGGCCTCCAGTAACGTCCAGACGTGGTTGCTAGAGAGGGCGCACCGATCGGTATAGAGATACTTGATGAGTTCGGCCACGGCGTCGGGGTCGGCGACGACGACAAGCCGAGGCAGGGCGGCGAGGGCACCTGTCCCGCGGGGTGACGGCTCGACCGAGAGCCGGAGGAGGCGACCGGCGCGGGGTTGGTGGTGGGCCTCGCGGCTGGATCGCTGGGAGCCGCGCTGGTCCCGGTCGGCGTCGATGAGGAGGCCGCGGAGGACCTCTGACCGGGCTGACAGGATGAGGCGGTGGACGCGCGTCTCGACCTCGCGCGGAGCGACGGGGCTCCCCGTGGGTCCGACGACGACCGACGTCGTCCCGTCCCGGCCCACGGTTCCGGCGGCATCGGGCGGCGCCCGGGCCACAACGATGGTGTCGGCCGACAGGGGACCGCCCCGTGACCCGAGCGCGGACGACCCGCCGCCACCCAGCAGAGCGCCGAGGTCTGCTGCGAGGGATCCGGGCGGCGGAAGGCCCCCAGACGCGTCACCCGCGGTGTCCGTGGCAACGACCTCTCCGTCGGGACGGTGCCGTGCCAGCCGCACGTCTCCTCCATCAGCGCTGACCCCGTACCCGCCTCCGCCTCCTTCTCCAAAGGGTTGGCTCGACACAGCGTGACCTGGCCACCCGAACCCCCCCCCTCCGGCACCGCCGGCGAACCCTCCACCCCCCCCTCCACCACCAAGGCGGTTGACCGGGCCGACGACCCCCCCTCCCGAGCCCGGGCCGGGGGCGGCCGAGCGCCCACCCCGAGTGCCCAGACTGTAGGAGGGAACGTAGGGACTCCCCCCCGCCCGGAGATGGGCGACCGGGCCCCTCGACGCCGCCGATAGAACGGGCGCATCGCGGCGGGGAGACGGCGCCACGGGGGGGGCCGGGACGAGGCCACGCGGGGGGGGCACCCCCACGGGAGGGGAGGACGCCCCGGCGGCCTGGCCTGTCGATCGGCGCTCTTCGGCGCCCTCAGAGAAGAGTCCGCCGTCGTCGTTGTCGTCGTTCCCCGACCCAAACACCAACGCTCCGCCCTCCCGCAGGCTCCCCCGGCGCCAGACGGGGGCCTGCCCCCCCCCCCCCCCCCCCGCGGCAAAGTCGGCGAAGTCGATCGTGTCCACTGGGCGATCTGCGCGGCTCACCCTCGCCCCGCCGACGGCCGACGCGTCGGTTGCAGCGCGGTCGAGGTCGGCGGCAGCGACGGCTGAGGGCGCCCCGTACGGCATGCCAAAGTCGATGCGGCGCTGGGCCGACCCCGAAGAGCCCCCTGGGGCTCCGGAGGCGGGGGGCGGGGGCAGGGGCGCCCCCCGGGCGTCCTCCCCGCCCAACTCGTTGTCGAGGGCGACGGAACCGAAGGAGGCGCGACTGCCGCCGTCCCGGTGCCCCTTCGCCCCCTCGCGTTGGCTGTGCAGGGCCGTCTCGGGGGGGGCGTCAACCACGGCCAGGCGGGGCAGAGGGTCCTTCTGAAAGGGCTGGGCCTCTCCCCTGGCACGCTCCTCGCGGGCGGCGGTGATGAGCCGATCGAAGGCCGTCTGTGGCGGGGGCGTCGGAGGGAGCGAGGGAGCATCGGGGAGAGACGGGGGAGGGGCGGCGCGGCGTGGCGCGACGGGGCAGGGCGAGGGTCGGGCGCGGCGACGGGGTGCAAAGCGGGCGAGGGCGAGACCGAGGGCGAGAGAGAGAGAATGAGGAAGACTGAGAGAGAGAGATAGATATAGATAGATCGATAGAGGCGACCCCAACCCCAGCCCTGCCCGCCTGGTGCACCCGCGCCCGTCTCCGATCGACGTCGTCGAGGAGATCCTCCTGGGCGGGGGAAGAAGAGGGAATGGTGGGGGGGGGGGGAAGGGGGGGAGGGACCTAGAACAGACCGAAAGGCCGCCGCCGCCCCGGACCGCCCCTGCCACCCCCCCAGGGGACCCGGGGCCGCTCGCCGTGGGGAAATGGAACCGCACGCTGTCTTGCGCGGTGCGGGTGGTGCCCCCCGGGAGGGGTCCGTCACGGCCCCCGCCGCCCAGCTCGCCGGCCCTCGCGGCCTCCTCCTGGGCAGCGGCGTGGGCACGGACGCGGGCGATGACGTCGCGGGCGGTGGGTTTTGAAGGGCTGACAGCCCCTGGCCGGCCCGGTGACCCCCCTCCGGGAGTCTTGCGGGCCATGCCGAGGCCCGGAGGAGGGTTCTTGACGGAGAAAGGTGACGCCTTCGGGGCGACGGCCAGGCCGGCGACGGCGCGGGCGGTGGCGCGGAAGGTGGGGCGGGCGCGGCCGGCGGCGGCGCCAGCGGCGCCGGGGCTCGAGTCCGCGGCGGCAGCTCCACCGTCGTTCTCGCGGCTCTCATCCGTGATCTGGGGGGGATCACCGGCCAGCGAGGCCGCCGCTGCGCTGTCGCGGCCGCTCATCCCGAGCTCTGGCCTTCTTCCTGCGGGGGTGGGCGGGCGGGTCGTCGACATCGGCGCGAGGCCGGCCGGCCAGGGCAGCGCAGCGGAGGTTTGGGGGTTCTGGATGGAATTTCAGGGGAGCTCAGAGCGTGAACAGCGTTTTTTTGCTCCACGGAGATAAACTAGAGTCGCGCAGATTCTCTCTATCGCCCGCACGGGGGCGCGGACCGTCGATGTCAGCCCTCATCGACGCGGGGGGCGGCCTTGCCTCCGTGTGTTCTTTCGACGACCTGCGCGCCTAGAGCGCGACCTCGTTGGTGGTTGTGACTCTCGGGAGCTGGTGTCACCTCGGGGCGTCTTCTCTCCTCCTCGTATCGGCTCGGCGCGAAGGCGGGCGGTCGAGGCCTATGCTTGCAAAGCCGTCGAGGACCACCATGCCTTCTCACCGTCGCAGACGGGAGTTGCTTGTGCTCGATTTCCCGCAACCACCAAGAACTAGGAAGTAGACGCGTCGAGAGAACGCGTAAAGTGAGGCGGCGCGACACCGTCACTGTCCGCCCCCCTGGATTTCCGTCCTCGCGGACTCGACCTGCTCGAACGACTCGACTTCGGCATGGACCAGCTTGACACTGCGTCCAGCCATCTGGAGGTGTTGGCGGCTAGCCCCCCGGCGCGACCGTCGGACCCCACGGCGTCTGCGCCCGCCTCAGCCTCGGCCACGTCGGGCGCCGTCGCTGCCGCCGCCGCGCCGACGGGCCCTTCCCTCGCCCCCGAGCAGCTCGCGTTAATTCTCGAGAACATTGCGTCCGGGATCCGTAGCGCTACCGCCGGCAGCGCGGCGTCGGCCTCGAGCCACCGCGGAGGAGAAGGCGGAGGAGGAGGGGGGCTGGCGACCCCACCCGGCGCCCCCTGGCACGGGTCCCCGGGACCCCGCGCCCCCCTCCTCTTCTCTGCCTCGCTCCCCAGCCGCGCCGTGGTCGCCCACCAGCTCCAGGCGGCGACTGCCCCGCCGACGCCCGGCCCAGCGACCGTCGAGGGTGGGGGCGGCCATGCCCCCCCCCCCGCCGCCCGATGGTCCCCCCCTCTCTCCCCCGCCCCCGCCCCCGCCCTCGAGCGAGACCTCGATTTCGAGCCCGGCCTCTTCCACGCCCCCCGCGGCGCCTCCCTCGGCGCCATCCAGGCACTCCTCGACCGAGACGACGTCCGCACCGTCGATCTAGGAGGGCAGACGTGCCGTGGGGATCGGTGCCTGAAATTGCGGCGTCCGGGGATCTGTTTGCGCAACGGAGTGGTCCGGAGTAGAGGGAGTCGCGTCTGCAGTGTTCTCCAGGACGGCGAGGAGGCTGGAGGGGGGCATCGGGGGGGTCGGGGGGCGGCAGCGGCAGCGACGGTGGGGCCCGGGGTGGCTGCTCCTGGGGCATTGGGTTTTGGCCCGGCTTGGGTTGTGGGGCGCGCGCTGCCTGCAGCCTCGACACCCAGCCGGCCACATCCCCGTCGGTACCACCGTCAGCGACCGTCGTGGGCTGCGGGTTGTCTTGGCCTTCGCCCCCAGTTGACGCCCCGCGATGAGTGAGCCCGCCACCCAACGGCGACCTCGCCCCCCCTCAATTCACTTTTCCCCGTAGGCAAGTCCACCCACCGCTTCTGCGCCGTGCTACTGTGCGCCGATAACGTCCGGCTCGAGGGTGTGCGCGTCACCGGGTGCGCCGGAGACAGCGCCGTCATGGGAGACGCCGTCCTTGTCTACCGCGCGACTGGGTGTGAACTCCGCGAGTGCCGCGTCGATTTAAACGGGTGGTGCGGCGTCATGGTGCGCGGCGAGGGCGCGTCCGGCGCGGTGCGCGGCGGGGCTGTGGGCCACAATGGCGGTTCCGGGGTGGGGTGCGACAACGGAGCAAGCCTTAAGGTGGACGGGTGCGTGGTGGAGCGCAACGGATACAACGCAGTCGAGAGCCATGGGAGGGGGTGCCTCGCGGTGGTGGTCGATTCCGTGCTGCGGTCCAACAAGCACGCGGGCCTGGCCGCCATCAACAGCGCCGTGGTGATCGGGCGGCACCTGCTGCTTGCAGGCAATGCGACGGGAGCGCGGGCGAGGATTCGGGGGTCTCTCGTGTCTCTGTCGTCATGCTCGGCAGTTGACTCGGTGCGGGCCTCGTTCCACGCGCTGGAGGGAGGATCCATCGTCCTCACGGGTCCCCACGTCACGCACTCCGAAGGGCCGGCGGGGGCGGCACGGCGCGAGGACTCCGGAGGGAAGGTGAGGGGGCCGTCGCGGGCGCTCGTGGGCGGTCCCGACGGGACAGCGCCCGACGGCCGCGGTGGGCATGCGGGGCCGACGGCGCCGCGGCTGTGGAACGATCAGGGACGGAGACCGCGTCAGTACCTGGAAGTGCGCTATGGAAAGGGCCCGGAGGGAGGGGGCGATGATGGGGACGATTGGGACGACGGGGCGGACGACGACGCCGACGGTGCATCGGCCGGGGCTGTCGAGCGGGGCGGATTGGGCAGCGTGCAGGCCGGTCTTGACGGCGACGCGGCGGGCGCCTCGGTGGCCTCCCGGTCACCGGGCGCGGGGCGGGGACCGTCGTCGACGGGGAGCTGGGGGCTGGGGGGGCCGGGGGCGCCACGGCGGAGGGTCGGGGGTGCGGGGGGTACGGCGGCGGCGGGGGGGGGAGCGGGCGCCCGGTGGGGCGCGGCGGGGCCCGGTGGCAGCCTTGCTCCGGCCCTGCCGCCTGCCTCCCGACAGCAGCGGGGCGGCCCCTTTGGTGCCCCGTTCGACTCTTCGTCCCTGCCAGCTATCGGGGTCGACCCCGACGACGACCACGGGAGGGGGGGGCGGCACAACCCCGACCCCAACCCCCCCCCCCTCTTTGCCGCCGACGCCGTCGACGACGATGTCGCCGCGACTGTCGCCGGTGCCCGAGCTTGGCCGGCGGGCCGCCCCAACGAGGAAGCTCGGGGGTCGCCCCCCGCCGAGGCTTTTGTGCGAGAGCTACTGCGGGGGCTGGACGACCGTCTCGGTCGACTCGGCGCCCTCGGCGGGGCGGGGCTCGGGGCGGTCGGCGGAGGCGGAGGCGGCGGAGGAGGAGGGGTGGTGGAACAGGAGAACTCTTCCTCTGACGGCTCCTCCGACGGCCGCCGCCACCGCCGCCACGACCTCCCCGACGACGGGCTCGCCGTCCTCGGGCGAGAGGTGAGATGGCATGGGGCGCCTCGTCTGGGGGGGGCGGGCGGACGGGACCACGACCTCAACGTGGCGCTCGGTGCTCCGACGTTTGATCTCGGTCCGCCGTCGGCGTCGGATGGCGGCGACCGCGACGATTCGGACGACTCCGACGGCGTCGGTCCCGGTCCCGGTCCAGCGGGGGGGCTGGGAGACGGTGCGCCGCCGACGCAGCGCCGGACAGTCGTTGTCGGCGGCGTCCACGGGGGGAACGACAACGTGTCGGCGGGGGAAGAATCGGCGTCGGGCGAGGAGTAGGCAGGAGCGGGGATAAGGAGACAAGCGGAGATGTTCGCCACACCTGAACAAGACACGTCTGACGTGCAGCCCATTCCCCGTCCTCTCCCCCCCGGTCATCCTCACTTGAGGAGCAGCACCCCCCTCGAACCATGGCAGCCACCCCCAACGAACCGCGAGATGAAAAGAATTCACGCGGCAGAGTGCGGCACACGCGGCAAGCGGCGAGAAAGAAGCCCCGAGGCACCGACCGAGCGCCCCTCCCCACGGTCCCGTCCCCGTCACCACGCCACCGGCTTGAGCGGGTCCGCCCGCACGGCGCTCCGGTCCAACGCCGCGTCCGCCGCCTCGTTGAGCAGCCCTACCACGGCAACCGTGTCCCCACGCACGACGTGGTGACCAAGCGTCACCTCCTCCACCCCGCGATCGGGCGAGTAGACGCGCTCGACCGCAGACTCGAGGACGAGACTGGGGAGAGGGGGGAGGGAGGGGGTGGGGGGTGGTGTCAGGAGGGGTG